>JAABUL010003469.1_pt1 | contig 23357 bp, 22 predicted proteins | sample 5559151 | NCBI WGS metagenome assembly JAABUL01 (sample SAMN10711876, study PRJNA513368) | rock metagenome | isolation source: Antarctica rocks | place: Antarctica: Victoria Land, Pudding Butte sud | reverse complement strand
TTATAGTGTGGAGGCAATGTTTGAAAGCTTTTAGAATGATTATATCTTCCAAAGTATGGTGGTTGTAGGGTGAAATGTCTGCTGAGAGAAATTGATGGAAATGGAGGGGTTTTAATCGGCCCTATGAGGCTTTCGACCTTTGATACATGCCTTATATACAAGTGACGGCTTCGGGCGAGTTTTAGCGTATGCAGAAAGGTATTAGCGTATGCAGAAAGGTATCGAATCCTTGGCATCGCAATTGTCGCGCCCCCCCCCAAATTTACTATTGAATTCAGACATTCTTGACATTCTCAAACCTTTCGCTCTATTGAAAAAATCAATAGAAAAATTAATCAAACAGGTAAATTTGAAGCTGTTTTCAAAAGCACTTACTGACCTGTCAAATAGCTATGTCTCGCTCACTGAATTCATTCATTCGCTTCAAAATAGTACATCTTCTACTACTACACTGACACTTTCTAGCTATCGTTGAAGAGATTCACTGTCATTTTGATATCGTTTATAATATACAAGAGAATCTGTTTATACATCATTTGTCATGCAGATCTCAGTTTCAATTCAAGAAGATTCTTCGTAAGATCTGTTCAGTCACTGAAGACTCTCTTATTACATATCTAAAGCAACAATCATGAATCATGCAGAAAGAAATGATTTAATTTCTATGAGAAAAGTGAGATTTAAATGTGCATCAATTCATGATATCGAGAATTCTGAAAAGAAGACGTTGAAGCAATAAAAAGAGACAGCATGTGAGCATCAGACAGAACAATGAGCTGCAACTAAACTGAATTGTTGATCTGTTGCAGCTGATGACTGAGCAGTTTGTGTTTATTGATGAGACTTTGTTCAATGAAACTACAAGATGACATCATCAAGTTTATGCATCAATTGATGAATCAGCTTGCTATCAAGTCTCTAGAAAGAGAAAGCATTGTTGAAGTGTTCTTTCAACTTACATGATAAATGATTATTTACTTTGTACAAGTATTCATGAAGATTGATTCAATGATAAAACTTTCTTTCAATGATTAGCAGATGAATTACTATCTTTATGCAGTTTCTTTTCAATTTCAAAGAGTGTAATCATCATGAATAACATAAATATTCATTGCAATCATTGAATAAAAGAACTCATCATCTTATATGAATGTAAGATGTGTTATCTGTCTTTCTATTCATTGAATTTCAATTTCATCGAACTCAGTTTTAATGTTTTGAAAATGTAAATCAAATGATATTTCAAGAAGATATGATTTCATTTTGAAGACACTTTTGATGAATTTCTTCATTATGCTGTCAAAAGAAACAAATGTGATAAATTTTCAAGACAGCATTTTAAGCATAATGTTGAAAATTATATTTTTGAAACTGATATTAAAGTCTTGAAAAGAAATTTTGAAGCTGATACTATAAATTTTGATTAATAATGTTTAAATAACTTTAATTTCATCTTTTTAAATGCAATAATAAATGATTAAAAGATTGAAATGTTAATTTCTCATTTTCTCAAGCGAATGTCAGCGACATCGCAGAATCATTCATATCTCTGACAGTCTCATTCAATTCACGCATCACAGAAGATGAAGTGAAGCAGACAATCAGATGAGTAAAAGCAGACAATCAGATGAGTAAAAGCAGACAAAGCATTGAGCGCTTCAGATATTTCAAACAAAGTGCTTCAAGCGAGTCTTGCAGAACTGATCTCAGTACTGACGAGTTTATTCAACGCATGTGTAACACACAAGTATTATTCAAAGCAGTTCAAAAAGACTCAGACAATAGTACTATGTAAATTGAAGAAAAGCGACTATATTGATTCAAAAATGTATCGACTCATTGCTTTGCTTGATATCATGAACAAAGCGCTGAAGTTGATCATGATCAAAAGACTGAGTGACATAGTCGAGACTCATCACATGCTATCAAATGCTCAAATGAAAGTGAGACGCAAGCAATTCATGATCTCGACGTTAGATCTACTAATAGATCAAGTTCACACAGTGTGAGACTGTGAAATCAAATATGTGATCTTCATGCTAAGCTTAGATGTTGTCGAAGCATTCAATCAAGTCTCACACATCAGACTTCTGCATACGCTGAAAATGAAAAGAATGTTGAGCTACATAATCGAATGAACATGCAGCTTTCTAAAGAATCGAGAGACGTCGCTAATATTCAATGAACAAATGAGCAACATGCGTAAGATAAACGCAGACATATCGCAGAGATTTTTTATTTCATTGATTTTCTTTCTATTCTTCAACGCAAGTTTAATCAAAAAATGCAAAGCACTGAGAATTAAAATCGAAGTGCTTGACTTCATAAATGATATTAACATTCTAGTCTACGACAGATTCACTGAAGAAATTTGCAGAACATTAAGCAAAGCACATGATGTCTGTGCGAAATGAGTTCGCACTCATGATGCAACGTTTGCATCAGAAAAGTATGAGCTCACGCATTTCACTAGAAAATCAAAGAGATTCAACATGATGACTAGCATACAAATAGAAAGCTCAGTTATCAAATTGAAATCAGATGTATGAGTTCTAAAGATGCAACTGAACATGAAACTGCAATGAAACGCGCATCTTTGACAAATAGAGATGAATCACGTCATAAGAATGCTGACACTTAGTCATCTTGAAGTCTTCACATGAGAAGCTATCTTCACAAAAGCGAGACAAGTATACTCAGCAGTAGTGAGATCAGAAATTGCATTCGAAGTGTCAGTCTGACATCAGCGTGACAAGAAAAATGAACTGTCGAACAAAGAATGCAGACTAGAAACACTTCAGAATCAGATTCTACATCACGTAGCAGAAGCATTCAAAAGAGTAAACATCAAAACTCTAAAGACAGAAACATACATAAGTTCGCTACATGTTCATCTGAACATGCTACAGAACAAGATCACGCTACACAGTTGAGTCAATGATCGAACGCAAGAGATCAGATAAGCATGCAAACTAATACATGTTCATTTGACGAAAGTTAATCACGTCATTTCTCGCTCACTCATCATCAAGAAAATAGTACTTCTGAATGTTTTCATTCAAGAAGATGCGAAGATACAGTTGAGATGCAGATGATGCACTCTCTTCTTCACAATGATTTTAACAAGCGATAGCATCGCAATAACGCAGTATCACAAAGATCAATGAAATCAATGATGAAAAAAGTACAGAGAACGTGTTGCAGATGTCAATGCAATCTCAGCACAAAGATTGCATCTGAGCAATAAGATGATAAAGATGCGTGATGATCTTCAGAAAGCAGAAAGCATTCTTGCAATGCACATCAGAATTGAATGCATAGATTTGAATATTTATCTGCACTCTAGAAACATTTCAGACATGAATAGCTTGCAATGTGATTGCGAATGAAGTCATCAGACAACGAAGCATGTACTCATGCATTGCTCAAACTGATTGCATTTGCAATCAAGAATGTTACAAGATGCTGACTTCTCAAACTATTGAATAATCATCATCATCACGAAGAGTTTCAGAGCAGTAGCAAAGATGATGATGAAAACGAAGCTCTTGAAGCAATTTAGAGTGACTAGAACACTCGTTCTCTAACATGCAATCAACGTGAACAAATTTGATACATAGTTTCAAAACTCACTGTTTCGACTGCATGAAGCAGTCATGTAGACTGCAAGTGATTTTCTATCTCAGAGAGTTTTGTTCACTTGATACAGATAGCATAAAGTTTCTCATGAGTCAATCTAATCGATGTCACAAAAGTGTATGAATTTATTATTATTATTGAAATGTCAAAAAATTTATACAAATTTACTATTGAATTTAAACATTCTTGACATTCTTAAATCTTCAATGTTTTATTGAAAAATCAATAGAAAATTCAAATTGATAAATTTGAAGCTGTTTAAATCTTTCACAGTGCTGACATTCTTTTAGCTCTTTCGATCTTCAAAATCATCATGTCATCATCACATTGAAGTCAGAAACTATTTTTAAAAAATTCACTCATTCTTTCAAGCATCTTAAGTCTTAATGATGTCAGACAAAGAATCTTTTACATATAAAATAAGCTTCAATTTAAATAGAATTGAAATCTATGTTACTTATTTTCAATTTTCTTTTCAACGCTTTAATATTCATCTCAAATATATAATCATCAATGCTATGCTTGAAATGTTGCTTTGAAAATCTATCACAGCAACTTCTTGCTATTGCATAGTGCAGAAATTCATCAAAAGTATCTTTGAAATGAAATTATATTTTTGTTATGAGTGTGTCAAGATTGAATAGAATTTTCTAGTCAACAAGCTTTAAAGATTTTGACTTATATTGAACTTCTAGTCTCAACACTTTATTCTAGCGCTTTCAATACTTAAGCAAATCTGCTTCATTCTCTTTGTTTTGCTTTATTATAAATACAGCTCAAAATTCTCTTTGATTTCTTCTGTATTCTTAATATTCTAGTTATAGCTATCTTTATTGATCAAACATTTTATTCAGCTACACACTATTTCGCTGCAGTGTGATTAGATTCTAAACATGATCTCAACATTATATTAAGAATTTGTTAATCACATGATATCAATATCAATACTCATTCAAGCTACTTGATGAACAACAAAACAAGTATAAAGAAATTTGTTTTACCTGATGATTGATGCAATCAAAAAACAGAACAACATCAGAGAGTCAATAAAATCAACGACAAGACTGTTTGAATTGCTAGAGAATCTATTGCTCATTAAGTACGCAAAGTTCATTCAATCAATAGAATCAACGATAAAGAATCTTCGTTGATTGCTAGAGAATCAACTCATTCTCATGAAGCAGATGAGTGAAAACAATCTGTTCAATCTCTTTCTCTTTTCATCTTGAAAGCTTGTGAATCAGACGAGTCAAAACAATCTGTGTCATCAGATCAATTTAGTGAGTCTGCTACAAATGATGTTCTTGTAGTAAGTTTGCTTCAATGACATTCTTTGTCAATGCAATGACATATTTACTCTCATCACTCTATCTATCAGTGAATCAATTTATCTCACGTTCACATGCAACTAGTGAGTCTGCTTCAATGACAAGTCAATAATCAATCTTTTCAATGAGCAAGTTGACTAGTGAGTCTGCTTCAATGACATTCTTCGTCAATGCAATGATATATCTACTTTCATTGCTTTATCTATCAGTGAATCGATTTATCTCACATTCACATGCAACTAGTGAATCTGCTTCAATGACAAGTCGATAGTCAATCTTTTCAATGAGCAAGTTGACTAGTGAGTTTGCTTCAATGATCACTTTATCTCACATAGTAAGTTTGCTACAATAAACATTTGATGAATTGATTTGAATCAATAGAAAGATTGATAGAAAGACAGACATCAAGACTCTACGTCAATGCTATGAACTACACTACAAGTTATAGAAACATGACTTTTAAAAAGAAGAAAATAATGTTATGAGTGTGTCAAGATTGAATAGAATTTTCTAGTCAACAAGCTCTAGAAGTTTTGACTTATGTTAAATCTTTAGTCTCAACACTTTATTTTAGCGCTTTTGATATTCAAGCAAATCTGCTTCACTTTCTTTGTTTTGCTCTACTATAAATATAGCTTGAAACTCTCTTTGATTTTTTCTGTATTTTTAATATTCTAGTTATAATTATCTTTATTAATTAAACATTTTATTCAGCTATGCACTATCTCGTTGTAGTATGATTAAATTCTAGACATGATTTCAACATTTTTCTTAAAATGTCTTCTGACTCAAATTTTCAGCACACTGAAACTGAGTTCAATGAAGTTGAAGTTTGAAAAGTATGATGACAGATATCATATTTTACATTCATGTGAGATAATGAGTTTCTCAATACAAGCATTACAATGTATGCTGATGTTATTCATGATGATTACTGTTAGAGATCAGCATAGAGCGAGTCAATATGAGTGTCATTTAACTAGAAGATAAATGCTAAGAAAGAAAGATAGCTACAGAAAAGAAGCTGACTACATATGTGTGTTTCTCAGTCAACGCTAGACTCAATAGAAACTAGTCAAGATGACGAAGCAAGAATAAATCTAACAAAACTAAAAAACTAAGTCTGACAAGACTAGAATTGTGACATTATCTTCTTTCTTCGACGATTCATGTTTGCATGAATGTATTTTCTGCTTGATTCAATTGATTGTTCAATCATGATTTCACAAACTCAGACTTATTAAATTCTGATTGACTGAATAGTTGAAAGCACTTCTAGCGCGATTTGTTTGAATATTGAATATGAAAATCATCAACTATCTTCTGAGCGTTCATAAATTCGTCGTCATCAGCGTTGTATCAATTGAGATCATTGTCATAGTCATTTCATTTGACTCTATACTGAAGTTGTCTTTGATATCGACGAAAATTCAATATATCGTCGATTTTTCATTCGTCTTCGTCGTTTATCACTATTGAATCTGAGAGTTTGTTCTTTTGATCAGGCAAGAGATCGTCGACGACAGAGCGAAGCAGATCAGAATGAAATACATCATGAACATGCATAGACTCTGATAATTTCAGTTTATATGAAGAGTCAATGAGATCTAGATTGATGAAAGAATCAAGCATTTTATCATCTAGCTTCTTGAAAGATTTCGCTGTAATGATGTTTCTTTCATTCAAAAACATCTTTGATTCGACCTTGTAATCAACTTCTTTTCTATGCTTATTGACTTGTTTCATCATTTGTTTTCATGTTTTGACTAGCGACTCGCGAGCAAACTTCAGTGTTTTGTTCATATGTTCAGATATATTCTTGACTTTAGTCATCTGCAAGCGTTCACAAGAACTTTCATATTTGCTGACATCGAGTTCAAAGCTCATACGAGAATGAAAGTCTTTGTTTAGAAAGAAAGAGGTCGAGAAGATGACTGAGAACAGAGCATTATTGTTGATGAACTTGATCATGAATAGTAGCTTAGCTCAGTCATTCTGCATGTACAAACAGAAGAATCGAAAATATCTTTCGACGTTCTGATTGACTCGTTCACTTTGATCGTTGATTTGAGAGTGATAGACAGTGAATAATTGAAGATTAATGCTCAGTCTTTTGCAAAGAGACTTTCATAGAATGAAGGTAAATTGAGAGTCTCGATTCAAAACAATGAAATCGAGTAAATCATGTATTTGATATATTCACTGAAGCATTAGCTCAGCTGTTTTTTCTGCTGTGATTTCTTCGTCATCAGTAGAACAAGAGATATAGTGTCATTTCTTTGTCAGTTTACATATCACTGTTAGTATGATGTTTTTGCCTTTCGAAAAAGATAAGTCAATGATGAAATTCATGACTATGTTCTTTCATCACTGTTCAAGTATGAGTAGAGAATGTAGTAGTTCATTGAATTTATTTTGAGAAGTCTTTGATCGCTGACAAATGTAGCAGTTTCAAATATATCGATCTATTGTCTTTCACATTGAAGATCAATAGTAGTATCTTCTTATGATTTTCATTGTTCTGAGAATTTCGAAATAATCAATAGAAGATTAATCGTGAACTTCTTGAATTAACTTCATTTGAAGATGCTCATCAAAGAAAATTCATAAAAGATCATCTTGATATAGTATTTCGTTCTGAACTCGACAATCTCTTAATTTAGTATCTTCATATTGAGCTTCATCTTTTAATACAACTTCACGAAGTAGAATACAATTCTCGTTGATTCTGTTAGCTTCTAGAATCAATCAATAAATTGATTCATCGTTCTTTTTCTCTTTTAAATCAATGATTTTCATTCGATTCAACGTGAGAATTGTAGTTCATTGATAGCGACATCGTTCATTCTTGAAGCTTCTAGAAACTGAATCGACTTAACGAGTCAATGCATCGACTTTGATGTTTTATTTGTCTGAGCGATACATGATTTTGAAGTTGAAGTCAACAAGCTTTTGTACTCAGCGCATTTGACGTCTACTTAGCTCTTTATCTTTCATTAATGACGTTAAAGCTTGATGATTAGTGAACATCTTGATGAGTAGCTCAGTCAATTTCAGCTCAGATCATCAATGCTTGAAGGCATGAATGATTGCTAGTAGTTTCTTGTCATAGATCTCGTAATTGCACTCAGCGAAGCTCAGATTCTTGCTGTAGTAAATCATCGAGTGCAATGTTTCTTCGTCGTCATACTGAGAAAGTATGTCATCGTTGACGTAGTTGAATGAGTCTGTTTCAAGAATAGTCTCTTTATTCTGATCAAAATGACGAAGAATAGAGACTTCAGTCATTCATTTCTTCATATGATCAAAGATTGTTTGACAAGCTTGATCTCATTCAAATATCATCTCTTTTTGAGTTAGTTGAATCAGAAAATGAACAATCTTTGAAAAGTTCTTTATAAAACGTCGATAGAAATTGCAGAAGTCGACGAAGAACTGCATCTGAGTGAGGTTTGTAGAAGTAGATCATTCAACTACTGCTTGTACTTTTCTGAGATTCATCTTTAGTTCTTCAATGAATAGCAATAGTTTCAGAAAGAAGATCTTCTGAACATGAAACTTGCATTTGTTTATATTCATCTGAAGATCGATCTCTCGTAGTCTATGTAGAACTAGTCATATGTGTTTCTTATGTTTCTTCAGTGTTTTGCTGTAGTTGATAATGTCATCTAGATAGATCTGACAAAACTGATGAAGATAGTCAAATAGCACGTCGTTCATATAGTGTTGATAGAAAGTCGAACCGTTGATTAATTTGAAAGACATCACGTGATATTTGTAGAAATCAAAAGAGGTAATAAAGATAGTCAAATCTTCGCTTCTTGAATGCATGCGTAGTTTGTTAAAGACGACTATTATATTTAATCGAGTCAGATACTTGCTATCTTGAATACGAGCGAAAGTTTCGTCTATTAAGAGTAGAGAGTAGCGATCTCGTTTGATCAAAGCATTGAGCTTTCTATAATCAACGCAGAAACGCAGACTATCGTCTTTCTTTTCGATGAATAGTATGAGCGAAGCGTATGAGGTCGAGCTAGAAGATATAAAGTTCTTATTCAGATGTTCAATCAGATAATTCTTCATCTTTTGAAGCTTGTAATCAGACATATGATAGAGACGACTTCGAGAAGACATTTTCTCGTCGATCAACTCAATTTTATGATCGTAGAAGCGATGAGAGAGTAGTTGATCAGTCATCGCTCAATCAAACATGTCTAGATAGTCATGATATTTCAAAGAAAGCTTAGCTTTGACTTCTTTCAAGATCTCTTCATGTGAAAGCTCTTGTAGATTTACATCTTCAAGTTTATTTCTAGCTGTTTTTAGAAGTCGATTGATTTTCGTGATGATGATTGCGAAAGTAGTCACATTCGATCATTTGACTAGTGATCTATATGCTGCAGTCTTTATCATTGCTATGTTCATTGAATCGAAAGACGAAGCGAAGTTGATTGAACTAAATGATTTCATGATTCTACTGAATGAAGATGACTTCTCGCTGAGTTGAGTAACAACAGAAAGAATAGATTTCTTTAGTATTTGAGTAAAGATTGAACTCTTCTGTTCTATCGCGATTTTCTTGCTCGAAAGAACAGTTGAATGAGCTTTGATAGAAGCTTTGATATGAGCTTCAAAACTAGAAAATTGAAGACAATCATCTTTCATATCAATAATCATCTCGATCTTGTTCATTCATGTTTTTTCAAGAATCATCTGATGTTGATCTAATCAAGTGATTAGCATAGAAACGAAACGTTTCATATGATCTTGAACAGTTAGATTTGAATAAATTGCATGAGTAATGAGCTTTTTTGCATAATGATCATCAAATTTCCTTATTGATTTGAGCTTGATTAAAGATAAAGATTCAATTTGCAAATAATCACAAACATTCTGCGCGATTAATTCATCAATGAATGAATAGTCAGTTGCTTCAGTGTCAATCAATGACTTTAATGAGTAACTAATTTCATTGCTAGATAGTACACATTCAGTAGTCAAAGATTTCGAAGCAAAAAGATCATTTAAGCTGCTCATTGTTAAAGAAATTAACACATCTTTCATCACGTCTTTGATGAAAGTCACTAGTTTTTTGCCTCATCTTTCGATTTTTCTGTAAATAATTTCTTCTCTTCTTTCAGCATGATGATCTCATTGAGACGAGAAATGAATGCACAAGATGTCGAAGTACTAGTCTTCAGCTGAGAGCAGTTCTTTGAAAGATAATTCGATACTTTGCAGTTGAAGCAGATGATTGACATTCTTGATCATTCAGGTTCAAAGGTGAAAAAAGTAGCAAGTCGAACATAACTAGTAGTCGAGACTGATGCTGATGTCGACGAAGAAACGAAACGTTTTTTCGAAGCTGCTATCGATTTGACTGTTCATTGCTCATCACGTAGCTGATAATTGACTTGTTGTTTGTTATTTACATCTTGAAGAAAGATCTTAAGCTTATCAAGTGAGCTAAACTCTATGAGACAAACTGACAACGCGTTCTGAAGACGATTATTGATTTTATTCTGAATGTCGTTCATCAGAGTGATATTGTCGTAGTTCAGAAAGCTGAATATTCTAGTGAATTCTGAATAGAAGAAGCTGAAGAGCTTGTTGAGCTGCTTCAGAGTGACGTATTTGCAACGACACTTTCGAATCAAATTCTGATCTTTGTAAATTTCTTTCAGATGTTTCAGTAGCTCTGATAGTGATTGATAGAGTGAGAAAGCATCAACATGATGCTTTGCATAGATTTGCTGATCAGCATTGTCTTCTAGTCTGAAAATCACATAGACAATATGAATCTTTTCAGTAGAATAATGATTCGCGTTGACATCGAGCTTATCAGTTATTTTGATGTTTCATGTCTTTCAGGTAGAATCATCTGTTTCGATGAAAATGAGTGAATTCAAAAGCTTGATGAACTTGTGATGATCATTCTCATTATCAAATAGAGTGAATGACTCTCATGAGCTTCAAGAGCGTTGATCGACTTCAGAAGTCAATGAAGTCTCTTTCTGATTGACTTGATGCTCGACTGACTGAGTCTTTTGACGAGGCATAGATTGATCAGCTTGACGTTGTTTCGCTCTGAAGTTCAATCGCTTGCTTTGTAGCTGATAAATCTTTTTCTTTAGCTCATCGTTTTTATCAAAAGCAACTTCTAGTTGTTTTGCTCTCTTTTTGTGATCTTCTTGTACAAGAAGTCAGTGTTCATTGAGTTGTAAAGTCAAGTCACGCTGACTTTGAAGCTCGTTCAGCATATTGATGACTTCGTTGAGTTGATTGCTGACTCAATGAAACAGTTGTTCTTCAATGTTTATGTTTCATGCAATGACAGCTTTCTCAGCTTTGACTGAAGCATCAATGAGTAGAAGTGAAACTCTTTTATTGATAATGCTTCTGAGCAGATGATTTGTTCAAAACTCAACTGACTTGATGTTGTGTATCATGATGAGAGAAGATAAAAGTTGTTGAGATAAGAGTAGATGTTTTTTGATGAGTGAAAATTCAAAGAATCTCTTGTGAATTTCAGATAATAATTGAGTGCTTTATTTGAAGAATCTCTTGCAAATAGACTGATGAAAATGAGTGTAGAATCAAAGAATTTCTTGCAATCTAAAATGATGATGCAAATTTGAAGAATTTCTTGCAAATTTTTCTTACTGAATAGATTGTTTCATATCATTTATTCATCGATAGCAAAGTAGTAAATGATAAGCATTTATCTAATGTTAAAAATCAGCATAGAGCAAGTCAATATGAATGTCATTTAACTAGAAGATAAATGCTAAGAAAGAAAGATAGCTACAGAAAAGAAGTTGATTACATATGTGTATTTCTCAGTTGATGCTAAACTCAATAGAAACTAGTCAAGATGATGAAGTGAGAATAAATTTGACAAGACTAGAAGATTGAGTCTGACAAGACTAAAATCATGACAATTACACTCTTTAAAGTTGAAAAGAAACTGCATAAAGATAGTAGTTCATCTGCTAGTCATTGAAAGAAAGTCTTGTTGTTGAATCAATCTTCATGAATATCAATACAAAGTAAATAGTTATTTATCATGTAAGTTGAAAAAACACTTCAACAATGCTTTCTCTTTTTAAAGACTTGATAGCAAGCTGATTCATCAATTGATGTGTAAACTTGATGATGTCATCTTGTAATTTTGTTGAAGAAAGTTTCATCAATGAAGACAAGCTGCTCAGTTGTCAGCTGCAACAGATCGATAACTCAGTTTAATTGCAGTTCATCGTTCTGTCTGATGCTCACATGCTGTTTCTTTTTATTGCTTCAGTGTCTTCTCTTCAAAATTCTTGATATCATGAATTGATGCACGTTTAAATCTCACTCTTCTTATAGAAATCACATCATCTTTTTCTGCATGATTCATGATTGTTGCTTCAGATATGTAATTAGAAAGTTTTCAGCTGCTGAAAAGATCTTTCAAGAAGTTTTCTTGAGTCGAAACTGAGATTTGCACAACGAATGATATATAAACAGATTCTCTTGTATATTATAAACGATATCAAAATGACAGTGAATCTCTTCAATGATAGTTAGAGAGCATCAGTGTAGTAGTAGAAGACGTACTATTTTGAAGCGAATGAATGAATTCAGTGAGCGAGACATAGCTATTTGACAGGTCAGTAAGTGCTTTTGAAAACAGCTTCAAATTTACCTGTTTGATTGATTTTTCTATTGATTTTTTCAATAGAGCGAAAGGTTTGAGAATGTCAAGAATGTCTGAATTCAATAGTAAATTTGGAAGGGGGCGCGACAATTGCGATGCCAAGGATTTGATACCTTTCTGCATACGCTAATTTCCGGCGAACTTCGCTCAACGACGTGACAAAGCTCAGCCCGAGCGTTGCAGCTTCGACCAACGCGCCCGTATTTGGTATGCGCGATTATTTGCACTCTTACTCAGGGTATGAATCATAGCTGGCGTATCTGGCGATTGACTGGTATTGCTATCTTGTGATGGGCACGTTTTTCCTTGATCCATATACTCCATACAGGTACCTCGTGTGCTGTCATTGTAGGAACGGCCGGCTTCTATCTTACTAATTCATCAGATCAAAGGGCGTGCAAGGCCGACGGGCATGAAGGATACGAATGGCGGTGACACGTTCTAAAGGACTGCTGTGCTTAAAAGTTTGTTTGGCCGCAATGCCGAGTCAAGCACTGGAGAGACGCAAAGGTCTGATTCTGCAACCTCGTAAACGATATATCTGTGTGAAGTATCGGCCAATGGACTCGAGTGATGCAACGTGTCTGAAAACAGTCCTAATAGGTGGAAGACGGTCCACGTGGATTTGACATTGTTTATTACTTTTCGGACTGCTGTAGATTAGGATCATGAACATCCGCGATCATCTCCCTTAGATCAACCAGGGTCTCTTTTAGCCTTTGCTGACCCAACAAGAGCAGGCTGAGAAGGCAAGCAAGTCATACTGATTTGGGGAAACGATGGGCGTTATCTTACGGATAGTGCTGGAGACTGAATGAGACAGACAAAGAGGACAGCAGAAAAGAAACAGATGGTAGCAATATGTAACAAAGCTTACATCGTCTCGAATGAGAAGATGAAAGTCAGCAGACGCGTAAGTAAAAGTACGGCTATCAATGCTTGTGTTTGTACAAAGAAGGAAGCGGAATCGTGAGTGAATTAGTAGACAGTGTATCTGTGCTCCCTTAAGAAAATTCCAATGATGAAATGGTGTGCTCATAGGAACGAGAATAGAAATATCAGTCCTCATATGACTGACCGAATGAGGTGCCGTATATATATTGTATGTTCAAATTCTCTATGCGTCTGTACAAAAGCCCAAGCCTGGAAAAAATTTCAAACCAAGTACCCGAGGCCCATCTTCCATTTTCCACAATCCTCTCTTTTCTCGCAGCGGTATCGTAGGCCACTACGAAGAACAGACAAGCTTGTGGGTGACAGCCAATACTTCAGGGATACATAAGCTCTTCCGTGCCGAGATGTCCGAGGGGAGAAAACTTTGGCGAGCTGTTAAAAGTACAATACAGGTATTGCAGCAATCTTATTTCATAGACACGTCTATGGTTTCTTTGGTTTGCTCTGCACTTGCCCTTTACCTGTGTAACCCTGTGATGAGACTCCGGAGATGGCCTCGGTTTTTTGGTTCTACAAGAAGTAATGAGTATATGTGGTATAACATGAGTCAATAGGCAAACCCACCTTAAGATACTCGTTCGTCATCTCCTGATATTGTTGGTTCATAGTTCCTGGTGGAGGTCCGGCTTGCGATCTAATAAGCAAGAAGATCACGCCAGAGATTCCGACTGCAATCATTGTGTAGTAGAAGATGAGTCTGCCCTCTCCAGGAGGAGGAAGCGCACGGGGTCCGTGAGGCCCGAAAGCAATCCAGTATGCTGAAATCGAATTGTATTAGCTTTACTACTCTCAAGATTGATACGTAATCTATCGTGTTGCGGCTCTTTGACCAACATCGCAAAGCCACATCGCGGGGCCGCCCTCGATTTAGACATGCTATTGGTATGCAAACTTACCGGCCTTCTTCTCTTGTAACGTCAATTCATGCCAATCGGTCTTCATCCGATCCCTCAATGCCATCCATAGGTCCGCCTGCTCCTGAGGAGGCATCGCTTCCCATCGCTTCTCTATGCTTGCCAGTGTGGGATTCGAAATAGCATGAGCAGATGCCTGTCGCGACTGTTTGCTTTGTGTGTCGAGCGTACATATCGGTGTAGAGCGTCGTATGGTTGCTCGGATTGAAGGACCTCGGAGTAATGAAGAGCTGGGGCCAGCTCGGGGGAATGAGCGTAGCATTGTGAGGTTGTTGTGCAGAAGACAGGAGTAGGTCGTGGCCAGATACGCTGAAAGGTTGAAATTTACAGCTCCGCGTAGCTGTCGCAGCTCAATTACAGTCGATCCGCATAAATTTTGCGACGTTGACAGTAGCCCTGGAGGTTGAGGTGGGAAAATAAGGTCGTGAATTAGCAGCTAACGGCGTTAGGTGTAGCGGCAATTCCTCCCAAACTCTTGCACGAACCGACCTCACTCTTTGCTCCTCAAGTCCCAGCTTCCACCGATTCCATTCATTCCCTCCCATATCTCCTATTGTTCTTTAGCATCAATCACAATGTTCAAGAGGCAAGCTTCCTGAACTATCTACCTTCGATGCTCCCAGCTAATCTGCGCATCCTCGGAACAGCGGCCTCGCCCGGACTCTTCGAACCGCAGCGTTTGTGAGGCCAAGCGTGGCTCGAAATGCTTTCCAACCCATAAGAAGCAATTTCGCTCCAGCGTTTAGTGCGCGGCTAGCAAGTACCAGTTCCCTCGAGGGGAAGATCTACCAAGTCATTGGTGCTGTCGTCGATGGTACGCCAAAGACCTTCCTCGAAAGACGTGACGCTTAGTCTGCCAGCTTGGACAACCGACTGTGAGAGCCGTACTGAGTCTATAACCCTGTCAAATAGTCAAATTCGATACCGATGCACTACCGCCGATTCTCAATGCCTTAGAGACAAGCAACAACGGCCAAAAGCTGATCCTTGAGGTTGCTGTAAGCTTGCCTGGAGCAAAATACAGCACGCAATGGCACTAAGCTAATTTGACGGATAGCAACATTTGGGAGAGAATGTCGTCCGGACAATTGCTATGGACGGTAAGATCCTTGACGACTACAGGCTAAGGAGGAATCGGCGCGCTGATGAACATCTTCCAGGTACGGAGGGTCTCGTCCGAGGGCGTAAGGCTACCGACACCGGCTCGCCTATTATGATACCAGTTGGACCTGGTACCCTCGGTCGTATTATGAACGTTACTGGTGACCCCATTGATGAGCGGGGCCCAATCAAGCACACCCAAAAAAATCCCATTCACGCCGATGCTCCCGAGTTTGTCGAGCAGTCAACGTCTGCCGAAGTGCTTGTTACCGGTATCAAGGTCGTAGACTTGCTGGCTCCCTATGCCCGTGGAGGAAAGATTGGTCTTTTTGGAGGTGCGGGTGTCGGCAAGACTGTGTTTATTCAGGAGCTGATTGTGCGTGGTTTGGCATTGAGACGCTACATTCTTTTAAGACGTTGCTAATTAGGCAATCAGAACAATATCGCCAAAGCCCACGGTGGTTACTCGGTTTTTACGGGTGTCGGCGAGCGTACCCGTGAAGGCAACGACTTGTATCACGAAATGCAAGAAACCCAGGTCATCAACCTCGATGGCGAGTCTAAGGTCGCCCTTGTGTTTGGCCAAATGAATGAGCCCCCGGGAGCTCGTGCCCGTGTCGCTCTTACTGGTCTGACCGTCGCCGAGTACTTTCGTGACGAGGAAGGCCAAGATGGTATACAAATGCCTTTCTCGAAGTTTACAGTTTGAGCTAACAACATCAGTGCTCCTCTTCATCGACAATATCTTCCGCTTCACCCAGGCCGGTTCCGAAGTGTCTGCCTTGCTTGGACGTATTCCTTCAGCCGTCGGTTACCAACCCACCCTTGCCGTCGACATGGGTCTCATGCAAGAACGTATCACCACTACGCAAAAGGGTTCCATCACCTCCGTGCAAGCCGTCTACGTGCCTGCTGACGATCTGACTGACCCCGCCCCTGCTACCACTTTCGCCCATTTAGACGCCACCACTGTGCTCTCGCGCGGTATCTCTGAGTTAGGTATTTACCCCGCCGTGGACCCTCTCGACTCAAAGTCTCGTATGTTGGATCCTCGTGTCGTTGGTGACGACCACTACAACACCGCCACCCGCGTGCAACAGATGTTGCAGGAGTATAAGTCGTTGCAGGATATCATCGCCATTCTCGGCATGGACGAGTTGTCAGAAGCTGACAAGCTTACTGTTGAGCGTGCTCGGAAGCTGCAAAGATTCTTATCACAACCATTCACAGTCGCGCAGGTTTTCACAGGCATTGAGGGCAAATTGGTGGACCTAAAGGACACAATCCGCAGCTTTAAGGCTATCATGAGCGGAGAGGGTGATGATCTACCAGAAGGTTCGCATGTCCTATACCTCGTGCATAGTAGCGGTCTAACTAAAATAATGTTTTGCTAACACGATTCGCAATAGGTGCTTTCTACATGGTCGGCGATATCGATTCCGCGCGTGCCAAGGGTGAGAAGATTTTGGCAGATTTAGAAAAGGATTAAGGGTCGTGAGGTCTATGAGCTCTCAGTATGTATTCTTAGTAGATAAGGTGTAGTAGAAATCGATCGACGGCGCGAGATTCTAAGCTGTTCGCCGCGTGCCCTTTTCAATCTTTCGGGTCAGATTCATGCTCTTATACATGTGACTATATACCACTCCGTGCACTATCAATGCGTCCCATCATCAAAGCCCCAAATATATACACCACGACATACACTCATATTCCATCATGCATCATCCAAACATATATACCCCAAGGCCATCATATTAACCCCGCAGCCTTACTCTTCTCCCTATACTCCTCGAAACTCCCCGCTGTTCCCTGTACTCCCCCACCACCACGTTCAGTTCCCCCACCTTCGTCAGGCTTATTCTTCGCATCAAATTCTTCCTCCTCCGCCGCAAGCAGCGCCTGGAACTTATGCTGCTGCCCCCTCGCCAGATAAACCGGCGCACACTCCCTTCGCGCCACAGCAGCCGTAATAAGAACATGTTTGATGCTGGACCCAGGCGCCTCAAACATCGTCTCCGTCAGCAGCCGCTCACACACTGTCCGCAGGCCCCGCGCTCCGGTGCCCATGCCCAAGCTGCTCGCTGCGATTTCGCGCAGCGCGCCGCGAGCGAAGCGCAGCTCGACGCCGCTGAGGGAGAAGAGCTGCTCGTATTGTTTAATGAGGGAGTTGCGGGGCTCGGTGAGGACGCGGACGAGGGCGTCTTGGTCGAGAGCGGAGAGGGCGGCGGAGACGGGGATGCGGCCGACGAGTTCGGGGATGAGGCCGTAGGTTTGGAGGTCGGTGGGTTCGACGAGGTCGAGAGGGTTGTATTCTCGTGGGGTGCCGGAGGGGGAGGGGGTGGTGGTTGTGAAGAAGGGGAGGTGTTTTTCGAAGAGTTTGGATTCGGAGGAGTTGGGGGGAACGGTGATGGTGGTAGGATTGTTGGTGTTGTTTGACGAGGAAGAGGGGGAGCGGATGGTGTTGTTGAAGCCGATGGAGCCTTTGGCGATGCGGTTGAGGATGACTTTTTGGAGGCCGACAAAGGCGCCGGCGAAGATGAAGAGGATGTTGTCGGTGCGGACGTTGTAGGTTTCAGGCTTGGAGGGGCCGGAAGAGGTGTTGTTGGGACTGGAAGAGGAGGAAGTTGGACCGCCCATTACGCCGCCTGAGAGAGGGCTGTTGGTTGGGTAGGTCGTTGTAAATGAGGAACCGGGGCTGCCACTGCGCGAAGAGGTGGATTTCTCTTGCTTGGCTTGGATTTGGAGGGTAGTGCCTTCGATTATCTTTAGCAACGCTTGCTGAACGCCCTCACCGCCCACGTCTTTGCCGTGGCTAACTTTCGTAGTGCTAATTTTGTCGACTTCATCTAGGCAGATGATTCCTCGTTCTGCGGCGGCAACGTCGTAGTTTGCGGCTGCGAGAAGCCGTTGGACGCAGATTTCGGCGTCTTCGCCGATGTAGCCGGCTTGAGTGAAGGGAGTACAATCCGACATGCTAAAGGGCACGGCGAGGACACGAGCGAGGGTTTTGGCCATGAGGGTCTTTCCCACACCAGATGGGCCTAGTAGGAGGATGTTGGCTTTATCGAGGGTAAGCGGCGAGGAGTCTAGAATGGGTCCTCCTATGGGTGGACCCGGTGGGTGTAAGTGGATGGTCTGCTGGTGACCTGGGTATTCATCTAGGTCAGGGGTTTAGCCTATGAAACCGTGGGTGGTGCTTGTCTCTGTACCTTCCAACGGATGACCCTTAGCCATTTCTCTTCGTAGACGCTGCTGCAACAAAGCCTGCTCCTCTTCCTCCTGCCGTAGAGAATCTTGTATCCTTTGATAATGATTATACACCGCTACACTCAGAACCTTTTTAGCCCTTTCCTGGCCCACAACGAACTGATCCAAGTGCTGTTTGAGAACTTTTGGAGTCAACTTTGGCGCTCCCAAGACAGAGGCGCCACCAAGTGGCCCTGTCGTCCTCTCATTGGGCTCATAGCTGCCGGTGAAAGGCTGACTGGAAAAGTCGGAGCGGTGGAATTGCGAAGATGAGCTGGCGGTCGTGGAAGTGGCAAAAGACCGGCAGATGGAGGACAAGGCTATGTATGAAAGCCGAACCTGGGCTGCAGGATGCCGGGTGGCCATGGAAGGTGATGCCATTTATTGCAGCGATTCTCCAGCTGCTCATCGAGGACCTGGGCAAGTTGACATGGAGGTCCTCGGGCTTCAGAATGATCAACGGAGAGATAAAAAGTCTAGCGAACACTGTGACATGGGCATCGGCTTGATGTGTCTGCTAAGTACACAGCGCAAAGATTCGTGAAAGCCCCTGCGACCGCGACCGAGGTGCCTCCAACCTCACAACTGTCGTTGATGGTGACGACCAGCCAGAGTGAAACGATAAGGTCAAGCACGTGACGATAGGAGCCTCAAGCGCCGTGTCCGCATATACAGTACTGTAGTACACAGTATGCACGATGACGATGATCTGCGAATATGGATGGTTTTCTGTTGGCTGTTGAGGAACTTCCGTCTCCTCTAGCTTGATGGTGGGGAACCACCCACTGGTTCAACCCCCGCGGTTTTGATACGGAGTCGGATAAATAGTGGTACTAACATCCTCAGAATCATGGTTATACTATTTCACCTTTTGCTCAATTCTTGAAATTGGTTGAAGTAACCTAAGGAGTCGTCCTGACGCTGCTCTTTTCCAATCGGCCAATCTGTTCAAGCAAATCAAAAAGAGCTTCCACAGGATGGCTCTCAATAAGGAATCAGATAATTCAGTCATGGGAGAGCCTGGCGGCAGCAAGGTCCCCGCCGATGGCACAGGTAAGACTCCATACTGCTTTAGTAGGACATGTCCAGCTGACATGCTTAGGTGTTGTTCAGCTTGATCCATGGCTTTCGCCCTTTAAAGACCCTCTTAGAAGCAGATATAGTCATGCCCAAAGGTGGATAAAAACGATCAATGAGACTGAAGGTGGCCTGGAAAATTTCAGCAAAGGTTTCGAAAAGTTTGGATTCAATGTTCATGGAAACGGAGACATTACCTACCGAGAATGGGCGCCGAATGTTACCAAGGCGTATCTCATTGGAGATTTTAGTACTTAGAAACTACCGCACCATTTTTAAGGAAACCTACTGACAATGGCTACTTGCTAGACAATTGGGACCGGGAAGCCACACCCATGACGAGGGGTGAGTATGGCATGTGGGAAGTCACCCTACCAGCAAAGGATGGCCATTCCGCCATACCACACAGTTCCAAAGTCAAAGTAGGTCATAGAGCCTTTACAATTCAAGTCTGAGGTTGACTCGAGGTTCTAGATATCCATGATAAAACCATCAGGGGAGCGCATTGAACGTATCCCGGCATGGGTCACTCGTGTGACCCAAGATATCACCGTCTCTCCAGCCTACGATGGCATTTTCTGGAACCCTCCGAAGAACGAGCGTTATACCTTCAAACACGCGCGTCCATCGAAACCGGCCAGTGTCCGCATATACGAGGCTCACGTCGGAATATCATCCCCAGAGCTCCGAATAACAACATACAAAGAGTTCACCAAAAATACCCTGCCCAGGATACATCATCTAGGATATAATGTTATCCAATTGATGGCAATCATGGAACATGCATACTACGCGAGTTTTGGTTATCAAATAAATAGCTTCTTCGCTGCGAGTAGTCGATTCGGTACCCCAGACGACCTGAGGGAGCTCATCGACACTGCGCATGGCCTAGGAATTGCCGTGCTTTTGGATGTTGTGCATAGCCATGCTTCGAAGAATGTCTTGGACGGCCTCAATGAGTTTGACGGTACAGACAATGTATATTTCCATGAGGGCGCTAGAGGTAGGCACGAGCTGTGGGACAGTAGGTTGTTTGATTACGGCAGTCATGAAGTTTTGAGATTTTTACTTTCCAACTTACGATTCTGGATGGATGAATACCAATTTGATGGGTTTCGGTTTGACGGCGTTACCAGCATGCTTTATACCCACCACGGTATTGGCACGTAAGTGGACCCCCTCACGATCTAGAGCATTACTGATCATGATAGCGGATTTTCTGGGGGCTATCATGAGTACTTTGGTCCAAACGTTGACGAAGAAGGAGTCGTGTATCTAATGCTCGCCAATACAATGCTGCACCAGATATACCCAAATTGCATCACGATAGCAGAAGATGTTTCAGGCATGCCGGCATTGTGCGTAGCCTTATCACTTGGCGGAATCGGTTTCGATTACCGATTAGCTATGGCGATCCCAGACATGTACATCAAATGGTTAAAAGAGAAGGAAGACGCAGAATGGGACATGGGAGCTTTGACCTTTACCCTTATTAACCGAAGGCATGGCGAGAAAACCATCGCATATGCTGAAAGTCACGACCAAGCGTAGGTCTATTCAACATTAGCATATGACTTCCGCTGACAGGAGAGTCACAGGCTTGTCGGAGACAAATCCCTGCTAATGTGGCTTTGCGACAAAGAGCTCTACACGCACATGTCCATCCTCTCCGAATTCACCCCAGTAATCGAACGTGGCCTCTCCCTGCACAAACTGATCCGCCTCATCACCCATGGCCTCGGCGGCGAAGGCTACCTCAACTTCGAAGGCAACGAATTCGGTCACCCGGAATGGCTCGACTTCCCGCGCGAAGGCAACGACAATAGCTTCTGGTACGCCCGGCGCCAATTCAACCTCGCCGACGATCACATGCTGCGCTACAGATTCCTGAACGAGTTTGACGCCAAGATGCAATGGACCGAGGAAAAGTACGGCTGGCTGCACTCCGAGCAGGCGTATATAAGCTTGCGGAACGAACAGGATAAAGTCGTTGTCTTTGAGCGCGCGGGACTGCTGTGGATCTTCAACTTTCACCCCACGCAGAGCTTCGCAGATTACCGCGTCGGCGTGCAGCAGAGCGGCACATATCAGATTGTGCTTGATTCCGATGACGTGGCGTTTGGCGGCTTTGGGAGGAATGCGAAGGGGACGAGGTTTTTCACGACGCCGTTTGAGTGGAATGGGAGGAAGAATTTCATTCAGGTCTATATTCCGACGAGGACTGCTATTGTGAGTCTTGACGGTCCCGCTGTTTAAGACTTTTGAGAGATGCTGACAGGGATGTGGCCGCAGGTTCTGGCATTGGAATCGACGTTGTGATTGGGGGTGGGTGGTGGGGGGTGGTAGAGAGAAGGGATAGGGTGGTTGGTGCTTTGCGTTGCGTTCAGTTCTAAAGAGACGTGTGGGGAGAAGGCAGATGGGTTCGAAACCTCTCAATGGAGGTGCCTACATAGTAAGTTTAACGCACAGGGTGAAATACGTCCATAAACCATTTGCTCGCCATTTGAAAAGATCGTCTGGAACACTGCTCGCCTGACATATACAAAACCCGAATTAGGATCCTTTCTTCCTCTTCAAATAATCCGAATCTCATAGGCCACATCCACCCCACATCCACCCCTCCCCCTCCCCCTCCCCCTCCTCTCACCACGCTGCCTCACTCCCCCCTTCCTCCCCTCTTCCCCGCTTCTCTTTCTCTCCCCAATCTCTCCCCCCCTCGATCCCCCTCTCTCCATATCCTCTATCTGATTTTCTCCACCCGAACCCTATTCCAACCTCAATCCCCCCCCCTCCCCTCACGCCATTTTCACCCCCTTTTCATGCCGCCTCACCCGGTCCCCATCCTGCTCCCACCTCAACTCCTCCTCCTCCTCCACCCTCTTCCTCCTCCCTCTTCCCTTTCCACTCCACCACTACTCAACCTCATTTAAAGCCCCCCCCCCCCCGGGCATCGATTCTCAGTACCCACCGCATGTAGTATCCCATAAAGCGGAAGCAATGATTCACCCAATATTATCAGGGCGACGGACTGTGTAGGAGGATGGAGGACTGCGTTGGAGAATGGAGGAAGGGAGGTGGGGGGGGGGGGACGGGAGAGGAGAAGGAAAACTTTCGAGGAGGAGCGGGCGAGAGACTAGAGGAAAATATTCAACGATACGTTCCGAAGTATCTTTCACAAGTCTCACAAGATAACTTCTGTATGGAAACCTGCCCAGCGTATCCTAATCGGATGATATGGAATAAGCCATATCGATTAACAGAATGTTTGAAGAGTCTCTCTTCATTGCATCGAAGAAGTCAAAAGTAGCAACCTTATCCTTGGGTAATCCTCTCCTCCATCCTTTCTATTATTGCTAAATTCCTACCCCTTAACCGCCGCTTTTCTCCCCCCTGGCACCTCCA
>JAABUL010003468.1_pt1 | contig 23361 bp, 30 predicted proteins | sample 5559151 | NCBI WGS metagenome assembly JAABUL01 (sample SAMN10711876, study PRJNA513368) | rock metagenome | isolation source: Antarctica rocks | place: Antarctica: Victoria Land, Pudding Butte sud | reverse complement strand
GACGTCCTCGCCGGCGCGCGCTTCAACGACGGGATCCGGGTCCCCGACGAGCACCCGGCACACGACGAGAAGGTCGCCGCCTGAGCTTCTTCACGCCCACGTCATCCACAACTCTTGACAATTGCTCCGGGGTCGGCAGCCGGTGACTACTACTTGCGCGACGGCGAGCGCGTGGAGGCGCCGGGCCGGTGGCTGATCGGCGCGGCCGGTGCTGCGGCGATTGGCGTCGAGGACGTCGCGGTCCCGGTCGACCCGGACGCGTTCCGTTCGTTGATGGCGGTCGTCAATCCGGCCACGGGTGGCCCGCTGCGGCGGGTGGGCGGCAATGGCGATGCGGTGGGAGCGATCGATTGCACGTTCTCGGCGCCGAAGTCGGTGAGCGCGGTGTGGGCGCTGGCCAGCCCGGCGCTACGGAGTGGGATTGAGGCGGCGCATGAGCGCGCGGTCGACGCGGCGCTCGAGCACGCCGTCGCTGTGGTGCCGATGGTTCGCCGGCGGGTGAGTCGCGAGGCGGTGGTGCGGCCGAGATGCTCGCAACGTCGTGGCGACACACGACGGCGCGAGCGGTGGACGAGAGGCCTCCCGACCCGCAGCTGCACTCGCATGTCCTGGTCCACGGCGGGATCCGGGATGACGGTGAGCTGGTAGCGGTGGAGTCGCGGGCGTTGTTCGTGCATCAACGCGAACTGGGCGCCGCCTACCGCAACGTCCTTGCGACCGAGCTCAACCGGCTTGGCTTCGGGATCGAGCGCGGCACGGGCCGCGGCGGCAGTTTCTTTGAGGTGGCTGGCGTGCCCCGGTCGCTGCGCGAAGCGTGGTCCTCGCGTCACCACCAGGTCCAGGACGCGATCCGGGCCCGGCTAGAGCGAAAGCACGCCGAGCTGGCCGCAGGCGCCGACGCCCAGGCCACGGCTTCTGGCGTGGCAGTCCTCGAGCGTCCGGCGATGCTGTCGCCCGCGGAGGAACGGGTGGCTGCGCTCGAGTCGCGCGCCCGAAAGGACACTCTGAGCACCGAGGGAGATCTCGATCGGGCGTGGTGGCAGACCGCGCACGCGTAGGCCAGCGACAGCCACGACAGTGCCTTCGCCTGGCGGATCAGCCGTTCGCGCTCCACCGGGCCCGGACAATCCGGGCGTGTCGCGCCAGGCAGCGGGATCGGGAGCTCGACCCGCGTGCTGCTCATGCGTACGCGTGGGTGGGCCTGAGGTGGGCGTCGAGCAGGCCCACACCAAGGTCGGTCAGGGCGTAGAAGACGATCTTGTGCTCGCGACGTGACCTGGCGAGCCCGGCGGCGCGCAACGCGCGGAGGTGATGACCGACGAGGTTGTCTGGGCGCCCGGTGATCCAGGCCAGATCACAGACGCAGAGCTCCCCGCCTTCGCGCAGTGCGAATGCGAGCGTGAGCCGCGTCGGGTCGCCGAGGGCCTTCGCCCGGATGGCAGCTGCGACGGCGAGCTCCGGGTCTAGGCGCCGGCGGATGTTCTCCGCGCGCGGCAGGTCGAGACACAGCAGCTCGCAGCGATCCCCGGACATCGGCTCATCCTAACCCTCGTTGCGCTGACGACATCGACGGCCGCCAGAGGCCCGGAGATCCCCAAGCGCAAGCGCACCAACGCCGAGGGCGGCCGCCGTCCTGCATCGAGTCAGAGCTGAGGGTCGGATCGACATATCGTCAGCGTTCACCACGGCGAGCTCGGGCCGGGCCGGCGTTCAGTCTGGTAGGAGGTCGGGTTCGCGCCCTTGTGCGAGGTGCCAGGCGAGGTAGTGGCGCACGCCATCGGCGAAGCGCGTTTGTGCTTCCCAAGCGAGTTCTTGTGCGGCTCGGTCGCCGCTGACGTGGGCGCCGCGAAAGTCTCCGGGTCGTGAGGGGGTGTGCAGGATGTCGACGTCTCCGACGAGGTCTCGTACGACTTCGGCGATTTCGAGGATGGTCGTGTCCTCGGTGCCGACGAGGTTGTAGAACCGGTTGGCGGCGCGTTCTGAGAGCGCGGCGACGCACCCGGCAGCGAGGTCCTCGACGTAGACGAAGCGGCGTGACTGCTCGCCGCGTCCCGCGATGGTCAGCGGCTCGCCGGCGAGGGCTCTGCGAACGAACTGCGGAACCACTGCGGCCGGCCGTGCGCGGGGCCCGTAGGGAATCCCGAAGCGCAGCACGGTGAACTCGGTGCCGTAGAGCTCGGCGAACGCGGTGCAGTACATCTCGCCGGCGAGCTTCGAGGCCGTGTAGAGGTGGGTCGGGTGCTTGAGCTGGGTGTCTTCGTCGACCAGGTCGGCCTCGACGCCGTTGTAGACCCAGATCGTCGAGGCGTAGATCACGCGCGGGAGCCCGATCGATCGGGCGGCTTCGAGGACGTTCAGGGTTCCGCGCGAGTTGACCTCTTCGGCCCAGACGGGGTCCAGGACAACCTCGTTGACGTCGGCGATCGCGGCGAGGTGCATGACGGCGTCGCAGCCCTGCATGGCGTCGGCGAGGGCTTGGCGGTCGCTCAGTTGGCCCAGGTAGGTGTCCACGCTGCCGGCGGGATGGAACGGGGAGGGGACCATGTCGAAGATCCGTGGGAGATAGCCCGCGGCGCTCAGGGCGTCGACGACGTGCGAGCCGATGAACCCGGACCCGCCGGTGACGAGGACCGTCGGCGGGCTCATGCTGTGCGTGAGGCTGGTCGGCGGCGGCGCTGGTGCAGGAGGGCGAGTCCGGCGAGGCCGAGGAGCACGGCGAGAACGGCGTAGTCGGCGTATCGGAAGCTGCGGTGAAAGCTCTCCCACGTGCCGCCCAGTGCCCATCCAGCCCCTGCGAACGTGAAGCACCAGATGAGGGAACCGAGGAGGGTGAGGAGGGTGTAGGGCCCGATGGGGCTGCCGAGTACGCCCGCGGGTATCGAGATGAACGAGCGCACGAGCGGCGTGATTCGGCCGAGGAAGACCGCTCGTGACCCATGACGTGCGAACCAGTGTTCGGCGCGGGCGAAGGCGTGCGGGCTGATATGGAGCAGCCGGCCGTGGCGGTCGATGAAGCCGCGGCCGCCCGCGGCGCCGATGCCCCAGCCGACGAGCGCACCAACGAGGTAGCCGATCGCGCCGGCAAGAGCCAGCACGACGTAGCTCTCGGCTCCGGAGCTAAGGGTGGCGCCGAGCAGCGAGGCGTGCTGTCCGCTGACCGCTCCGGCGGCGAGCACTCCGGCGTAGAGCATGATCAGCTCGCCACCGACCGGAACGAGCGCGTCGACGGCCATGAGCAGGAAGACCGCGTAGACGCCGTGGTGCGAGATCCAGTTCGTGAGCTCGCCCGAGACGCTCGCGAGCAGAACAGCCGAATGAAGCCCGACACCCGCGGACACGAATCAAGCCTCCTGGCCCGACGACGATGTCCGAGCCGGGAGCGTCGAGCCGGTCCTGGTCACGGGGCACACGCCCGAAGGGATAGAGGCGGTGCATGACCGGCAGATGACGAGCCCGTCGTGCGTCGGGGCTGGTAAGTGTTGCCGTCCATGCGGATGTTGATCGTCGAGGACGACGAACGGTTGGCGGGCGCTCTCCGGCGCGGCTTCGAGGCCGAGGGCGTGACGGTGGACGTCGTGAAGGCCGGTGAGGAGGCGCTGTGGCGCGCCTCGGCGACGGACTTCAGCGTCATCGTGCTTGACCTCATGCTGCCGGGGATCGACGGGATGGAGACCTGCCGGCGTCTGCGCGACGGGGAGGTGTGGTCTCCGATCCTGATGTTGACCGCCCGCGACGCCGTCCGCGATCGGGTCGACGGCCTCAACTCCGGGGCCGACGATTATCTGGTCAAGCCCTTCTCCTTCGAGGAGCTGCTGGCCAGGGTCCGGGCGCTCGCCAGACGCGAGGCGTCCCCGCGCCCCGCGATCCTCGCCGTCGGAGACTTGCGCCTCAACCCCGTCACCCACCAAGTGCTACGCGGGGAAGCGGCGATCGAGCTGTCGGCCCGCGAGGTCGCGATCCTCGAAGCGTTCATGCGTCGTCCGGGCCAGATCTTGTCGCGCTATCGCCTGCTCGAGGCCGCCTGGGAGGGGGACTTCGACCACCGGTCAAACGTCGTCGATGTCGCGGTGCGCAGGCTGCGCGACAAGATCGACCGGCCCTTTGGCATCGAGACGATCGAAACCGTCCGGGGAGCCGGCTACCGGTTGTGCGCGCCCGTCGAGTCCTAGCCCGACTGCCGATCAGGGCGAAGCTCACGCTCGCCTACATGAGCGTGATCGGCGTCATGCTCGGCGTGATCGCGCTCTTTCTGTATGTCCACTTCGAAGCCGGTCTGGACGACGGCATCAACAACACGCTGAGAGCGCGCTCGGCGGACGTCTCGCGGCTCCTGGGCCAAGAAGGGGTGCGCGGGCTCACGCGCCGACGCGAGCTGCTCGCCGCTCATGGCGTGATCGAGCAGGTTCTCAGCGCCCGAGGGAAGCTGCTCTTCAGCTCGGCGGGCGACTCGCCTCTGCTGACCCGCGCCGCCACCCAGAGCGCCAGGCCCGGAGCCCGATTCATTGACCAACACGAGCGCACCCGGTTGCTCGTGCGGCCCGGGCGAGATGGCGCCGTCGTCGTCGTCCAGGCGTCTCTGGAGCAGCGAGAGCATGCCCTGGAGCTTCTCAACGGTGCGCTGATCGTGGGAGGAGCGCTCACGCTCATCGTCGCCTCGCTGGCCGGCTATGGGCTGGCCGGAGCGGTGCTGCGGCCGATGGAGGCGATGCGAAGCGCGGCGGCCCAGATCACCGAAGCAGATCCCCACTCTCGGCTTCCGCTTCCGGCCGCGGAAGACGAGGTCCACCGCCTCGGTGTGACGCTGAACGACATGCTCACGCGCATGGAGCAGGCTCGAGACCGCGAGCGAACGTTCGTCTCCGACGCGAGCCACGAGTTGCGCACACCGCTGGCGATTCTCAAGACCGAGGTGGAAGTGGCGCTTCGGACCGACAACCCGCCGGCGACGTTGCGGGCCGCTTTGAGGGTCGCCGGCGAGGAAGCCGACCGCCTGAGCCAGCTCGCCGGGGACCTTCTCGTCGTCGCGCGCAGTGACGCCGGACGGATGGACCTCGATCGCCGCCGCGTGAGTTCGCGGGAACTGCTCGAAGACGTCGAGCGTCGCTTTCGCATGAGGGCGGGCGAGCGCGCCCGCCCGCTCACCGTCGCGCCGACGGAAGGCCAGGCGCTGCGGGTGGACGTCTCGCGGATCGAGCAGGCGCTGTCGAACCTCGTCGACAACGCTCTGCGCCACGGGGCGGGGCCGATCACGTTGCGCGCAATCGCCGTCGACGGAGGAACGGAGCTCCACGTGCTCGATGAGGGCGCCGGACTTCCCCCCGAGTTCCTGCCTCGCGCGTTCGAACGCTTCAGCCGCCCGCAGGCTGGTCGCACCGGTCGCGGCAGCGGGCTCGGCCTGGCCATCGTCGAGCTCATCGCCGTCGCCCACGGCGGTGCCGCCCGCATCGTCAATCGCCCCGACCGCCCGGGTGCCGACGCGTGGCTGCGACTGCCGGTCGCCTGAGCTCGGTCATCCGCCAGTCATGTCGACGGGCCAACCTTCCTCGGGCCAGGCCCACCTGAGCGCTCAGCCGACCCTCCTCTCCCCTCGTGGACTCCTCCCTCTTCAAGACGATCAACGGGCTGAGCGGAGACTCCTTCCTCGATGGTCTCTTCAAGATCCTGGCCGAGGATCTCCCGGCGGTGCTCGTCATCGCCGTTGCGCTCACGTTCCTGTTCGCCTGGCGCGAACGACGCCAAGAACGGCGCTCAGGTGCGGTTCTGGGCACGGCAGCGGCCGGCCTGGCGCTGCTGCTCAACCAGGCGATCGCTCACGCCGTGGAACGACTCCGCCCCTACGTAGCCCATCCGGCGCACGCGCACCTGCTGATCTCACGCTCACACGACCCCTCGTTTCCCAGCGACCACGCGACCGGGGCGTTCGCCCTCGCGTTCGGGATCTGGCTTTACGATCGGACCCTCGGCACCGTCCTGCTGCTCATCGCGGCGGTCCTCGCCTTCGCCCGGGTCTACGTAGGCACCCACTATCCCGGCGACGTCGTCGCGGGCGCGCTGATCGGTATCGCCGTCGTGCTCGCCCTGTTCGTCCTGCCGCCGACGCACCGGCTGATCGAGCTGGTCGCCGCGCGAGCCGGGCGCCTGTGGGACACCGTGCTGCTCCACCTGCCGGGCCGAGCGCGGACGTCGGCGTAGTGCTGCTGGCGCTGATCAAGCTCCCCACCCACCTGGGCTACCTGATCCTGTTCGGCCTGGTGGGAGCCGAGTCCACCGGGGTTCCCGTCCCCGGCGAGACCGCGCTGATCACCGGCGGGATCCTCGCCAACCATGGGCAGTTCCACATCTGGCTGGTGATCGTAGTCGCGGCGGCCGCGGCCATCGTCGGCGACAACGTCGGCTATCTGATCGGCAGGACCGGCGGCCGCAGGCTTCTCGAGCGGCCGGGATTCATGGAGAAGCACCGCCGAGAGATCCTGAACAAGGGCGAACCCTTCTTTGCCAAGCACGGACCCAAGGCCGTCTTCCTCGGCCGCTGGGTGGCCGGGCTGCGCATCGCTGCCGCGTGGCTCGCGGGCATCAACCGTATGCCGTGGCGCGTCTTCGCATTCTGGAACGCCCTCGGCGGAATTGCCTGGGCGACGTCCGTGGGCCTGCTCGCCTACTACCTTGGCCCGACCGCCGAGAAGATCTTCAAGGACGTCGGCATCATCGGCGTCGGGGCCGTGGTGCTCGCCGCCGCCGCGTATCTCGCCTGGCGCCACTTCCACAAGAGCGATTCCGAACTCGCCCGCTAGCCATGAGAGGCCACCGGCGGCCTGTCCAGACCGCGATCGGACTCCTGACCGTCTGGCTCCTGCTGCTGGCGAGCGGCTACGCCGCCGGACACCTCATCGTCAGCGGTCACCCCGGTTGGGATGCGTCCGGGGTCCGGGCGATCCGCGGCCCGGCACGCGGGACGCTTCCCAGCATCATGCGCACGATCACCGCCCTCGGCGGAAGCCTCGTCCTCGATGTCGTGTTCATCGTCGCGATGGGCGCCCTCCTCGTCGGCCGTCATTGGCGCGACGTGCTCTTCCTCGTCCTCGCCAGCCCGGGGACCGTGCTCCTCGTCCAGATCCTCAAGCGCGCAGTGCACCGGCACCGACCGCCAGGACACCATCTGGCAGGCGCCGACGGGTTCAGTTGGCCGTCCGGGCACGCCAGCAGCTCATCGGCCCTCTACGCGGGTCTTCTCCTGGTTGGGTTGGCGCACTGGAGGACCAGCCGCGAGCGCGACGGTCCGACACTCCGGGTGGCGATCGGGTTGACTGTCCTCCTCGTCGCGCTGATCGGGTTCTCGCGCGTCTACCTCGGCGTGCACTACCCCACCGACGTGATCGCTTCATGGCTCCTCGTCGCGGTCTGGCTGACTGCCCTTCGAGCGGACGACTGGTCACTCGCCGACCCGAACCCGACGGGAGCTCGCCGAGAGGTGCCGGGGGGGCTAGACGCGCCCTCAGCGCGGGCTTCTGCCGAAAGTTCGTCGTCGTCTCGTCGCGTCGAATGCTGAGGTACAGCTACGGTTTAGGCTGCCAGTCGGTGACCGTCCACCCTCGTGCCCGGTGCCGGACTCGGGCGAGGTAGACGCGGTACCGCGGTCCGGACGGGTCGGGCTGGCCCTGGTTCTGCTGTTGCCGGCCTCTGCCGGCAAGCCGTCGGGCAAGTCGAGGACTGGCCGAAGCCCGGGAATCCAGTGCGAGGACCTCATGACCGGTCGCCGCTACGGCCGAGAGAATGAGCTCCCACACGCGGCTCCAGAAGGTGCCGTGCAGGAGCAGCACCGGCGTCCTGGAGCCGGCATGCAGGTAGCTCAGCCGCGTGCCGTCGGCCACGACCTCCCGCCGCCCGGCCGAGGCCTCGCTCAGCATCACGAGCGGTTCGCGATGAGCGCGGACCCGAGCGCCGGAAGATTTCGCGCGCTGAGCTCTGGCGCGCGAAAGAACGACGGGTACGCGCCGCCGTCGCGCGCGAGCCATCCGGTGCGCATCCCGGCCCGTCCCGCGCCGTCGATGTCCCACGGATGGACGGCGACAAGCACAGCGTCTACCGGCTCGACGTCGCAGCACCCGACGGCGTAGGCGTAGGCCTCCGGGGCGGGCTTCCAGCGCCCGGCGTCGCTGACCGACAGGCAGCGCTCCACGAGATCGCGCAGCCCGGCACGCTCAAGCAGCGACTCGGCGACCCGCGCCGCGCCGTTGCTGAGGGTCACGATCCGAACGCCGGCCTCGACGAGCGTGCGCAGACCGGGCGCCACGTCTGGGTGCAGGTCGAGCTGAGCCATGGCGCTTACCACGTGCTCGGCCGCCTCCTCAGGCGTCCCGCGGAGATCGACGTCGTTCAGCATCGAGGCGAGCGTGAAGCTCCCGATGGCCGCAAAATCCGCAAGGCACCCCGCCGCGGTGAGGGCGAAGCCGTCCCGAAGCGTCGCGGCGAACCATGCCGGCAGCAGGTCCGGCGGCGCGCCGACCTCCGTCAGCCGCGGGACCAGTCCGCTGAGATCCGACAGCGTCTCGTTGACGTCGAAAACGGCGACGCGCGGAGCAGCCTGCGCGATCGGTGAGATGCCCATGATTCGCTGCTACCCCGTCGTCTGTCGGGCAAGCCGGTCAGCGGTCATGTCAGATCGCGCAGCATGAGAGGGTGCTCAAGTCGCGGGTGAAGGCCTGAGCGGCGAGATACAGCCCCTCGCCGATGGTCAAGTACGGATCCCAGCTGTCGGCCAGGTCGGTGACGGTCATGCCGGCATCGATGGCGTAGACCCCGGCGAGGATCGCGTCTCCGGCCCCGTCGGCCAGCATGTGGACTCCGAGGATGCGGCCCGTCTGGCGTTCGGCGACGAGCTTGACGGCGCCGGTCGACGTGCGGCTGACGATCGCGCGGGGAATGTCCGCGAGATCGACCAGGCGGAACTCGCAGTCCATGCCCGCCTCGTCCGCCTGGGCTTCCGTCAGGCCGACGCTGGCGATCGTCGGACTGGTGAAGGTGATGCGCGGCATCGAGCGGTAGCTGATCTGCCGTGCCGCCTGCTGAAAGGCGTTGGCCACGACGAGCGCGCCTTGCTTGGCGGCGACATAGACGAACTGCGGGTGCCCAGTGACGTCGCCCGCAGCCCAGATGCGAGGGTTGCTCGTGCTCAAGTTGCCGCCGACGACGACCTCGCCGCCCGGCCCGACGCCAACCCCGACGTCGTCAAGGTGCAGCCCACCGGTTCGGGGTCGGCGCCCTGCGGCGACGAGTAGCTGCGCTGCTCGATACCCCTGCCCGTCGTCGGTCGTGACGTGTACCAAGTGCTCGTCCCGACCGACCGCCGTGATGCGGGCGCGTTCACAGACCCGAACGCCCTCGGACGCCAAGGCCGCCTCGAGCCGCTCGACGATCTCGGGCTCCTCCCCGCGCGCCAGCGTCGACCGCACCAGGAGCGTGACCCGCGTGCCGAGGTGGGCGAAGAGCTGGGCCTGCTCCAGGGCCACCGGCCCGCCGCCGATGACGATCAGCGACTCGGGCAACTCCTCGAGCTCCATGGCCGTGGTCGAGGTCAGGAACCCGCTGTCCGCGAGCCCGGGGATCTCCGGGATCGCTGGTTCGGCGCCGGTGGCCAGCAGGTAGTGGGCGGCCTCGATCCGCCGTCCATCGACATCAAGTGCCGGCCCGTCGAGGAAATGCGCGTCGCCCTCGACGATCTCGATCCCCTGCCGGGCCGCGATGTCGACGTACTTCTGCCGGCGCAGTGTCTCGACGATCGCATCCTTGCCGGCGATGAGCGCGGCGAAGTCCACCGGCCCGCCGTGGGTGCGCACACCGGGAAAGCGCGAGCCGTCGGCACGGTGGCGGCTCTCGGCGGCGGCGAGCAGCGCCTTCGACGGGATGCACCCGACGTTGACGCAGGTGCCGCCGACGGTGCCGCGCTCGATCATGACGACGCGGAGATCGGCGCGGCGTGCGGCGATCGCCGCGGAGAACGCTGCTCCTCCCGACCCGACGATGGCCAGGTCGATGTCGAACGCGATCTGACTCCTCGTGCGCGTGGCGGACTCGGAGGGGCGTTCAGAGCTCAAGGCTCTCGACGCCCTTCAGGTACGCCTCGGTGAACGTGGGGAACTGCGCGACGGTGTCTCGTAGGACGGAGATCGGCGTCTTGGTCTTGATGGCCAGCGCGGCGTAGTGAATCCATTCGCCGGCCATCGGCGCGACCGCCCACGCGCCGACGAGCACCTCGCGGTCGCGGTCGGCGATCGGGCCGAGCGGGCCCGGTCCCATGACCCCCGCGCCGGACGGTGAGCACTCCCGCCCCGGCCCCGAACAGGCCGCCGACGGCGATGCTCCCGAGCGCGCCGGCGATCAGCGGGGCGCCGGCGCAGCACACGACCGCGAGGACGCCGAGGCCAGCCGTGGCAAGACCGGCCTTCGGGCCAGTCTGAACCTCCTTCGGGGCGTGGTTCATCAGCATCCCTTCCCGTCGACTCGCCGGCAGGCGGCGACGTGTTCAGCGTTGTCAGCCAGCAGGGCTCGGCCGAGCGCGAGAAGTTCGCTCACTCGCGGGTCGGCGACTCGGTAGTGCACCGTGCGGTGCTCGCGCCGCGTGTGCACGAACCCGCACCAACGCAGACACGCGAGATGATTGGACAGGTTCGTCCGCCTGAGGCCCAGCCTCAGGGTCAGCTCGCCGACCGACATCTCGCCGCGCTGGTGCAACAGCTCGATCACCCGCACACGGGCCGGATCAGACAGCACCTTGAAGTACTTGGCGACCAGGTCGGGCTCGGTCGGGTGCTGCGGAAGCAGGAACGGACCGTCGATGACGGAGACAGCGGGCACTCATGTCAGTGTAGCCTGACATGAGAGTTCGCGCCGTATCCTGCCTGCTCGCGCGGCCACTGAACCGTTCGCCCGAGCGCAGTGTCGAACGCTTCGTGATCGATCAGCTGCGATCGCTCGTCGACTCCGCCGGGCCCTTGGGGCCAGCCGCGTTCGTCGCCGCATATGCCGTGCTGACCGTCGCTCTGGTCCCGGGGACGATCCCGTCGCTCGCCGCCGGAGCGCTGTTCGGGCCGGTGTGGGGGTCGCTGCTGGTGATCGCGGGCGCGACCGCCGGCGCGGTCGGGGCCTTCGAGGTAGCCCGGCGCATCGGGCGCCAGCGGACGCGCCGCCTGGCTGGTGAGCGGGTCCTGCGAGCCGACGCCTGGGTGCAGCGGCGCGGTGTCTCAGGGGTGATCGGCCTGAGGCTGCTTCCTGTCGTCCCGTTCAACGCGCTCAACTCCGCGTTCGGACTGTCGTCGGTGCGCCGTCGCGATCACGCTGTCGGGACCGCGATCGGAATCGTTCCCGGCAGCGTCGCGTTCGTGGCCCTCGGCGATTCGATCGCCGACCCGGGGTCGGTCGGCTTCATGGCGTCGGTTGGAGCCATAGCCCTGTTGCTCGCAGCGTCGGTCGTGAAGTCCCGGCGCAACTCGCGATCTGTACCGAGCGGAGGATGACTGCAGCCCGCGGCCTGGTCAGACCGGGGGCGGCGCGCCGCCGCCGTCGATGTGCGGCTCTTCCCGCAGCCGAGCGAGCACGCCGTCGCTGACCCGGACGTGGGGCGCCTCGGTGTTGCGCAGCTGGCCGAGCGCCGACACCGTGCGACGTAACCCAGCCATGAACCTCGCGCACGGAGGGCACCTGTGCGTGTGCGACTCGATGCACCCACGATCGTCTGGTCCGAGCTCTCCGTCCAGGAAGGCCGAAGCCTGCGTACGCGTGAAGCGGTGGTCGCGATGAAAGCGAAGAGGGTGCAGCAGGACGGCGCGGATCATCAAAGCTCCGAATCCTCCGGGAGATAGTCACGTACTGCGTCGCGGACCGCCAGTCGCGCGCGGTGGAGGCGGCTCTTGAACGCCGCCTCGCCGACGTCCAGGATCGCCGCAGCCTGGGTGGTGCTCAGACCCTCGATGTCGCGGAGAACCAGCGGGGCGCGCTGGTCGGGTTGCAGGCGTTGCACCGCCTGTTCGAGTGCGTACCGCAGGTCGTCCTGCTCGAGGCGGCGCGGAGGGCCCGGCCTCGTGTCGGCGGGCTCGACGAGCTGCTCGTCCAGGGAGACGAAGGGCGCGCGGCGGCGAGACATGCGGCGGTTGGACTCGTTGACGCCGATCCGGTACAGCCAGGTGAAGAACTGACTGTCTCCCTTGAACGTGGCGATCCCGCGCCACGCGCGTAGAAACGCCTCCTGGGTGACCTCCTCCGCCTCGTGGGGGTCGTCGACCAGGCGCCGCACGACGGCGTGCAGGCGATCGGCGTACAGACGGACGAGCTCTTCGAACGCGAGCCGGTCACCCGCTCGCGCGCGAGCGACCAGTGCGCCGTCCTCGACGTTGGGTCGGGACTGCTCGCTCATCCGAGCTCTCGACGCATGCTCGCCAGCTTCGCATTGTCGCGACACGCTCGCCGGCATCAACCGTGCCGCCAGCGAGGGCGACGAGTCATCGGTCGACGTGCGCCTGGGTGGGCGCGCAGGTGCTCGAGGACCCCGGGAACGACGGACCCGTCGGGGTCAGATGCGTCGGTGGCGATCGACCGAAGCGCGGCTCGGAGCCGGATGAGGCCGCGGAGCATCGGGCCGCACTCAGGGCAGTCGGCGACGTGCTGCGCGAAGCGCGCGCGCTGACGCGGGGTCAGCGCGCCGTCCAGCGCATCGGGCATCGCTCGCTGCGCGAAGCGGTGATCTCGGTGCATGCGATCCCATCGGGGCACGTCAGATCGGACCCGTCGGCGCCGAGAACGATTCAGGGCTCCGAGCGCCGGCGCCCGTCTCGTGGCCGTCGGAACGCTGATCGGGTCGGCCGACGACCTGTCGCGAATCGTTCCCGTGCACCGTGGGTCTGACGGTGTGATGCACCGACCGTCAAGCGCGTCGTCTCGCCGGCGCCGCGCGGCGACCCTCCGATGACTGATCCTTCGGCCGGCGTCGGTGTGCTGGCGGCGATGGCCGCTGGGATGATCTCGTTCCTCTCGCCCTGCGTGCTGCCGCTGGTTCCTGGCTATCTCTCGGCGGTCAGCGGGGTGCGGCCAGCTGATCGCGCCGAAGCTTCACTTCGGCGCGTGCTGATTCCGAGCCTGCTGTTCGTCGTCACCTTTTCGTCGGTCTTCATCCTGTTGGGCGTCGGCGCGACCGGGGTTGGCCAGACGCTGCAGGCGCACCGCGCGACGCTGGAGAAGGTCGCCGCGGTCGTCATCGTCATGCTGGGGATCGTGTTCGTCACGGCGCGCTTCGTGCCGGCGATGAACCGCGAATGGCGCGTTGACGGGCTCATGCAGCGCGCCGGTCGCGGGGGCCCGATCCTCGCGGGCGCAGCGTTCGCGGTCGCTTGGACGCCGTGCGTGGGGCCTACCCTCGGCGCGATCCTCACCGCCGCGTCGCTGAGCGGGTCGGCGACGCGAGGGGCATATCTGATGGCGTGGTACTCGGCGGGCCTGGCGTTGCCGTTTCTGGCAACCGCGATCTTCTTCGATCGCGCGACCACCGCGTTCGCCGTCGTCAAGCGCCACTACAGCGCGGTGCTGACCGCGGGCGGCTTGGTGCTGATCGTGATGGGGGTCCTGATCTGGACCGGGGAGCTCGCCACGCTCAACGCCCAGGCCCAGCGGCTCATGAGCGACCTCGGCCTCAACTTCTTCAACGAGGTGTGACCATGGCGCGCCTGACCCGACGATGGCCATGGGCCGGGCTGATGCGCGCGTGGCGTGCATCGCGGCCGGTTCACGCCGATACGCGGTCGTCGCGCTCGAGCTCGGGACGCATCACCGCCGGCTTCGGCTTCGGGTACACGGTCGCGGTCTACTTCGCGCGCACGCAGCCACCGAGCCGGACCGTCCTGCGGGCAGGACGCCTGACCACCCCGCTGTGCCTGGCGGGCCTGATCGCCGGTCGAGGGTGGCGGCGGCCGGCCGATGCACTGGTCGCCACCGGGTCGCTGATCATCTTGCTGCTGGCGTGCGCATTGCGCGCGAGCCACCAGGACGACCGTGCGCGCCCGGCGCCCGTGACGATCCTCGCAGCGCTTCACGGCGCTGCGGCGCCCGTCACGGCCTGATGCTCGACCGCCGCGCCCGCGCGCTCTACGCGCCGACCGTGGACCGCGCAGCAGTCCGCGCGGCGCACGCGGGGGTCACCGCCGGCGCCGTGACCGGCGTCGGACTGCTGATCGGCCTCGGCGCCTGCGCGGCAGCGGCCACCGGCACGTGGTGGGCGGCCCTGGTCCTGTGGCTGCTCAACCGCATGCTCGACGGGCTCGACGGCGCCATCGCGCGTCGGACGAACGCCTCGGATCTCGGCGGGATGCTCGATTTCCTCGCCGACTTCGTCGTCTACGGCGGCTTCCTCGTCGGCGTCGCGATCGCCCAACCCAGTGCGCGCGTCGCGTGCGCGGCTCTGCTGGCGGCCTATCTGCTCAACAACGTCGCGCTGCTGAGTTTCGCCTCGCTGATCGAGAAGCGCGGTCTACCCCTGGGCGACGAACGCTCGCTGCGCTTCACCTCGGGGCTGACCGAAGGCACTGAGACCGTCATCGCGTACGCCGCCATCTGCCTCCTCCCGGCCCACGCGGCGACGATCGCATGGGTCTTCTCGGCGATGGTGCTCGTCACCGTCGGCCAGCGTGTCGCGCTCGCCGTGCGCGTCCTGGGCTGACGACTGTCACGGCAGCGCGTAAGCGCGGATGTCGGCGTCCAAAGATTCCTGCGAGGTGTAGCCGCCCTGGCGCACGAAACGCCGCTTGCCCTTGGCGTCGTAGAAGATCGTCGTCGGCCATCCCAGTCCCGCTCCAACCGACCGGGCCTGGGCGGCTCCGGGATCGTTGATCGATGGGTAGGGGATCGGAAACTGCTTGAGGAACGACTCCGCGTCGCCGCGGTTGTCGTTGGAGTCCAGTCCCAGGAACGCGACCTTCCCGTCGTAAGCCTTGCTCAGGCTCTGGAAGTAGCCGAACTCCGCACGGCAGTTCGGACACCACGATGCCCACATGTTCACGACGACCGGCACGCCCTTGAGCTTCGCCAGCCGCGCCGTCACGTTCTCGTCGATCAGCTGGTTGGCCTGAGCTCGCAGACCGGCAAACGCACCGTGTGCCGCAGGTGAGCGCGGGCGGCGAGCGCCGGCGGCGGACGCCGATGCCGCGGCAGGTCTCGGCGGCACCGCGGTCAGTGCGGGTCCCGAGTCACGGCCCGACGACTTCGAGCTCGTTCCGACGATCAGCAACGCGGCGGCCGCGGCGAGCGCCGCCACCACGCCGGCGGCGAATCGGATCGTGCTGCGACGGTGCACAGCCGCGGCGGCCTGCGCCTCTGCCTGCTGACGCGCTTGGCGACGGCGCTTCTTTTCCTGCCGGTTGAACATGCGAAACCTCCTGGGTCGGGCGGGCGTGTCGGTTCAGGTCAGTTGGCGTGCACGTCCACGCCGCCCCAGAACGCGATCCGCCCTTTCACGCGCCGCGCCAACGGCCACGGGCGCCGGTACCCCCACGCCGCGTTCTCCGCGCGGACGCCGTCGACCTCGACGGTCCAGTAGTTGGCGATGCCCTTCCACGGGCACAGCGTCCGGCGCGACGTCGCGTGAAGGAGCTCGTCGCGCACGTCGTCGACGGGGAAGTAGCGATTGCCCTCCACGACGATCGTGTGGTCACTCTCGGCGATGGTCTGGCCGTTGAACGTCGCGTGAGCGGTCATGCGGCGTTCGACCTGCGGCAGGGCGATTCGGTTCCCGGGGCATCAGACGCGACGTCCCAGTCGCCGGCGCGCCGCCAGGATCGCGCGGGCCAATGCCCGGTAGCGCGGGCTGGCGTACTTCTGGCGCAGGTGCTCGTCGGCGGCGCGCGACGGACCCTCGGCCAGCGTCGGATACGCGTGGACCGTCGTCGAGAGCGCATCGATCTTGTCGCCCGCCACGACCCGGGCGGTGAGCTCGGCGATTGCCTCACCGGCGCCGGCGGCCGCGACGGTCGCGCCCACCAGCCGTCCGCGGGGATCGGCGACGAGCAGCGCGAAGCCTTCGGGCTCGCCCTCGGTGATCGCGCGGTCCAAGACCGCATAGTCGCTGCGCGCGAGGATCGTGCGATCACCCCAGCGCTCGCGGGCCTGTGCCTCCGTGAGCCCCACGTGCGCGACCTCGGGGTCGGTGAAGGTGACCCACGGGATCGTCTCATCGACGGTGCGCCGCATGCCGAACAGGGCGTTGACCGATGCCACGCGCGCGTGGTGCGCCGCGACGTGGGTGAACGGCAGCCGCGCCGTCACGTCGCCGGTGGCGTAGATGCGCGGCGCGCTGGTGCGCAAGCGGTCGTCGACGACGATCGCGCCGCGCACATCGATCTCGACGTGGGCAGCCTCCAGCCCAATTCCGGCGGTCCGTGGCCGGCGGCCCGCGGCGACGAGGACCCGATCGAAGGTGACGATGTCGCGCTCCCCATCGACGTCGATGACAAGTTGGCCGGGGGCCCCCTCCGGCCGCAGCACCTCGACCGCCCGCGCCCCGAGGCGAACGTCGACGCCGTCTTCGACCAAACGCCTGGCGATCAGCGCGCCCGCCTCGGGCTCCTCTTTGAGCAGCAGACGATCGGCGAGCTCGACGAGCGTCACGCTGGCCCCCAGACGGGCGAACGCCTGTCCGAGCTCACACCCGATCGGCCCGCCGCCGAGCACCACCAGGCGACCCGGGAGCTCCCGCAGCGCCCACACGCTCTCGGTCGTCAGGACGTCGGCGCCGGTCAGGCCCCTGATCGGCGGGATGCCAGGCTCTGAGCCGGTCGCCACGATCGCCGAGGCGAACCGCAGCCGGCGGCCGCCCGCTTCGATGGTCGACGCGTCGACGAAGTGCCCTTCGCCGACGATGACCTCTACGCCGGCGTCGCGCAGACGAGCCGGGGAGTCGTGCGGCTCGATCTCGGCGATCGCCGCGCGCACCCGGTCCATGACCCGGGCGAAGTCGATGGTCGGCTCGACCGGGGCAAGGCCGACAGCGTCGGCATGACGCATGCGGTGCGCCATGTGCGCGGCCGCGATCAGGCTCTTGCTGGGAACACAGCCCGTCCACAGGCAGTCACCGCCGGTGCGGTCGCGTTCGACCAGGGCCACACGCGCGCCGACGCCGGCGGCGATGAACGCCGAGACGAGCCCCGCGGTGCCACCCCCCACGATCATCAGGTCGTAGCGATCGATCATGTCCCGGGATTCCATCGGGTCCGAATGAGCATGTGATCTGTGACCCTCATGAGACGTACTCGGTTCGCCGCCCCGACGTCGGACGCCTCACCCGGCGCGGAAGCCGAGCAGTTCGCACATCTGCGCGACGGTGCACCCCAGCGGCTTCATCTGCGTGATCAGGATCCCGCCGGCCGAACCGAGGGCGGCTTGCCCGTACACCGAGGATCAGAGGCCCGAGCGCGGGCGATGATCCAAGATCGCACCACCTCTCACAATGGCTTCCTCCTACCCGCCAGGCGCATTCTGCGACCCTCGCCGGGAGCGATCGGGCGCGTCGGAGTGGGCAGCTCGATCAGCTTCTGGCCCCGCCAGCCGTGATGACTCGTTGGCCAGCCATGCCAGCAAGGAGTCGAGAATCGGCGTCGGGCGGCGTGCGGCGCTGCGCATGCGACCGCCGAGGCGGCGGGCGGCGCCGCCGAAGTCCACGGCCGACACCGAGGCGCCGAGCACCGTGCCGACGAGGGCCAGTGTCGGAACGCATCGCAACCGGCGCACGAGCCGTAGGGAGACGGTCCGCAGCCCCTGGCTGCCCGCCGCGCTGTGAAGCCAGACGGCGATCAGCACGAGCAGGGCCACCCGCGACGCTCGCCGCGCGGCGGGCCCGGCGCCGATCCCGCCCACCAGGCCGAACGCCAGCGTCGACAGCGCGAGCGGAAGGGCGAGCGCCAGGCCGCGAGCGAGGGTGCGCCAACCGGCCGCGGTGAACGTCCAGGCGATCGCCAGCACGGCGCCGATCACGCCGAGCGCGCGCGCGTCGGTGCTCGCAAGCGCCGCGGCGAAGCCGGCGATCGCCAAGCCGACGAACGCCAGGGCATGTGGCCGCGCCTGCGCTTCCGCCGGCCGCTCCGATCCGGGCTGGGCGAGCGCGGCGACGCTCGCCCCGGCCGTCCATTGGCGCAAGCCGCGCCGGATCACCCACGCCTGGATCAGCCCGGCCCCCAGCGACCACACGACGAGCGAGGCGAAGGTCAGCCACAGCGCGGCCGCATTCCCCGCGGGAAGAAAGCCGAAGGTGTGGCGCAGGCGCTCGTAGCTCCCCAGGTAGGCATCGAGCCCGATCAGGACGATGATCGAGAACGCGCTCGTCAGCGCGTAGTAGCCGGTGCGGACCGCCGCGCCCGCGATCGCCATCGTCAGCAGCGAGCTGCGGCGGCGCACGAGCAGACCGAGCAGCGGGGCACTGGCCGCGTGCGGGACGGGGATTCCCATCCGGGCGGGTCCCATGATCGCCATCGTCTCCACGAGGCTCGCCGTCGCCGTCGCATACCCGGCCCGCCCGCCGTGGCGTTCGGCCGCTCGCGCCAGCGGTACCCCGCCGGCGACTCCCACGGTCCAGCCCAGCGGCACGGCGCGCGCAGCGAGGAACGTCAGCGCACTGACGTTGGCCATGCCCGACAGCTCGCGAGCCTGGTCGCGTTCCGGAGCAGGATGCGCCTGGGATCTCCTCGCCGGGGTCGGCTGCGGGCTCTCAGCCATGCGGAACACGGCGGCGAAGCGGTGGGTTTGCGGATGCGGGGACGAGGTAAGAAATTACATGTACCCAACACTTAGGAGGCCCATCGCATGCGACGAATCTCGATCTGGCTCTGGCTGGCGATCGGTGGGGCGGTGCTCCAGCTTGGAGCGCTCGGCTCGAACTTCTACGCGATCCATGGCAAGAAGGGCGACACGACCAGCGACGCGTGGCTCGGCATCCCGCACGCGTCAGACCTCATCCTGGCCTCGGCGGTGATCACCGTGCTCGCGCTCGTGCTCAGCACGCGCGAGCGCAGCCCGGTCTCCGGGCGCACGCTCGGGCTGGGGGTCGCGATCGTGGGCGGCCTGGCCGCCGCCCAGCTCGTCTACCGCATGGCCGTGCCGCCGTTCGGCTGCCTGACCTACAGCGCCTGTGGCACCACCGCGAAGGCGGACGTGGACGTGACGCTGCTGGCCGGCATCTGGATCGGCCTGAGTGGCTGCGCGCTGGCCCTCCTCGGAGGGCTCGGGCACACGTTCAGCGCCGCGGCTCGGCGCACGCCTGCGGCGCCGGTGATCGCCGAGCGACAGGCGGGTATCACGCCGTGGCTGGGCCTGGCAGGAGTCGCCATGGTCGTCACGTTCGTCGCGCCGTTCACGTTCTTCAAGGCCTACCGCGTCGAGGGTTTCGGCGGCGGGAGCTCCACCACGACGTGGGGCGGCTGGTTGCCCCTGCCGCACACGAGCAGCCTCGTGCTGGCTGCGGGGATCGTGAGCTCGGTGCTGGTCATCGCCGCTACGCGGCGACGGTCGCTGCTCAGCCCATCGGCGCTCGGTGCCACGATCGGCGTGCTCGGCTTCATCGTCGCCTCGCGTGAGCTGTTTCGCATCCTGCAGCCGCCGTTCAGCAGCGCAGGTGGCAGCGACACCGCGGTCGGGACCGTGACGATCCTGGCCCCGTTCTGGATCGGCTTCGTGGCGGCCGTAGTCGCCTTCGTCGCGGCGGTCGTGCAGACGGTCCTGTACCGCGAGCCGGCCTCGCGCGTGGCCCGCGCGCCCGCGCCATCGGTTGGGCATCCGCAGACCGGAGCGACGGCATGACCCCGTACGCGTCGGGAGCCGACGGTGCCGCGGCAGAGCTCGACGACACCATCCGGCGGCTGGCCGACCTCCGGGAACGAGCGCGCGGCGGCTTGTGGTGCGGCGGCGTCGGCGTCGGCGGCGGCATTCCCGCGTCGAGCAACCTGCTCGACCACGGCGCCGGCGGTCTGCTTCCGGTCGCGCTCGCTCTGCTCGCGCTGTTGGCGGCGTTCGCCTGGATGGTGCGCAGATGGGGCGCCCGTCCGCCCGCGCTGCCCGCGGACGGCCCGGCCGTGCCGGGCGCGTTGCCGGCCGACAGCCCGGCCACGCTGCCGCCGCAACCGCGGTCGGCGGACCGCCGGGCGCGCGCGCAGCGGCCACTGGCTGTCCTGCCGGCCTGACCATCGTTCGGCGCGTCCGGCCTGACTCACAGGCCGGACGCGCGGCGCGTCAGGCCGTCAGGCCGCGTCCTCCTCCTCCTCCTCCGTCGGGCCGAAGCCGCGCCGGCGCGCGACGCGCTGTGCGAGCGGGGCGGCGATCGCCAGCAGCACGACCAGGCCCGCCGCCACCAGGAACTTCGGCGACGTGGGGTGATCGATGGATCCGCCCAGCGCCGAGTAGGCGAACGTGCCGGGGATGATGCCGATCGCGGTTCCGAGCAGGTAGCTGCGGGTGGGGACCGATGTGACCCCGGCCGCGTAGTTGAGCACGTTGAACGGAAACAGCGGAATGAGCCGGACGTAGAGGACGGCCAGGAACCCGTTGCGCGAGATCCAGGCGTCGAGCTTGCCCAAGCGCTTCCCGGCGATCTGCTCGACTCGCTCGCGTCCCAGTCGCCGGCCGATCTGAAACGAGATCCCGGCGCCGATCGTTGCGCTGACAACCGTCAGCACCGTGCCCAGGACCGCGCCGAACAGGACACCGCCGGCAGCCGTCAGCACCGTGCCCGGAACGAGCAGCACGGTGAGGCCGATGTAGAGGGCGGCGTAGACGATCGGCCCGGCCACGCCCGCCGATCGCACCGCGCTCTCGATGCCGTCCTTGCTCGGCCCACCGATGAGAACCGCGGCAACCACCCCGGCGACGAGCACGACCGCCAGCACCCCGAACCGAAGGCGCGGTGAGACGAGCACCCGCACGAGCGTGCTGCGCTCCGGCCCGCTCATGAAGCAGCGGCCGCGCGCATCAGGCGGTGCTGCGTACCGCGCGCACACCGGGACCGCCGGGCGGCCATTTCGCACACGTTAGCGTCAGCCGATCTGGGTCGGGGGCGGCGCCGTCTGACGGGGTGCGGGGGTGGGGTATGGCGCGCCCACCGCCCCGACCCGCGCGGGAGGGCCGCGGTGGGCCGGGGTCCGAGCAGTCGTCTGGTCAAGAGCGCTCGCGGTCAGGCCGTGGAGGATGATGGCGACCAACACGCAGGTGACGGTCGTCCAGATGAGGACCTGCTGTTACCCAGCGGTCGAGCGCGACCTCGCAAAGGCGCTCGCGCGAGACGCCCAGGTCCGAGCGGACGCGTGGGCAAATGTTGACGAGGCGGGTTCACGGCCGCGGGCACGTGACTTCCGACCCGCCACGGTCCCGAACGGTGCACCCAACGTCGCGCGTCGGTTCGATGCCGGTGAATCGACTCGGCTTTGTGGGGGTCCGAGGCGATGAGCCGACTACGGAGCCGATCGACCGCTCCCGGTGCCGTCACCTGACCAATCCTTGAAGGAGAAGCCGTGCTGAAGATCGCCATCATCCTGCTCGCCGCCCCCGACACACCGGAAGGGACTGGCCGCATGGCCAACGCCCTGACGACGACGCAGGAGTTCCAGGAGGCGGGCGATGACGTCCGGTTGATGTTTGACGGCGCCGGGGTCACCTGGGTTCCGAGACTGACGGACGCCGACGAGAAGTACTTCCGCCTGTTCGAGGCTGTGCGCCCCGTGGTGAGCGGCGCGTGCCTGTACTGCTCGCGGGCCTACGGCGTCAAGGACGCGATCGAGCAGTCCGGGGTGCCGTTCGTCTCAGATTTCAAGGATCACCCGAGCATGCGCGCGCTCGTCGCCGATGGCTTTCAGATCATCACGTTCTGACGTGGAGCCCTCTCGGCAGACCGTGCCGATCACCGTCTACGTGCTCGGTGGCTGTCCACACTGCACGCGGGCGACGTCGCTGCTCGGTCGTCGCGGAATGAGGCACGAGACCGTGTCGGGCGACGGGATCCCCGGGTTCCGGCGCCGGCTGCAGGAGCTGACCGGTGGATCCACCGTCCCACAGGTCGTCGTCGACGGCCGTCCGATCGGGGGCGCCGACCGTCTCGCACGCCTGGACCGGCGCGGAGTGCTCGCCGCCTTGGCCGTCGGCGACCCGATGCCGGCAATCCGTGTCCACAAGCGGCGGCTGCGGCGCGCGGCGTCGTGCTGGGTGGCCGAGGCCTTCGACGCCACCGGGCGTCGCGTGGGGCGCGCCGCGGGGCGCGACGAGACGTCCGCGCGAGACGCGCTGACACGCGCGATGAGCCACGACAAGCCCAACGGGACCTCCTGACCACGGACTCCGGAGCTCAGGCCGTCTCGTCGGCGGCGGGAACCGACAACGGCAGCCTCCAGACGTGCTTGGTGGGGAGCTCGACGTCGACCTGCTGCCCGGCGTGGGGCGCTGTGTGCGGCGCAACGTGGGCCTGGATGCGGCGGCCGCCGCAGTCGACGATCACGCGTACGTGGTCGCCGGCGTAGTGGGCTTCGAGGACCGTCCCTGGCGATCCGCTACCGGTGTCGATGCACACGTGCTCGGGGCGGATGGCCAGCGTCCCGATGTCGTCGGCGATCAGGTTCGCCACCCCGAAGAACCGCGCGACCGCCGCGCTGACCGGCCGTTCGAACAGGGCGCGCGGCTCGTCGTGCTGCACGACGCGGCCCTCGAGCATCAACGCGACGCTGTCGCCGAGCTCGGCGGCCTCGGAGCGGTCGTGGGTGATGATCACGGTCGTGAGCCGGCGCTCGCGCTGGACGTCGCAGATGACGCGGCGCAATGCGTGCCGGCGGTTGGGGTCCAGCGCGCCGAGCGGCTCGTCGAGGAGCAATAGGTCCGGGTCGCCGCTGAGGGCGCGCGCGAGCGCCACGCGCTGCTGCTCGCCGCCCGACAGGCCCTGCACGCGGCGCTTGCTCAAGGCGGTGATCCCCACCTCTTCGAGATGCCTGGCGGCGGCATCGCGGCGCTTGCGCCGGGTGAGGCCCGCGGCGCGCGGCGGCAGCGCGACATTGTCGAGAACGTCGAGATGCCCCAGCAGTCGCGGCTCCTGGAAGACCACGGCGATACCGCGCCGGTGGGGCGAGGGCCACCATGCCGCCGCGGCAAGCTGGCAGAAGGTCCTCCGGCACTTACCCGATGCCAAGGTGGTCAGCCTGACGGCCACGCCGTTCCGCGCAGACGGGCAACCACTCGAGGGCGGTTCAGCGGGAGCTATACCCGGATGTTGTGGACGGGCTTGAAGAAAGAAGGCGGCGTACCTTCCCGGTTGCTGAAGACCGATGCCGGTGCTGACCGGCAGGAAGGCACGCCATGGAGAATGTA
>JAABUL010003467.1_pt1 | contig 23364 bp, 34 predicted proteins | sample 5559151 | NCBI WGS metagenome assembly JAABUL01 (sample SAMN10711876, study PRJNA513368) | rock metagenome | isolation source: Antarctica rocks | place: Antarctica: Victoria Land, Pudding Butte sud | reverse complement strand
CGACGATCGCCCGCACCTGCTCCCGCCAAATCCCACACGCGGAAACCTCCAACTCCAGAACTCACGCTCAACGGACATACCCACACCCACACCCGCACCCACGTCCACGCTCCTACTCCGAGACAACCCGGACGCGATCCTGAAACGATGCGAGATCGGTACGAAGAGCTGTTCCCGGCGTACCAGCAGCTCACAGAGAAGCTCGCGAGGGTCCATCGGGCGGCGGAGGATGGCGAGGATGTGGGCGTTGGGAAGGAGGAGGTGGGGAAGATGGTGGGGAAGTGGGGAAGGTGGCATGCGGAGTTGGCGGGGATCAGAGTATGGTTCGGTGAAGGGGAGGGCTCCTGACTCGGGGAGGAGACGGGTTCATCTGTGACGATTTTTGATGATATGACCTATCATGATTTTTAAGCCCGCCTTGAGCTGGCGGAGCCACCAAAGAATTCGGTCATGAACTTTGTTGATCTACCTTCGATACCCTTGTCTCCTCTTCTTTTTCGGTTCTGGTGGGTTGTTGTAATAAGAAGTCGCTCCGATCGCCATGTCGGAAGATCCCTCGGGTTGGGCGCTGACCGAGTCCGACCCTCAAGTCTTCACCCAGCTCCTCCGCGATCTCGGCGTAAAGGGTCTCCAAGTAGTATGTCGCTCGCCTACCTTCACTATTCCCACCTTCTCAGCTGTTCCGTCTCGTTCTTCAGTTTCCACGCAGCAGCTGAGATAAGAGTCAGGACGACCTCTACTCCCTCGACCCCGCTACACTCGACACCCTCCGGCCCATTCAAGCTCTCATCTTCCTCTTCAAATACGTCGGCGGGTCCGATGCAGCGAAGACGGACGGGGTCGAGGTGGATCCTCTAGAGAGTGGAGTATGGTTCGCCAAACAGGTACGCCCACCTCTCCTACGTCTCATCTCCTGGTTGTGAGTGGAGCTGAGGGGGTCAGGTGATCCACAACAGCTGTGGGACGCTGGCGGCGCTCAATGCCGTCTGTCCTGTCTATCTGCTGAGGGAGTTGAGCTGATGGGGATAGGTGATGAACATCCCTACCCAATCATCTCCACATCCGGACGAGACGGTCGAGCTCGGCGTACGTCCCTTCCCTCCCTTGGGTAAACCGCTGAGCTGACGGTCTCAGCCCGAGCTCGACAATCTCCGAGAGTTTGGCGCCGGCATGGGACCCCTCGAGTCCGGCCCCTATCCCCACTTGATCAGGCTCTCGCTGACGTTCGAGCTCGACCAGCCTCGGCCACGTCCTCTCCTCCTCCCCACACATCCGCGAGACGCACAACAGCTTCACCAAATCCTCCCCCTTCTCACTCGACCCCTCCGCTTTCCCCGAGCGCGAAAAGGAGGACGCATACCATTTCGTCGCTTACCTCCCTGTCCACGGGGTGCTTTATGAACTGGACGGACTGAGAGGTGGGCCGGTGTTGCATGCTGCTGTGGAAGAAGGGGAAGGGGATTGGTTGGGTTTCGCGAGGGAGACGATCGAGGCGAGGATAGCGACTTATCCACCAAGCTCAGTAAGTCCACCTAGCCCAACATGAAAAGGCTGGATTGATGAGGGCTGTGGGATAGTTGATGTTCAACCTCCTCGCCGTCCGGTCCTCCGCCATCCCTCGACTGACACGACTCCTCTCCGACCCGGCCACACCCGCAGAAGTGCAGCTACAGCTATCGGACCAACTCGAGCACGAGAAGACCAAAGCTGCGCGCGGGGATATGGAGAATGCACTACGACGGCATAACCTCTTGCCTGCCGTCTTTGCGATGTTTAAGGCGATGGGGGAGAGTGGGGGTATGGGTGAGTTTGGGATGCTTCGGTGCGGGCTGATGGGTAGGGAAGGTCGTAGAGGAGGCGAGGGGGAAGGAAAGGGAGAGAAGGGAGAGGATGAAGGGGCAAGGGAAGGGGGAGGAGTAAGGGGAAGGGTGCGGTTGGCGGCGTCGAGGGCATCTAGCATTTGCATCGTTCAGGTAATTGACATCCATCTAAGACGACGCAGCATTCCAGTTCGCAGCGAGAGCAAAGCCTTGAAAAGAGTTGACGGGCAATCAATCATGGGGAACTGCCAGATACAAGCAGGTGCCCCTTGTAAGGTGTCTTTGACAGACTGTACAGCAGGCGACGAGACTTCAAGCGGATGACAGCTCCATTCATCATCTTTTGCATCACCTCTACACGCTCAGTGGTGCGCCTCCTTCTTCGGGATATCCTGCTCCAAAAAAGCCAAATACTCCGCTGCGCCTTCCCCACCCTCCTCGCCGCCAGACTTGGAGGTGGAAGTAGCGGTCGACCCGATGATGGGCTCCTCGGCGTCGAATATGGATAGCTCGGCGGCGAGGTCGGTGGGTAGCGCTGGGGCTTTGGGAGGTGAGGGGGCGGTGTAGTTCCGGACGTGGGAGGCGGCGGCGTCTTTGGCCTGGGTGGATTGTCAGCTTCAGTCTAGATGCTTCCCAGGTAAGTATGAGGCTGGCGGTTTTCTGAGTGATGGTAGGGGAGGGGAGGGAGGAAAAGGAGGAGAAGGAGGAGAAGGAGGAGAGGGCGTACCTGAGGAGCCGGCTTGTAGTTCTTCAATTGGTTAAGGTAGAGGTCCTGGACCAAGTCTGGCACTACTCGTCAGCGGCGCCAATCCTGTCAAATAGCTTTTGAGGAAGCCTTCGGTGGAAGACGCCTGCTCACCCTTCTTCATCGTCGCTGAGACCGTAAATGCCCGGGACGCCGCGGAGAAGGATGGGCCCGAAGCTCGATGAGCCTGTCGGGATGAGGATCAGTACACCAACTGATACCGCGGTATCGGACTATGGCTCACGGTGAGCCGGATGAGAGCGGCCATGATGGGAATGTAGTGCAGGAGGAGGATCAGATTAGAGCTTGAGGAAAACGGTATCAACGGGACTTTTCCCTACAACAAATAGGCGCTCTATGAACACGGCAGGGCGCCTTCTAAATTCCCGAACGCCCAACTCGCTTTCATGGAGCTGTGCTCGATCCACCGCAGTCTGATGTCATGCAATTATATTCAAAGAGTCACCGCCTCAAGACAGCAGATCAAGGAAGACAGAGTGCATCATACGGCAAATCCCTGGAGAGTACAGGTAGCCGGCTGGTCAACAGGTAGATAGCTTGCTGTCCCACCATTCTCGGTCAGCGATTCCGAATGCATATTCGAGCTAGCAGATGCTGTCCTTGGGTGGCGGGACCGGAAATCAGGCGGAGAAGCTGTAGCTGAATGACTTGATCATGTCGTTTAACGAACTCGAGAGATTCCCGTCTTGACCAGCAGCAGATGTCGGGAAAGCTGTGAGCTATCAGTACCATATCGCCGAACGGTCATAGGCGATGTCTGTGTGCAACACAGACTCGCCCGACATCTGGAAAATAATGTATGGGCCGCATACCGCCCACTGCAAGATCCATCAGCCTCAGACCACTTCTTAGGCGCTTCAACTCACATATTGCCCACCTTCTCGGATCACTCCGATCCACCATGCTATACACAGAGCTAGTTACATCCCTCCAAGTTTGAGTCAGACCGTATATCGTGCCGTCCCTTTGGTAACAAGGAGAAGCGGCCGCCGGACGGCAGATGTCATTCTGATCTCGACCCGGAATCCGGGGAGACCGTCAACTCTCTGCGACCGTGGAGTTGTCATCATTTCTTTAAAACTGCACAGTCTGATCAGTACATGCTCTTCTACGATAGATGAGACATGAACATACCTTGGAAGAATCTAAAGAGAAGATGTCTCGCGCAGGATGCCTTTGACATACACATCCCGAAACGTCAAGGTGGACGAAAGACACGTCAAGATACCGGCGATCCCGTTGTTCTCTAATTACAGGCTTCTTGAAACCGGCGATCCCGTTGTTCTCCAATTACAGGCTTCTTGAAACCCTCATGTACGCGGTGACTTGACTCCTTCGCCGCTCGACGCTATGACGACGCTCAATGACGCTGCGTCGAGCGAGCAGCGTGAATCGAGGCGTCTGGCGCTGGAGGACCAGCTCCGCCAGATTGAGGAAGAGGAAAGGCGCGTAGCTCAGGACGCCATATTCTGTTTCAACTCATCGCTGCCTAGGCTGCAGGAAAGGGGTTCTCAGTCGGACCTACGGGATCCATCTTTCACTCATCCCGGGAGTGCTATCCCGAACCCAGCTTGGGGCAATGTAGTCGAAGGACTACCAAGCTCGAAGTCGAGCTTCTCTCAGTCCCGGCAGATGTCACAGTCAAGTTACCTTCCTCTGCAATTCCATGCGACATTAGGCCAACCTTCATGGGCTCCACTACACGGCGCCTCGTCCTCTCGTAGTCCGCTCCCGACGACCTCGATCTCTCCAAGCTCCACCCCACAACCGCCGACTCCATATACCAGCGGTCACCAGGCTGTCCCCGTCCCCTCCAAGGCGCAAGTGCACGACTACCTAATCAAGCACATGTCGATGCCACAAGGCTTGGAGACGGGTTGGCTCGTGAATGGGCAGATGTTCGATGTCTACACCTTGTTGAAGACGGTCTTGCAGATGGGAGGCAGCTCACAGGTATTGTTCGAGATATATTGTCAGTAGGGAAGTCGCTAATCCAGCTAGGTCTCGGCGCAAGACGGCTGGCCATTGGTTGCTGGAATGACCGGACTGCTTCACGAACGCAACCAATCAGTTGCCCAGTCAAGGGAAGAGGTCGGTAGGCTGTTGAAGGAGTTTTACTTTAAGATTCTCGGTCGACTGGAAATTCTCTGCGAACAGACGAGAGGAGCTGGCGGAACGACACTTCCTGTCTCGAACCACTTCTCAACGGCCGAATGGCCTCCTCCGGTACAACCGTCTTCCAGCTCGAAAACTTCCACAGTCGTCGTCGCGCCGAACTGGCAGACTGCCTCTCCTGTCCCGACCCCGGTCACTTCGCGGCCGCCCGTTTCTGCCGCTCCGAGCGTACCCGCCGGGCGTGCTGACCTCCAATCGCATCACACCATTCGACCAGCTTCTTCCGGACCTTCATTCACTTCCTCGCGATCCCTCCCGGTTCCTGCACTTCTACACCCTGGCCTTATACAGCCAACGCCAGTATACCCAGCTAGTAACGAGGTGCCGTCTCGACTCTCGTTACAGGCGGAGCAGCGGAGTGTTCCCACCTGGTCTTCTTCGAGCGGTAGTCAAATGCTAGTGTCACCCCATTCAGCCTCCGCTCGGCAGGTAATACCCCGAACCGCCTCCGCCGATGGAGATGTGCCTTTAGTTCCGACATTTGAAGACTTGGCTGCCTCGAATGTCCTTCCACTCCCTCCTGCACCACCCGGAATAACGCTTCATACGACTGGAAGCATCGCTCACCAATACGCTATGCGATGTCATAACCTTCGAACGGCGGTACGGAAGATGGCGGCCGGCGAGGGCGGGCGAGCTTTGAGTCGGGAAGAGATGGTATTCTGGAACACGCTGTGTTTGTCCTCAAGCCAGAGTGTCAGAGTCAAGCTAAATGATCAGTAGTGGCAATATTGAAGAAGAATCCGAATCTCATAATCCCCGGCGTCGATGAAACCACGGTCTCACCCGGGTCCTTGCCCTGGGCAGCAAACGGAGAGGGCTCATTCGTCAAACCAGCGTCTTCCACATATTCCTCAGTAAGCTCGAGACCTACTTCCCGCGCGAAGCCGATCGACAAAGCGGACATCCACCCGGACCTCCGCTTGGATTCCGCTTCGAACGGGATGAGAAAGGCTGCGTTCGGACGACGTCGTCCACTCAAGCTGTTCGATGTGAGCGCTGCTCAAATCAAGCGACCCCCGGGTGGGCCCCGAAAGGTTAAAAGTAGCGAAGCGGCGATGTTGCAGGAAATTGTACAATCTCTTGAAGGCGATACCGCGGCCTTTCTCATCAATGGTGGCACTCTACTAGGCCCTGACAATGGCCATCATAGGTCCAAGACGGGGACCAGCGGGACCAGCATCCCGAATCCCGTCTCGAGCATAGCGTCATCGAGCACTCCCGCCGCAGACTTCCTCAAGCTGATTGGAGCGCGACCGAAATCGACTCCCTCAGCTGCCGTTCCGGCCATGCCGTTATCGCAGTCGCCTAAAAGGACAATCCATCTATCTGGCGGACATGCGAGCGAGGCAAGACTACGAAAAAGAGACGTCAGACCTCCTACAAACACGGTGAAGCAGGCGCGGGCTCCGTCTTCGCCAGTGAAGGGTCGAGATGCGCCAGGATCGTCAGGGGATGCAAGATCACGTCCTACTCAGAAGGCGTCATTTGCCTCGGCTCTCCCTGCTCAACCGACTTTGTCAGCAGCACGCGGCCCTCCGCGACCATCGCAATCATCCGGCTTAGCTTCACAGCTTACGATACCCAATGGCGATTTGACGCAGCTTCCAGCATCAGCAGTCTTCGATCGACTGCCTTCGTCTGCGAGTGCTGGAACGGCATCGCGTGACGACGTCGCAACCGGAGAGGTGTCGAATGGACGGAACCAAGCCGCAAGTTCCGAAAACTCTGCCCATGTGGCCGACCACGGCCTGCCATCTCCTCCTGCCACGCAAGATACCGTTTCATACGATCCGAATCATCAGGCGAAGACGCTACTAGCTAGTTTGGCTGCTCGAAGTCAACCGAGACGGTTACGTTCGCCTTCCATCATCGCGATCGAAAGCCCGGCGCCTCTCAATACGTCCGTCAAACAAGCGAGAGCCAGATCGCCCTCCATCACCCTCATATCGACGCCGCGGAAGCGGCTGATCCCGATTGTCGAGCTTCTCTCGTCCGCACGAAAAGTGTGGAAAGCCAAGTCTATTCGACCGCCTATCGACCGAGTCAAGGTGGTCATTGGAATTGCCAGACGGCGGCGTGCCCTTCTGATCAAGAGGGGATTCTATGGTACGTCCATAAGTCGCGATTTGCGCTGATTAGCAGATGCCTTTCGCGACGACGAGTCGGAGGACGACTTGGTTATCCCTCGCCTGGCGTACATACCATTACGCCCATCACAGCCGCTTCCACGCTCCGCCACTGCGCGAACTGCGAGACCGAGGGACCCGGAACCGTTGCCATTGCGCTTCATCACCCGGCCGGGGCCGGGTCTGCTCGAGCCGTTCAGAAGCTTTCTGACAGAGAAATGCCTGCTGAGAAGAGCAGTGGAGCACCGGTGCGGATGGAAGGGTTGCGATGCGGTACTGGCGAGCGAAGATATCTTGAGATCACACGTGCAAGTGCGCAACCATGCGGGTCAGGGGAAGTTCATGGCAGGCGTGAGTAGTGATTGTGGCTGTTAGCCGCCGGCTTCTGACGTTTTCCAGGCTCGGGGAAATCAGCCCTTGTACCGGTGAGCTTTGCAATTACACGTGAGGGACATGCTGATGAGGTCAAGGTGCCATTGGCGGGGATGCGAAGAGCCTTGCTTTGACAGCGTCGCAGGCTTGGAGCAACATATGGCTGCACGGCATATCTCGCGTGTCTTGATTTGCCCTTGTGAAGGTGAGCCGGCCGTATCCTTTAGCGTTAGAAGCTTATGGCGCCAGACTGCGACCTCACCTCGCCAACCATCTCGCATCTTGCAAGAGTGAGCAACAAATAACTTGAACCTGTCTGACAAACAGCACGTCACGAAGCAACATGATGACCCGTATCTACCTCGACCCCTCGCCGATCTATCTCAACATCTGCCACCGTCAATCCCGATACCATCACAACCCATCCCCGAGATTGCTCACACCGACGAGCTGACCACTCTCACGGTCCTTGGGACAAGTCACCGCTCGACGTTCCACCAAGAGAAAGCTCGTCACAAAGTCCAGACTGGCTGTTTCGCCGGTGAGGATCCGGTCATCCACGTCGAACATCCTCCGCATATCCTCGAGGTGCTTGAACACAGTGCATCGGTCCCGACATCGGCGGATATTCCCTTGAGCACGGAACTCATCATCGGGAAGGAAGAAAGGCTGCTCTACAAGGTGTTGGGTCGGAAGAGGAGGCTGGAGGTGTTTGTGGAGCTGCCAATGCGGCGTATAAAAGTCGAGGCGTAGGAGGAGGCTTGGCTTGGATTTTCACTGCGGCGGATACTTGTCGAGGATGGGTCATTGCAGCTGCGCATGCATGTATTCATCAATGCCAGCCGGTCTTCTGAGAAGCGATGGATGTCTTGGTGAGCTTGTTGTCTCTCTTGGATAGATAAAATCCAAGGGAAATTTCTCACTAGATCGCCATTCCTTCCCAGATGCTCCATCTCACAGTTTCAATCGGCAATGGGAGATTTTTTGGGCCGATCAAGCCGCAACACGACAGGTTTTGAGAAGATTCGCGAGGTCCCGTGTGGTTGATTGACCGATGGATCGACGGTACGAGGGCAGAGGAAGGATCGGCATCCCCTCTCCCCGAGGCTGATCGGATCAATCTCACCTTCCTTGCCCAGTCACCCCAAACTCGCTCGATTCTCTCTTCTTTCTTTTCTCATTTACCGTCACCCAACAAATCGTCAATTCTCAATACTTCCTAGAGAGTCTAGCCCGTCTACAGACGGCTTTAATCCCATATCGTCGTGTACACCATCCCTCCCATTCCAACGATATCATTTCCCCCTCTTCCCCAGTCTCAGCTTGCTTATCAGCCGGACGAGTCGACGAACTCCACCAGCGAATCACATCAACACCCGCACAGCGCTCAGGAGCGATGGCTCAAGGCCGAAAGGAGAAGTCGATCAACGTTGACGGCTCGGATGATGAGGACTCTGTGCCTCTTCCTGTACAAAGTGGGTTGACGGACGAAGAAGCAGCTGACTGGAATCGCAGGGCGCCGCATTGCGAATCTGAAGTACAAGGAGGTCAAGCATCGAATGAGGGGCCAGAAGGTGATGAAGTGGGTCGTCGGAGGCAACTGGACTTCTCGGCCAAGTGGGTAACGTCGACCGTATGTAATCTTCTTCCGGAGTCCACTATATGCTGATTTGCTACATAGTTCGATCTGCTCGAGAGCGCGTGGCAGTTCCGCGGGGGAGCCCGGCGTCCTTCAATACCGTCTCTTCGACGTGTGCGACGAATGCAGGAGGGACATGAAGAAGGGGAGAATGACAAGAATTGGGTGCTACGGCCCGAACTCGGGCAATATCGAGCGCTGCGCGGAGTGCATGGCCCATGACCGCTCGTGCTCTATCGGCAGGCATGTCGAGGAGGAGGATACTTTGAACGCACGGGCGAGCGATTCTGCATCTTCCTGGCGTACAAAAAGGCCGAATGGGCCATCAACACGGACCTATCCAAGCTCGAGCTCCTATCCGAGGAGGACTGCGATAAATGGTGCACCGAGCACAGTGCACCGAGCACAAGTGGCCCACGGCGATTAGACGACGTCCCACCGCGCCCATCGGAAAAAGGTCAATCCTCCCATTGTCAATTACCGAATCCAACCTCCCTCCCCGTATATTGCCCTCGCCGTCACAAATATTCCATTTCTCGTCCAAAAGTAGATGATCAGTCGAGCTCCTCGCAGCTCTTGATAGAATCCCAAAGTCTACGAGCCGAGAACCTTATCAATAATCTAAAACTTCATACGATGCTGGAAGCTGGTCAATAGTTCTCAAAGTACACACGATGCCTGGAAGCGATCACATGCACCATCTGACAATATGCCACGACCTAATAGAATACCTAAAGGGTCGTTCAGATCCAGTGCCATTCAGGCTAAGAATAAAAGGCCATGCATAGTCACGCCACGATCACCAGCGCTTCATAAGGCCGTAGCGCCACCTGCCCATCTACAAAGTCCGGCATTTTCCCAGCGTAGTTATCGATGAAAGCCGTGACGGAGCCTATTGACCCAGCCTCCGATGGTGACGAGTAGGATACGACCTCCTTTGTGAAGTTGAGCAGGACGATCGTGCGCTCGTCTTGATACTCCTTGATATAGGAGTATATCCTCTCGTCCGTTGGCGAGAGGAGGGTGTAGATACCGTAAGTCTGAAGCTTGGTTCAGCTAACGGTGATAAGGAGATATTCTCCAGCTTACACAGCTGATATGCTTCTTACGGAATGCCAGCATCCGTTTCCAGAATGAGAGGACGCTATCCCCATCCGGCCGCTGCTTCGCCACGTTCCAATCTCTATAGTCATCATGGACCCTCATCCATGGCTCGGCCGCATCCTTGTTGCCAAGTGAGAACCCGGCGTCCCGGCTGTCATCCCACTGCATCGGGTTTCTGGCGTGGTCTCGGGCTTTGCGTCGGAGTCCATCCCATACATCCGACATGTCGGGGTGAGAAGTACCTTGCTTGGCTTTGCGAGCGGCTAATTCCCTGTGAGTTTGTCAGCGGGAGGTCTCGTAGCGAAGCACTCACTCGTGGTAGAAGGTCTGAGAAGCAATGTCCTTGTACTCCTCGATCGGCCAGTTTGTCGGGAGGTTGGCCATCGCGATCTCTTCTCCCTGGTAGACATACAGTGTACCGCTGAGCGTGCACTGCATGGCTGCCAAGAGCTTTGCAGTCGCATTGCGGTATCCAGGAGTGGAATCATTGCCGAATCTCGAGACTGAGCGCGCAACATCGTGGTTCTGCGATATCAGATGGGAGTTTTTCCAAATTTGAATTCATTCACCTCGAGGTAGATGGAGTTCCAGCCGCCCCTCTCCTGCATGCCGATCTGCCATCGCGATGTGATGGCTTTGAAGTCGGTTAGTGGGTAGTCTTTTGGAACCAGCTGAGGGTAGCCGTCCACTTCTTGCTGCTCGAACTGGTCTCCGTATCAGTCTCACCTCAATCTCGATTGAGCGATTCCGCTCACTTGGAAGATCATTTGAAGCCTTCGCTAGATCAGCGATATCTACGGGGGACCTTGGCTCACTCTTTATTCTCCGGCAAAACATAGGGAACGAGAACGTCGAAATCGTGATGGGTGAAAGGCTGTGGCAACGTGCTCAGCATACGCCAGACTATTTGTGCGTACAGTCTCTCCAACGGTGATCAGACTGGGATCTAGAAAGCCATCAGTCGCCGTCAAGGTGGGTCAGGGGTACACGGACACTTTGACAAGACCTCCCGATTCATCTCCTGCAGGAATTCGTGTATTCGAGGGCTGGAGATCCAATGAGCTCCAAAGTCCCATCAACGCGGGCGCCAAGGATAGCTTACCCATTTGCGCAGAATTCGTACGGCATCTGATACTTCTCATTCGGGTCCTGTACCGCAGCGTCGGGTAGCCTGGCATCTTTCGAAATCTTGATGGAGCGTCTGAGTTCGGGCTAAAGAATAACGGAATACCCACAAGATTGATGACGTCCATCCGGAATCCATCGGCACCACGATCAAGCCACCACTTCATGATGTCCTCGTAAACAGCTTTCCGTACTGCCGGTGTCTCCCAGTTTAGGTCGGGCTGTTCCTTGCAGTACAGACTGTAAGATACGGTGAGCCAGGTCGCGAGGATCCGGACGAATGGGCGACCTGCTGTAGATAGTATTCCTGCGTCTGCTGGTCCCACTCCCAGGCACTTCCATTGGAGAACTCTTCTCGCCAGTTGTTCGGAGGAAGACGTTCCCCCTCGGGCGAGTACCGAGGCGGCCTCCACCAGTAGAAATCTCGGTACGGATTATCCTTCGACTTGCGCGATTCAACGAACCATGCATGTTCATCGCTTGTATGGTTGATGACGAGGTCCATCACCAGCTTCATATCTCGCTCATGCATGCCCGCAATAAGCTGATCGACATCGGCCAGAGCGCCGAATTGGGGATTGATGTCTTGGAAATCGGATATGTCGTAGCCCATGTCGACGAGCGGTGATTTGTAAATTGGGGAGAGCCAGACGACGTCCTAAGGGCCAGAATTGAGCGGTGCGGATCTCGATGTACAAGAGAAAACCGACGACACCAAGCTCCTTGAGGTAATCTAGCTTGGAGATCATTCCTTGTATATCACCTATCCCATCCCCGTTCGAATCGCAGAAAGATGCTGGGTATACTTGATAGATACAACATTCCTTGAAATGAGCTCGCTGTTGATAATGTGCCGGTGCTGATGTCTTGACCGACATGGCGACGATCAGAGCGAGGAACGTTACGATCCACCGCGTTCTCTGTCTACTTTCCTTTGCTTAATGACACCCGACATCGTCTTTCGGCCATGCTGGACGTCGTGGTCTCATAAATGCCCCAAGGGCCGAGGCGTTATCTTCCCGGCTCGGTCCGAAGCGACTCCGACGATTTTCCCATACGCGCGGGAGTGTCATACCGTATATCACTTCATGCTTTCCATCTACGTCCCCCAATTCCTCATTTATCTTTTCACCATGAACGGTTCTCACCATATCGAAGCTATGAAGCACTCCGGTCAGAACTCGGACGATGAGAAGCATGCCGAGCATGCAGGTATCGCCAAGATCAAGGATGTCAATGAGGAGGCCACGATGGCGACCTTGAAAGAACATCGTTTGACCGTTCGTCATGGTCTAAAGGCATACTCGAAAGCCATTGGATGGTCAATCCTTCTATCATCTGCTGTGATAATGGAGGGATATGATACAATCTTGGTGTGTCTCGTCCATTCCTTCGATTCGAGGGCTTGACTAAGGCTTCATAGATCGGCTCTTATCTCGGCTTCCCCTCCTTTAACAACACCTTTGGCAATCAAGTCGTAGATGGTGAGGCCTCCATCACCGCTCCTTGGCAAAGTGCTGGTGAGTCTCACATCCATCACTGGCGATGACCATGTCTGATATCTGGCTCAGTAACCAATGGCGCCTACATAGGAGAGATCCTTGGTCTCGCGGCCACAGGATACCTTTGCGACTGGTACGGCAACAAGAAGGTCATGACCGGCGCAACATTGCTCATGATCGCCTTCGTGAGTCATCAATTCTTTACCAATCAAAGACCAGTACTCACACCGTATAGATCTTCATCTCCTTCTTCGGAAAATCACTAGCCTTGCAACTGCTCGGTCAAATATTATGCGGAATACCCTGGGGAGCATACCAAACGATAACGACGGTCTACGCGTCTGAGGTCTTGCCTATTAACCTTCGAGGTTACCTCACGTCTTACGTCAACCTGTGCTGGGTAAGTTCGTTTTGGACGGAACGCAGCACAAGCTGATCCAACTTATCAAAAGGTTATTGGACAGTTTATCGCATCTGGCGTGTTGGTCGGAGTCGAGGGCCGCACTGATCAGTGGGGATGGAGGTATGTGTCACGGTAGCTGCTGGAAGTTTATCTGACATTCCCTGCTCGCAGGATCCCCTATGCCGTCCAGTGGGTGTGGCCAGTTCCCATCCTGCTCGTCTGCATCTTCTGCCCCGAGTCCCCTACGTGGCGTAAGTCTCCCCCCAGACCATCACTGCGTCGGTTCACTGATCGCTCCTCCGCAGTCGTTGGACATGGACGCGAAGCCGAGGCAGAGGCAGCCGTTCGAAGACTGCAGAGCGCCAAGACGGGCTTTGACATTGCCACTCCGCAAGAGACCGTAGCGCTCCTCGCCGAGACCAACGCCTTTGAGAGGCGACTCACCGCGGGCGTCGGCTACATGGAATGCTTTAGAGGCACCAATCTGCGTCGCACCGAGATCGCTGTCGGCACTTGGACCATCCAGCAGATGTGCGGACCTGTGTTGCAAACCTACGCCATCTACTTTTTCGAGCAAGCTGGTCTCGCCACGAGCCAGGCCTTCAACATGACTCTCGGTCTCGTAAGCTTGCACCGGCTTCTCAAGTCCGAGTCTGATTGAGATTATCTGCAGTACGCGATTGCGTTCGTGGGAACTGTAGCATCGTGGCCGATGATCAACCACTTCGGACGTCGCACGATCTTCCTGTACGGCTTGGTCGGCATCTTTGTCAGTCTCATGATTGTGGGTTTTATCGGTATCGCGCCTTCCTCCAACATCGGTGCCTCGTGGGCTATCGGTGCTATGCTTCTCGTCTTCACCCTCATCTATGATTCGACAGTCGGACCCCTCACATGTAAGCTCGTCCTCCTGCGCAGTATCAGAGTTCCGTGGTGACGATCACCCAGATGTCATTGTGCCGGAAGCCGCTTCTTCCCGTCTCCGCCACAAGACCACCGTTATCGCCCGAAACATGTACAATGTGACTTGCATCTGGACCGGAGTCATCACTCCATACATGCTCAACTCAACCGCCTGGAACTGGGCGTGAGTCTCCGTTGTGCAGTAGGACTTGAAGAATCACTGACGTTGCCGTTTGTAGAGCCAAGGCAGGCTTCTTCTGGGCCGGCTGTACCGCACTAGCCCTCATCTGGGCGTTCTTCCGCCTACCCGAGACAAAGGGCTTTACCTTCGCCGAGCTCGACTTGCTGTACGAGAACAGAGTGGCTGCTCGCGACTTCAAGAAGGCCAGAGACGCCAATGTACTCAGCAGGCAGCAGGCGGCGATTGCTGAGGGGGGCGTGCAAGAGAAGAGTTGAATTGCTCCGGTGATCCAGGGCTACGGAGCTTAGGCAAACGTTGTGTCATTTAAGAGTACGATTAGGGTGTAGACCTCGATGCAAAGTGCCCATTACCATGAGACATCGGAAACAGTGGGAGAGATATATTGGCAACCGCTGCATCGAGGCCGGGCCACGCCTCACTGCGCATGCGAATAACTTGGGATGTATGCTCAAAGTCCCGTCTTTAGTTTTCGCACTTCGGCAAAATCGCGTCCTGAGCCTCATGAGTTCCGAACTCATCAAGGATTATACCCTTGGATAGAGGAACTTGGATCAGATCGATACGCATTCTTCACCACGATTTTCCAGGCAAAGATCCATTCATTCTGCGCTGTTTGGATTGGACATTTGACGGATCCCCCTATCATTATGTATGTAAGAATCCCATCAGCGCCAAACGGGCCTGTCTATGCATCCAATCTGCTGATTCTTGTACCATTCAACAAATAGACTTTAGCTGTACATCGTTCGGCTGTTAGACTGCTACTCGGAATCTAGCTCGAAAGTCAAGACGGCCGTATGACGACTTCAAGCGAAAATCAAGACGGGACATTGACCAAATCAGACGTAATATGTGATTCAGCGCGGGCTCAGCAATAAATACACACCTCAAAACCCAAACTCATTCAAGATTATTGAATATCCACCCCTGGTCCAAGCCCGAGTTCTGCCAAAGGTCCTGCCAATCTCGATCCCAAGAATGGCCAGGACCCTCATTCATCTCCGGCAAGAGACTATTCAGGTCGCCCAGGTTTGCCAGGTTCTCAGGAGGCGGATACGCAGGACCTGCAGCCTCGATCATATTGGCCATTCCGCGCAGGAAGACGGTGTAGCGAGCGGCGAGATGTCCGTGGCTGGGGGCGCATTGGTCGAGGGTACGAGAGGCGAGATCGACCAGCTGGAAGAGGAGAGAGGATCGCGGTGCGACATCGTTCGTCCTGGGGGTAACCTGAGAGGGAGGGACTGCCTGAAGCTGGTCTGATTCTCGTGAGCATGTGTGGACTCAGTTGACTCACTCACTGTCGATAGCACCAGTCTGCCAAGCAAGCACCAGGAAAGAAGCAGTGTAGGCCCTGCTTCGACCTCAGCGATGCTCAAAAGATCGTCACAGGAAATCCCAGACAGACTCACACGACAACATAGTAGTGATCGATCGCGAACGAAAGGATCTCGACAATGCCAGAATCGGGCTCGAGTGAGATATCCGCTGCGGGGGTATTGAGGTTCATCGGATTCATCGATGCCGAGGCTGAAAGATGGAAGAGGATCTGACTAGCCCATCCGACACTCATGCGAAAGACCTCGCCGGCATGACGCCATTCGCTGGACGGGGGTAGAAGCGTACTCGCGAAGGTAAGGCGATACCATCGCAGAGAGGCTGAGAGATCAGGGAAACGTTCAGCCAAGGAGATGTCTCGCTCACTGAAGGGGAAATGCTGGCTCATTCTATCGAAGTCCGGGACAGCACTGCCTACGCGAAGGTCAGCTGGGTTGCCAGGGCAAAAGGGACTGCACCGACCCATACTCGCCACAAAGTCTCTGATGATATGATCACGTCAGCATCCCGAACGGCTGTTCCCGCGGGCACTCACCTCTCAACAATATTGACATCTTCATTGAAAGCGTCAACACTGCCAGCTGACAACGCGCGGTCGCCCATCATGTGAGCCGCGTGCACTACTCGTAATAGCGAAGTCAATCGCGGATCAGTCGACTGCGCGGAGCCATTTCGAAGAAATTGCGGCAAGACTTGGCAGATGTCGCCAGTACCCAAGGTGGGCGATCGTCGGGCAGACAACGCGAGACTTGGAATATGTTTCAGTTTTAAGGCACCAATCCGTGACTTGTAGCACTTACTAATGATCGCTTTCCGTGAGGTAGAGCATCGTCCGCAACGCCCGCACGTCGTGAGGACTAGGCGAGCTCAACGGATCCAGGAAGGGAAGGTGAGCCAACCGGTCGAGACCAAGCAATGTGGCCCATCGAACAGCCAAACCCAAGCATTGCCAAGCGCTGGATTCCGAAAATCGAGAGCGGTACCGAGAGCCATCCGGAGACACGTCGACTGGCATCCAGTGAGAGTAGATCATCAACGCTTGCACCGTCCCCAAGCAAAGATCTGAAGGTCGAGGCCGAAAGATGAGGCGGTTGAGCTGGTGGTCCAGCAGCGTCACGAGACTCTGGTAGCGGGGATGCAGCCATAAATCTCTCCCGTCTCGAAATCAATAGCCATCTAAACGGGATTCGGGCGACTCACTTGTCCGGATGTCCCCAGAAACGAGCTCCGACCACGACGATGTTGAGGAATAGGGCCACACTAGTTGATCGTACGAGTTCCATATTCCGATCATACTGAGCGTCGAGGAATGGAGCATTCGGATGACATCGGTTGAAGAATCTGACGATACGGTCAGCCTGATCACACTTCACTAGGCGCGTACATCTTGAAAGCCACACTGGCCTCACCATAGGTGATGATCTGCCTCGTGACAGGATCATGCTCCTCCGTGTCGGAAGGATCGTCCGCTCCGAGCTCCTGCAAGACTCTGAGCGGTCCGCTGAAGGTCAAGGTCGTGGTGGGCGAAGGGGCATCTGGCGTATGGTGCTGTGGAGCTGGAAGAGAGAATGATTGCGTGTGACTTGAGGACGCGGTAATCGGACTGGTCACATCAGCCTCGTGATCGGGGACAAGGCTTACTCACGGCTCGACATGTGGAGATGGGTGATAGCCAGCGACTGCCAGGCCAGACTGCTGACTTTCTCTCCGCTGCGTGCTACGTCCTTCACTCATCAGGACGTGCTCTACTTGTTGCAGCCGTGACTGCAGGCCGTCGAGTCTTTGAATATAGATGCGTCAGCTTCATCCCATGAGCACAGAACCCACTCACTGATGCTGTACATCCTCGAGAAGGACTGGGATGTCCGAGCCACGTCTCCCAGACGGATCATACTCCGGCAGCCTTGGCTGATCAGTGCCCAAATCCGATCTTTGCACCGAGTCCGATGTCGGAGGGGTTTCGGGGCGGACGGAGCGATAGGAGGGGGTCGTAGACTGGATCCGAAGATATGGGTTGTACCGAGGGTCCCTCGCCTCATGCTCGAAGGAACATGGCACCTTTCGTTCTTGACATGTCAGACAAGTAGCTAGAGAGGTGAAACCCCCGCATTTCTGCTTCCTGGTCCTTCATCACCAACAGGACACACAAGTCACGATCGTTTCCGACTCACCGTTCCCGACATTGGACGCATGCATGTACCGTTCGACGGATTGGTCCGGAGGAATCCATCGTACCCCTTCAGCCGAAATGATGGAATGCATTTTTCCAACCAGCGGCCAGAGAACTCGGGGTGCATCTGAAAATTTTGCTTCCGCCACCGCGGATCCCCTCTGCATACGCCCATTCCATCCTGACAACTTGATGGTGATGGCAACGGTCTCATTTGGCCAGTTTGAGCCTCCCAACCCAAACCACAAATGGCCATTCGAGCAGACGCCTCTCCTTCGACGGCGCCTACTATCCCCTCGTTATCCCGGACCGATCCGCTCGGCGATCCCGACGCCGCCAAAAACCCAGGCTGATATAAACATTATGTTGTTGGTCGAAGCCGCACACATACGCAGCATACCAATTGAAACCCAAACGGAGCATCCAGTACCATGACACGACCCACCGACGTCTCCGCTACCCCTTACCAAGGTCCTCCGCTGTACGCCGTCCCCGAAGACCTCGTCCACGCCAACGTCCTCGACATCGACCACACCGACGAACGCCTCTGGATCCCCCAATCCAAAGACGTCTGGTTCCGCCCTCTCCTCTTCTCCACCTCCCAAGGATACTTTGTCAACCTCCTCCGAGTCCGTAAATCCGGGATCCTCTCTCGTCATCGTCACGCCGGTCCTGTCCACGCCACCGTCCTTCGAGGTCGATGGCATTACCTCGAACATGATTGGTGGGCTGAGGAAGGATCTTACGCTTTTGAACCCCCCGGAGATATTCATACCCTGGAGGTGCCGGAGGGAGTCGAGGAGATGATTACGATGTTCCATGTTACGGGAGCGTATATCTATTGCGACCCGTGGGGAAAGCCGGAGGCGGTCGAGGATGTGTTCTCCAAGATCGATCTCGCGAGAACGCACTTTGAGAAGGTCGGGTTGGGGGCGGACTTTGTGAAGCACTTCATCCGATGAGCGGTAGGGGAGGAATATGTCGTCAACATGCAACCTTATATGTCACCCAAACTGTGCATTTTTTTCTTCTTGTTAGCACCGAGACTCATTCGCAGAATTTCGAATCTAAGATACAGATCGTATACTGTCGCCTGGTCAACCAAGCACGCTCGTCGTACTCTTTATTTTTGCAGGAAACAGTCACTAAAGTTAAGAATTTATCCTACTGTGCGATGATTTGCATCTAACCCTACATGCTAAGAATCTCCTGAATCTCCTGTGTACCAAACACCTCCTCTATCCCACCGCGCACCGCCTCCACCAGCTCCGTGATCTCGCTCGACGAAATATTGAGCGGTGGCGAAAACAGGATATGATCTCCGACGACCCCGTCGGCGGTTCCTTTCCCAAATCCTGAGTAGACGGAAACGCCACGCGCGAAGATGGCGTTGTCGAGTAGGGATGCTAAGGGAAGTGATTTGGGGAAAGTGCCCTTGGTCTTCTGGTCCGTAACGAACTCGATCGAGAGGAACAGGCCTCGGCCTCTGTTGAAGGTGAGCTCAGCTGAGAGATTTCTACGCACCGGATGTCTCCCACGTTAGGGTGATCGCCTACCGCTTCGATCAAAGCTTGTCGAAGCTAAGCGAGCCGTCAGATACACGAATACAGTACTCTTTGCCACTCACCTCGGCGCCTCGTTTGGCACATCCCGCCACAATGTTGTCGTCTTCGAAGACAGACATCACAGCGACTCCCGCAGCGGCAGCAGCAGGATGACATTGGAATGTCTGTCCGTTGGCAAAAGCGCCTGAGCCTCGTTTCAAGCCGTCGACTACTTTTTGCTGCATAAGGACTGCAGAAAGCGCTTGATATCCTCCATTGAGACCCTTGCCGACGGTCTGTATGTCGGGGACGACACCTAAACCCTCAGTTGATAATGTCAAGAGTCAGAAAGCCTGGAGACGTACCCTCCCATTCCCATGCGTGCATCTTCCCGGTTCGCCCCATCCCGCACATGATCTCGTCCAGAACGAGCAGCACACCGTACTTGTCGCACACTCTTCGGATGGCTGGGAAGTACCCGGGAACTGGCGCGATGTTTCCCGCAGCGGCACCGACAACTACGCGACCGTCAACCAGGAGCATCAGGGAGGTTCCGTAACAAAGTGACCAGTCTCTGCGAAGAAAGCGGCGACCTTTCCTTCCCCAACCCGGAGGATCTCCTCTTCCAGCTCATCCGCCAGGCGTCGAGCATATTTCGCGTCGCTCTCCCCATCATGTTTGTAGCGGTAGGCGTAGCAAGGGGAGACACGAGACATATGTTTCATCAGGATCGGCTCAAAGTGCCGACGGCGACTCTGACGACTACCATCAGTACATGTCGCGTTCGACTCCGATGGCTCACCGGAATGCCCGTAAGGGAAACGCAACCGATGCTGTTTCCGTGATAAGAGTTGTTTCGACTGATGATATGCACCCTCTCCGGCTCTGCGATCTCCACAAAGTACTGTCTGGCCAGCTTGATAGCACTCTCGTTCGCCTCGGACCCGGACGATAAGAAGACAGCGTGCGAGAGACCTCCGGGACGATGTCCGACTAGCATCTGACCGAGTCTCTCCGCTGTGGGGTTGGTGAGACGGGAAGTGTGGTGGTAGGATAGCGTCGACATCTGAGCTGCTACGGCTTGGATCACACGCTGATCGCCATGTCCGATGGACGCCACTGCAGCACCCGCGCATGCGTCAAGGATCCTTTGCTTCGATCAGCTTCTTGGCTCGCTCATACTGGTTGAAAGTGGACGTACTTCCGGCCGTCATCGAGATACACATAGGACCCCTTCGCCTTCACGACGGTCTCGGGCTTCTTTCCGTGGAGATCGCGGTAAAGCAGGCATGTGTCCGGATCGTTGACTCGTACTGGAGACATGATGGGGTGAATGGGAAGGTGGAAATGAGTAGAGGAGTTTGACAATGCAAGATTGACTTGATTTCACGTCCGAAGCTACTAAAATATTCCTGCCGAGAGACCCCGGAGCGGCCCGATGCATATCTCGGCAGCACCGATAATTGGCTATTCGCCGACTAATTCCGAGCAGTGTGGCCCCTCTTCCACTTAAGTCTCCGCGTTGTCTTTAGTGACCTTGCTATGCATGGATATCCTGTTTCCAAGCAACACAAGTGACTTTGAGCGTGGTAGAGTCATTGCCTATCGTGATTCCGGGATTACATACCGAGAAATAAAGGAGAAGACGGCTGTAAAGCAGACTACAAGTCGGAGGCTTTGGACGAGCTTGAACTCGGCAAGTCCACCTATACCCTTCTTTCTGGTCGGCCCTTCTTGCATGAGCCCAAACGCCGTAGAGGGATCCTAGCCACAATTGAAACGAACCGTCTTACTACGTTTGAGTCCCTGGCAAGCCAAGAGGGGTGCTCTCGAAGCACGATACGGAAAGATTGCCGCTGAGGATGGGCTACAGTGTCATATAATGCGACACGCGCCTCCCATTACCGATTGTACACGCGTCAAACGGCTCCAGCGGGTCGAGGATAACATGCTGAGAGACTGGAGAACGGGTCTTTGGACGGACGAGGTACCATTGACGATTGGAAAGGATCCAAGACGTCATTGTCACACGCAGATTTAGGGGGGAATACGAGGACGGGTTTGTCATACCCGCAGTGCGGCAAGGGAAGCAAGTGATGGCATGGGGAATCATCGGCTACAACTACAACGGTCCCCTCTACCGTTTCGACCTTCAAGCATGCACACCACCCCTCCGATACCACCTCCAGCGTCTTTTCCGCGAGACAACTGCAAACGGCATCAATGGCCCCAAATACGCCGAATGGATCATACGAGGGCCTCTAATTGAGGCTGTGCGGACCTTCACCAACCAGGGGAGACTGCCTATAGTCATGGAGGACAATTCGCGCGTCCATAACAACGAATATTGCGACTTGACTCGAAGGGACTTGGGGTACCGGCGGCTCTTTCACCCACCTTACTCTCCTGACCTCAATCCCATCGAGAACGCATGGTCCGAGCTCCAGGGAAGGCCTGCGGATTTCCCAGCTCATGCCAGAAACGGGGACGTCCTATGGGGACAGGCAGACAGTGCTTGGGAGGCCATCCCGATGAGTTATATCAACACCCTAGTTGGTTCCATGCCGAGGCGATTGGAGGCGGTTCGGGCTGCACAAGGGAGGGAGACTAAGTCCTGATATTGTTTGCTAGGTAGTTGACATGCCTCCGTGATGATATGAAGCATTAGGAGTTGATCTCAGACAAGTAATGGGACTAAGACCGCAAGAGGGTGGGTGCGAGAAAGAGAAGAGTAAAATGCCACATGCGGAATTAATCTGACTGGAATCCGGCGTGGAAGCCGATCAGGTACTTCCCGATCGTCGTGAAAAAGGGTCCGAAAGGATGCGGCAGACCCAAGCCCTGCAGGCACCTCCGACACCGAAAAAGACGCCGAGGCCGATCATTGATGCCATCAACCGAGCTCCACGAGAGGAGCTCGGAGCTTCTCTTGGGGTGTCCTTTGGCTCTAGCGAGATCGGAGAACAGGGTATCCGAAGTCTGTTTGTCATGTATCTACACGTCAGGCCGGTGGGTCGGACCGGAAGCGATCCTTAGCAGTGGTGATGTTCGCAAAACCGGCTGATTCGCATCTCGGTCGGTGTATTGCTTTTAGCGATGTGTCTGTATCGATGTGTCAGAAACTCTCCTACCTGAAACACCTTACGTACCACCTGACGAAGCAAAGGTCCCGCAGCTGTCTTAACCATCCATCACTTCACTAGCTACTCATACCAACAGCTTTGGCAACATGAGTCTACCCGTGGTGAGCGGGGCCTTCTGCCTTTGACTTAGCATCGTTGACACACAGCAGCGTTCTGCAGGTCTCAAACCCCTGTAGGCTCCGTTTTCCCAGTGGAAGCTTACTGGAGGTAGACTCCCAATCACGCGGACGAGCCAACCCCGGAGGACATATTGAAACTCCTTTACGATAATGATGAAGACGAGGCGACTATTCGATCTCTAGTAGTACTAACAATCCCAGATCGTCGAAGCATCTGTTCCCCATTCGATCGATGACTTCGAACCCATTCTGATGAGCGATTGCAAATCCAAGATTGGGTGATCGTGCTGACTGGAGCTCTTCGGATCGATCCGTGCATCAAGACGATGTTCGACTTGTGAGTTTCGCTATCTGATCACAACTGATGCTCCTGAGGGTGAATGATGGCGCGGATCTCGCGACCCAGCGGCATCTCCTTTTCGACGGCCAGCCAGAAGGATGTGAGTGTGGTCATGCTTGTTGCTATACATCGTCACCAGCGCAACCAAGGCCCGCGCGGAGGGAGCTCGCACGTCAGGATGAGGAGACGTTAAGGAGTGAAGGTGATCCCAAAGTGGGTAATACGATAGAAGGAACGGAACGGTGCTGACGGCTTGAAAGATGATTCCGGCGTACATCGGCATGGTCATCGACGCATCCAAACGGATGAAACAGCACATGATGAAACAGCACATGACTCGGAATATCAATGGCCTGATGGCGTCATCTGCTAGACGTGAGCTGGATTAGCTCCTCGTCGGCAGTCTTGAAGAGCACGATTGCAACATGTTCCACGAAGTGCCGGGCGGAACGAGGTAACGATCGGTCGGGATGATGTTGATCCAGCTCTTTGAACCAAACCTTCATGGCCCATTCATTTTTGGACTTGTCTGGACAGCATCAATTTCCTTCTAGTCTTCGATGCTCCGGGGGG
>JAABUL010003465.1_pt1 | contig 23378 bp, 19 predicted proteins | sample 5559151 | NCBI WGS metagenome assembly JAABUL01 (sample SAMN10711876, study PRJNA513368) | rock metagenome | isolation source: Antarctica rocks | place: Antarctica: Victoria Land, Pudding Butte sud | reverse complement strand
GGAGCCGACCCCCTTCGTGTGGGATGGCAAACGACGGGAGCGCCGCCGCCGCGCGCGGGCACGCCGCCTTGGCGGGTCTGCCGCTGTCGCCGCCCAATTCCACTTAAATGCAGCGTGACCCACTAGAGGCAAGGGCGGCCCCGGCGGCAAGCATGGCAGAGGCGGCCCTGGCGGCCCCGGCGGTAAGGGCGGCGGTCTTGTCGTCACGGCGGTCAATGGCGGTACGATCACCGCGACGGGACGCGCGATCACCGAAACGGTCCAGGTCAGTTCGACGACCGTGTACACCGAGGCTGGCAGTACGGCGTCGCTCTCCGACGTCACCGTGGGCAGCCGCATCCAGGCGCGGGGGACGAGCAGCGGTACCAATAGTATCAACGCCACGGCCATCATCATCCAGCTGCCGGCTGTCAACGGCGTCGTCACCGCCGTCAACGGCGACAGCCTGACGGTCACGCGGATGGGACCGCGCGGCGGACGTGGGCCACGCGGCGCGGCGGCGACGACACCGGGTACAACCGGGACGACCACGGCCACGGCGCCAACGACGACCACGACCGTATTAGTGACCAGCAGCACGACCTACGCGCTTGGCGGCCGGCCGGCGTCGACATCGACAGCGACATCAGCGTCGTTGAGTTCCATCACCGTCGGCACGCGGATTAACGCCGAGGGGACGCTGGGTAGTGATGGCGTATTGACCGCGCGTCGCATCCAGATCGCTCCGGCGCGGCCGGCCGCGACGGGTACGGCCCCGACCCCCGGCACGACGAGCGGGAGTTAGTGTGGAATCAGGGAGCTATGTTTGGTGTGGCGCCCCTTGGGACCGCCGGCATCTTGCCGGCCAGCGTGTGCCGGCAAGATGCTGGCGGTCCCAATCGGAGAAAAAACTAGGTCTCCCCTTCGTTTTACGCGGCGGGCTTGCGCTGCGCACGGCGGCGCAAGCCCTTGCGCATACCCTCGGCGAAGGTCGGGCTGCACACGCCCACGCCGGGGACGTAGGTGGCGCACGCGGGGTCGAGCCCGCGCAGCCGCGCCGCCAGTTCGTCCACGCCCGCGCAGCGTAGCGCGTCGGCCGCCATTTCTTCGGGCACGAAGCCGCGCGCCGCGACCTCGGTCAGCAGCGTATCCAGGGCCTGCGCGTCGACGGAGACGCGTCCGTCGCTCCAGTTGGCGTCGAGCGCGGCGATGATCCCCCCGATGCCGTCGACGTTGTGCGCGTATGGCAGATCCTCCGGCAACGCGCTGTCCGCGTCCGGAGCCGTGACGGCGAGCACGTCGAGACCCGCCGCGTGCACGGCGAGGAGGTTGTCGAGAACGCCGGGCGACGTGGCCGGCCACAGCAGCACGCGCTCCTCGTCGCGCGTGAGCGCGTAGGGCGCCAGGATCAGCCCGGCGTCGGAGACGATCGGCTCGGGGGCTGTGACCAGTCGCCAGCCGGATGTCCCATTCACGCTCCCGGCGCGGTAGCGGCCCCACTCCTCGCGGAACGCGGGCCGCGTCACTGCGTGGCGGATGCGGCCTGTCCGCCCAGTCAAGGCGCGCGGCGTCTCTTTATCCAACAAATAGACGACCTTCTTGCCGCCAAGGTGGACGAGCGCGCGGCCGGACGCCAGAAGCGCCGGCGTCACGGCCACCGCGGCGTAGAGGGCGCGCGTTAGATACACGCCGCCGCGCGCGTAGCTGCCGAAGAGGTCGGCCTTGTTGTGCAGCGTGGCCCGCGCGCCATCACAGTCCAGCGCTACGCCATGCTGGGCGCACATGTCTTCGAGCCGGGCGCGCGCGGCCGCGTCGACGCCGTCGAGTTCAACGCAGGCGCTGTTACGCAGGATCGCGTCGACGACGTGATAATTGTAGAGCGCCACGACCTTTTCCGGCGCGGGGATGGGACCGACGCGCACGAGCACGGCGTTCTCCTCGGCGTCGAGCGCCGCGAGTTGGTCGAGCTTGCCCGGCGTCAGGCGCAGACGCCGGGCGATGGGACGCAGGTTGTCCTCGCGCCCCGGCTCCATAGCGAGGAAACCGTCGCCGTGCTCATTGACATAATCGTAGAGATAGAGGCGCAGATCACGCGGCGTATGCAGACCCAGGGCGGCGAGGTGGGCGACGTTGTGCGGCTCGAGGACCTCGGCGAACTCTTGCGTGCGCCAGCGGTAGCTCGCGCTCAAGCACGACACGAGGCCGCGCGCTACCTTAGGGTCGCCGAAGAAGCGTACCAGCATCTCGGGGTCGACATCGCGCCGGGCACGGCCGAGCCGCGACTGGAAGTAGGCCAGGGCCAGCGACACCTGCGCCGAGACCACGGCGGGATCGAGCAGCTTGGGATGCAGGTAGCGCGCGCCGTCCTTGCGCGACCGCACGGTCTTTTTCACGTCGGTCAAGCGGAACGCCATGGGTACCTCCTAGTCGAAAGTGAAAGTCGAAAGTCGAAAGTCAGCGTGGTAGCGGTGGTGGTGGCTAGTAGCACTGTTGGATGCTCAATTCTCGCCCTGTATCCCACTTTCGACTTTCGACTTTCGACTTTCGACTGGCCTGCGGCGCGCCGCCGTGCGGCTCTCGCTGGTGTGGCGGGTGACCAACTCGTAGAGTTGGGCGCGCGTGTCTTTGGGGCGCAGGATGCGGCCCAACCGTTGGATGTACTCGCGCGTGGCCGCGCTGCCGCTCACCACGATGGCGACGTTGGCGTCGGGGACGTCGACGCCTTCGTTAAGCACGCGGCCGGTGACGAGCTTGCTGTATTGTCCCGCGCGAAAGCGCTCCAGCACGGCGCGCCGTTCACGCGCGTGCGTGCGGTAGGTGATGGAGGGCAGCAGCAGGCGCCGGCTGATGCTGTCGACGATGGCGTTGTACTCGCTGAAGACGATCACTTTATCGGTTTGATGCTTGCGCAGCAGGTCGGCCACCAGACCGATCTTGACGTGAGCGTTGAGCGCGATCAAGCGCGCCTGGTGGTGCGCCTGTAGCGCCTGACGGGCGGCAGGGTCGACAGCGGAGCGGCGGATCAAGTCCTGGAAAGCCGCCGCCCCTGGGGCTGAATGGCCGCGGCGGCCAGCCAGGTACCAGCGGTAGTCGGCCACGAGTTGCTCGTAGCGCACGCGTTCCTCGGGCAGCAGGTCGACGTAGAGGCGTTTCTCGTCGAACTCGGCGATATGCTTGTCTTTTGCCAACTCAGCCGGCAGCTTACGGTACACCTCGGGGCCAACCAGCGCGTCGAGGTCCCGTTCGCGGCCGTCCATGCGCTCGGTCGTGGCGCTGAGGCCCAGGATATAGGGCGCGCCAACCTTGCGGGGGATACGCCGATAGCTGGCCGCCGGCAGGTGGTGGACTTCGTCGAGGACGAGCAGCCCAAAGTCTGGCAGCGCATGCGCCGGCGACGCGGCTGATTGGTACGTGATGATGGTGACGGGGCGTGGGTCGTCGCTGCCGCCACCGATCACGCCGACGCTCTCAGAGGGCAGCCCCAGCTTCTCGATCAGGCCGCTACGCCACTGTTGCAGCAGTTCGATCGTCGGCACGACCACGAGCGTGCGCGCGCCGACCGCCTCCATCGCCATCATAGCGACGACGGTCTTGCCTGCCCCGGTCGGCAGCACGACCACGCCGCGCCCCTCAGCGTCGAGCCAGCGGCGGACCGCCTCGCGCTGATAGGGCCGTGGCTGCACGCTCAACTGTGGCGCGCGGTCAAGCAACTGCTCTGGCTGCAAGGCCGGCAAGCGCGGGCCATCATCCGCCTGTTCGGCTCCCGCGAGCGGATCCAGCAGGCCGTCCGGCAGCGCCTCGGCGCCGTCAAGCTCGTCCATGTTTTCGCCGTTTTGTGTCATACCCACGCCCACGATACCCTGAAGCTCATACCTCTTAATAATAGAACAAAAGTACTATTAAAGCAAGGCGGGCGCGGCGTTCAGGGCCAAATAGTAGTCCCCCTGTCCCCTCAAGGGGACAGGGGGACTACTATTTGGTCTTGCTGACGTTCCCAGGATTAGGCGCCGCGTCGATGTCCCTTGGTCGGGCGGCTGGACCGTGTGTGCACGGAGCGGCGCGCGGTCGAGGCGTTCGTCCCCGCAGCACCCCGATCGAGGATACGCCGATTGGGGTGATGCGGGGACGCGACGGGATTATCTGGTCGGGCTGCTGAGGGTGATGTCGCCGGCGCGGAGGGAACCGTAGCCCGCGCCCGTGTAGACCGCCTCCTCGGCGATGACCATTCCCCCCTGCGCGTGTACGTCGAGGGTGACCGGCCCGTGAGTCGCACGGATGTGGCGCAGGTCGGTGAGGTTGACAGTGATACGCTGCCAGGGCTCCAACGTGTAGCGGCCGAGCGTGACCCCCGCGCCGGTCAGGGTCACGGACATCCGTTTAGACGGCGAGGGATTGAGCGCCTGCAGATACGTCTGGCTCATCCGCTTGTCCGGGCTCACGGTGAAGCGGAAGGCGGCCTGGGGACGCACGGCGAGGCTTACCGATCCCGCGAGCCACGCGCCGGTCGCGGAGGCGCGCCGCTCGATGATGCGCTCGGCCACGATGCGCACGCGCCCGGCGACGTGCGGCGTGGCCACGAGCACGGCGACGCGCTGATTCCAGCCAGGGAGGAGGCGTCCGGCGTCGGGGCCGGCGGCCACCCGCGTCGCCGCGATGTCGCTCGCCGCGTCGACCAGCAGGGTCGCGTGGGCGGCGACGGTATGCGCGACCGTCACGACATCGGGCCGCGCCCGCGCCACCCTGACGCCGTTGCCCGCCGTTTCGATCAGGTAGGTCACGCGGGCGACGGCGGGCGCCGCCGACCGATTGACCAGGGCGAATTGGGTCATGTAGATGGCTACCTTGGTCGTCCCCGCCAGGTCGGCGTGCCGGCCGGCGCGCTCATCGGAGGCCGCGCCGGTGAAGCCCTCGGCGAAGTACTGCGTCGCGGGGACAGGGGACGTGGGGATGGACAGCAGGGCGATAACCGCTTTCTGGACGCGGCGCGCGGTGGCGAGGTCAGTCGCGGTGACCAGATAGACGCCCGCCACACGCGGTGTGAAGGGTGTCGAGCCGTACACAACGCCCGTAGCTGTGGACATCGTCGTGAATGCGGCGAGGGCGCCGGTCGTGCCGGCTGCGGCGATGCTGACGCGAACGGGGGAGCGCGGGGTGAAGCCGCGGGCATCCGTGATGGACAACGTGCCGCCTCGGTTCGCCGTGAACATGGGGACCGCGGACTCCACGCTCAACTGCGCGCCATTGATTGGCCGGAAATCGGGGGTTGATGGCAGAGGCGGGGACGATGGGGCGATGGCCGGCGCCATGGTCGCCGTATCCGCCGGTGTGCTGGTCGCGGCCGGTGTGCTGGTCGCGGTCGGTGTGCTGGTCGCGGCCGGGGCGGCCGTGTCGGTCGCCGTGCTGGCCGGCGCCGCCGTGGCCGTGTTCGTGGCCGTTCCCGTCGGGACGTCCGCGCCGGTTGCTGTGTTGGCCGCCGCCGCCGTGGTCGTCGGCGGGGTCTGGAGGACCGTCACGCCCGCGGTGGAACTGTTGTTGCTCGCGTCGGGATCGACCGTCGCGCTCGATATGGTCGAGGCCGCCTCGAGCAAGACCTCAGCGAGCGTGTCCGGATTGACCCGCACGCTCACGGCGACGGTCCCGGTCGCGCCCGCGGCTACCGTGGCGGCTGTGCAGGAGACCACGCCTGCGCCAGCCGCAGGGGGCGTGCAGGTCCAGCCATCGGGCGCCGTGACCGCTACGAAGGTCGTGCCCGCCGGTAAGGTCTCGGTGAAGACGACTCCTTGCGCGTCGCTCGGCCCGACGTTGGTGAACGCCGCTCTGTAGGTGATCGTTTGACCCGGCAGCATCGGCGTTGGCACGACTATGTTGGTCATCTGTAGGTCCGCGCGGGTCACGACCCGCGCCCCGGCGCTGGCCGCGTTGTTGCTCAGGTTGGGGTCGGTGGTCGTTGTGCTGGCCCCCGTGGCGCTGGTAAGTGTCGCGCCGTCGGTTACGCTCGGACTGACGTGCACGACCAGCGGGAAGGACACCCTCTGGCCTGCCGCCAGCGTCGCGGCCATGCACGTCACGACACCGTCGGCGTCAGGGGAGCCGCAGCGCCAGCCGTTCGGGGCGGCCAGCGAGACGAAGGTCGTGCTGGTTGGGACGGTCAGGGTCACGACGGGGCTGGCTGCGTCGCTGGGGCCGGTGTTGGTCAGGGTCGCCGTGTACGTCACGTCCTGCCCAGCTATCACCGGGGCCGGCGACGCCGTTTCGCTCATGGCGAGGTCGGCCAACGTGGTGACCGCGGCCCTAGCCGTGGCGCTGTTGTTGGCCGGAGTGGGGTCGCCGCTCGCGCTGGACACGGTAGCCACGCTGGAGAGCGTCGCACTCAACGAGGCCGATGGCGAGACGGCGAGCTGGAACGCGATGGTCACATGCGCTCCCGCCGCCAGGCTACCGCCATTCGGCTGGCAAGACACCACGCCGCCTGAACCAGGCGTGGGGGTCACGCAGGCCCATCCCGCCGGCGCCGTGACGCTCTGGACGGTCGTGCTGGCGGGGATCGTCGCGGTGAACACCGCGCTCGCCGCGTCGCTCGGTCCGGTGTTGGTCAGCACGGCCGTGTAGGTCACGGTTTGCCCGGCCACTACGGGGCTGGGCGCCGCCGCGAACGTCACCGCCAAGTCAGCGACGCTGCCGACTTGCGCGTCCGCGGAGGCCGTGTTATTGGATGTGTCGGGGTCGAACGCGTCCGCGGCCCCCGTGTCGCTCGTCAGCGTCACGCCAGCCCGCACGCTGGCGTCGACGCGCACGACCAGCGGGAAGGACACTGTATGGCCCGCTGGCAGCGTCGCGGCCGTGCAGGTCACGACGCCGCTCGCGTTGGGGACGCTGCAGGTCCAGCCACTTGCCGTAAACGAGCCGAACGTCGTGCCGGCTGGGACCGTGGCCGTCACCACCGGGTTCGGCGCGTCGCTCGGCCCGTTATTGACGAGCGTGGTCGTGTAGGTGACGTCCTGCCCCGCGACGACGGGGCTAGACGCCGCGTCGAACACGGCGAGGTCGGCCACGGTCGCGACGGTCACCGTGGCCGTGGATGCGTTGTTGGTCTGGTTTGGATCATTGGTCTGGCTACCTGTCGTCGTGGTCACGCCGATGCTAGAATTGTTGGGGACGCTCGCCGGCACGCCCAGAGTGAGGACGAACTGAGCCGAGGCGCCCGCGGCGAGGCGGCCGCTGTTCGGCGTGCACAAGACCGTGCCCGTGCCGCCCACGTTAGGCTTCGTGCAGGTCCAATCCCCCGGAGATGTCAGGCTCTGGAAGGTTGTGCCGGCTGGAATGGTCGTCGTGACGACCGGCGCGGCGGCGGCGCTTGGCCCGGTGTTGGTCACCGTCACCGTATCGATCAGGGGCTGGCCCGCGACCGCTGGGCTGGGCGCGAGGCTACTCGTGACGCCGAGATCGGATGACGTGGTGGCGTTAGGGTTGGCACTGTCCGTGTTGTTCGCGGCGATCGGGTCGGTAGTCTGGCTACTCGTGGTGGAGGTCGCCAACAGGCCTGTTCCCGTAAGCACGCCCTGGTCGGCCAGGACGACGAGCGCGAACGTCGCGGAGTGGTTCGCGGCGAGGCTTCCGCCGCCGTTCGGTGTACACGAGACCGTACCGCCCGGACCGGGCGAGGGCGCCGTGCAATTCCATCCGTTCGGCCACGCTAGCGACACGAAGGTCGTGCTGGCCGGAATCGTCGTCGTCACGACCGGCGCGGCGGCGTCACTCGGCCCGGCGTTGGACAGGGTCGTTGTGTAGGTGATATCCTGGCCGGCGACAACCGGGCTCGGGCTGAACGTCACGCCGACCGACAGATCGGCCGCTGTCTGGACCCCATCGGACCCCGACGCGCTGTTATTGGCCGGGTTGGGGTCGGGCGTGTCGGAGGTGAGCGTGCTCTGCGAGGTGAGCGGCGTGGTTGCTGATGAAGGGACGCTCACCGTCAGGCTGGCGACATCGTTGGACGCCACCGGCACGTTCGCGGCGGTGCAGACGACGCGCCCCAGCGCATCAGCGTGCGAGAGGCAGGAGAAGATGCCGCCGTTCGCGGAAACGAAGGTCGTCCCCGCGGGCACGGTCATGGTGAGGATCGCGTTCGCCGCGACGCTGGGGCCGTTGTTGCCGAAGGTCGTCGCATAGGTCATGTCCTGGCCTGCTGTGCCAGGGCTGGGCATGGCGTTGACGCTCGTCACGAAGAGGTCGGCTGAGGTCGTGACGGTTGCCGTGGCCGCGGCGCTGTTGTTATTCAGATTCGGATCGGTGGTAGTGAGGTTCGCGAGGTGCGCCGTCGCCGTGATCGTCACGCCGTTCGTCGCGGCGGGGTCGACCGCGGCCACGAACTGGTAGGTCTGTGTCGCCCCGGCGGCGAGAGCGGGGGCTGCGCACGACACGAGGCCAGTGATAGGGTCGGGCGTGCCGCAGGACGGGCCAATCGCGCGCTGGAAGGTAGTGTTCGCGGGGGCCTTTTCCTGGAACGTGTACGCGCCGGCGTCGCTCGGCCCGGTGTTGGTGACGACCGCTGTATAGGTGACGTCCTGACCGGCGATGACCGGGTTAGGCGACGCCGCGTTCGTCACCGCGAGGTCGGCGGAACTCGTGATGGTGGTGGGGTCGGTCGCGGTGTCATTGGCGTGATTGACGTCGTTCGCGGCCGTGACCGTCGCGCTGTTGCCGCCCGATCCGGAGGCGTTGGGCGCGGTATGGGCCTGGATGACGATGGGTAGGGGCTGCCCGTTGTAGGGGATGCCAGCCCCCTGGTAGGCGCACGTCGCCGTCTGCCCGCTCGTGCTGCACGACCAGTCCGCGCCGCCGCTAGCCCCATCAAGGGTAAGCGGCCCGGTCACGGTGTCGGTCACGACGATCGGCCTGGTCGTCATACCGGTGCCATTGGTGATCTGCAGCGTGTACGACACGCCGGTCCCGGCCGTGACGGGGTCGACGTGCGTGGACGTCATCCATAGGTCGGACATGGATGAGGACACGAAGTTTCCGGTGTTGGGCGCCTGGTCGATGATCTGGCCGGTCACCACTTCCGTCTCGGCCAGGTTATTACTGTCCGTTTCCGCCACTCGCAAAGGACTACCCGGACCCGGCAGGTCAAAGCTGTTGTGCGTCCTGCAGCAGTTGATCGGCGAGGTGGTTGTCGACCCGGTATCGTAGAGGCCGACGGACTGTCCGACGGCCGTCACCGAAAAGGGCGGGGTCACCGCCGCGCCCGTGGCCGTGATGGGCAGGAAGTTGTAGTACGTGCTGTAGTTGCTCGCCCCAGTCATGGCCAGGATGCCGCCGCCCTCGTTGAAAAACTGGGCGATGTCGGCCTTGCGCGCGGTGATCGCCGTAATGTCCGTCACCGGGTTGTCGCACGAGGGGCATGTGCTATCGGAGGCGACCACGATAGCGCTGTAGAGCGGGTTCCCCGACCCGTTGACGAGCGGCAAACTCGCGAAGCCCGGCCCGCTGGGGTCGACCACGTCGAAGGTCGGCACGGTGCCAGTATAGGCCTGGGCCATAGTCGCGGAGATGTCCGGCCCGCTATCGAGGGCGAGCACCGGCAGGGATGAGCCGTCGCGCACGAAGTCGATGGCGGCCTTCATATACACGCAGGCGGGCGCTGTGCTCTGCCAGCAGTGCTTATCGTCGTCGTGGCCGGTGATCCAGATGTGTCCGGTCCCGACGGCGCCGGCTGCGGCGTGGGCGAGTGGCGTCGTGGGGCCCAACACGGGCAGCCCTCCGACGAGGGCCGACGCGCACAGCGCCAGCGCGAGCGCGAAACGACCAAGTATTGTCAAGCGGCCCCGCCGGCCTGCTACCTGCTCTACCATTTATCTCCCCCAACTTGTGTCAGTGTCTGCGACGGTACGTGACCTACGAACACGCCCGACCGTACCGTCAGATGTCGGGGGAGTGCGCCACAAAGGGGTTAGTGCGCGACGATAATCGGTACGCGATCGAACGGGAAGTAGCGATTTAAATGAGTTGAGAGCAGTGCAGCGCTACGTCACCGCGATGGCGACGGGCGCCTGCCGCCCTGTCTCCGGGGAGACTGAGCTAACGGTAGACGAGAACAGCATGCGATGGAATAGGCCAAATGGGCTATGGAGGCTGTCAGGTGGCAGGGCGTCGGGACCGTAGGAAGAGAAGCGATCCGCGCCCGTTTCGTCGGAGACGCGGAGAGGCAGGAATCCTCGAAGTCACGGCACTACAAGCTGCACGTCACCGCCATGCCCGCCTCGTTTGCCTTCAGGTATCAGGAACAGGGTCGCCCTGTACGATCGCCGCGGTCTGAGCAGGCGCTTGGACACATGACACTACTAATACGAGGTGGATGGCCTCATGCGATATAGCCCAAATGGGCTACTCGCGTTCGCGCGCCCTATCGCGATAGACCTCAAGGGGGTAAGAACTCACACCACCTATGACGACCCGCGTCACGCGACCCGCGTCGTCGCGCACATAGCGCACCGTCTCGCCCGGCGCGCCATACCCGTTTGTGGCGCCGATACGCAGCGTATCCTCATCCTCTATTGTCAGGCATGTCGGGGACTTGAACGGGTCGTCGCCCTCGGGACTCAGCGCCACAAGGGTAGTGCCGAACGCGGCCACGTCGGTGACGCCCCATGCATTGACGAAGCGCCCCGTGAGACGTTCGCGTGGAACGGAAGGCGATTCTTCCTGTGTTGTACGCGGCTTCAAGGCGTAGTCGAGGATCGTCACGATCGCCCGCGCGAGGGTAGCCGCGGGAGCGCCCGTTTCGTTCGTCAGCACTGTGACCACGAGGCGGTCCGTGGGGTCGAGTAGCGTCCGCGTCGCGTGGCCCGGAAAGCCGCCGCCGTGGCCGATCATACGCCGCTCGCCGATCTCGACCACGACGAAACCCAGGCCGTAGCGTTCGTCGGCCTGCGTGATCGCCCAGTAGGGCTGCCGCATCTCCCGCTTGGCCGCGTCACCCAGCAGCGTGTCGTCCCCGTTGAAATGCGCGGCCGCGTAGCGGCACAGATCCTCCGCCGTGGCGTAAAATCCTGTCGCGGGGGAGAGGGCGCGCGTGGACACATCCGCGATGGGCCGCCGTGTGAGGCCCGGCCGGCGCACCGTGTAGCCTGTCACGAGTCGTTCGCGCGCGTAGTCGTCGGTTTCCGGCCCCGTGTCGGCTAATCCCAGCCGCTCGACGATGTGCCGCTTGACGTACGTGTTGTAGGGAAGGCCGCTGGCCGCCTCGATCACCAGGCCAAGCAGGGCATACCCGATGTTGGAGTATTTGAAGGACTCGTTGGCGTCGAGCACGGCGCCGCCCTCCTCCACCAGGCGGCGTAGTTCGCCGGCGTCGGGGAAAGCCCCTTCGAGTTGCCAGTAGTCCGCGTCGGCGCCGTCGCGGATGATGCCAGCGGCATGGTTCAACACTTGCCGGATCGTCACTTGCGCCAACGTATCCTGCCGCCCGAGCCAGGGGATGTACGCCGCGAGCCGGTCGTCCAGGCGCAGTTTGTCCTGCTCTACCAACTGCATGATCGCCGTGGCGGTGAACGTCTTGGAGTGGGAGGCGATACGGAAGATGTGGCGTGGAGTCATGGGGGTCGCCCGCTCCAGGTCGGCGTAGCCGTAGCCCTGGGAGAGCAGAAGTTGGTCCTCGTGCCGGATGGCGACGACAACGCCTGGTATCTCGCGGCGATCCTGCTGATACGCCATCCACTGATCCACATACGCCACGCCGTCGCGCAGCAGGTCCCGGTCGATCTGGCCCATGAAACAGTCTTCCTCTCTGTGGTTGTGGCGCCGGCGAAACCACGGCATCGCTTACCGCGACCGCTTCAACTCGTAGAAAAACGGCCGCTGGCTCAAGCGTCGTACATCCTCCCACAGGCCCCGCGCGTCCTCCCCATCGGGAACGGGATCGATGACCGGCCCATAGAAGGGCGCGGCGTCGCCGATAAACAGAGTGGGGACGCCGATGGCGCCGCTCTGCTCAATCGCCGCGTACTGCTGTAGCAACTCGTCATCCAGCGCCGTGTCTTCCAGGGCGGCTGTCAGGAGCGCCCCGTCGATCCCAGCTTCCTCCGCCGCGCGGCGCAGCGTCGCGGGGTCGCCGAGGTCCGCGCCACGCTCGTGGCGCGCCGTCCCCAGGGCCAGGTAGAGCCGGTCGACGGCGTCGTTCCCTACGCGCCGTCGCACGAGTTCGAGCAGGCGCAACGCGGGCCGCGTCCGGCGCATCATCGGCAGGTAGGGGTTGTCCGTGTTCGCCCGGTTCACATATTCCAGGGAGTACAACTCCCACTGGATGTCGAGAGGCTCCTGACGCCGTACGTTGCGGACCCATTGCGAGGTGCGCCAGGTCCAGGGGCAACTTGGGTCGAACAAGAATCGAATGGTGGGCGTGTCAGTTGTGGATGTGGTCATGTCCGTCTCCTTTATCGTGTTAATACTATGGTACCTGGTGGCGTACGTGATCCGTCGAAGCTGGCCTGCTAGCGGGGCGCGCCTCGCGATTGCGAGAGGCGGCCTGACCTTAAAAGGTCTATGTGGGCATGATACGCGCCGTCCGTCGGTTGGGCAGCGACCGTGCTGGTCGTGCGAGAGCCCTTTTAAGGTCCGGTCCCTGCCATGCGCTTTCAAGCGCAGGCCAGCGGCGCTTACCATCACAATCGTGGGATACACCATGCTGGCCTAGCATTTGTCCGGCCATCAAGCCGATCTCGACCAGGGTAGACTGGGATCGCGCATGGCTAGACTGCCGGTCACGCGACAGCCATGAGCCGCCGTATTGCTCCATCCAGGTCGTCCCCCAGGGCTATGAAAGGCGACGCGTCCTCGATGGGAGTTGGCGTCTCCGCGAAGCCTGGACCGCCGTAGGCGAACCGCGGCGCCTGCCGGCCGAGGTGATCGCTGATGCGCCGCATCATCGTGAGGGCGGACGCCGCGTGTTCCGGCAGCGTAGCCGAGACGACGGCCACACGTGGGCGGACGATACGCAGCGCCTCCTCCCACGCGTCGCAGGGCGTGTCCGCGCCCAGGTACGTTACCGTCCACCCGGCGCGCCCTAATAGGATCGCGAGCATGAGCGCGGCAAGCTCGTGCCGCTCGCCGGGCGCCCCACCGACGACCGCCGAGGGCGCGTTGGGCAAGCGGGGCAGCGCTGCCAGCAGCCCTGACAGGCGTCCGCGGATCACGTCGCTGAGCAGGTGCTCGGGAGCGGGCGTGATCAGCCCGCGCGCCCAGTCCGTCCCTAACCGATCCAGCGCCGGCGCCAACACCGCGCCCCACAAGGTCTCGACGTCGAGTAGCGCGCCGACCTCGTTGAGCACGGATCGGGCCGCCGCCGCGTCCAGCGCCACCGCCGCGTCGTACAGCCGCGCGCCGAAGCGCGCCGTACCCGAGGGTTCCGGCGCGCTTGGAGTGGCAGGTTCCTCGTCGCCGCTGGCTGGGGCTGGTGTGGCTTCGGCCAGCGCTTGCGCGCATGCGCCGGCCGCCGTCAAGCCCTGGGCCCGGAGCGCGGCCGCGCGGCGCAGCAGGGCTACGTCGCGTGGGCGATAGAGCCGGTGTCCGCCCACGCTGCGGGTTGGCCGCGGTAGACCATAGCGGCGCTCCCAGACGCGGATGACGTCAACGGGCAGCCCCGTCAGCGTGGCGACCATGCCAATGGGGTAGCCGCCCGCCGCGCCATATTCGTCAGGCAATGGTGTGGTCATAGCCCTAGTGTACCCGTACATATCGCCAAAACCTAGACAGATCCACGTATTTGCCCTTGCTTGTCCACGTTTTGTCTGTATACTTAGACAAGAGAGCAATCGGGAGGTGAATCGCGAAAGGGGATGGCGCGATGGACATGCGACGAAACGAAGGGCAGCGATACACGAGCGGAGGCGGCGACGAGGCGGACGGCCCGGTCATGGCCGGCGATACCACCGAGGTTGACGGCTGGGCGACGTACATGCGTGAGATCGGGCAGGTGCGCCGCCTCACGCCGGCCGAAGAACTGGCGCTTGGTAAGCGCATCGCGGGGGGCGATGACGAAGCGTTGCGGCGCATGGTCGAAGCCAACCTACGCCTGGTCATCGCCGTGGCCAAACGCTACCGGCATGAGGGCATCGGGATGCAGGACCTTGTCCAGGAGGGCAACATCGGCCTGCTGCGCGCCGCGCAGAAGTTCGACTATCGTAAGGGCTACCGCTTCTCGACGTACGCCATCTGGTGGATCAGGCAGGCGGTGAGCCGCGCCGTCGCCAACCAGGCCTACGCCATCCGCGTCCCGGTACACATCCAGGAGGGCCTGGGCCAGGCCGAGCGCATCTTGGCCGGCAGCCAGGCAACCGGGGACATGGATGACGCGAGTGACGCCGGGGACGTGGGCGCCGCCGACGAGCGGCGACCCGCCGCGCCCGCCGCGCTCCGGTCACCGATCTCAGCGGAGACGATTGAGTTGGCGCGGCGGGCGCGGCAGACGCTCTCATTCGATCAGGCCAGCGGCGAGGACGACGAGGCCACGCTCTCCGAGGCGATCGCCGACACGCAGGCGCCCTCGCCCTTCGAGGCTACCAGCACCCACCTGTTGCGCGAGCGGCTGGTCGAGTTGCTGCAAGACCTGCCCGCGCGGGAGCGGGCGATCGTGAGCTTGCGCTACGGCCTCGTCGATGGGCGGCCCCGCACTTGCGCGGAAGTGGGCGAAGAGATCCACCTCACCCGCGAACGCGTGCGCCAACTCGAGGCGCTCGCGCTAGGCAAGCTGCGCCATGCGCCACAGAGCGTCGCGTTGAAAGGCTACCTAACCTGAGAACGCCGATGATTCGCGGCACTACAATCCTCCACCGCTGAGAAGCCGCCGCGCCAGGTTCATGCCCACTTGCTGTACCATCGGGTTGCCCAATAGGCTCAAGGCGCCCGAGCCGCCGCTATTGGCCTGATTGCCTAGCATCGAACCCAACTGCCCCCCGTGGTTCTGTAGGGCGTACGACGCCAGGGCGCCGAGGCCGCTCGGCCCCAAACTCGCCACCTGCCTGCCGCCCCCCGCGCCGCCCCCAAGACCAAGCGCGCCTAGCGCGCCGGGGAGCGATCCACCGCCGCCCTCGATCGCCTGTCCAAGCATACCCATCAGCCCCTGCTGTTGTTGCGGTCCCATGCCCTGGGCGGCCTGTGTCACGCTCTGCCCGAAGCCCTGCGGACCCAGCTGCTGCAACGCTTCACCGATCGCGCCTTGCACATGCTCGTTCGGCGCCTGCTGTAACATCGAGTCGATGTGCCCGTACATCTGGTCGGGCGCCATACTCGGGTTACCCCCCGCGAATTGCTGTAGAATCTCTTGCATCGTCCCTTCCTCTCACTCTCATACTAATTGTTCACGGTGATGGGCGCGTGGCGTCTATTACCGCGCGCCAACCATCATAACAGCAAGGATAGGGCCGGACACGATACATGCCGCAGCGATGCTGCAACAAACGATTACGTAGAGCCCGGTACAGCCATAGCCTTCTTGATCGATTCCGCTATCTGCTCATAGGCCATCTCGTTCCGGCTCGACACCACGACCATTATGAGTTGGTGGTGTAGCTGCGGGACCAGCCCGGTCGCCGCTAATGGGTTCCCGACCAGCGTGGTGAGCTGCATCTCAATCTGTATAAGCTGCAACCGCACGTCTTTCCACCCGCCTTCATCCTGGGGCATTCCGTCCTTGCCGATGCTCGCCCCAGGGAATGCGCCTTCCTGAATGCGTCCTTGCAGCGCCAGGCCCTGATCGAGCATGGCGCGCGCGGACTGTACCTGCCTTAACACCGGGCCGACGATGCCGCTAATGGCCGGCGCCATATGCGGCTGCACGGAAACCAGTGGAGCGAGCGGGATGGCGCCGGCGAGCATGGACTGCGCCGTTTGGAGTAAGTTCAAGGCATGATCGACGAGGGATTGTCCGATGTTCCTGTTCGCTTCATCAACCTCCGCATTAGCTTTATCAGCCTCCGCTTGCACGGTGGTGTGAGCAGCCTCCGCCTCCGTAGCCGGCCCAAACACGGCGGCGGGCGCCCTCATCAGGTCGGCGTGTGGAGACTGGGCGCGCGGCGCGGCTGTATCCCGGTGCGCGGCGTAGCGGCGCAACATCTCGTTGACGGCCGTATTCCCAACCGTCCGCTGCATGTGCTGGAGCAGCCCCACGCTGTCACTGGGAGACCTGACCGGCGCCGTCGTGGCGCGCTGCGCCCGCGCGTGAGGCTTGTCGTCGTGATGGCTGATGTGGGTGGACCGTTGGTCACTCATATGGCCTCCTTATAATAAGAATGCCGCGTATAGCCGCGCGACTGCCCGGCGATCGTGATCCACGCGTCGGGGATAGGTCAACGACATGTACATCTATACTAATATACTAACCTGTCAGGCCGTCGCGGCACAAGCGGCGCCGCGGCGCGGGTGCACCTCGAAATAGTGGAATTGTGCGGGAAACGCCTGCGACTGCGGTCGCAGGGCAGACCACGCGCACTGCGGCGCCACGGCGGGTGCGTCGGAGCGCCGCGTCCAAGGGCTAAAACCGACCGCGGTCGGCGCACGTCTGCCCTGCGACCGCAGTCGCAGGCCGCGTCCACTATTTCGAGGTGCACCCCCGTGGCGCAAGGAGTAGAATACAGGGAGAGATATAGCCCAGGGGCAGGAGGCTTCTATGCGTGAAATTCTGGATAAAGTCGAGGAGTGGCGGGCGCGCGGCGAGCGCGTGGCCGTGGCGACCGTGCTGACGACGGCGGGCTCGACGCCGCGCCCGGCCGGCGCCAAGATGGCCGTCACCGGATCGGGCGGCATGGCCGGCTCGATTAGCGGCGGCTGCGTCGACACCGACGTCATCGAGCACGCTCTGGAGGTGTTGCGTAGCGGGCGCCCCCAGGTCGTTGAGTACGGCTACTCGCCCGACATGACGTGGGAAGTCGGCCTGATGTGCGGCGGTTCGGTGCAGGTCTACATCGAACCATTGGAGCCGACCATGACCGGCCCTATCGATGGGTCGTGGGTAACGGAACTGGTGGGCCAGGCCGGCGCGCCGGCCTGCCGGATCTAGCATGAGCCTGTTCGACCGCCTCTCGGCCGCGCTGCGCGCCGACACGCCCGTGGCGACGGCCACCGTTGTCCGCCCCCTCGACCGCGCTGGCGCCAAGCTGCTTGTGTTCCTCGACGGCAGCGGCGAGGGCAGCCTCGACCTAGGCGACGACGCGCTGGACGAACAGGTACGAGCCGACGCCACGCGGCTGCTGCGCAACGGCGTCAGCCAGGTCATGACGTACCCACCGCTTGATGAAACCGTCGAGCCCATCACCGTGTTCGTAGAGTCATACGCGCCGCTGCCGCGCCTGCTCATCCTGGGCTCGGTGCACGCCGCCCCGGCCCTGTGCGCGCTGGCTGCACGTGTCGGCTACCGTGTCATCGTCGTCGACGCGCGCGCCACTTACACCACACGCGAACGATTCCCCGACGCCACCGAGATCCTCGTGGCGTGGCCGCACCGCGCGCTGGAGGAGCTGCCGCCGCTCGACGCCGCGACCTACGTGGCGGTACTCACGCACGACCCCAAGTTCGAGGAGCCGCTGCTGCCCGTGCTGTTACGTAGCGAAGCGCGCTACATCGGCCTGATCGGCAGCCGGCGCACGCAGGAGCAGCGCCGCGCCCTGCTGCGCCGCAAAGGCGTAAGCGAGGAGGAGTTGGCGCGGCTGCATGGGCCAATCGGGCTCGACATCGGGGCGGTCACACCAGAAGAGATCGCCATCGCCGTCCTAGCCGAGATGACCGCCGTCAAATACGGACGCACCGCCCGCCCGCTCAAGGACCTGCTTCCTACGACTTTGGCGGCCGAGACCGTGGCAACGGGGGTATGATGCGGCTGGCCCTGGGAGCGTCCCGCGCTCCCAGTATCGGCCCCCACGTTCACGCCGAATGTGGAGGGAAACGGTCTATGATCGTGGGCGTTGTGCTGGCGGCGGGCCGTTCGGCGAGGCTGGGCCGGTCCAAGCAGTTGCTGCCCTACCGTGAGCGTCCCTTGTTGGAATGGGCGCTGGCGGCCATGGCTGAGAGTATGGTCGACGAGACCGTCGTCGTGCTCGGCCACGATGCCGCGCGGATACAAGCAGAGGTTGACCTGCACGGCGCGCGCGTTGCCTATAACGCGCGCTACGTCAACGGGTTGAGCACGTCGCTGCACGCCGGTTTGGCCGCGCTCGGCGCCGATGTCACGGCGACCGTGCTGACCGTGGGCGACCAGCCTTTGCTGGACGCGGGAGCCGTCGACGCCCTCATCGCGCTGCATACACAAACGGACGCGCCCATCATCGCCACCGACTACGGCTCCTACCAGGGTACGCCACTGTTGCTGCATCGCTCGCTATGGCCCTTAGCCGCGCACATTCATGGCGACCAAGGCGCTCGCGCGTTACTGCGCGCCTATCCCGACGCCATCGCCGCCGTCCCCGTCTCGCCCGCCCTCGCCGCCGACATCGATACGTGGGAGGATTACGTGAGGCTGCGGAAGAACAGTGATGACCATCGTGCGCGGGTCGACAACCTGTAGGCCGGAGCGGGCCGTCTGCTCAGACATCCACGCGATAGTTCAAGGTCAACTCGTCGCCTGGCACGCCCCGGATACCCCAGTTGCATGGTGGCGCCTCGGTCATCGTCACTTCGACGTCTTGCGGGGAGATGTCCAACTCATCCCTCAGCCTCTCGAAAAGCAGGTGGATCAAGCGTTTCTTCGCGTCGACGGACCGCCCCTCGAACATGCTCACCTCGATGATCGTATACCGGGTCGTCCGGTCGGGCGGGTAAAAAAGTCCGAGGCGTCCAACGGCAAGAAACGATGGAACCGCTTGTCGGGAGGTACCTGGAGCGCCTCGACGACGCACGCGTGGATGACGTCGGAGAGCCGCCCTTTGATCGGATCGAGGTGATCGCGGAGCCCATAAACCTTTATCTGCGCCATATGCCTTCCTTAGGTCCTTTCCGCGCGTGGGGTGAGGTCGATGGCGCGTGCGCGCTCGTGGGCCTGCACGGTCTGGAGGAGCGCGTCTAGCGGGACATCGGCGAGGGAGACAAGCCGCAGGTCGGCCTCAATGGGGAGTTGACCGGTCAACGGGTTAGGTACCGCGACGCTGAAGATACCGGCGCGCCGTGCCGAGAGCAGGCCGTTAGGCGCGTCCTCAATGGCGATAGCCTGCTCGGGGCGTAGGGCGAGCGCGGTGAGAGCCGCCTGATAGATCTCGGGGTCGGGCTTCACATGCGTCACATTGTCGGCCGTGATGATCGCATCGAACTGGTCGGCGACGCCGAGGCGGTCGAGGTGGCCGAACACCCATGTACGGCTCGAGCTGGAGGCGACAGCCAGTTTGAGCCGTCGTCGCTTGGCGGCGCTGATGTAGTCGGCCACGCCAGGCAGGAGGGGTTGCGCCGCGACGAGTTCGAGCTTGCGCTGCCAGCGGCGTGCGCTGATAGCCGCGCAGTCGAGCGAGCGCCCGACCTGTTGCTCCAGATAGGCGCAAGGATCGAACTCCTTGCCGGACCCACCCAAGACGGCCTGCCAGAGGGAGAGCGGTAGTTCGCGGCCATACTCCCGGTATATGTCTAGCCAGGAGGCATAGGCGGGCGATTCGGTGTCAACCATCAGCCCGTCGAAGTCGAAAATGAGGCCACCTATCATGTGTACAGTATAATACTACAACGTTACTTGTCTCCTGAGGCCGTGCTAACGACCTGGAAGCAGGCGTGCAATCGCTCAGTTTAGCAGCGAGATGGCCCTTTGTCTGACGGTCGCTAGGGGCGATTCTAGCGAGGTAACGTTGTAGTAATAAGCCGCCGTCGATAACAATCAGCAGCGCCGCATGAGTCGCGACGCTACGCTGCAGCGTCCCTACCTTCGATGGGTACGCGTAGCCACGCCGAGGTCAGTGGTACACTGCATCTAAGGAGAGCATGACGAACAGTGCAAAGAAAGGGAAAGCGTATGGCTGTCTACTATGGGGTAGTCCGCGACAACCGGGTCGAGTTGGAGGGCGACGCGCGGCTCGTCAACGGCGTGCGCGTCGAGGTGTGACCGCGGAGTGTGTCCACGCAGGAGGACGATGCGGCCGCCGACGAGATCCTGCGCGCCGAGGGATTGCTCGAGGACGAGCCGTCCCGCCCGTCGTGCGCGCCCTTCGGCTCCTTCAACCCCGTGATCGTCACCGGCCAGCCGCTCTCGGAGCAAATCATCGAGGAACGGCGTTAGCGCGTGGCTGGCGATGGCAGCCGCGGCCGCGCGTCGGAGAAGTTCGTTGCCGGATCTGACCTTCATTTCCGCCGACACGAATCAGCGCCAAGCTGCGGCTGCCGAGGGTTTGCTCATCGAGGACCCCAACGCCCATCTATAAGGAGTCGCCATCACAGAGATGGCGCATCTCCGCGCTGGTCACTAGAAGGTCGGCGAGGCGGCCCTGAGCCTCGATGCGTCCGTCTTTGAGCACGACGATGTGGTCGGCGCGCTCCAGCGCGGCGCGGCGATGCGAGACGACCAGGCACGTCACGCCGTCGCGGCACCGCGCGAAGAGGCGCTCCCACAGCGCGCGCTCGGTCTCCACGTCCAGCGCGCTGGAGAGGTCATCGAACACCAGCAGTTCCGGCGCGCGCACGTACATGCGCGCCGCCGCGGCACGCTGCGCCTGGCCGCCGGAGAGGCGCACCCCACGCGGCCCGACCAACGTGTCCAGCCCGCGCTCCAGCCGCGCCACGTCCTCTTCGAGCACGCCCAACCGGATCGCGGCCTGTAGGTCGGCGCCGTCCTCCCGACCTTCACCCTCCGACAGGCCCATCAGGATGTTATCGCGTAGCGTCTCACTGAACAGGCGCGGCGCCTGCGCCGTGTAGGCGGCGCGCGGCGGACGGAAGAACGCCGCGGCGGCGTCAGCGGACGCGTCAGCGGACGCGCCGACAGGCGCGCCGTTCCAGCAAACCGTCCCTTCGGCGGGTGGCAGCAGACCCAGCACGGCCCGCAGCAGTGTCGTCTTGCCCGCGCCGACGCGGCCTGTCACCACGGTGAACGAGCCGCGCGGCAGCGACAGGTCGATCCCCGTTATCCCGTTGTCGCTACCAGGATAGCGGTAGCCGAGGCCGCGCACGTCGAGCCGCTCCAGGCGGTCACCGTCGCGCCGCTCGGGACGCGGCAGGTCGGGGTACGCGCCGCGCTCGTAGACGGGGTGGTGCTCGACCAGCGCGCTGGTCGGTCTGGGCCGTACCAACTCGACCAGCCGCTCGATGGAGACCTGCTGCTGCTTGTAGTCGCCGACGAAGGCGCCCAACAGCGAGGGCAGGTCGGTGGTGAACCATAAGTAGTAGACGAACAGGGCGAAGTCGCCCACGGTGAAGGTGTGCGCGGCCATGGCCCGCCCGGCCAGCAGGATGGTCACGCCGACGCCCAGCGCCACGCTGGTGTCCGAGACCGCGGACAGCAACTCGCTGAACACGCGGGCGCGGCGCGCGGCGCCCCGGCGCGTTTCGTTGAGGACGCGTAGATGGGCCGCCACATCGTCCTCGGCCACGGCGATTTTGACGGCCTGGACGGCGCCGAAGGCCTCGCCCAGGAAGGCGGTCACCGCGCTGGTGGCGACGCGGCCGGCGTGCGCGTAGCGATGGATGCGCACCCAAGCCAGCCGCGTGACGACCGCCCCGCCGGTCAGCGGGATAAAGACGAACAGCGTGATGGTCAGGTCGATGTGGGCCATGATGGCGATGGCCACCGCCGAGGCCACGACCTGCCCCGCCACGTTGGGGAACCAGGTGGGGAAGTCCGCGACTTCCTCCACGTCGTCGCGCAGGCGACTGACCGCGTCGCCGGGCGCGATGGGCGCCGCGACGGCGCCCGGCCGGCGCAGCGCCGCCGCCAGGATGTTGCGGCGCAGTAGCCCCGCCGTAATGTACTGGAAGGTGACATCGCCCCAGATCGTCCCGAAGGTGGTGGTGAGCCGCGCCAATTCGACCGAGGCGTAGAGGGCGACCAGCGCCCACAATCCAAGCGCGACCGTGGCGGCTCCGGTCAACCGGTCGAATATGGCCTTCTCGATCAGACCGGGCGCGAGCTGCCCAATAAAGAAAAGCATGTGGAAGACCGCGTAGACGGCGAAGGGCCGTGGCCGGTAGGCCATCATGCGCCGGTTGAACGTCCACGTCGCGATCCCATCGCTCTGGTTGTGAGCGGCGCCGGTCGCGTCTGTTTGTGCGTGTGATGATGCGCTCATACGATCGTTACCTCGCGCGCGGCGCCACTGGCGTGGAGCAGGCGGGCAAACTGTGAGTCGGGGTCCTGGGCCAGCCGCTCGCGCGGCCCGTACTCGGCCACGCGACCGTGCTCCAGGACCATGATAGTGTCGGCGCGCCGCACAGTGCGCAGCCGGTGGGCGATGACGATGGCGGTGCGGCCACGCAGCAGGCGGTCCACGGCCCGCTCTAGCAGCCGCTCGGTACCGGGGTCGAGCCGCGACGACGCCTCGTCGAGGATGACCAGACCGGGATCGCGCAGGAAGACGCGCGCGAAGGCCAGCAGCTGCGCCTGGCCGGCCGAGAGCCCACCGCCGTCGGGGGCCAGGATGGTGTCGAGTCCGGCCGGCAGTGTGCGATACCACTCCCACAGCCCCAAATCCTCCAGAGCGCCTTCGATGCGGCGGTCGGGGATGCGCGGGTTGAAGAAAGTCAGGTTGTCGCGCACACTGGCTCCGAACAGCTGCACGTCCTGCGTCACCATGCCCACATGCGCGCGCAGGTCGGCCAGTGCGACATCGCGCAGGTCGGCGCCATCCAGGTGGATCGACCCGGCGGTAGGATCGTAGAGGCGGAACAGCAACCGCGCAAGGGTCGTCTTGCCGCTGCCAGTGCGGCCCAGCAGCCCCATGACCTGCCCCGGCTCCAACCGAAACGACACATCGTTCAGGCTTGGCAGGCCCGGCGACGCTTGCCCCTCAGCGTCATGGTCGTGGTCATAGGTGAACGAGACGCCCTGGAACACGACCGCCGGCGCGCCGGCCGGCAATACGGCGGTCCCCGGCGTCGCCTCATGCGCCTCCGGCTCCAGCTGTTGCAGCTCCCGGATGCGGCCGATACCGGCCCCCGCCCGCTGCATATCGCGCGCCTGTTCCTGGAGTTGCTCCAGCGGCTTGGACAGCATATCGATGTAGTAGACGATCACGTAGGCCGTGCCGATCGAGATCCGCTGGTGTGTGTAGAGGTACGCGCCGACGCCCAGGCCCAGCGCGTAGCCGAGCGCGTAGAGCCCCTGCGCGCCCATGTAGGTCAGGTTGCCGGCCAACCGCGCGCCGCGCTGGCGCTCCATCAGCGCACGAATGAGGCGATAGAAACGCCCCATCACCCACTCCTCGGCCCCGTTGGCGCGCACCTCCTCC
>JAABUL010003464.1_pt1 | contig 23380 bp, 34 predicted proteins | sample 5559151 | NCBI WGS metagenome assembly JAABUL01 (sample SAMN10711876, study PRJNA513368) | rock metagenome | isolation source: Antarctica rocks | place: Antarctica: Victoria Land, Pudding Butte sud | reverse complement strand
TCAGCCGGGTGGGCGGCATCGTCAGAATGGTGGGCGGTTTGAAATCGGAACGGTGGGCGATTTCAAATTAGAACGGTGGGCGGTTTGAAATCGGTATGGGTGGGCGGAATGCATTGGAATCCGCACACCGCCGAAGCGATCCGCAGGACGTTCGAAGAAGGTGGCGAGCTATCCGGTGTGGCTGAGCTACGACGACATTTCCCGCTGCCCGAGTGCAATGAGCACGCCAGGTCATGCGTGCGGTCAATCGCCCTATGGAAGCCTATACAGGCCCCGGTCGCTTACCGTTCGAGACTTACGCTTCGCAGAAGGTCGCAGCGGGGGAGTAAGGGATAGACGGCGCAAGGCAACAAGGTCGTCTCGGGCAGAGTCCCCATCGGCGCTAGCTCAGCAAACCGCTCGGAGACCGAAGCAGCACCCGATCCTTCGACGGCCTCTGGATCGGCCCGAACAAGATCAAGGGTGGGCACTCCAGATTGGTGTGAGTCCACGTGGGGGTAATGTCAACGCTGCGCCATCTGCCCTCGAAGCCGGCTATGAGCGTTGGACGTTTTTCGTCCTCAAATTTGGCCCAGTAATACCCGGGAATAATATATTGCGGCTCCGTCTCCGGGTATTTTTTCCGATCCCACCGGGGCAGCTCGTCGATGGGCCACAGTGGATCATCGCCTAATTCTCGCCACTGCTTCTGTCGGGCAGCCTCGAAATGCTGTGCCTGGCTATCGATCTGCGCTTGCGTCGGGTAGGGCAGCGGTCCCTCTACGATCTCCAACTCGTCTCGCGCTTCCATGTTTTCGTCATGCCAATATCCGTGTCGGTGAAGCTGTACAATCAGCGATCCATGTTGGTGGTAGTAAAGCCAATAGTATCCGTCCTCCTTGGGTTTGATATAGGTAGGATCCTTGGCTTGCGACCGCCGCCACCAGGCTCGGGTGTTACGTAGGTCTCGGTGGGTGGTCATTGTAGCCTCTTATCTCGCTCGGGATGACGATCTATCGCTCGGTTACGAGTGATGCCGAATAAAGCGAGGGGCTCGCGAAAATCACTCGAATGCCGCCCCGGCTCAACGTTCGAGGCAGGCCGAGCCTCTGTCCGCGCGCCAGGTATGCCAGGACGGCGCCGGCAGATCAGACGCGGGAAGCTCCAACAAAAATCAGTCATCGAAGATTTTCACTGCGATCACTCGCAACCGAGGGAATCACACAGGAGGGAGGTGAGCCAAGGAGGATCAGGTGGCCGTATCGCCCTCGCTGCGCGCGCGTCAAGGGACGCTCCCTGCGGTCGCTCGCAACCGCGCCCTTGACCCGCGCTCGCGGCGCGATCGGCGGGAGGGAGAACGACGAGGAGACGGACGGCGGACATCAGGTCTGCGCCTGTCCCGCCGCGTCGGAGCCCTCTGGTCAAGGAGCAAGGTGTAATGGCGGGAGACGCCGAGATCGAACAGTTGCGGGCAGCGGTGAGCTGTCCGGTTCTGTTGGAGCGCAAAGGCTACAAACTCGACACGCGGGAGAGCAGCCGCAACAATCCCAAATACCGCCGAGGCGCCGGCGAGATCATCATCGTCAACCATGACGGGCAGGGTTGGTGGGACCCGAACAGCGCCGCCAAGGGCGACGTGTTCACGCTCGCACAGCACCTTGATCCGTCGCTCAACTTCGGCCAGGTGCGACGCGAGCTGCGCGAGCTCGTCGGCCTCGCGCCAACCTTCCCGCCGGCCGATCGACCGATTGCGGCGCGAGAGCCTCGCCTGCCGCCGGAGTTGCGTTGGACCGCGCACAAACAGCTCACGGCGGGATCGGCGACGTGGAGCTACCTGGTGCGGGAGCGCGGGCTGACACCGGCGATCGTGGCCGCGGCCGCGCGAGCCGACGTGCTGCGCGAAGGTCCCTACGGCAGCGCCTGGTTCGCGCACCGCGACGGCGACGGGGTGCTGACCGGGATCGAGATGCGCGGCCCGAACTATCGCGGGTTCTCGGCCGACGGCGACAAGAGCCTGTTCAGGCTCCAGCTCGACGCGGAGCCGCCCAGCCGGCTCGCCGTTCTCGAGGCGCCGATCAAGGCGATGGCGTTCGCGGCGATCGAGGGCATGCGCAAGGACACGCTCTATGTCGCCACGGCCGGCGGCATGGGGCCAGTGACCATCGCGTGTTTGCAGCAGGAGATCGCCAAGCTGTCCGAACGGCCCGGCGCCGTCGTGATCGCCGCCGGCGACGCCGATCCGGCCGGCGAGAAATACGCGGTTCGCTTAGCGGCGCTCGCCGCCGAGGCGGGCGTCCCGACACAGCGGGCGGCGCCTACCGGGCATACCGATTGGGACGACGTGCTGAAGGCGCGGAGCGCCCAACCAGGGCAGGGCGCCCGGCCGACGCGCTCGGCGGGGCTGGCCGGCGTCTTGCAGACTCTGCAACCGCCCGAGCCCACCAGACCCGCGCCATGGGCACCCGTCCCGCTCGCCATGGGGGAGCGCGTGCGCGCCTTCGAGCAGCGAACCGCGCTCCGTGCCGCAGAGGCCATGGCCCGGGAACAACGACCGAACATCGAAAACGAGCCGCCCCGCGCGGCGCCCGGCATGGGAGCGCAGCTATGAACAAGCCCAATCCAATCTGGATGCGCCTGAAGTCGGGCATGATCCTCAATCTGATCGACCCCTCACCGCATTGCTGGACCAATGAGGATCTCGCCGTCCGCCTTGCGCGCACCTATCGCTGGAGCAGCGACACGCGTTGGGATCGGCCTTTGTCGGTCGCCCAGCACAGCCTGACCGTGCTCCGTCTGCGCGAGAACGGAACTGACCGTCCGCTCACGGCGGCGGAGCAGATACGCGAATTGCTGCACGACGCCGAGGAGGGTCTTTTTCATTTCGATTCCCTATCACCACTGAAGCAGCATCTCGGTGCTGGCTATCGGCTCGTGGCGTCTCGCCTGCGCGGAGCGATCGACAACCGCTACGACGTGCCCCGATGGGATCGGGCGAGCTACGAGGCGCACAAGCGCGCCGACCGGATCGCGGCGGCCAGTGAAGCCATCCAGGTCGTCGGCTGGTCCGGTCTCGAGATCCGCGATTTTCTGCAAATCAGCGAAGCGCCGTTGCACGACGACCCACTGCCGCCACAGCCCGGCATGCACCCGTGGGAGCCCTGGCCCGCCCGGCTGGCCGCGACGCTGTTCCTCGAACGGCTCGATGCCCTGCAGCGCGAGATGCTCGGTGCCGGCGATGGCGACGAGATCGTCGTCGTGCCGCTGAAGGACCAGCCCGAGCGCGTGACCGACCGCCCCGGACTGAAACCAACCTTCGTGCTGGTGGAGGGCGGGTGCGAGACGATCGAGGGCCAGATCGTCAAAGGCGTGCGGGACGAAACAGGCGAGTGGGACTTCGATGGCGTGTTCACCGTGCAGACCGAGGACGGCAGCCTGTTCAAGGTCAACGGTTGGACCTGCACCACGGAGGTTCAATGATGGCCGACCTCGCCGCGATCCTCGACGATCTCACCCCCCAGCAGCGCGCGGCTGCCATCCAGTCCGGCGCCGTGCTCGTGCTGGCCGGCGCTGGCACAGGCAAGACCAAGACGCTCACCCGTGCCATCGCGCACCGGATCGAGGCGCGCGGCGTTCCCGCGGGCCGGATCCTTGCGGTGACCTTCACCAACAAGGCGTCGGCGGAGATGGCGAGCCGCATCCATGCCACCCTGGGCGATGACGCCGCGCCACGCTGGACCGGGACGTTCCACGGCCTCGGCGCGCGCCAGCTGCGGATCGAGCCCGAGGTGGCGAAGCTGCGCGACGGTTTCGACATCCTCGACGCCGACGACTCACGCCGGATCGTCAAGCGGGTGATGAAGGCCATGAACCTCGCCACCCCGGACGAGGGCATCGCGCTCGGCCGAGACCCGTTGAAGGTGATGTGCAACCGCATCTCCAAGATGAAGGACAATCTCGTCACGCCCGAGGACGCGCCGGCGCGGATCGAGGCGATGATCGCCCAGGCCGACCATAGCCACACCAAGGTCGAAGCGGACGGGCTGCGGGCGAGCGTCCGGGTCTATGTCGAATATCAGCGGGTGCTTCGCGATGCGAACGCGGCCGACTTCGGTGACCTTCTGCTCTGGCCGACCCGAGCGATGCAGGTCAACCGTGATTACCGGGAGCGTTGGTCAGGGCGATTCGACTGCGTGATGGCGGACGAGTATCAAGACGTCAATCACGTCCAGTATACATGGCTCAGGTTACTCGCAGCGCACGGGGAAATCTTCGTTGTCGGCGACGACGATCAGAGTATATTTGGCTTTAGAGGCTCTGATGTAAGCTATATCCGTCGCTTTACTCAGGACTTCCCTGCGGCCGTTAAGATCAAGCTAGAGGAGAACTTCCGCTCGACCGGGCACATCCTCGACGCCGCCAATGCGGTGATCGCGATGGACCGGAGCCGGATCGGCAAGACGCTGTTCACGCAGAAGCCGAACGGCGACCGCATCGAGGTGGTCGCGTTCCGGGATGCCGAGGCCGAGGCGCACGGCATCGTCGCCGAGATGCAGCTGCGTCATGCGGAAGGCGCGACCTGGGACGATTTCGCGATCCTCTACCGCGGTAACGCACTTTCCCGGAACTACGAGGAGGCGCTCATGCGTCGCCGTATTCCTTACGTGCTAGTCGGCGACGTCGGTTTCTATCAGCGCGCCGAGATCAAGGATGCGCTCGCGTTGCTGCGCCTGGCTGCTACGCCGGACGATCGTCAGAGCGACGAGGCACTCCGGCGCGTCATCAACACGCCCGCTCGCGGCTTCGGAGCCAAAGCGATGGAGGTGCTAGAGGCCGAGGCCGCGTGGCGGCAGGTACCGCTGATGACCGCCCTCGAGACCGCGGCGTTACCGCCAAAGGCGCGCGCCGCCGGCCTGGCTTTTGCCGATGCGGTACGCGGCATCGGCCGCCATGCCGAGCACACGCTCGCCGACCAATTGTCGTTGCTGCTCGACGCGACCGGCTATCGCGCCATGCTGCGCGACAGCCAGGCTGAGACGACCGAAGGACGCCTCGACAACCTGCAGGAGCTGATTCAGCTCGCCGGCGGCTTTCACACCGCGCGCGAGCTGCTGGACCACGCGGCGTTGTCCACTGGGGGGCCGGACGAGCAGGAGGCCGGTCGGGTGCGGCTGATGACGCTTCACCGGAGCAAGGGGCTGGAGTTCACGCACATCTTCTTGCCCGGCTGGGAGGAGGGCATTTTTCCGCCGGCCTATGGTGAAATCCCGGAGGAGCGCAGGCTTGCGGATGTGGCGCTGACGCGCGGGATGCGGCGGGTGACGATCTCGCATTGCGGGTTCCGGCGCGGGTCTGCCCGACCGTCTCCATTCCTCGACGACATCCCCGACCGCAACCGGGTGTTCGGCTTCTTGCGCAAGCCGGCGCAGACGACGGCACCACATTTCCCGTTGGCAAATACGGACCTGACGGCCGCAGAACTGCTACAACGCCTATGATCCCGTTACCTGGGAGACCGACCTTGCATGATGAGACTCCTCTTTGCCTTGATGCCGGCTTTCCTGGTTGCCTATGTCCCTCTTGCCGGGGCTGCTGCGGCGCGACACTTCCAGTGCGACGCCACCGTGACTGCCAGTTCCGAGCACACACGCCGTTTGCTGACCGTGGACCTGGATCACGCGACGGTCGAAGATGGGCCGATGCGGTTCCATGATGGCGACCCGATGCTGGTGCGTGGATCCCGGCTTCCGTTTGCCAACCCAGACATCAGCTTCGTCCGCCGTGCCGGCCAGAAGGTGGAATGGGGATCTCGCAAGCCGGAAACAGACAAAACCGTCCTGAGCTTCTCGCTGAACTTGGGCACGGGGGCCTATATGTTCTCCGGTGCAGACGGCGTCTTTGCCACCGGCCGGTGCCGGGCGCTCCCGGACAGCATCTGACGAAGGAGGCAAGCATGCCCGACGATCAAATCGTTCCTGAGAAAACTAGCATCATCAGAGACTACCTCAGTTGGCCAAACATTGAACGGGCTGCGAAGATTGCTCTGGAGAAGCGACGGGAATCAGGAGAAGTCATGACCTACCATCTCGATGGTTGGGTGGTTCGTGAGTATCCCGGTCAGCGGATCGTGCGTTTGGCGCCGATCGCCGACTTCCGTTATGAAGACTTTCCCGACGACCCGTGACCGATCTTGTTATTTTCGCTGGGCCGAACGGTTCAGGGAAGAGCAGCGCGCGCGATGCGATCGTGAACCCGGTCGAAGTGGTCATCGATCCAGATCGGATTGCCCGAGAGATCAATCCGGCGAACCCCTCCTCCGGCAATGATCCCGCAGGCCGAGCGGCGGTGCGCCTGTTCGACGAAAGCATCGCGCAGGGTAAGTCGGTGTCGATGGAAACGACGCTGACCGGACATTCAGCGGTGATGCGGATGCAGCGAGCGAAGGAGGCTGGCTATACGGTCGGGTTGATTTACGTCGCGTTGAATGATCCTGAAATGAATGTTCGGCGGGTCGCGGCACGAGTACGACAGGGTGGACACGGCATTCCACCTGAGACGGTGCGCAAACGCGTCGGCACCAGCCTCGCCAATTTGCCCCGGGCAATCGCCATCGCTGACCAAGCCATTGTGCTGGACAACTCAGGGCAAACGCACCGCCGCATTCTGGAGACTGCTGCAGGTCGTGTGACTTACCTCGCCGAGCAACTCCCGCAGTGGCTCAGCGACCGGATGCCGGAGATCCTGGCGGCCCTTAAAACGCAATCCACACCGGCGCCGGAAACGCTGCCGCTTCCTGCAAAGCCGCGACGGAGCGCGGTTTCCGGCATCCTCGATAGCCTGCGCCGACCGGAACCAGAGACGGCTACGCCCTGGGCGGCCGCGCTGACATCCATGGCCGAACGGCTTGCCGCTTTCGAGCGGGCAGGAGTGCAAAAGGCAAAGTTCCCTGAAGCCGCAGCGCCTGATCCTGATGTTGAAAAACCACCGAAGCCGTCCAAGGGACCTAGACCTTAAGGCTGCTCACCCAGTGCGGCGGCTGCCGCACTCACGGTTTTTGCTCAGGCGTCAAGTGTGTTGCCACCAACTCGACCGCCCAGCTCGGCCCCGGGCCGCCTCGATCGGCCCGACGCATAAGCCCGGCCACGAGATAGACCGGCGCCGGTCGCTTGCCGCAGCACCGGCAGCGCAGCTTCGGCAGCACGTCGCCGAACGGCCGATCGCCGCCTTGTAGCAGCATTCGCACGGGAAGATCGACGCTGCAGCCTCGGCCGGCAGGGCAGTGCAATTCCAGACGGCATTCGGGCCAGTCGGACAAGGCGGTGCGTGAGGCTGAAAGCGGGTGGATGCACCCAGGCAGGGTGGAATTATCGGCCGAGGTGAACAAGAAAGGAACGTGAGATCCCCCAGCGACTCGGGTTTGTTGACGGCACGCTCGCTCCGCAGCGGAGATTCCGTCACGCCCCATGAGGCAACGTTGCCTTAGTGTTCTAAGGTGCGTCAGGCGGGAAGCGCCCGAAAATAGAAGAGGATTGGAACTCGCCTGCCACCGACGCGCCGGCCGCGGCAAGGGTCCGGCGCTCGAGCGCGCCGGCCCGGCAAGCCGGCTGCGCCCTTGCCCCGCCCGGCGCGCAGCGGCGGCCGGGATGGGTCTTCGATGGGAAGACTCATGCAGGAGAACAAGGCAATGAGGACCAGAGCGGTGACCATGCTGCTGCTACGGATCGGCGGCGGATTGGTGATGGCGGCAGTGCTCTATCTCGTGCTGGCGGCGCCGGGATTTCTGTCAGACCGCGACAGCACGGTGCCCCTCGCGTCAGCGGGGCGGCGATGAGCGAGGCAGGGGAGGGGGGTGCGCCGGTCGGCAGGAGCGGCGGCGACCCGCTCGACGCTCTTGCCGATAACCCGGCCTGCCTGTTCTGCGGCGAGCCCGAGCGGTTCGAAATCGTGGAAGTCTGGGGTCACGAGTTCATCTTCGAGACGTGTTGTGAGCCGCTCCATGAGATCGTCGTCCACGACATGAACGACGATCCGGCTTGGGCGCGCGAACTTCTCCGACGCGCAGGAATCGAGGCGCTCGTTGGCCGGCAACTTCGTCGCCTGACCGATGATGAGGGTTGCTCCCTCTTGCTGGACTATCAACTCGAACTGCGCGACGTCACCCTGGCGGCGGCCCGGGACTTCGTGGCCCGGCATCATCGTCACTGTAATCCGCCGGCCACGTGGCGGTTCGGGGCCAGCATATTTAACGGCCATACCCTGCTTGGAGTGGTCATGGTCGGGAATCCCGTCGCGCCGGCCTTCAACGGCCGCGGCACGCTCGAGGTCAACCGGCTCTGCATTCGTCGCGACATCCCGCGCCCCTTGGCTTGGAACGCGGCCAGCATGCTCTACGGCTGGAGCGCCCGCGAGGCGCAGCTTCTCGGCTGGACGCGGATCATCACGTACACGCGAATCGACGAGGAGGGCGTGTCGCTCCGCGCTGCAGGTTGGACTCAGGATGGTCGGGTTCGTGGCCGGGGCTGGCACAGCGGTCGTCGGAGCCGGTCGAACACCAATAGCTGGATCGACAAAGTCCGTTGGTCTCGCGCACTGAACCCGAAGCGGGTCCGCCCGACCATGTTGCCGCCCAACAATCCGGCAAGCGCTCCATCGGAGTGGGCGATCATCGCCGGACTGACCGCGCCTTTCCCGTAAGCCCACCTCGGCGACGAGGAGAAACGAGGAGCGGGAGAGCGGAGAGGAAGAGGCGCTCCCACATCGCGTCGCCCGGCGCAAAGGGTGGGTCCTCGTCATGCTCGCCGCGCCAGAGCGCGACTGCGCGTGGCTCCGGTCCCGCGCGGCGCGCGCCTTTGCGTCGGGCGGCGCGATGCGGGGCTGGAGGGGTGTTGGCAAACCCAGAAGGGAGCAGCACCCATGACGACCCATCGGAGCAACCGCGCGTATTCCGAGCCCCGAGACCATTACCAGGCGATCACCGATCGCATTGTCGCCGCGCTGGAGAGCGGCACCAAACCCTGGCAGCAGCCGTGGGACAGTGCGAAGGCGGGCGGACCGACCCTGCCGATCAACGCAACCAACGGGCGGCCGTATCACGGGATCAACGGTGCGCCGTAACGGCGCGAGCAAGGAGGTGCTATGAAGGATAGTCAGGTCAGCTGGTTATGACCTGTGCCCACCGAGCTAACCTCGGCCAGAGATGGCTGAAACCTCGAAAGAGGCGAGGGACAACAGCATGCTCGGAAAAGACCCAAACCGCCGAAGCCGTTTATGGCGGGGAGGGTCAGGGCAAGACGTGTATGGCGAAGGCTATACTGCTTGAACCCCAGTTTGCAGTGACGAACACCCGGCGTGGTGCCGCAGAACGGTTGACGCGGCACATCGGACAGTCGGGCGGTACGACGTTTATGCCGCCTGCAGGCCGTAGGTCGGACGTTGAGACCTCCGGTGAACCAGCCTGTCCGACGCATCCTCTATATGGAGGGGCAAGTGAACGAACGGGGCGCCTAACCACGTCGTATCCTCCAGCTCGCGTAATTACGGGATGCCCTACAGCAGGCGACGGCCTTGGCCGGCGGCCTGTATGGGCACGGAGCCACCATAATACTCAAATGCCCGGCGTAACGGCCGGGACAGCCACCGGACAACCGGTGGACTGTCGATGGTATAAGCGCGGGGCAACCCGTGGGAAAGCCTCACCGGCAGGGGGAAGGGTGGCAGCTTCTGCGATCCAAATGTTAATTACGGAGGCGTGCTAATGCTGCCAGATACCGTCGAGAAAGCAGTTGGATCACTACCGGCCGTGGTTCGGTTGGGCCGACGGGTTAATGGACTCTTCCGCCTTCTGAAATGCCCATCCCTTTGGGATCAGGCTTACCAGAAGGTCGCCTCGAACAAGGGGGCGATGACGCCGGGCGTGGATGGACGAACCTTCGACGGCTACTCGCCGGAGAAGGTGAGCGCTATCATCGCCAAGCTCACGGATGGCACCCACAAACCCGCTGCTGTACGCCGTGTCTATATACCCAAAGCCGACGGACGCATGCGACCGCTCGGCATACCGACCACGGAAGACAGGCTCATCCAGGAAGTAGTCAGGATCCTGCTCAACGAAATCTATGAGCCAATCTTCCATGAAGATAGCCATGGGTTTCGTGAAGGTCGGTCCTGCCACACGGCGCTGAAAAGTATCTACGCCGTCTGGACAGGCGTGAAATGGCTGGTGGACGTCGATGTGGTCGGGTTTTTCGACAACATTGATCACGCCATCCTCCTCGGCCTGCTTGAAAAGCGGATCGCGGATAGACGCTTCATCGCGCTTATCCGGGGGATGCTGAAAGCAGGTTACATGGAGGACTGGCGTTTCCACCGTACACTGAGCGGCACCCCGCAAGGTGGTGTCGTCTCGCCGTTGCTGGCGAACATCTACCTGCACGAACTTGATGAGTGGATGCAGGTCCGGATGGCTGCCTTCAACGAAGGTGAAAAGCGTGCCATGACGCCGGAGTATCACCGGTATAAGAGCCGCATAGCCAAACTCCGTCGCCGGGTCGAGAAGCTTCGCGCGAGCGAGAGTCCCGATCCGGATGTGATTGCGTCCTTGCTGGACAAGATCAGTCGGCAAAGCGCGGAAAGCCGGACGGTCCCGGCCACCGATAGCTTCGATCCGAACTACCGCCGACTTCGCTACTGCCGTTACGCCGATGACTTCTTGATCGGCGTGATCGGCAGCAAGGCGGAAGCTTTACAGGTCATGGAGGAGGTCAGGATGTTCCTGGCCGAGCAACTGAAACTGGAAGTCTCCGAAAAGAAGAGCGGTATCACTCATGCTTCGGACGGAGCCCGCTTCCTTGGTTATGACATTTGCACCCATACCCACAACAATGCGCATCGAGCGAACTTCGGCACGCGCCGGGTTCTTCGGCGCGGATTGAAGGATCGGGTGCAACTGCGCGTGCCACGGGAGAAGGTGCTGCGGTTCGTTCGCGATAAGAAGTGGGGCAGCTTCGATGCTTGCAAACCTACTCATCGACCCGCGCTGCTCTACGCGAGCGACGTAGAGATCGCTGCCGCTTATAACGCCGAACTGCGTGGTTTCGCCAACTACTATGGTCTGGCTTGTGATGTGAAGCACAAGTTGAATAAGGCAGAATATCTAGCCTTTGGCAGCTTCCTTCGCACACTCGCCAGTAAGCATAAGAGTACGACGACACGCATCGCACGACGGCTTCGCAGGGGACAGGATTTCTATGTAAGCTACGAAGTGCAGGGTAAGTGGCGTGCCATGAAGCTCTGGAAGCTGAAGGATTTGGAGAAAAAGGTGTTTCGATACGGTGCTATCGATGCCGTGCCTCATACACCCTTTGTCTACCGTCAAACGGAACTGGTCGAACGACTCAACGCTCGTATATGCGAGCGATGCGGTCGTGATGATCAACCGTGCGAAATCCATCATCTCCGGCGGCTGAATGACATGCAACGTGAAGGCGACATAATGGGCTATATGCGAGCGGCGCGCACGCGCAAGCGCATCGTGCTCTGTGTCGCCTGTCATGACGCGGCGCACAAATACCGGCCTTACGCGAGGCCGCCCCGGAAGCTTGCAGAAGTGGAGAGCCGGATGCGGTGAAAGCCGCAAGTCCGGTTCGGAGGGAGGCTGAGCCGCATCCTCTCTGAGGTGTGGCCAGCCTACCCTACTGCTCGTGCTGGCGATGTCGGCGTTCGCGTTCGGCGCCGGCGACCCGCGGTTCTGCTCCTACAAGCAGGCGACCGACCGCGGCTGGCAGGTCCGCCGCGGCGAGCGCGGCACACAGATCTTCTTCTTCAAGCGCATGGAAGTGGAAGACGAGACCGGCGAGGTCACGAAGCGCATCCCGATGCTGCGCGCGTACACCGTGTTCAACGGCTCGCAAATCGAGGGCATCCCGCCCTGGACCGCCCGACGTCGTTGATGCCCCCTGGCGCAAGCCGGAAGCTGCTGAGGTAATCCTCGGCAACAGCGGCGCACGGATCAACATCGGCGGCCTGAGAGTCCATTTCGAATCGGTTGATCAACGGGCGAGCCTTCTCAGTAGGAGCACGGTTGAAGCAGCGTAGAGGAAGGCCTCGACGGACTCGATGGAGGCCTCGAAGTCCTTTGCCAGCCGCCGGTTTCGGTTGATCCAGGCGAAGAATCGCTCGACCACCCAGCGCCGGGCGATGACGGCGAAGCCGACCTGGTTGTCGGCCTTGCGCACCACCTCGATGCGGATCGGGCTGGCATTGGTCACCCGGGGGCCTGCATAGCCATCATCGGCGTAGCCCAGCGCCACGAACGGCCAGCTCGGGCGCGAGGCGCGCAACAAAGGGCCGGCGCCGTCCCGGTCCTGTATGGCGGCCGAATGGGCCTGCAGCTTGAGCGCCCGGCCGTCGGTGTCCACCATGGCGTGGCGCTTGCGGCCCTTGATCTTCTTGCCGCCGTCGTAGCCGCACGCCGCCACTTTCGGTCGTCTTGACGCTCTGGCTGTCGATCACGGCGGCCGTAGGGCTGGCTTCGCGACCAGCGCGCTCGCGGTCGAGCATGACCAGGTGGTGGTTGATCGTCTCCCACGTGCCCTCATCGCGGAACCGGGCGAACCACCGATACGCAGTGGACGAGGGCGGGAAGTCCTTCGGCAGCAAGCTCCAGGCGATCCCGCCGCGCAGGATGTAGAAGATGGCGTTGACGATCTCCCGCATCTCCCACTTGCGGTGGCGACCGCAGGAGCTTGCCGCAGGCAGGAACGGCGAGAGGATCAGCCACTCGGCGTCGGTCACGTCACTTCCATAGCGTAGTCCCGCGCGGCTATGCTGCGCACGGGTGGTCGGGGTCCACATGAGGTCTCCGGCAAGGCTTCGAACACCTGCTCGGAATCACATCTGGCCCGACCATCCAACCCCCAAAGTGAACGTTCCGACTTGATTCCGAAATGGCCTCTGAGAGCATTCTACAGTCCGTCAGTCGATGTGATCTGTTTACCTCCGACCAGCAGTTTCAACAGTCCAGAATCATGGGGCGCCACAGTTCTTCATGAGCTAGCCCATTGGACAAGTCACGAGGTCCGACTCAACCGAGAACTGAAGGGCAGGTTCGGCTCAAAGGAGTACGCCAAAGAGGAACTGCGTGCCGAGATTACAAGCGTCTTTGTCGGCGCAACCCTAGGATTTCCGTGCGACGTCCCGGGCCATGCCGATTATCTAGCATCCTGGATCGAAATCCTCAAGAGCGATATGCGCGAGATCTTCCGTGCTGCCTCGGAGGCACAGAAGATCGCGGACTACTTGCTCGCGTTCCATCCGGACTATGCTGGAACCCGCTCGACCGCGGGCGAGGATGACGGCGCCGAGCATGGCCCGCAGCTCGTGACCGAGACGGCCATGGCCGTGCCCGGCGCCACGATCCACACCTTTCCCGGTCTCCGCAACGCGGAGCAGGCGTCATGAACCACATTATCCGCCTCCAGGAGGATCTCGCGCGCGCCACCGCGGAATGGGCCGCCAAGTGCGAGAGGGTTCGGGCGTTCCGGGCGCACCTGACGACGCCGAAATTTGCCGGCTACGAGCCGGACGGAAGTCGCCGGGATTGGATCGCGATCGCCGACGTCGACGCATGGTTGACCGAGATCCTCACGGTACGGGGAGACGGAGTGCCCGCGTCATAAGGTTCGCGCCAGGATGGCGGTGCGAGTACACCGTCACCGATCGCAAGCGCGCCGCCGCGGTGCGCCTGCAGCGCCGGCAGCGAGAGGCCCTGCCGCTGCTCGGGCCGCTCATCGCCGAGACCCAGCCCAGCATCGACAGCCTCATGGCCCAGCGCGTCGAGCGATGGGACCGGACGCAGCAAGAGATCCGCGATGCGCGGGCAGACCAATGGCGTCGAGCCCGCCGACATCTGAACGCCTATCCGCCTCCGGTGCGGGCGGCCTTGCTGGCCTATTGGAATGGGCATCGATGGTTGCCGGGCGGTCCGAGCTACCTGCTCGACGCGCTGCACGGGTTCGAGCGCGGCAGGCTGATCCTGGCGGACGGGCAGGTGCGGCCGGCCCGCATCACGATCAGCGTCTCGGAGGCGACAGTCGCTTTTGGGGCGCCAAAGCCCCGAGCCCAGGGATGGTTCGCCCCGGTGCGCTCGGGCTCCAAAGAACACCGCGCCGAGACCGAGGGCATTGGGGCGGAGAAGAGGTGAGACGAAGGGGAGAGAACTGCCACGCCACCCCGGCGCGTCAAGGGATCGGGCGCTCCGCGCCCTCGCTGCGCGCCCTTGACCCGTCCGGGACCCGCCGTGGCCGCGTGAGGAGGTCTTGGAAGAGAAGGATCACTCCGATGGCCACAGAAACCCTCCCCGCCGCCACCCGGCCACTGCCCGCCGCGTCCCCGATCGAGCCAAGCTATTCTGCGGCCAAGGCCAACGACGAAGGCTGGGGCATCTTCGATTGCGGCGTCCTCGACGACGGCACGCCCCATGTCGAGCTGCAACGGATCGACTGCCCGGCGGATGGCCACCCGCCGTTTCCCGACGACGGCGCCGCCTGGGATCACGTCGTCGACCAGGCTCGCGCGGGCTCGACCTTTCATCAGCACGCTTTGCAGATGGTCGATCTGGTCGAGCGGTTCTTGATCGAGGCGCGATGCGGCTGGTGGCCGGGGTGCGGGCTATGAGCAGCTACCGGCTTCACTGCCCGGGCGACACCTACGAGCTGGTCCAACCTGTCTTCGGCCAACGGGCGCGGCTGATCGCGACCATCATGCCGAAGATGGATCGGACCAGCACCGCGATCGCCGATCCGAGGGCGCGGAAGGATATGTTCCACAACGCGTTCCGTACCGTTCACTGGCAGGAGCCGTCACAGGCGATCACCGCGCAACACGCACCGAGCAACGGCGCGATGTGCGTCGCCGATCCAAGGCCGGACAACGCGCGGCAGTTCACCAACATCTACCGCGTGGTCGATTGGGCCGACCCGAGCGGCACGGTAATCGGACGGACGCAGCCGTCCGACGGCGCGCTCAGCGTCGCCGATCCGCGCACCGACCAGCGCCGGAATGCCGCCCTCGGCGTGGTCAACTGGGAGGAGCCGAGCGGCACCGTCGCCGGCGAGAGCCTGCCGGGCAACGGCGCGTTCTCGGTCGCCGATCCCCGCCCGAACATCGATCGCGCGCGCGGCGACAACTGGTATGGCGGCGGGCACTACGGCGTCACGCCGTGGACGTCACCGACCGGCGCCGTCTCGGCCGCGGCCTCCCACGACAATGGTTGCTGGTCGGTCGCCGATCCACGCCCGCCCGAACCATCCGATCGGCTGGTCGCCGTCATTCAGAGCCTGGATGGCACCTGGCACCGGCCCTTCAGCACGCTCGAGCTGGCTGCGCTGCAATCGCTCGTCGATCCCGAAGAACATGTCGAACTCGAAGGTCTCTCCGACGCAGCCTGGCGCGAACGCATTGGTAATGCCGTTCCTCCCGACGCGGCGCAGGCGATTGCCGAAACCATGGGACGCACCTTGCTGATGGCGTGGAGCGGGCAGGGATTCATGCTGTCCAATCTGCCGATCTGGGTGCAGCCGATGGCCGTGGCACTCAGCGTGCAGCCGCCGCTCGACAGCGGCGAATAGAATAGAGGGCTTTATCGCTTCTGCGCTCTTTGCCTAGATGCCTTTCGCCTCCTCGTCCGGTCAGCACCGGCAATCTCAAGAGGGGGAGGTGAGAGGGAGGGGGGAGGACGATAAAAGCCATGGGCGAAACAAAGATGGAAAGCAAGGCGTCCAAAGCCCGTGCCGGTGCTTGTTCCCCTCGGGTGACTGCGGCCTGAGCCGGCCCGGCCGCCTGGTCAAGCCGGCGCCGCACGCGGCGCCCCCGCTGACGCGGCTCCGGCACGCTCGCCTCGCACGGTCAGGTCGCGTCCGACGCAGGCCTCCAAGCAGGCCCGCGCCGATCGCAACCCGACCCCGCTCCCTCACATGCCTCCGGACCTGACCAGGCGCCCGGGCCGGCTCTCAACGACCGCACCCGAGGGGACGCACCGGCACGAGCCGAAGCCGCCCCGAGGAGAGATGAGGAATGAAATCATGAGCGGTTTCCTGAACAAGGTCCAACTGATCGGCAATCTCGGCAGCGATCCCGAACTGCGGTCCATGCAGAACGGCGGACGCGTCGCCACCCTCAGCATCGCGACGTCCGAGAGCTGGACCGACAAGCGCACCGGCGAGCGAGTAGAGCGCACCGAGTGGCACCGCGTCGTCATATTCAATGACGGACTCTGCGGCATCGTCGAGAAGTATTGCCACAAGGGCGACAAGGTGCTCGTCGAGGGCAAGCTCGTCACCCGCAAGTGGACCGACAATGATGGCATCGAGCGCTACAGCACCGAGGTTCATCTCCAGCCCTACAACGGCGAACTGATCTTCCTGAGCAACAAGCGGCAGGACGACGATCGTCCCGCCCGGCGCGACGCCCCGCCCCGGCGGGAACCGGCCATGGCCGACGCCGGCGGGCCGGACCTCGACGACGCCATACCCTTCTGAGTGCGCCGAATTGCGGCCGGACTTGCTCCGGCCGCAATTCTCCAACCTACCACACTTGCTCGGTCTCCTGCGCCAGACACGTGCGGCGCAGCGGCGCAAATGCCGCCGGGCTGGGCTCCCCTTGGAGCAACCATCATGCGAAATGCCTCCATCGATTGGACCGAGGCGGTCCTCCTCCGCCTGCGATCCCTCTGGGCGGAAGGTCATTCGACCGCCGAGATCGGCCGACGCCTCGGCATCAGTAAGAACGCCGTCGTCGGAAAGGCTCACCGTCTCAGTCTCCCGGCCCGGCCGTCGCCGATCACCCGCCGCTCCTGCGCGCGGCAGCCGCGTCCCGTCAGGTCGCAGCGAGTGACCCTGCCCGCGATCGGCGCGCCCGTGGCGGCAGCGTTGGTAACGGCGCATCCGGCCGCCAACGTCGCCGTGCAGCCCGTCGAGGCCATCCCGATTAATACGCCACGCACACCCTCGCCACGAGCGGGCCGAGTGACCGAATGCTGCTGGCCGGTCGGACAACCCGGACAGTCGGGCTTTCGGTTCTGCTCTGAGCCGTCCGAGCCCAGCAAGCCCTACTGCGCCGAACATTGCCGCTGCGCCTACGTCCGCACCGCTCGACACAACGAGCGGGCGACATCGGCACCGCCCTGACCTTCCCCTCGTCCGCCCCCTACGCCGGAGCGGAACCCGTCCCACCAACCGAATGGAGCAACCATGACCGACACTCAGCCGGAGGCGAACGTCGCCTCCGACCTCGTCATCGCGAGCAGCGCCGCCATCGGTGCGCTCGCCGGCGCCGTCGACGACCTCAACCGCGCCGCTTTGTGCCTCCAGCAGATGGCCAGCGGCATCTCGCAGCGCATCCGCGGACCCGACGACTACCGGCGCATCGCCCGCCAGTTCTCGGAACGTGCGTACGCCTGCAGGGCGGCCGAGGAAGCCCTCGTGGCCGCTTGCCGGACGGCACAGCCGATCTCCCCGGACCGAGCCGCCGCTGCACCCGCCCACCCATCAGCTACAATGAGGCGCCCATGAAAATCCATCCATCGGTCACATCTGAGCGTGTGGCCGCAGCCGTCGAGCGCGAACAGACCTCACTCGACAACCCTGGCTTTTGCGTGCGCTGCGGCGCCGAAGCAGAGGGCGTCGAACCCGATGCCCGGCGATACGAGTGCGAATCCTGCGGCGAGCGCGGCGTCTACGGCGCTAGCGAGCTGCTCATCAGCATGGAGTTATAGCCTAGAATCGGAGACCACAACAATGCCCGATACCACCCTAGAGCTACTGCGGCAAGTCCTCGACATTTCACTCGACAGCGAGGATCTGCACGCCGAACTTCAGGCTACCCAAGACCGAATTCGCGAGGCGCTCGACGCCGCAAAGCCGGACTAGGACGAGATCGGCTGCGGCCGCCTCCTCACGGTCGCAGCCCGCATCCTTACGTCGCCCGGCTCACGCGTCGCCGCGATACTCGACGCCATAAACCGCTCGATACGCGATCTCTGCAAAGCGCTTGCCCTGCTCCACAGTCCCCGCCGTTCCCGCCCCGATCGCCACATTCTCCGGCATCGTGTGGATCGACCATGACATCTTCGGCGTGCCCGGCGGCATCCGCGCCAGCGTCGATTTCTTCGGCACCGACACGAACAGGATGTAGTCGTCGAACTCCGCGAAATGAATTTCCTTCATGTGCGGGTTCTGCTGCAACTCCTCAACATCCGGCTCCCACTCGGCAATCTCCCGGGCTTTCATCTCGTCCGGCGGCTCTCCATACTGACGAAGCAACTCGAGCGTCCGCATCAGCATCTGCTCCGGTGTCTCGATCATCGAGCCTTTCATGATCCGCTCTCCAGTCAAACGCCCGTGCCGAACGATACGGAACCCGACCCGGACTCCACGCGCTCAGCCACTCACAACAAGCTCAGTCCTGCCACGCGAGAGAGGCCAGCGGAAGCACCAAACTGTGCTACAAACACGTGAACCAAGGAAATCCGGTGCTACCGAATTTCCCTCGCGAGGGTTTCCTCTTCCACGGGACCCCTAGGTTAGGCCCTCGGGCGAGGCGGCAGCTTGTCGAGTTGCGCCAACCACTCCTTGGTGTCCTGCACCGGATCATAGGGAACCCAGGGCTCACCCCGCCGAGCAAACCCGACCGCGCGGCTAACGCCGCTCGCGATCCGCAGGCGCCTCGCCGCCTCCAAGAACAGTTTTGCCGTTTCCATCGTCAGTGCGTCGGCCTCTTCTTCCAAAGGCGGCAACCAGAAGCCACCTTCCGTTTTCGCCTTCAAGGCAAGCTCCTGCGCCCCGAGGGCCGCCTCGGCTTTTTTGCGGTGCGTCCGGCAGGCCCGCACCGCTTCGACCACCACGGGGTCGAGCAACGCCGTTAGCCGGAGCTTGAGCGCGTTCTGGTCCAGCTTCAGCGGTAGGATCTGCTCGGCAATATGCCTTGCCGTTTCCGCGTCCGTCGCGTCCTGCAGATCCGGATCGATCGCCTCCAGGTGGAAGGACTCAGCAACCGCTAGAACCTCCCGCGGATCCGGTCCGATATCGTTGAGCAAGTCCATCGACGGCTCGACCCGATCCTCGACCGGGAACCGGATCACATTCGACAGCCCTGGGATTAGTTCGATGTTCACGTCACACGACTCCATTGTCGGCACCAATATCGTCTCCATCCGATCAGAGGTCAACAGTAACATACTGTAATCGCTCACTTCTGTGGTTCTGCGCTGCCCAGCCCGGCGTTCTCGTCTCCGAGTGCCTCTGTTGCTTTGCGACATCACGCTCCCCGGCGGTCATCTCTCGCGTTCGATTGGAGCAACCTTTTTCGGGGGCCATCAGGGCTCAATAAGGGCGTCCCCCTGCGGGGCCGGGCTCTATCGCCGCCCAAGAGCGACGACGGAGCCCCAAAGACGGGTCTCCGCCTTGCAGGTAACGATCCCTGACGCAAGATACACCGGAAAGAGTAATGTTGATCCATACTTGGGAACCGCAAGTAACAAAGAAAGCTAGGGGGCTTGCGAAAGGAAATAATGGAGAGTCCATTTGATAAGCTCACGCTTCTGTTATCATTTTACTCAAAGTAATACTTGCAAGGGGAGTGGTATAGGCGCATAGTATTCTTGTTGGAGGGGAGAAGAAAGACCTCGGCAACTAGAAGAAGCCCAGATCGATACTTCAGAACCCAAACCCAAAGGATCAGCCGACATGGCCAAGAACAGCAACACCCCCGCCGCCCGTCCCGCCACCGTCCGCGTCAGCATGGCAGCCCGAGCCGCCGAACGCGCACCCATCACCCTCGAAAGCGCCCTCCGCTTCGGCCCGACCGAGGACGTCATCAGCAAGGTCATGAGGATCTTCCAGGTCGAGCCGGTGCCCGTCGCCGAAATCCGCGAAATGGTCGAGGAGAACCTGGTCAAGCAAGCCGAGGGCATGGCAATGGGCGAAAAAGGCGCAGAGATCACCTTCGGCCGCATCGTCGGAGCCGCCTACGGAGCAGCGCAGACCTACGACACCCGCCGCGCCCGCGCCCGCGAACTCACCGCCAAGATGAACGAGGATCGCGACGAGGATCGCGACGGACCCTCCGGCTTCGAGAGCCGTGTCGAGCAAGCCCAGGAGTTCGCCGCAACCCTCGCCATGCAAGCCCTCGCCGCCATCTCCGCCGCAGAAGGAGCTTGCTCCGCCTACGAACACATCACCGGAAACGTCTGGAAGCCCTACGTCGCGCAGACCACCGCCACCGCCACCGCCGCGATCGGACGCCAGGCCGCAACCGCCCGCATGTCCGCCTTCGAATAAGCCAGCAGGGCAGGGGGGAGGCGGAACCTTCCGCCCCCTTTCCCATCTCCCAGAGGCACGATGATGACCAAGGCAAAGCGTTCATCCCCGGAGGCTACTCTTCTCCTGGCCATCCCTCTGCTCGAGATCGCCGCCACCACCGCCTTCGCCATCATGCAAGGCAGCGACCCACGAACCTGGCTCACCGCCGCGTTCACCGCCATCGCTGCCCTCCTCGCTCTCCATCGCTTCGGCATGTGGGCAGGAGGGTAGTAGCCCGAGCTACCAGCAGCCGCCCGCCGGGGCGGCCAAGAAACCAAGGGGGCCGAGCCCCCATGGTTTCCTGGACCTTCCTTCCCCCACCGCTCGTGACCAGTCCCTAACAGGGCCGGCCAATGCTCAACCATGTCGCACAGAAAGCTGAGGAACCACGGGGGCGCGCCCCCATGGTTCTCCAGACCTCTCCTTGCCCCCACCTCGAACGGAGCCATCCCGCGATGCCGGACCTCGACCTGCCCGCCCTGAACGAAAGACGAAAGATCACCGCAACCTTCCTCAACAATCTCGCGACCGTCTTCGTCGCTACCGGCGTCGTCACCCCGGTCGTCACCTTTACCACTCGCGTTTCCATACCCACATCTGGATTCTGGAACGGCTTTCTCGTACTATGGCTCGTGCTCGGAGCCGCGTTTCACCTGGCCGCAAGGTCCGTTCTGGCAGGAGTAAAGTGATGACATACGGTGAAATCTACGGCCTCGTGGTTCCCGTCATCGTTTTCGTCGTCTTCGGCCTCGGCGGCCTCTGGCTCGCCAACCGAAGCTGAACCTACACCCTCGCCGCGAATCAATCTCGCGTCAGCTTCCCGCCAACACATCCGTCATCGAACACCAGTAGGTCTTCCCATTCTCGTCCGGATGCTGGTTCTTCAAGCACCGTGAGATGACAGACCCGTCGGCGCGGTAGCTGTTCCATACCGCCCCGCCGACAAAGCAACCCAGCAGCACCGTCGCCACCAACGCAACCGCCGACCAATTCTGCCGACGATTGAACCGGACCTCCCGCACCATCGCCGCCATTTTGATCGTGTTGCTGATCTCAGCCCCCAGCTCGCGCGCCAACTCCACCTTCTCGACCTTGAGCAAATCCACAGCCTCGTTCTTCTTCAGCCGGACCAGCGCCGTCTCCGCGTGGCACTGCTGGATCGCAACCCGCACGCGCTCAACCTCGGCCTTCATCGCGCGCTCGACCGCTCCCGAAAACTCCTCCACCCGCTGAACCTGCCAGTTCATCGCTTCCGCCAGGGTCATCATCGCCATCTCTTGCGACGTCAGCCATACGCCGAGCGTGCTGTTCGCCTCGATGCCCTCCGCTCTCGCCGCCGCGTGAAGCCGCGCAATCGCCGCCTTCAGTTCTTCCAAGACATTCATGGCAGCCACTCCAGCGTCCCAGCGCTTTCCTGCTCGGCCTCAAACTGCTGCAGCCAGACTTTCACCATGTGCTGCATCGTGGCGCGCGGACGGACGCCATCCGCACCAGGCTTACCGGCAGCAATATCGTAGTAGCTCAGACCCGAGGCCTGCACCTGGTCCATGCAAGTCAACCGCCGAAAGAACGTCACGCGAGCCCCGTCCTTCATTAAGGCGCGGAAATCGGGGAGACGCGTCAGCGGCTCGAATACGCTCTCGACCGACTGGCCTTGTCGGATCACCCCCTCATTCAGAACCAGCAGCTTCCGCGCCCGCTCCGACCCACCGGAACGGATCAGTTCGAGGACGTGCCGGAAATCCTCGGGATCAGGCCCCAGCATGTAAAGCGAAAGCAAGTCGATGCCGAACTGCCGGCAGAAGCTCGCAACCGGCAACTGCCGAACGAATTCCTGCATCACACGATCGCCACCACCCAGATCGAGAACGCGAGACACTCGATCCACCACCATCTGGTCCAACTCATCGAAAATCCAACCATGCATTGCGGGCTGTTCCTCCGACGGCGGCACGGACGCCCCATCCACGATCAGCTCACCCGCTTCGGTCTTTGCGGGATACAGGCTGGCGAGCGTCCGACTGCGCAAGTCACCGTCGAGGATCTTAACCCGTCGTCCATAATGACGAGCGCGTTGCGCGAGCAGGTCGAGCTTCCGGCTTCCACCAAGCCGCCCCCGTCCAATTCTCTCCACAAGGACCGGGTTGCGAGTAGACGCCGCAGACTGGTCCGATGTCTCGGGCGGCGATTGAGGCTTGTTTTGAGCGGTCATACTCAGGCCCCTTCTGGAATGCGCCCGGCCGAAACATCAAAATGGTGATTCAGACGGGCTAGGTTCGCCTCGGTCCGAGCTTCGGCCTCAGCTTCGGTCTCAGCCGTCGTGTCGGCAGGAGGGGGGTGAAAACGAGTGGTCATCTGCCCAGGCGCAGCGCGCACCGGAACCGCCGCTAGCGGGCCAGCAGGCGTCGCAGATCGCATAGGCGGAAGGAGGGTCGGAGCCGCGACTGCAGACTTCGAGGTAGATGCTGCGAGCCGTCGAACCGTAACCCTGGCGCGATACCAAGTTTTACGCGCGGTCGCCGGCGACGGCGGCCTTCCTCGCACGTCAGTCAAACCCAACGCCTGAACGGTCGCGCATAGGTGCGACCAACTGAGGGAGTTCGAGGATGCCGCCCGAGCGAGATCCGCGTGGTTCTCGACCATCCAGTGAAAGAGCGGCGAGCGCCTTGGACCGCGCACGATCCCGGTCACCGCGTCTTTCATCACCTTCCCTTTGGTTCGATTGCTCATCCTCAGAGGCTGACGCCGACAGTTACGAGTGATGCCCATCTTTTTTGGCTGACGCCGCGATGCGCGTCAGCGCAACCCGGGACGCTTGTGGGACGGAGACGGGACACAGGCCGGGACGGAAGCGGGACGACAGGGGCAAGGGGGTCATACACCATTGCACCAGAGGTGCCGGCAGGCAGCGCCGAAACGTCCTTAACCCATCTTATTCAGTGCGCCCCGATGGCGCGTAACACCTGTGGAGGGAGGTTCCACCCAGATAGTTGTCGATAGGTCTGGTAGCTGACGAGCGGCTTGGCAGGGTAACCGGTCGGGCCGAAGCC
>JAABUL010003463.1_pt1 | contig 23380 bp, 27 predicted proteins | sample 5559151 | NCBI WGS metagenome assembly JAABUL01 (sample SAMN10711876, study PRJNA513368) | rock metagenome | isolation source: Antarctica rocks | place: Antarctica: Victoria Land, Pudding Butte sud | reverse complement strand
TGTTAATTGCAGCACGAAACGTCTTCAACTTTTCGATCAGCGTCATCTTTGAGAATTCTCGAGGAGGTCTTGACTAGACGACCGAATTGCGACAATTAGATCTTCTAGTCTGCGGACATAGCGGTGTCGTGCCAAAAGTGACTGCGCTATTGTAGGTCATGCAAGTCTGTGCGACTCTAGCAGGGGGTATGTTCGCGATCACAAGGTTCTCCCGTCTACAAAAAAGGACACTGTCCCGAGTAAGAACGTCATGAGCACAAATCATGCGTTTGCAATATGCATTCAGATTCAACTTTGTCGTCTCTATACATCAATGACGTTTTCAATCTCTAATATCTACATGGATTACACCCCCAACCACCCAATCTAAAATATTCTACTTGAATGGGATAGCTACCCAAAAGATCTGCACCGATAATTGTCACATTTCATGCCGCCAATGCACGTTTGAAAGTATGCACGATTGCTTGACTTTCTCAGCATCGCGATGGAAGAATCACACTACGCTGAATGCCATAAAAGTCACCTTCGTAGTGCAGGAGACGCTGCCAGCCAATACTACGTCGTTGATATCTGATAGGGCACGACTTCAACCACAGGACCTTTGTACACCTTCCTAGCATAGATCATGTAATAAGCAACAGCAAAGAAGATGACGGCAGCTGTGATCAAGCACGCCCAGTTCATATGCGCCGGATCCGGATTCACTGTTGCCGGAAAGAAACAGAAGATGATGACAATAGTACCGTAACAGACCGCCCAAGCGTTAAGCATGATCCCCCAGATGCCAGGGATATGGAAGGGTCCCCACACAAGCTCGTTGGCTTTCCAGACGGTTCCGCTCATCTCGCTAGGTTTTCGAATATCGCCACGGATGCGGCGCCAGAGCAGGAGAGCCTCTGTGATGGTGTAGGAAGAATAGAGGGAGGAAATTCCGATGGAAAGGATGATGTTGAATGCCGTGGCGGAGCCCAGATTGATGATGCCAACGAAGCAGGCGACACCGGCCATGACATAGATGGCGTAGAGCGGGATAGCGGTCTTGGGGTGCACCTATTTGTCGATGAGAATTAGCAAAGTCCACTTAGGAGCAATTTACCAACGGGTCCAGACTATCAGGAACAAGAAGGGGAGAAGGACAGATTGACAAAGCAACGTACAGTTGACATGAGTCTCCAGAAGGGAAGGCCCTTGTCTCGGCCAAAAGCGAAGACGATGCGGGATGCTGTTGCCAGGAAAGCGATGACGGCAAAGACAAACATGGCAATGACAATGCTTATCATGACGGTCGCGCCGGAGTACGAGCCCACGGAGTCCAGGACCACCTGCATGAAAGGGAAACCAAGTTTACCAGTCGGGCTGTCAAGAACGGCGGTGATGTCGACAGTGACGTAAAGCATAGCAAGGAGGGTACCGAGGCCAAGAATACCGTTCAGGACCGAAGTCGCAACCACGCACCAAGGTACGGCAATGTTAGCACCGGTAATCTCTTCAGCCATCTAGGGAAAAACTCGAGTCAGTCAAAATGTGCGGAAGGACAGGACGGGAATTGGCAGATTCACATGCACAGCGCAGTCGGTACCTAGGAAGACCATCGTAAGCCATATGACACTGCGAAAAATATTCAAGAAGCGTGTTGTATACCGTTGTTAGCAAAAACGCTGCCAATAAGACCAACGAAAACTGAGAGAGCTTGCGAAGGCCAGCCACCTCCGTTATTGAACACGGTCCACACCTCTGTCGAGGTGGCTTTTCTCGGAGCCATCTGACTCGTCATCAGCAAATGATTCGCTTCACTGACATGTCCGAATCAACTCACATAGACCATGGGAATCAGGAAGGCGAAGAAGCCAAGGATATGGAGGGTCAAGATGAAGAATTCCAACTTTGGCAAAAGCGTGCTGGAGTACATATTGACAAGTATGGCGAGGGTCATGATAGCCCAGTAGAGCAGTGTACTCTGCCATGCAGTCCAGGTGTAGCCAGAGTGATTCATCGAGACGAGGGTCAAGATCAAGTTTCCGGAGAGATATGCGCTGCTGGCGACAAGGGCTTGCCAGCCGCATATAACAAGCCAACCTGTTCGTCTAGTCTTCAGCAGAGAGCCTCTCTGACTTTCTCTTTTGCGAGAGGGGGCGTACCCATGATGTAACTGAAAAACTTCTGGCAGGATGTGGGCGCAAGCATGAAGGTCCAGTGGTACTGTCCTCCTGAAGTTGGAGCCCTGTTTGTCTTGATCAACGCGTCTGCTGCTACGAGAATTCGCCCCGTCTCGGGTATATGTTCCGACGGGGGGTCTCACAGTGAAGCCATTTCGCCCATGACTGTAAAGAGCGAGAGGCTGCCCACTAGGGCGAACAGGTAGCTGTATGCGAAGCCGGCTGTACCACCGCTAGAGGCGCGCCATCCGGGTCAGTGTGCGAGATACATGGCTGAGGCGTGCAGAATGGCATACTTGGTAAGACCGGTGGCATATATGCTACAAACAGATGTCAGTGTCTCCCCCATAGACGATTTGTGTGCGCGTTGCAAGGAGAGAGAGGCTTACATGGGAATGACCTCCCACGTCACCAGAACCGTGCATGTGAAGCCCAGCATAGCCATGAATGAGAATCGCCGCTGTGGATAGAGAGTTCAGCTTTCCATGTATCGGTGCCTCTCCCCCTCCTCCGCCTCCACATTGACACGGAAGATGTCGTCAGGCGCGTTTGGGCAAGAAGCCCGTTGAACATACCTTGAGGACGGGCTTCTTGCCCAAACGCGCCAACGCCTGAGCATCGCGCTCGCTGGCCTCACGCACTTCCACCTGCGTTGTCGAGCCCGACTTCTGCTCATGCGCATGGCCGCTGACTGAATGAAGCTCCATCGAAGGTGCACCCATAGCTGCGACGGGGGCTGCGCAGCAGTAGAGACGGAACAAGTCCTCGTCGCGCGTGTGGAGGATGGGGAGAGCGAGGAACGAGGTACAGGAAGAACCTCATATCCGGAATTGAACCCCTCATGCACCTCGCCCCTCGTACCCGTGAGAACCGAGAAGGGGGGCTGGAAGCGAGCTGCTTTTCCTGCAAGCTGGGGTGGGCTGTGCCTTGGTGGCTCGAGCTTGCCATGTAACTAGAAGGGTTCACCCCCAAATGGTCCATACCCCCAAATGGTCCAACCTTATCCGGTTAATCACCCGGAGCTTATACTCCCGAGCTCCGGGGCAAGCTCTAAGGTATTCTAGGACTTATATACTAAGTTCCCATAACTCAATCAATAAGCGGATTCTTAGAAAAATTTCGCCGTATAAATTAGTTAATTAAAGGAGTACTATCAGTTTATAGGCGAAAGTAGACCACTGAAGTCTATAATTAGGGAGGGAATAAGCGTGGACCATTTGGGGGTATGGACCATTTGGGGGTGAACCTACTATGCGATAGCGCGGCTTGTTCGTGCCTTAGCTAAGCAAGCTACTTTTTCTGCCATAGTCGAGGCCCCCAGATGCCAAGCCGCCTGCGCCGGCCTCTAAACATTAGAAGTGGCTTCATCCCCATCTTACATTATGGAGTCATCATTCCTCCACACGACCTCATTGCTCTAGCACTTGCGCAAGAGCTGCCATGCGATGTGTACCTACATCACTCTTCACCCGAGTTCTATGTCGCTAGCCTTCTCTGGTGATGCCCTCAAGATGCTGGAAGCCAAAGGCCAGTCGCATTACCATTCAAGGGCTGGTCCTATTACCATGCCTTATTCTGCTGTCATTACTGGCTGCTGGCGGCCAGACTATGACCGATGGCCAGATCACGGAGTTGAGGTACGTGCACCTGGTACTCAGTAGCGGTTGCCGCTCTAATCAACTGTCTGCAGGCTAGAGGCTGAGCATATGTTCTATCACGGATACGACAACTATCTTGAGCATGCCTTTCCTGAGGATGAATTGAAACCTATTTCTTGCAAGCCGTTGACAAGAGATCGTAACAATCCTGGTCACATTGAGCTCAACGACCCGCTTGGAAACTATTCTGTGACATTGATCGACAGTCTCTCAACACTCGCTATTCTAGCTTCCTCGTCCACAGCTGGCGGCAGCAGTAAAGCGTTGCGATACTTTCAAACGAGTATTGCTGCTCTGGTCGAGCAATACGGAGATGGGTCTGATGGCGAAAATGGAAGAGGCAAAAGAGGCAGAGGCTTTGATGTGGATAGCAAGGTTCAGGTCTTTGAGACGGTTATACGAGGGGTAGGCGGCCTACTCAGCGCGCATTTGTTTGTTGTTGGAGAGCTTCCCATTCGTGGCTACAACCCCCGGAAGGGGAAGAAATCTGCCCAAGAGATAGCCAACGACGTAGATGCCCATCAAATTCAGTGGCCCACCGGCTTTGTCTATGATGGGCAGCTCTTACGGCTCGCCCACGATCTCGGACGACGGTTGCTACCAGCTTTTCATACTGTAACCGGCCTACCGTATCCTCGGGTCAATCTTCGATATGGGGTGCCATTCTACGTCAACTCACCAATGAATAATAACGCAGAAATCGGTCAATGTCATGTCAATCAGAATCCTTCGACCGAATTGACGGAGACTTGCAGCGCAGGCGCTGGTAGCCTTGTTCTCGAATTCACAACACTGAGCCGTTTGACGGGGGATCCGCGATTCGAGCAGCTAGCCAAACGAGCATTCTGGTCGGTCTGGGAGAGAAAAAGTTCAATAGGTCTCGTAGGATCTGGCATTGATGCGGAGACCGGCTTGTGGGTAAATGGCTACACAGGTATCGGAGCGGGCATTGACAGCTTCTATGAATATGCAGCAAAAGCTAGCATATTTCTGTCCGGCTCGCCGTCACCCAACGGGATGGGTCCGCAGCCTGTGGACGGGACTCCGACATCTATGCACAGTACCCTGGTATCAGAGGATCACCAGACTGGGGAGGCTTTTGGACAAGTGTGGAAGGACTCGCACGCTGCGATCAAGCGTCATCTCTACCGTGGTGATGCATACATCCATCCTCACTATGTCCAGGGTGACCTTTACACGGGAGCTTCTCGCGCATTCTGGATTGACAGCTTGAGTGCTTTTTACCCTGGCCTACTAGCTATGACTGGCCATCTCGAGGAGGCGACTGGGACGCACCTCTTAGCTACGGCGCTCTGGACTAGATATTCCGCTCTGCCAGAGAGGTGGTCAACGTCGACTGGCAGTGTTGAGGGTGGTCTCGGCTGGTGGGGCGGAAGACCTGAATTCATCGAATCTACCTACTATCTTTATCGAGCAAGTAATGATCCATGGTATTTACGCGTTGGCGAAATGGTCCTCCGAGACATCAAGCGCCGGTGCTGGACGAAATGCGGCTGGTCAGGACTGCAAGATGTCCGAAGTGGCGAGCGCAATGATAGAATGGAGAGTTTCTTCCTCGGCGAGACCACCAAGTACCTGTTCTTGCTCTTCGATCCGGGTCACCCACTGAATACGCTTGATGCAGCATTTGTTTTCAACACCGAGGGCCATCCTCTAATCATACCACGTCACATCAGTAACCAGAAACGCAAATCGAGGCCCCGCTCGCCACCCCATCATACTCCAGAGGACGCATTGATGGAAGCTATAGAGGCGCCCGTCTGTCCAGTGGCACCCTCACCGTTGCCATTCAGCTTGTCAGCAACTGCTGCACGTCAAGACCTCTTTCACGCAGCTAATCTTGCGCGTCTTCATCTAATGCCAACACCGGACACTTTGGAATCTCCTCTCGTAGAGTATTCAAGTGACCATCCCAGCATATCGATATCAGATGTGCGGTCTCCGTCTAATTATACCTACTTTCCATGGACTCTGCCTCTGGACCTTGTCCCTCATAATGGCACTTGCTCGAAGATCACACAACGACAGACGTTCGACATCACCTTCCCCGCGACGCCCAATGTGGTGAACGGCCCTGGTTTCCTCCAGCGCGTTGGTAGTGGCATCCTCATAAATTCCATGGGCGGGCTGCGACTAGGCATGATCCAAGATGTACCTTCGGAGTCGCCGGACACTCCGGACGCTCGGGAGTACCGGGTTCATGCGATCAACAACATCTTGCTCGGCAAGGACGAGAGGATCTTCCTTGCCAAAGAAACGGCCTCGAACGTGGTGAATCCCCTGGACCCCAACTTCACGCGTATCCGCGACTCTGCCATGCTTGACATTGTGGTGGATGTACGACCCTCGGAGGGCGAGCCGCATGACCAAACAAGCTCCGAGAACCACCAACAGAAGCCTGCCAACGACACTCAAACACCAACCACTCCCAGCCCTGAACTCTTACTCGACAACTCCATCGCCAACGACCCAGAGATAGCATCCAACATGAAACACGCCTTCAGCTCTCTCCTCCAACAAGTAGCCGGCCTCATCACCGTCCCCTCTCCCCCACCCCAACCCCCCCAACCCCAGCCACACCCACGCTCATACTTCCCAGCCGTCATGCCCGTCGGCCCCGGCGTCGCACCCCTCCCCGACGTCGAAGACGCCCTCAGCCCCGATATCCACGGCGCCCCCCAAGGTCCCCTCCTCTGGCACACCATCCACATCCTCGAGGAAAACTGCGACGCCCACGCCCTCCCCGCCTCCGTACCCAAAGAAACCGAGATCATCGTTATGAAACGTGGCGGCTGCAGCTTCGACGAGAAATTGCGCAATATACCCACTTTTGCCCCCTCTGAGAAATCCTTGAAGCTGGTTGTTGTTGTCTCGTATGAAGATGAGCCTGGATTGCCGCCGGGATTTCTGATCAGGCCGTTGTTGGAAACGAGTCAGTTGATGGCTAGTGGATTGCCGAGACGGAATCCGGTTCCTATGGTTATGGTTGGGGGTGGGGAGGGGACGTATGGGGTTTTGAGGAGGGCGGTTGGGGTTGGGGTTAAGAGGCGGTATTCGGTGCAGGCGCAGGGGATTCCGATCAGTAATCTGGTTATTTTGTAGATTTTGTGGTAGGTTTGATTGTATAAAGAAAGCTTTGTGCAATGCATCAGGTGTGGGATCTGGGATCTTAAAGAGCCTCCCTGGAAGGGCTTAGTCCGCTTTGATGAGTTGTGCAACTTCGACATTGAGAGATGTGCAGTGTGAATAGACAATGTATTAAAGAACTATGATTTGTTATGGAGAGAGAGCATTATGTTGAAATCATATACTTTTAATTAAGTCCGATTAATATTAACGCTGGTTCAACGGTGGAGGTTGTGTCGTCTTGTCATTTGACACGTGACGAGCTGTGTCCCGTGGCCTGTCAAACAAGCAGTCAATCCAAGATGTTGGCCTAGGGAATTGTTTGTAGGGGTGGCTACTTGGCCGACAGACACAATGGGATAGTAGAGCATTGATTGTGGGAGCGACGTAACCTATAGACTTTGCATTGACCACCATCGCTTCTCTGCGACCTGCCGAACAAGCAGCCATCGCAGAATCTCCACCCAGAAAATCGGTTCTAAGGGGTGGCTGTTTGTTCGACAGACCCAATGGGATAGTGGACCATTTCTTATGCGCGCGAAGGGACCTATATACTTTGCTTTCGCATCCTAGTGGCCCTTCGAACAAGTAGCCATCCCAGAATCTCCACCCAAGAAATCACTTATAGGGGTGGCTACTTGTTCGACAGACAACGGGATAATGGAGCATTGTTTGTGCGAGCGACGGAGCCTATATCCTTTGCTTTGATCATCCTCGCTTTCTCAAATTGCCGGACAGTTCATGATTACTCCACTAGCGATTGTAAGTCCTGTCCGTTCGTTAGCAATACATCGAACAAGAAGACTGTGCAGTCCGCACCGTAAAGCTAGCAAAGGTGTCGGTCGTTGTACAAGGCATAGAAAGCTTCGCAAGCCAGAGTTTGCGTCCTTGCCGGGCCTTGATCGACTGGATGAAACGTCAGTTGCAGCGTGGACAAGTATGGTAGTTGGGCACTGAGAATAAATACTTCTTCGATGGAATCTTTGACGATATAGCGTAAGATGGTTACGGGCTTGTCTTGATCAAGTCTATCGACACGTGCAGCAGCTTGTGCCTCGACCATGGGGTTCCATTGGGGTTCAACGAGGTGTACGTGCGTTGCTGCTGTTAGGTTTAGACTGCGGTGCGTTGTTAGCTGTGGGGAATGTTGCAAGATGGTGAGGCTACTGACCCTACGGAGCCGCTTCCGAATGAGAGCAGCATGACTTTCAGATGTGGCTGTGATTGAAAGCTTTCTATGGCTCTTCGTCTCTGGTCGAGACTAGAGCTGCCGTCGATGCGGACGCATGCCATGTTTCTGCGTGATAAAGCCTGTTCCAGAGCGTCGAGAGTTGTCGTCCAGAATGAGAAAACCAGACTAAGTGTTGATTAGCAAACCCTTGAGCTTTAATCGGGGCTGACAATCACCTTTTGATTGGCGTTGAATCTGCGTGTCGCAGTGTTCCAAGCTGGACAAGGTTATCTATAACGGCGTGGACCTTTGAAGATAATCGTGGTTCTGTTGAGATGGTATAATCAAGATCCATAGCGACATCACCATCTTCAAGGACCTCAGGGACGCCAAAATCCGTCTGGGAGGGGGGTTTCCTTCTGTCCTGCAGGCCATTTCGCGCCGATAGAGACTCAATGATCAAGTCAGGAGTGCTGTGTTCCTCGGCAGCACACTCTCGGCAGTATGTTGATTCATCGCCATTGACCGAGCTAAGTCGAGAGACGAGACTTTGGGGTAAAGCCTCCAAGCACTTGTTGCAGACCGAGTTGCTGGGCAGTGGTCTGCGCACAGCCGCATATCCTGATCCAGAGAATCGGTCATGCAGGCCGTGACTGCAAACTTGCCTCATTTGAAGTATGTAGGATAACAAATTATGGGCAGGCGATGCCTTATCAGCGCTGGCAACCATCTTCTGGGCCTTGGCACGGATCGATCCATATTGCTCACGTTCCGCATCAGTAAGAGCAACAGCCACCTCAAGGTCAGATCGGGCACGCTTCATCTCAGAATTCTTAGATCTCCTCAGAGCCACAGTCCCCATCAGTAGTCGAAGGTTGTCTATTGCGTAAGCTTCTTTGGTGCCCAAAGGGTCCAGAATCCAGCGACGCGCGTTTCGTCGGTCTTCGACAGGATGGAATCGTAAGAACTCAGTCAGCGTGAAGAGATCTTCGAGGCTATTCTGCACAGGTGTTCCCGTGAGACACCATCTCCGCTCCGTCTGAAGGTTGAAGATGGCCTGAAATGCATGGGTACGGTTGCGTATATGGTGAGCTTCCACAGGACCGATTTATCAGTACTATCACAGCAAGATTGAGGAAAATTATAGTGTACCTTCATCCAGGACAATGCGGAAAGCTATCATTTCTTGGAGACTTTTCGATCTGGTGGAATCAGAGAACACTGTCTCATAGCTCGTGAATACCACGTCATAGTGTGAAAGACCTTGTTGATCAATGCTGGTTCCTTTGCCGTGATACATGTAGGTGTTGAGGTAGGACGAAGTATGCCTACACAGGGTCAGCTCAAGACCAAGCTCTGAAAGCGATCGTGTGAACTTTTTGATCTCCAGCTCCCAGCCGTATAAAGCTGGAGTATAACGTTAGCATGCAGCAAGACAAGCCGAAGCATAGAGCTGCAGGTTCCATTACTAGATTTTGGTGTAATTATGAGTGTTGGCCTTGAGCCTGCTGCCCCTGCTCCATTCCGACCAGTGTCGTTCTCACCAGAGCGCGCAGCATTCAGAGTATGCATAATAAGAGCAATGAGCGTAAGCGATTTACCCAAACCTAAATCATTCCGTTAGCTGGAGCTTGAAGATGAAGGACGGGTAGAAACATGCCCATCTCATCCGCAAGAATACCGCCACGACATTCAGGAGGCTTTGCAATTCGCTTCTCGTGGGTAATCATATGGGTGAACCTGTAGGCCATTAGCCGCAACAAGATGGATATGTATCTTGATTGTCCTCACCCAGTTTTATAATTGACATTATGTGGCTTCCATAACGAAAGTTTATTCTGGTTTTCATTTTCTCGTGTGAGCATATATTGTAGAGCACATAACTGGTGACTTTTCGATGCTCGAATCAGTGTTCGAACTCGATGTTGGATAGTCTCGTTTGGAGTTATACCTTCGAAGCCGCGTTGATATTCGGACATCTTGTTCCACGTCACATGATGAAAGGATGAAGTCTGTAGTAGAATCCAGTATCGCTCCAATTTTGACCGCAAAGTCAGCGTTAGGATCAACCCGAGCCCTACCAAGGAGAGGCGTCGTCGTGTCGTCATCCCAGGAGAAGAAATGAGGGTTTCGGTAGAGTGCCCCGGGACGAAGATGGACTGGCTCTTGTAGGAACATGCCAAGGTCTGACAGAATCGAACCAACCTCATCATAGGATTGATCAGACCCATGAATTGAAATATGAAGTGGATGGACAGCCATTGGCTTCTTTCCCGGTCGACCGCAATTATCCTGGTCTTCCTCGTCGCCAACAGAGAGTTCAAACATGACGGTTGGGACAACCTCTTTCAGGGTTTTCAAGGCAGCAGCCATTCTGTGATCAAGCACTCCCATCTCCTCCGAAGGATGTAGTATTACTGTTGTCGCGTCATGTCTGAATCGCAATCTGAGCCCAATGCGGCCCGCCAGGGCTGCGGTTAGAGTGTCTTGACTAATTGACTGCCCAGATTTTTGCAATAATTTCATTCTGCCCCCGAGAAGCTACACTTTTCAGTCAGCCATGCGTCAGCCTGAAGCGAAGCATGGACCATACCATACCAAAACAAGTCCCCCGCTTGCTAGGCCATTCGTCCCCAGTGCCTCCTGCCACGCTGCCCGACTGGGCAATTGCTAGGCTTACAGCTCTCCCCACAGATTCTGAGGGCCTATATATGCTGGATACTACGCTTGAGGGTGTAGAAGTAGACTCCAACGTAAAGCTGGTCATGTCCTGGTCCGAACTCTCGCCGTCGCTGGCGCCATTGGGGCCAAATGAGCATTTGACATGCGATATGGTCCTTCTTTTGACACGAGCACCTTCAGAGAGGGCGATTGTGGTATCCAGATCTTCCCAATGCCTTTTGGAATGCGACATCGTTGGCGCAGAGGTGTTTGTATAAAGGTCGCTAGCAAAGAGTTCCCTATGGAAAGACGAAGGTGTTCCTTGGGAAATCGCATAGGGGACTGTTGCAGGTAAGGCGCATCGTTAGGCTTATCTGGGTCGATCTTATTGGTTGGACGGTGTGCAGCTTCGACTGAGGCTCTGAGCAGCAAAAGGCTGAGGGCTGAGGGGCTGAGGGCGCAGCTTCATGGTATCAGCCTGACCTCTGCGCTGTCACCTCCCTGTTGCCTTGCCAAAGCGCAACGTTGTCGCAGCAATAACAGGAGCCTTCTTCCCCGCCGTCTTTCATCGACAGAGCAATCATTGTTGTCTAGCCATGTCACTGTCGCAGACACCAGCTGCTTTCTCTCGTAGCTTGGAGACCTTCAAACGCCGGCTCTCCTCACAAGAAATCGAGACATTTGAATTGGCGACTTTGAGGGATCTCCGGTTTGCCGTTGCTGACATCCAACAAGAACAAGCACAGCGACGCGGTTATCGAAATCTGAACAAGATGAAGCCCTTGGTGGATTTCCTATAGCAATACGCGCGAGTCATTGAACAACTCGTTAGCGCGAAACCTGACTTCCTAGCATTCATCTGGGTCAGTGCATCACAATGCGTGAACATTCAATATTCTTGAGCTTCAACTGACCGTTGCCAGGGTCCCATAAAGCTGTGCCTTCAGGTAAAAGAGCGGAACAGTCTCATGATTCTCGTCTGTTCTAGTACATACTTTCCATTGCTGATCCACGGTGTTTAGGTTGCATCACGAGTAACTGATGCATTCGACTCTCTCCTCGATGCCTATGCACGGATCGGTGAATCGTTGCCACTGTTGGGAGCCGTCGATAATCTACTCTCTGCTCGGGGGGATGATCACGTGCAGCTCATCCTGGCTAATGTCTACGAAGACATCTTAAAGTTTCACAGCCGCGCTATTGTTTTCTTTAAGCAGCGAAGTAGGTATGGTTCCTGAATATCTTTGCCAAAAAACTAATAATCAGATAGCATGGAAAATAGCCTTCAAAACAGCCTTTCGATCGTTTGCTGATATGTACGGAGATGTGGTCCAGAATCTCTCGAGGTCGAAGGAGCTTCTCATTCAGACCGCAAGTGTTCAGCACTTTGAAGAAGCTCAGAATACTAGAGAGCGTATCACTCGAGAATTTGATGAACAGATCTGTAGAGACGAAAGACACCGGAAGTCATATGTAATAGATTGGCTTTCACATGTGCCTTGCGATGACCGACACAGCGAACTGCGCCGTAACCTGTGCTTGTATCCAAATTCCACTCACTGGGTCTTCAACCAAAGGCAGGTCTCTGAGTGGTTCTTGGGAAGTGAAACCTGCAGTATGATCCTCTGGATCTTCGGTATACCTGGGGCAGGTGAGTTGCTCCGGGTTTGTGCCTTAGTTAGTAGCTCCCAATGCTAATAGCGCACATCAGGTAAAACATACATATTCAGCTCCATAGTCGAAGAGATCAAGAGGAAACTTCCGAATGCCCAGGTCGTATTCTTCTATTGCAAATACAACGATCCTCTCAGAAGTACTTTCAACGACATTTTCCGGTGTATGATTGCACAATTACTGGCTCTGGATGCGGCCTGCTTACAGTACCTTTACGACAACATGATAGGTAGCATCACTCGCCGCCCGGAATCCACGAACGCTTTATGCACAAAATTACTCGAGACTGTTGCTCTGCATCACGAGCAGCTGTTCATTGGCATTGATGGCTTAGATGAGTGTCGAGAGCCGGAGAGACGGCAAGTACTGTCAACGTTGCAATCCATTCTCAAAGCTTCTCAGCCTACGAGAAATGTTCGAGTATTCTTGACCAGTCGTAAGGAGAAGGATATCGGTCAATCGCTTCGTTCTGCGAGCCGGCTCGAGATCAGACCCCATCACCTAGCGAATGATATTGAGGACTATGTTCGCGTACAAGCACTAGAGCTAAGTAGGAGATTCAAGATCTCGCGAGAGCAACAGATGCAAATCATCGCGAACATAGCAAAACGACCGCAAGGTTAGTAGCCCGAGCTTTGTTCGACTAAAGCTGATGAAAATACTCAGGTATGTTCCTCTTAGCTCGACTGATCATGGACAATCTGTTGGATCAAGATTGCCGTGAAGATCTAGAAGAAGAGTTGAAGGACAAGATGTTACCCAATGGCATAGACCAGGCGTGTGTCTCATTGTCCAAATTTGGAGGAGCGATATATTAAACCTCGTAGATATGCACGGATTCTAGATCGAATGCAGAAGAAAGACCACTCGAAAAAGAGATGGGACCGGGCAAAGCTCGGCTTAGATTTTTTAACGGTGGCCACGCGGCCGTTGAAGATCCACGAGATACAAGGGATTCTTACAATTCGCCTAGATGATAGAAGCATCGACTTCGAAAATCGGAAAACAATAACACCCCTCGAAGAACTTCTGGGCCCTATAGTCGAAGTCCTTGTTGATGACTCCGTGAACTTCATACACCCTACTGCCAAGGAGTAAGCGCCTCTCTATCTTCATGTCGAGCAGCACAGCTAACGCAGTCGAGATACTTGGTTCAGCATCATAGTGACTATTTCGTCAATAGTGTTGACGCTGAGTCAAGGTTAGCACTGCTATGTAGCTCCTATCTAACTTTCCCATGTTTCAATGTGCATTTGGATGAGTCAGACATCAGAGATTCGGTCCATAATGGAGCCTATGCTTTTCAGGAGTATGCAACATTGAATTGGATTCATCACGTCAGGGCCTTATCCGATATATCAAGCCTGAGAAACTCAACGTTTCTTTTATATCAGCGGCACTGTAAATCCAAGAGGCTTCACTCAGGTTCGGATATCCAGTCACTTACCATTAATGAGTTCAATGTTTCGATGGCTTTGGACGATTGCCAGAAGGCATACGAATCGGTGGACAATATATGTGCCGAGGAAAATGATCAAGGTAAGACGCCCGCGCATCTATGGCTGGAAGGCCATCAATTAACAGTCTTGCAGAATCCATGCCGTATATTCTGCGCCGGGTTCTCGATGTCAGAGCCATTCTGGAGGAAATACCGGCGCAGACATTAAAGGATTCACCGTTGCTACACGAAGCATACGGGAAATCTCTGTATAAGTGCCCCATGACACAATGCAGTCGTTTCCACCGGGGCTTTGCTAGCCGTGAATTACGAGACGAACATTTGAAAAATCATGAACGAGCATACAAATGCACTATCGAAAGCTGTGATTACTTGGGGGTTAGCTTTCCGACAAGTGCTGATCTCACTAGACATGAACAGCTTTGCCATTGCGAGTTGGATGAATTTACGTTTCCAAGCGTGAAGCGAGCCTCATTAACTCAAACTCTCAATGTTGCAATTGACCGAGACGATGCATCAGCTACCCGCCGCATCTGTGAGGAAATGAGAATTGGTCCGATTGATGAGACCGGGTTTCTCTTCAGGGCACTCAAACGCACAAGCTATAGTGCGGCGCTGGTGTTGTTGGAGCTTTTGGATTCAATGGGCAGCTTCGTCATAAGGATAAAGATGGACGGACAGTATTCCACGAAGCAGTGCGAATTACGCATATGGACTTACTAAATGAGATCCTTGATACAGATGTTGATGTCAACGCAATGGATTGTAAAGGGCGAACTCCATTCTCGGAAGCCCTAGAGTGGGGACACTTTGATGCCGCGAGGTTGCGCCTGGGCCATGAGAATACGAACCTCAAGACGTTCAACCAGCCTAATTGTACCAGATCATATAGGAAGGGGTTCATAGGAGCTTCCTCAGGTGGGCACAACGATATCGTGCGGGTTGTCTTTAGGGGTCTTGTGGAAGATTCTGGACAAAAACTTGGCTGGATATCGCTTTCGGTTTCTAAAGCCCTGGCAAGTGCCGCTGCAAATGGCCATGAAACAACTATTGCTCTGATTCGAGAACTAGGGCGTGAAATGGATCTCGAACAACATTACTCAGAACCTCTCAAGGAGGCGCTACCTATTGGCATGGAGGCGGTGAAGCTACTTGAGACAAAACAAGAAGAACCAGAAGTAGCTAAGAATGGGAAGACCAAAGGGAACACCCTCGGACTTGCTGCCAGGAGAGGCGACACTGCAACTGTATTGAGACTGTTGGAGAACGGGGCAGACATCAACTATATTTCCGGATTTCGTACAAATGCTCTGGGATTTGCTTCTGAAAGTGGCAATCTTTCAATGGTACAGCTTTTGGTAAGTAAGGGAGCAGATGTCAACACGGAAGGCTCAGTTCGGTTTGGTAGCGCTCTGCAAGCAGCGTCGCACGGAGGTCACGAACAAATTGTCAAAACATTACTGGAACAAGGGGCAAATGTCAATGCTCAAAGTGGAACTTACGGAACCGCGTTACAGGGGGCCTCAATAAGTGGCCGTATTCAGATTGTCCAGATGCTGCTGGAGAAAGGCGCGGATATAAATGCTCAAGGTGGATCTTATGGCAACGCATCACAGGCGGCCGCAAGTAGAGGTAATATTCAACTAATTCAGATATTACTAGAGAAAGGGGCGGACGTAAATATTCAAGGTGGACACTTTGGGAATGTATTGATCGCGGCATCAACGGCTGGCCATGTTCAAGTGGTCCAGATGTTGCTAGAGAAAGGGGCGGATGTAAATGCTCAACATCCACCTCATGGGAGTGCATTGACAGCGGCGTCAATGAACGGCCGTGTTGAAGTAGTCCGGATACTGCTAGAGCATGGCGCGGATATTAATGCACAAAATGGAGGCTATGGTACCGCACTACAGGCCGCGTCATCAAGCGACCGCGTTCAGGTGGTCTGGACGTTGTTGCAGGAAGGGGCAGATGTCAATCCACCAGGGGGACTGCACCCGGGATTCGATTACGATCATAAAATAGCGCAGATGCTGATAGAGAGAGGAGCCAAGCTTAATACCTAGGTTGAAGAATCAACGCTCTGCCTACTTTCTTAGATACAATTAACGATCAAATGACAAAAATTCTACTGGATACACAGAACCCCAGATTCCTCAGACCACAAAAGCAATACCAGCATAGATGTACTAAGAATCTCGACAGATACACTCAAAATTAAGATCCTCCCCCTATTAAAACCTCAAACCATACTCTTTCTCCATACCCGCCTCCATATCCCTCCCCATCACCAAAACCAAACTCCATAAACCTCCCAAAGACTCACCTACCTTAATCTTCCTCCATCTACCCCCTCTCTCCTCTCTCTCCCTTCTCTCCCCTCTCTCCCCACTCTACCACACCCCACAAACATCAACCGCACCGCTAATACCCTCATCCAATCTACCTCCCTGTCAACCACGCAAGCTCGGTGGTACTATCACTACTATCACGCATACATCTAACTCAGTCTGTACGGATACGCCACCCTTCAATCCTTCTTTCCTTTAGTTATATCGCAGTATTTACATCCCTTACTCTCATCGTTTCTTTAGGGGAGGCTCGAGCTCTGATGTAATTTGGTGGATTAAGCAGTATTGGGGGTTTTGATGAGGTGCTTGTTTGGGTGGTGTTTATGTAATGAGAAGAGGAGAATATGGATAATGTTGTGAAGTTTCTGGGTGGGAGAAGGGAGTGTTATGGTGGTATGAGTTTGTTGAGAGGGTTGTGATGGCTTGGGGTAGTATATTTTGATGGATTGGTATGTATGATTTTGGATAGTGGTCAGATCGCAGCTAGAGGGGTTGGGGGTGGATCCTCGTCTTCCATCATTACGGCCCCATGCTCTGATGTCACTTCGTTCGTTTAGCAGTGTCTGGGCTTCATATGACGTGCTTGCGTGATGTTTATGCAGAGAGGAGGATATGGATGATGTTGTGAAGATTTTCGGTGAGAGGAGAAATTCATCATGTGGTATGATTGTGTCTAAGGGATGATTCTATATTTTGATGGTATGTCTTGATGGTCTGCAGTCACAAGTTTTGACAGTAGTCAGATCGCAGTCCGAGAGAGAGGACTTGGGAGTTTAATGGGGGAAAGAGTGCTGCCGATCAGCGTGCAAGATTACATGGGAGGAATTTTGCATACTTGTTCAAGACAGTGACTGTAGGATCAATTGGAAGGCATTATTGATATTTTCATCACTGACTTTCTGAGTTGTGTCGGGAGTCTGGGGTATGATTATTGAGGGTACCAAATGGCCATTGAAGGCCGTTTCATTGGCTGGTTAAGAGTTACTGTTTTGCAGTGCACAGCCATCTTCGGACGATGATGGATCTTTGGCAACCGCAATATATATCATATATTGTTTCTTGGGCTCGTTGCAATTTATCAGAAGCGCGTAAAAGGATTGGCCGGTCATGGGCACTGATGGCCTTTCATCCGTGGCAAAGCAAGCGTACTCGTGTTATACTTTTTATTTTGGATGCCATGGTGAACGAGGAAATATACAACCGCTGGCACCGATGTCGTGCTCAACGGGTCGTTGACGCCGAAGGCTGCTGTGTGTGGGAGCATTGAGCATGGCGAGGAGTGCTGTGGCGTACAATGATGTGCCCGGGGAGATGGCAGGATTCACTAGCGTGAGTCAACCGATGTCACGTGATTCCCATACATCCTCCAAGCGGTCAAAGAAAATAGGGGTTTGGTCGGGAATGGGTTCAAACTGTCAGATCAGGCAGGATCTGGAGGAGATAGGGAGTCGGTGGTGCGTGATAAAGGATTCAATCAAGGGTGGGGTAGATGGAATGATGGGCGGTGTTCTGAATCCCTGCCTGATTGGCCGGACTCGCTTACCCTAACCAACTTCGAACATCAAAACCCGCGGCCTCCCCCGTTTTCCTCGTTCTTCTCCTCTTATCCCACAACCCATCTTGCACTCCCTTGTTCATCTGATCAACCACCTTCTCGATATAATTCATCATCACCATCATAACACCCAATACCGATCGGATTTTCGCACTCAGTTCGCTTTTGCCTCGTTTTGGATTTCGTGTTGTTCTTGCTCACCTGCTACCCCACCACACCACGTTGCTGCCTTCCATCATGTCATTGAACAAGTCCTCTTCTCATCGTCACTCATCAAAACATCAATCGACTTTCCTTACATCAACGAAAGCCCAAAGAAGCAATTCGTCACGAAAGGTCTTGCTTCACCAACCAATGCCGTCGCCGCCACCAGATGACTGGGCGCTATTTCCGCAAGACATCGTAACAGAGAAGAACTCGAATGTCAGACATGCTCCAATCGGCAGACATGCGAGGTCTGCAACGGCATGTCGACAGACGTTGCCATTGCTTGACAGTCACGTGACCGAGCCCAAGGCAACAACGCCGGCGAGGACTGACGTCCAACGACCTCGCAAGCCATACCAACCTTCGAGGTGCTTGAATCATATGTCGGCGCGAAATTGCACCGCTGCTTGCATTGACACAAGGCCGCCGCCGCCTATGAACATAAGTATGCCACCCAAGGCACCATCTCCACCACGCCTTCCGACGCCAGATCTTTCTGACATCGAAGAGGACGATATGTGGTCCTGTTGCATGGTCTCCGATAGTAATGAAAGTAGTGAGAGTACGCAAAATAATGCCGAGTTGTGGAATGAAATGGGTAGGCTCTATCATCATCTGGCGATTCTGGCGCGACCAGCTGATGATGGCTTTATTTAGATGAGAAATTGACGCGAGCGATCAAATGGCAGAAAAGGGCATAGTAAGCAAAGAAGATTCTTAGCCAAGGCAGCGTGGTAAAGACGGGGGCACGATTGCAGCGAGTGGTTTTGCTATTAATAGACGATGTATACGAGTGTACACTTTCCATTTCCACAGTTCCTGCTTTGACATACATGTTTAATAGCCCATGAAAATTGATATGTATGATACTCTTTGGATTGTGATGTAGGGACGGACCCTGATCCCTCTTGTCATTAACAAATGCTCAGGGCGGAGGCCCAGAGCTCGGAAGGGCGTACCTGCACGATCATTGTCGCAATTCTGGACCCCGCTTTGCAACAATAGCGCCAAAATCAGTGGGGGTCCAAGATGGTGCGTTTGCTTCAAGTACAGAAGCGAAATCAATCGAATCATAGAGAAAGAGGATTGTTTTGGCATGAGGTGAGGTTGAGAATGTCAAGCACATTAACTTGTTTGGGCGTAGTCGTTGCTGTAACCCGAAATATTTTAGCGCAATCTCGGCCCACAAACATTCGCTAGCAAGCTCAACCTCGAAGACTACCAAGACCATCAACACCGACTTTCTGCCGATTAACAGCTCAAGATGTCTAAGAGAGGGTGCGCATGATCAATGAATGCCATCGCGCAGAACTGGATAGCTGACATGACCTTTCCAGGCGCGGTGGTGCCTCGGGCAATAAGCTCAAGATGACTCTTGGTCTCCCAGTGTACGCACCCTTCCCGCTCACCTGTTCCCTTCACCCAAAGGGTTTGCATGGAACGGTGTTGACCTATACTGCGCAGTGGTGCCGTCATGAATTGCTGTGATAATTCCGGGGCACGAAATCTCTACATTATCTCCGTCAAAGGCATTGGTGCCCGCCTCAACCGTCTACCCGCTGCAGGTGTTGGAGATATGGTAATGGCTACAGTCAAAAAGGGAAAGCCTGAGCTGCGGAAGAAGGTCATGCCAGCTGTGGTGGTACGACAGAGCAAGCCGTGGAGGAGGGCAGATGGGGTGTATCTGTACTTCGAGGATAATGCTGGAGTGGTGAGTCGATACCCAGAGCTTGCGCAATTCGGTAGATGATGGAAAAGACTGGGAGAGCTGGATATTTGCGAGAGGGACATAGGGCACAAGGCGTGACAATGGATGGCGTGGACGTTAGATCCGAGCGACCGTCGGGTTGAAAAGAGCCATGAATACGAACGCAAATCAAGGCTGACACCAGCTGCTATCAGATTGTCAACCCGAAAGGCGAAATGAAAGGGTCGGCAATCACAGGACCAGTTGGCAAAGAGGCAGCAGAGCTATGGCCGGTACGTGGAGTGTTGGCCGGAAGCTGGGGCATTTGCTAACAACTCCCAGCGTATTGCTAGCAATTCAGGCGTGGTGATGTGAGTTGGGGCATTCGACTTGTACGATGATTTTCGATCATGAGCAACGACAGCTTGATGGGTCTGCAGGGCGAATAGATATTCATCCATGAAGAAATCATCAACTACATTGGCCTTTCTGACCTTCTTCTGGGAATCGCGCCATGAACTCTTCTCCATCTCCTCGTCCTCCGTGTATCATCAGTAAAGCAGTGTCACGCTCACATCTTCAGGGTAGACTCGTCGCAGCCTTGTAGACAGATAATTCGTAGCGTCCCTTATGGTTGGTTGGTTATGAGGGCCAAGACCGCTACCAAACCTTTCGTAAACGACCTCGAACATTTTGCAATCGTACATCCTCTCGTCTATATCGTCAAATGCATCGTTACGTGCTTGGAGCTTTGCTTTTCTTGTTTTCTATAGCGAATATACTAACATCGTACTTATATCTATACCCCACGGTCAATTACTGCTCCTTCCCGCCTCAACCTGAGCGGCGCGATAACGTCAAGATCTATCCTACCCAATACCCACCCTTCCGTCTCCTCGTTCTTGGTGACCCTCAACTAGAAGGAGACTCCTCCCTCATCATTCCAGAGAATGGCTTCTATCCGAGTCTGACTACACTCTGGTCAGATGTGCGCGCTGGAAAGACGATGGCCGAGCGCCTGGAAGTGTCAACGACCCATCTCCGAGAGCTGTTCACAACCGATCTCCCACTTGTACTCCAAGCGTACCGCAAGAGGCTGGACCTGATTGGCAACGACTTTTATCTTGCACACATCTATCGCACGCTACATTGGACGTTGCTCCCTACACATGTCGCAGTCTTAGGAGATTTGATCGGAAGCCAGTGGGTCAGCGATGAAGAGTTCGAGCGCAGAGGGATACGCTATTGGGGCAGGGTTTTCCAGAAGGGTCGAAGAGTCGAGAATGACGTGACCAATGGCATACACATTAGCAGCCTGAATGTGGCAGATGGTGTAGAGGGCTGGTCGAAGAGGGTCATCAACGTTGCGGGCAATCATGACGTTGGGTACGCTGGAGATATGACTTCCGACAAGCTGGAACGCTTTGAAAGAGTCTTTGGAAAAGCGAACTGGGAGACGCGATTTAGATTACCAATCGATCATATTGAGGAAGGCCTCGAACCAGTTGAGCTTAGGCTTATAGTCCTCAACTCGCTCAACCTCGACACCCCAGTGCTCCACCGTGACCTTCAAACGGACACATACGACTTTCTCAACGATGTGATAGGAGCTTCGAAGTCTGTCGAAGATAAGACTACAGGCACCATCCTCCTCACTCATCTACCCCTACACAAGGAAGCCGGCGTCTGCGTGGACGGGCCCCTATTCAATTTTCACGACGAAGAGCATGGTGCAGGTGTCAAAGAGCAGAACCATCTCAGCTACGATGCAAGCAAGGGTATATTGGAAGGCATCTATGGGATGAGTGGCGACCCCAACGCACCTGGCGAGGGGACTGGGCGAAATGGCATTGTTCTTACAGGCCACGACCATGAGGGTTGCGATGTCTACCACCATCTCCCCAATGCGGACGACGTCATTGCTAGAAAGTGGACTGCCGAAAAGTGGAACGCAAGAAAGTGGAACAAGACAAGCTCGGAAACGGACAGGTCTGTTCCGGGTATCCGCGAAATCACCGTGCGGAGTATGATGGGCGATTTTGGAGGCAACGCCGGTTTGCTCAGCGCTTGGTTTGACCCTACGACTCGAGAGTGGCAGTTCGATTACTCGACATGTGCTTTGGGGAAACAGCACATCTGGTGGGCCATTCATATCTTGGATATTATCACAATTGCCCTGTTGAACTATGTTGGATGGAGCGTTTTCCGCAGTACCAAAAATTTGGTCAATCAGGGGAGTGAAAAGGAGAAGACTCTTTGAGCGTTGTCCACCCAGACGCTGCCTTAATGACCCTAGGTGTCTATTCGGACATAGCGCCTTCCTCTGAGATACTGTCGTCACGACGGTACGTCTGCCATAGTCCTTCTATACCCAACCCACAAACTGAACGTCAATAGTAGCCCGGTTGGCACGTGAACGAAGTTGATCTGATAGGTATTGATGTACCCTCGTCGGGTCATTTCGATCATCCAATTCGCAAAACGTAGGACGGAAATCCACTGAATTTCGTGCCCTGCTGGCGCCATGATCTCCATCATTATGTCGCCCACCCATATACGAAAGCTTTGGGAAGGCACAACGTTGGTCATGGCTGCGAAGGCTACCAAGTCCTCATAGAAATCAAGTAACTGTGCTGCAGCCGAGACTATGGGTAGAAGACAGGTGAAGTCGTGATGATCGACAATCCAGTCATTGTCCAAGATGATTGGTGGGAATATGACGCGAGCTGTGAGAAGCCGTGAAGGGACGGAGGACACACTACCACCATTGTAGCCTATTGCATGGAGATTCGGTTGAGGTATTTGTGGTCTCGGCACCCGGTCATCGCCCACATTTGGGAGGGGAAAGCCATGATCGAACAGCGGTGTTGTCAAGATGGTCGGGAGAGATATCAGCCATCGCAACCGCATATGTTACTGATTGAGTGGTGAATGGCAACAGCGACAACAATGTTGAAGCTCCTGTGATGAAGGCTTTGAATTTATTTCTAGATTTATTTGGCATTCGGCATCCGCAGTCGGTTATAGGCTGTCGGCTGGGACATCAAATCGTCGCTTGCCGGTTCAAATCGTCGCTTCGTCCCGACCCTCCTATCGAATTCATGTATGGCAGCGCTTAGGCCCTTTTCACGATTACTCCCGGATCGTATGAGGCTATTTCATGGATGGAGTCTATAGCGAGGGTGGTTGAGTCGTATGATCGAGCTTGTATGATTTGTGTTCTCACTAGGGTTGTGGTCTAGATTGTCAATCACTTAACCATCAAGACGGACATACTTCGTAAACAATACTCACATTCAAGTACGCTTAATCTACATTTGATCCTTTCTACGGTGACGCCGTTGGCGGCCAAAATTCTTCATGTGACGTCAGAGAATTGCGAGTTCATGCCTTTTTCTGTAACTCACAAGGATCGTGCCTGCCTCAACAGTGATGGTTGTTTTATATTAAACCCTTTTTTGATATTTTGAAAACACCTCCTCGTACTCCATCAAAACCTCCATACCTATAACAAAACAATAATACAATATACACAACCCCTCCCCCCAAAATGTCCCCCCACCCCAAAGATACCAAACACCCCCAATTCAGCCACCTCCCCCTCTCAACATCCGGCCCCGAATCCTGCGCCCTAACCGTAGCCCCCTCCCA
>JAABUL010003461.1_pt1 | contig 23384 bp, 19 predicted proteins | sample 5559151 | NCBI WGS metagenome assembly JAABUL01 (sample SAMN10711876, study PRJNA513368) | rock metagenome | isolation source: Antarctica rocks | place: Antarctica: Victoria Land, Pudding Butte sud | reverse complement strand
GAACCCCGGCAGACCGGGCACGCTCTGTTATGCGAGATTGGCGTCTCCTGCGCTGCACCGTGCTTGTTCGGCCCGCCGGGTCTTTCCGGGCTTACACCCACACCCATAGTAACATATGAACCGCTGCCTTGAAGTTAGCGCCCTCTGTTGTAGGTGCCGCGCCTCCGGGCGGAAACTTGGTTGCTCACCAGGTTGCGCTCCTTGCTGTCGGGAGCGTCTGTCTTGGCCGTGCCGTTTGCGGCAGGCTTGGGACTTGCGGGTTTGGCGGGCGCAGCGCTGGACGCATCTTGCGTCACAGCCGGACGCGCAATGGCTTTGGGCTTTTCCGCCTTCAGCACGGGCGGCAGGGCGCCGGCCAGCACTTCCACCATTTCCTCCACGGCCTGCAGCATCTTGGCGGGCACATCGGACGTGGCGAGAAAGACAACATCCGGCAGGAACTGATGCTGCATAAAGACGCGGGCCAGCTTTTTGATGGTATCTGTCAGCAGATGCGTGCCTTGAAAGCGAATGGCAACGCGCCGCTTTTCGGCCACAATGCTGCCGATGCCCACTTCCTGGCAGCGCAGGCGCAGGCGCAGAATGGAAAGCAGGTTCCAGACCACTTTGGGCGGGTCGCCGTAGCGGTCTTCCAGTTCTTCCTGCACGCGGGCGACCGAGTCCTGGCTGCGCACGGCGGCGAGCTTTTTGTACATCAGAATGCGTTCGCCCTCGCTGGGAATATACGCGGCGGGAATGAGCGCATCCAGCGGCAGGGCGACATTGGGCAGGTCGCGCTCGGTTTCCACCTCTTCCCCGCGCATCTCATTGATGGCGTGAGACAGCAATTGCGTGTACAAATCAAAGCCGACCGTGGACACCGTGCCGGACTGGGCTGCGCCCAAGAGGTTGCCCGCGCCGCGTATCTCTAAATCCCGCAAGGCCACTTTGTAGCCGCTGCCGAGGTCTGAGAACTCCTGCAAGGCCCCTAGTCGCTTTTCAGCCACTTCCGTGAGCTGCTTGTCTTTGCGGAACAGCAGATACGCATACCCCTGCCGATTGGAGCGCCCGATGCGCCCACGCAATTGGTACAATTGAGCCAGGCCCAGCTTGTCCGCATTGTCTACAATGATCGTGTTGACATTGCTGATGTCCAGCCCGCTTTCCACAATGGTCGTGCAGACTAAGATATTGAACTCGCCTGAGGCAAAGCGCAGCATAACATCTTCCAGGTCGTCCTCATGCATCTGGCCGTGCGCGAACTCCACGTTCGCCGCAGGGACAAGGCGGCGCAGCTTCTCGGCAATGTGCGAGATGCTTTCCACGCGGTTATGCAGGAAGTAGATTTGGCCGCCCCGATCCAGCTCGCGCAGGATGACTTCGCGCACCAGTTCATCGTCGTACTCTTTGACAAAGGTCTTGATGGGCTTGCGTCCCTCGGGCGGGTCGTCGATCAGCGACATGTCGCGGATGCCCGAGAGCGACATATGCAGGGTGCGCGGGATAGGCGTGGCCGTGAGCGTGAGCACGTCCACCGTCTTTTTCATCTGCTTGATGCGCTCTTTGTGGGTCACGCCGAAGCGCTGCTCTTCATCCACCACCAGCAGGCCCAGCTTATGAAATTGGACATCTTTGCCCAGGAGCTTGTGCGTCCCAATCACGATGTCCACGGTGCTGTCGGCCAGGCCCCTCAGCGTTTCCGCCGCTTCCGACTTGGACACGAACCGGGACAGCATCTGAATGTTGACGGGATAGGCGGCTAAACGCTCCCTAAACGTCTTGAGGTGCTGCTGGGCGAGAATAGTCGTCGGGCACAGCACGGCGACTTGCCGTCCGCCATTCACAACTTTGAATGCGGCACGGATCGCCACTTCGGTCTTGCCGTAGCCCACATCGCCGCAGATCAAGCGGTCCATTGGCTTGTCTTCTTCCAGGTCGCGCTTCACGTCTTCAATGGCGGCAAGCTGGTCGGGGGTCTCCTGGTAGGGAAACGCGTCTTCCATCTCCTGCTGCCAGGGCGTATCCGGGGCGAGGGCGTGGCCGCTGGCGGCTTTGCGCGCAGCGTACAGCTTGATCAGGTCGGCGGCCATCTCCTGCACTTGCTTCTTGGCCTTGTTGGTGGCCCGTGTCCATTCGCCGCTGTTGAGCCGGGTGATCTCGGGCGGGCTGTCCGCCGACCCGATATACTTCTGCACCCGGTCTACCTGATCGGTGGGCACATACACCTTGTCATTTTCGGCGTACTGCAGCAAGAGATAGTCGCGCTGGGCGCCGTCAGGGCCTTTGAGCCGCGAGATGCCCGCGTAGCGCCCGATGCCGTGGTTGATATGCACCACGAAATCGCCCTCGCGCAGCTCCAGGTACGAAGTGATCTTCAGGCCTTCTTTGAATGTGCGCCGGGGCGTCTTGCGGTGAACGCCATGCCCAAATATATCTAAGTCGGTGGCGAGCATCAGGCGCGCTTCCGGCAGCTTGAAGCCGCCCGGCAGCACGCCGTCCAGCACGTACACGCCCGCCTCGCCGTTCGGCTCCAGGCGGTCGGCAGGGGAAACAGGCAGCTTGCGATCGGCCAGCAGTTCGCGCATGCGCACGGCCTGCTCGGTGACTATCACGACGCGGAAGCGCGCGCCAAGCCAGCCTTCCACGGCCTCAAAGAACGCGGGCAGGCGCGCGGCAAAGCTCTCCATCGCGCCCGCCTGCGTCGGCAGTGTTTGGGCAGCCTTAATCCCTTCCGTGCCCCGCGACAACAGAGAGAAGAGCACAGCCGCAGGGGCTTCGGCGACAGCCTGGGCCACGCGCGCAAAGTCGCAGGCGTGCGGCACGAGCGGCGACAGCAGTTCACCGCGCGCCGCGCGCGTTTCGCTGATCTCCCCGGTCTCACGCTCGGTTTGCTCCTGCCGTGCACGCGCCTGGCTGGGTTCATCCAGCACCACAACAGTATCGGCGGGCAGGTAGTCTAACGCGCAGACAGGCTGGGCGAACAGATACGGCAGATAATACTCCAAACGCTCAAAGTAGGCATGGGCCTGCAATTGGGCAATATCGCCTTCAATACGCTCTTCCAAACGCTCGGCGTGCTCGCCGCCTTTGTTTTCCTCGTTGGTCTGGCGCAGGGCTTTGGCCCGGCCTGGAAGCTCGCGCTGCAACTGGGCGATGGCGTCACTCACGCTGGCGTCGTCAAACACAATCTCGCGCACCGGGCAGACTGTGATACGCTCCACCCGGCCCTGCGAACGCTGGGTTTCGGGGTCAAATGGGCGGATGCTTTCAATGTCGTCCCCAAAGAAATCAATACGGTAGGGGTGTCGCGCCGCGCCGGGATACACATCGAGAATGCCGCCGCGCCGGGTCCATTGGCCGGGCTGCTCCACCGCTTCCACGCGCTCGTAGCCGTACTCCACCAGCGTTTTTTCCAGTGACCCAATATCGGCGGCTTTGTCGGACACCAACTCCACGCGCCGGTCGGCCAGCAGCGAGGCAGGCACCGTGCGCTGCAGGAACGCGCCGATAGGCCCGACAACAATCTTTGCCTCGCCGCGCGCCAGAGTTTGCAGGGCGGCTGTACGCCGCCCCAATACGCCCAAGTCGGGGGTGCCTTCGCTGAAAAACAGCGTTTCCGTGGATGACGACAGCACAGCAACAGCACCTGCCCCGAAGCGCCCCATATCTGCGGCCAGCCGCTCGGCCTGCTCGCTGTTGTATGTCACCACCACCAGTGGGCGGGTGTCCTCGCGCGTCCACTGCGCCAGCAGCAGAGCTTTGGCGGCGACCGGCAGGCCTTCCACCTGAATTGTCTTGCCCTGCGCCAACAGCGCGGCCATGTCCGCGTACACCGGGTAATCCGCTGCCAGTGTGGGCAATCCTTGCAAATCCATCGGCACCGTTCTTTCTCTACGCACAAACGTTCTCTTTGCCGCGCCCCAAGCACGCAAAGGGGCCTGAGCGGACACAGTCCCGCCTAACCCTCGTTGTTCCCCATTCAGCGTATTATTATACCCCGGCGGCCTGTAAGTTTAAGCTTTAATGCGCCTTCACAAGATGCAGGTAGCCCGTGACCCCGTTCAGCACAAACTGCACGGCGAGCGCCGCCAGCACGACCCCCAAAATGCGCGTGGCGACATGCGCGCCGCTTTCCCCCACCCGCGCCATCAGCGCGCTGCCCGCGTGCAGCACCAGCCAGGAGACGACAAACACCAGAGCCGCCGCCCCAATCAGCAGGCCGAGGCGCAGCACGCTGCCGCCTGCCTGCGAGGTCAGCAGCAAAATCGTGGTGATGGAGCCGGGACCGCTGAGCAGGGGAATAGCAAGGGGAAACACGGCGATGTCGCTGTCGGCGGGTTCTCCCGGCTCAGGGGATTGCAGCCCCGCCCGCTGCCCAAATAGCATCGGCAGGGCGGTCGCAAACAGCAGAATGCCGCCGCTGATGGCGAACGCATCCACGGTAACGCCTAAATACCCTAAAGCCGCGCGCCCCGCGACAAGAAAGAACAGGGCGATGAAAAAGCCGATAATCATGGCCCGGTTCAGCACTTTTTGCCGGGCCGCAGTGTCCATTCCCGCCGTCAGCCCCGCAAAGACCGGCACGATGCCGAACGGGTCCACCACGACCAGCAGCGTGACAAACGAGGTCAGCACATAACGCAGCAGGGAGCCATGCAAAATCTCATTCACGGCAGGGAGTATACCTATTCAGCAGACGCCTTCAAGACAGAGGCCGGGAGGCGCGGTGAAGCACCGCCGCAAGCAGCGCCTCGCTGATCTGAACTGAGGTGCGCCGCAGTTTCTCTACAGCAAGGGTCAGCGAGAGCAGATGTTGGGCATCGGCTTGCAGCAGCACGCCCAGAGTGCCGACCACGCGCACCCCCTGCAACTGAGCCGCAGTGCGTCCTTAATCATTGGGCAGAGCCGTCAGGAGAACTCCCTTGAAGAAGATGGAGGGTTTCCAGCGTCTGAATATCCTGCGCAAAATCTTCAGCATCGTAGTTCGGAAAAGCGTGGCGCTCACTCAAGAACCGCTCTGTCTGCGCACGATCCGCAAAGCCAAGCATCTGCCCCACTTGGCGGCTGCTGAGGTCGCCGCGCCGGTAGGCTTCCACGGCATAGCCTTCCGCGACGCGCCGCTCAAGGTCCGGGAAGTGCGCCCGAAGCTGCTGCTCAATATCCAGGGGCAAATGAACGGTAATTGCCATATTTGTCTCCTGCCAATGCGGCTTATCAAGCAATTGCACCCGGCAAGGCCACACGGCGTCTCAAGAGCGAGTGCCCATTGCAGCCCGGTCGGCGAGTATATCCGTCAGGCGGGGCGAGGCACCCAAATAGCGGCCCATCGCGAACTGGACATGCGGGTGGCGTTCGCGTGCTTCTTCCAGCAAAGTGGGCAGGTCGTCGGCGACATGCGTGCCCGTGTGCAGAAAGTACGGCACCGCAGTGATGCGCGCCGCGCCTTCGGCAATGCAGGCGTCTATCGCGTCGGGGATGGTGGGCGTGTTGCATTCCATGAAGCCCACCTGCACGATGGCGAACTCGCCGCGCGCTTTCACCACGTCCACCACGCGGAACATGTCTTCGTTGGCGACCGGGCGCGGCGACCCATGCACCATGACCAGCAGGGCGTTTTTCATTGTCGGTTACTCCACAGACGGGCGGGCAGGCGTGTTCGGGGCCGGAACACGCGGGCAATTGGCGGTGGCATACAGCGGGCAGTCGGGCCGGGCGCGGCAGCCACGGGCGGCGGATGCCAGGTCGCCGCGCCATTCGCCGGGCGGCAAGGGGGCGCGGGCGCTGTCCAGCAGGGCATCGGCCAGGCGCTCGTCCGTGCCCAGGGCATCGGCGACGGTGAAGGTCATCTCGGGAAACTCTTCCTGCGCCTGCTTGATATGCTGCGGCAGTGTCGTCGTGACAAAATAGCCGGGCACGAGAAAGAACGGCAGCACGCGAATGCGGTCCGCCCCCGCCGCGCGGCATTTGGCGACCGCCTGCACAAAGGTCGGCTCCGAATAGTTCATGTAGCCGACCTCCACCAGGGGATACTCGCCCCGCGCGCGCAGGCGAGCGGCATGGGCATCCAGCGCTTCGCCCGCGCCGCACAGCAAGGAGCCATGCGAAAACAAAACCAGGGCTTCCATAGGCACACCACGCTTTTCTAAGACGGCTTTTGCAGCCGTCCGTCTTTTACTCTGTATTCTACCCGACTTTGCCTATCGGACACTGCCTCGCAAAGTGCATGTCTCTTGGCGCGCTGTTTCCCGTGTCACGCGTCCCTGTGCCGTGGCATAAGAGTCCCTGTCCCGCACGAGCGGGACAGGGACGCCACGGGCACCTTGTTTTTTGAGACGGTTTTGCGATTTTGGAAGGGCGGCTGCGGCTGTTTTCAGGGAGTCTATCAGACTCTTCTTTTCGCGCTTTGCGCTTAACGCTCACGCCAATCGTTAATCTATCGCAGCGCTCAACGCAATGTGCGAGGCTTGAATTGACACGCTCCCAATGCCATAATAAGATCACGTTTGCAAAATTACGATGCAAACGGAAAGCGGTCGCCCGAGTGGCGAGCCGCTTTTTTTGCGTCTCTGCCCTTGCCGTTTTTTCGTGTTGTGACGGCGTGGCACAGGCCTCCTTTAGGCGTTTCTTAGGGAGATCAAGCGCATACAAACGACGGAACAAATCCTTCCGTCGTTGGTATGCGCTGGAAACGACTGGGAAACGCCTAAAGGACGCGCTGGGGACACAGGACAGCGCCGCGCAAAACTTTATCCCAATGCACACAGGGATTTGTAACGCGCATCACGAAACACTCGGTGCTCGCGGGCAAAATCAATTCAGAGACAGCCCCGCGCGAGAGGGATCACACGCTTCATGGAAACCGACCAATCTCAGCCGCCTCCCGACGAACAGCCGTCTGCCGGCCCCGAATCGGTGCTGGCCGATCTCAGCCGTGCCGAAGCGCACTACCGCGCCGTGCTGGCCGAGGCGCAGCGTCAGGCCGATGCCTTGCGCGAGTCGCAGGCGCAGGTCGGCGATCTGCTCAGCCGGATGGGGGCGGCACAAGAGGCCAATGACCAGCTTGTTCGCAGCCTCCAAAGCAGCCACGCGCAGACCGCGCAGGCGCAGCAGGAGGCCAAGGCGCAGCGCGTCCTGGCGGCAGCGCATGCCGCAAATACCGAAACGCAGCAGGCGCGGCGGCGTGCGCTGGAAGCCATCCTGGAAAACATTCACAAGGCGTACTTCAGCGGCGATGTGTATGCCCTGGTCCTCAAGGCGTGCCTGACAATCACGGGGGCGACACGCGGCGTGTATCTGACCCTGCGCAGCGCGGATGCGCCGCCCAAAATCCGGGCGGCGGTTGAGATGGACGGCTCCCCCGCATCGCCGCCGTCCCCGTTCCTGCAAGCCCTGTGCGCGCGGGTGATGCAGGACGATGCAACGTTTGTTGCGCACAGTCCCGAAGAACTCGCCGACCTGCCGCCGCCCACTGCCGAGACCGAGCGGTTCCACAATTGTATCGCGGCCCCGGTCAGCCTGCTGCAAAATAGGAGCGGCGTTGTGATCTGCGCGGATAAAAGAGGCGAAGATTTCAGCGAGGAAGACGTGCGCTCGGTGCTCGCGGTCGGCAGCCAGGCAGGGATCGCGGCGGAAAATGCCCAGTTGCGCCGGGAAATTCAGGAAGCGTATCTCGCCACGGTCGCGGTCATGGCGGATGCGATGGAGGCCAAAGACTCGTACACGCACGGGCATAGCGAAATGGTCTCCCGGTACGCGCGTTTGATTGCCCGCCACCTCAATTTGACGGATTTGGAGCGAAGCGTGGTGTCCTACGCGGCTTTGCTGCATGACATTGGCAAGATCGGGGTCAGCGACGGCCTGCTGAACAAGCCCGGCCCCCTGCTTCCCGAAGAGCGGGAATTGGTGCGCACCCATGTGCGCGTGGGGCATGACCTGCTCCAGCACGCGCCCGCGCTGCGTCCGGTCGCCCAGGCCGTCCTCCACCACCATGAGAGTTATAACGGCAGCGGCTATCCCCACGGCCTGGCGGGAGACGCGATCCCGGTCGCCGCGCGCATCGTGTGCGTGGTGGATGCGTACTCGGCCATGATTACGCGCCGCAGCTACAAGGACGCGTACACCGAAGAGCATGCCCGCGCCGAGCTGACCCGCTGTGCCGGAACGCAGTTTGACCCGCGCATTGTGGAAGCGTTTCTGTACGTGATGGCCCTGCCCGATTTGACCGACATGGACGACGACGAGGACGATGATTTGCCGTGGCTGCCCGCATTCACGCAGGCGCGTCAGCAGGCGAACGCGGGCTGACGGCACGCACAAAAAGCGCCTCTTCCCGGCTGGGAAGAGGCGCTTTGGCTTGGAAAAGCGAGTGGTGTCAGGCACAGAAAGGCCCCCCCGCCCCAAGTTTGGGGGCCGGAGGGAACCTACTCCCAGCCTTTTAGGAACCTACCCCCGGCCCCTCCCTCAAGGGAAGGGAGCAGAAGTAGAGCAGGAAAAGACAACTGCCTATAGCCTTTTCCTATTCCGGCCCCCCAAACTCGGGGCAGGGGGGCCTTCTGATTTGCTTTGGCGCTACTCGTTCACCAGGTACTGCTGCACAAAGGCAATGGTGGAGTAGAACAAAAAGTCGGCGTTGGACTTCTTGGCAAAGCCGTGCCCCTCATCGTTTGCCATCAAAAACCACACCGGGCCATTGTTGGCGCGCACGGTTGCGGCCATCTGCAATGCCTCGGTATATGGCACGCGCGGGTCGTTTTTGCCCTGCACGATAAATAATGGCTTCGTGATGTTCTGCGCGTGGTTCAGCGGGGCGATGCTCTCCAAAAAGGCGCGCATGGCGGGGTCGCGCTCGTCGCCGTACTCCACCCGCCGCAGGTCCTGCCGGTAGGCCTCGGTGTTTTCCAGAAACGTCACCAAGTTGGACATGCCGACAATGTCCAGGGAGCAGCGGATGCGCTCGTTTTCGCGCACCGCCAGCGCCAAAGTCATGTGCCCGCCATAGGAGCCGCCGGTCACCATGACGCGCTCAGGGTCTAACTCGGGCTGCGCGGCAATCCAGTCCAGCAAAGCCGAGATGTCCCGGTAGCTGTCCTCGCGCTTCAGGCCGTTGTCCAGGTCGAGGAACGTTTTGCCATAGCCCGACGAGCCGCGCACATTGGGGTACAGCACGGACACTCCCAGCTCGTTGAGATAATAGTTCGTGCGCCCCAAGTAGACGGGCCGAAACTGCCCCTCCGGCCCGCCGTGAATGACAATCATCACCGGACGCCTGCCGTCAAACTTGGCGGGCGGGCGGTACAAAAAGCCGGAGATGGAGCGGCCATCAAACGACGGCCAGCGCACCGGCGCGGGCAGGGCGAAGCGGCCTGTGGGCAGGCCCCCGGTCTCGCTTTCCGTCCAGCGCGCCACGGTATCGGTTTCCAGGTCCCACGCGTAGATGTCGGACGGGGCTTGGCTTGAGATGAGGTCAAACGCCAGCACGCCGCCCTGCGGATGAAAGCGCAGATTGCTGACCAAACCTAGGAGAAGCGGCGGCACGAACAAAGCCTGCCCCGTGCGCGTGTCTAGCCCGCGCAGCACGCCCGCGCCGTCTTCATTGACCACAAATACCAGTGTCTGCCCATCGGGAGACAGCGCAAACTCTTCAATGTCCCAGCCAATATCCGGCGTGAGGATATGGTGCTCCCCCGTCTCCAAGTCCAGAACAGCAAGGCGTCCAAACTCCGACCCTTGGTCCGTGGTGACATAGAGGGCTTGGCCGTCCGGGGAGAACTTTGCCTGCCCATACGACACCCGCTCCTCGGTGCGGGGGGTCAGCAATGTCTTCGCGCCCGCGGCAAGGTCCAGCCGCCAAAGATAACTCTCGTTGACGGAGACGTATTCGCTGATCAAGAGGCTTTGATCGTCGGGATACCAGTCGGCCACCGACCAGCCGCCGCCTTCAAACTCGCCCACGCACCTGTCCGTGGACGGTTCGGCGGGGTTTATCACATAGATGTCGCTGTCTTTGCCGGTGCGCCTTGTGGAGCGATAGGCCATGCGGTCGCCCGCGTGCGACCAGCGGCCCAGGCTGTTCTGGCTCGTGCCATCCGTGAGCAGAGTGATCTCGCCGCTTCCTAAGTCAAAGCGATAATTCTGGGCGAACTCATTGCCCCCCGCGTCCTTGCTGAAGACGAAATAGTCGCCACTCACTGGCTCAAACTTCGCGCCGCCCACGCGGTCCGCGAAGAATGTCATCTGTTTTCGGTCGCCCTGCGGGGTCTTAATCCAGTGGATTTGCGCCGTCTCCCCGAAGCGCGTGGAGAGGAGCAACTCGCGCCTGCGGGGATGCCAATCCAGGTTGATCGCCAGCCGGAACTCGGTGTAGCGAGCGGCGCGCGCGGCCAAAGAGCGGGAAATGGGCGGGATGCCTTCGACAACCAGGGTGTCGCCGGGTGTGAGCATCTCGGGTGGTGACGGGGAGTGGGGCATGCTTTGGTATACCCCAATGCGGGGAAACAGCGCAACCCGTGCGCGCCGGGGGTTTATTCACCCTGGCGCAGGAGAGAATATCCCTCCCCGTTCGCGCTCCAAATCTGCCGCTTCCGGGAGCGGAAAGGCAGGCAGCCGATGAGACGGCGGCGGGACGCTCAGGCCCAGGAAAGGCCTCTTGCCTTTGTGTGCCCGAGCACGCTCGTTTGTTGACAGTCGTTGACAGAAACGGGTACAATTCGTTTGTGCAAATACCCCTTCCGTCATTGATTGGCTTGACTACGGCGCAGATCAAAGAGCAGCTCGCCGCGCTGGGCCTGCCCGCCTACCGAGGCGCGCAGGTGGCCGACCGGCTGTACCGGCGCATTCAGCCCGGACAGGGCGGGGGCGTAGACGCAGTGTTTGCCGACATGGCCTTTCTGCCCGCGCCCGCCCGCGCCTTGCTCCAAGAGCGCTTTGGCCCGTCCCCGCTCCAAGCCGGCGAAGTCCACACGGACTCGCGCGACGGCACCACCAAGATATTGGCCCGTCTTACCCATGGCGACAACCCGATAGAATGCGTCTTGCTGCCCGATGCGCGGCGCGTGTCGGTGTGCTTGTCCACGCAGGTGGGCTGCCCGATGGGCTGTACGTTCTGCGCCACGGGCACGCAGGGGCTGACACGCAACCTGTCGGCGGGCGAGATTGTCGCCCAGTTCCTGCTTTTGCAGTCGCGGTCGGAGCGTCGCATCTCGCATATTGTCCTGATGGGCATGGGGGAGCCGCTGCTCAATTATGACGCGACGCTTCAGGCCATCCGAATCTTAAACAGCGAGTGCGGCATTGCCATGCGCCATATCACGCTGTCCACGGTCGGGATTGTCCCCAACATTGATAAATTGGCGCAGGAGAACCTTCAATTGACGCTGGCCGTGTCGCTGCATGCCCCCACCGATGACCTGCGCTCGCGCCTCGTGCCTGTCAACAAGACCTATCCCCTGGCCCGGCTGATGGCCTCCTGCCGCGCGTATGCCGATACCACCCATAGGCGCCTGACATTTGAGTATGTGCTGCTGCGGGAAGTCAACGACCGGCCCGAGGATGCCCGCGCTCTCGCCCATCTGCTTAAGGGCATGCCGTGCGCAATCAATATTATTCCCTACAATCCAACAGCGGTGTTTGAGCCGTTCGCGCGCCCGGAAGCCGCGCGCATTCTCGCCTTTCGCGGCATATTGGAACAGGCAGGCCTGACCGTCACGCAGCGCAAGGAACGGGGCCAGCAGATCGCCGCCGCCTGCGGCCAGCTTGTCACCGAAGCCGCTGGGCGCCGTCCCGGCGGGCGTGAACTGCCGGTGCTGACGGGAGCCGCCTGACATGGAAGCCGCGTCCGACGCCGTGTCCTCCGAGATTTCCCCCGCCGACCAAGACATTCCCCTGCCCGCTGAGAACGCGCCTGCCGAACCAAGTTCTTCCGAAACCCTTGCGGGGGAAGTGGAGAATGCGCCTGTTGGCGGCGATGCGCCCGCCGCCGAAGACGAACCGGCCCCCCCGCCTGCCCCTGAGACTGTCCATGCGTGGCTGGCGCAGATCAAGGCGGGCGCGATTTTAGCCCTCCTGCGCAAGCCGGATTTCGCCTATGTCGGCATGAATGCGTTTGTGGGCCACCGTGTCAATCCCACCAACTATGCCCTGCCTTTGGTGCGCGGGCGGCTGGTGCAGGCCGCGATTAAAAACGAGGAGTTTGCGGAAAAGCTGCTCGCCCTCGCCGAAGCCGCCGCCGCACAGCCCCCGCCCTCCCCGGAAGTTTCCACGCCATCTCCATCTGCTGCCCTTGATGTTCCCCTCCCGCCCCCTCCGCCCACCGACCGCGAGATGCTGCGGGCCGAGCGGGAGCGCGGCAAAACCGTGCGCGTGCAGCTTGACGGCGCGCGTCTCGCCTTGATTGATGCGCAGGCGGCCCGCGAGCAGGCCGCCGAAAGCCAGCATCAGGCCGAAGCCGCCCGCGCCGACGCCGAGCGCCATGCCGGAGAACTGGAAAAAGAAGCGGCCCGCTGGAAGCGTCGCGTGGAGCGTCTGCGGGACGAAGTGCTGCAAATCAGCGCGGAGCGCGACACGCTGCGCAAGGCCCTCAAACAAGCCCACACCGAGCCGCGTCCGAATGCTGGCGGCCACCACCCGGAGCGGCGGGCTTCGCAGACTGCCCCGGCGTCAGCGCTCTGGCAGGATGCGGCGATGCACCTGCTGCATCGCCGCCGCTACGACCTGGCGCTGCTGCTGGCCGAAGAAGTGCTGCGCCTGGACGCCCGCAATGTTCCCGCGCTGGACATGGCCGCGCAGGCCCACGAAGCCCGCAGTCAGGGCGCGCTCGCGGCCCCATTTGTCCGGGCCTTGCTGGAGCAGGCCATCGCCGAAGGACGCCTGGCCGATGCCGCCGATGCCTGGCTGCGTGGGCTGCGCCTCCCCGCCCCTGCCGATGCGGAAAAGTCCTTGCGCGCCCTGCTGCGCGCCCTGCGCCCCGACGATACCGCAGGCGTGCGCCAGATGCGCGTCGTGCTCAGCCGTTTGCAGGGCATGGCCCCGCAGACCCACGCCGTTGTCGCGGAGCAGATTACCCGGCATGCCTCCCCTGCCCTCGCCGAGAGCCTGATGCCCCCGCCCGGCATGCTGACTTCGGACGACCCGCTGCCGCTGGGCCTGCCGCTGGGCCTGACCGCGCGCGCGATTTTAGAGGCCATCGACATGGGCGATGACTTGCTGGTCGCGGAAGCGCGGGAAGCCTGGGCGCGGCTTGTGCCGGGCAGCGACGATGCCGAGCGTGTCCGGGCCGCCCTGGAGCGGGCGGCAGGGGATGACCAATCCGTCTTGCAGCCTTTGCTGCGCGCCCCGCGCGGCCCCGTGCTGGTGGATGCCAGCAATGTCGCCCTGCACGGCCAGGAGATGCTCGCTCGCCCCCGGCCCCGCCTGCGCGCCCTGCAATCCATGCGCAGCGCCCTGCTGAAGCGCGGCTGGTTTCCTGTCTTCACGATCGCCGATGCCAACCTGCCCCACCATATTGATGAACCCGACGCGCTGGCCGACCTGCGCGCCCGTCGCATCGTGCGCCTGGTAGACAGCGGCACCCAAGCCGATGAGAGCCTTCTGCGCGAAGCCAAGCGCCTGTCCGCCCCCTTGGTGACCAACGACTACATGACCGATTGGGACCCGCAGGGCGCGGTCACTAAAATTCGCTACACGTTTTCCCACACGGGCGAAGTCTGGCTTGACCAGTAACCGAGAGAACACAAGGGGAGTATGAAACGGCTTTGTCGCATGATTGTGCGACTGCACCTGTCCCTCAAGGGCAGAGATGAACGGAGAACCTGGCCCTGAAGCCCGCCGGGTCTGCCAATGCAGGGCTATGCACCACGCTCTGAAGGGCATGGTCCGACACATAAGCGACTTGCACCCACCTGCCGCTTGGGTATACTTTAAGCACGCGCCCAGCCATAATGTCTCTGCCTGGCAGCACGGCGCCATAGAGAAAAACCGGCGAGCATCCTGCCCTTCCGGCTCCCCAAACTCAGGGCGGGGGGGCCTCTTTGCTCTATTGTAATCCACTAGAAAGCCCCACTCCGTGAAACTCATCGCCGATGCCCTTATTCCTCTGCCCTACACGCTGGACTTTTGCGCTATCGGCCCCAATGTGGAGCCGCTGACCTGCCACCTCAACGGCCTGGACTGCGTCTTGTGGTTCCCGCCCTCCCTCAGCGACGACACCGACGGCCAGGGCATCTTCGGCGACTGGGCGTGGTGGACCGGCAAAACCCTGCGCCTGGTGCAGCAGCGCGACATCACCGAAGACCCCGATGTGGACAGCGCGCGCGCAAACGCCCTCGCGACCGGCAACGAAGTGCTGCGCCGCTTCCTCAATGCCTACCGGTGGCGCTTCGGCAGGCCGGATGTCCACCCCGTGCCGATTGATCCCCGCATTCTCACCCTGCATCTGCTGCATGACAATGGCAGGCGCGAGGAGCTGCCGGAGCCTGTGTCCGCCTTCTTTTACCAGACCCTGCCCGCCGAGCCGCCTCTGGAAGCGAGCGTCAATGCCACCACTTTGGAGACGCTGCAAGACGATGTGCGGGCAGGCACGGAGCCGCCGATGGCTGGTCAATTACGCCTGGATGCCGAATGGCTGGACTTGCAGGGCGAGCCGGAACGCGCCGCCCTCATTAGGGGCTTAATGAGTTTATGAAACCCACTTTGCAGCGTTTAATGGACGGCCAATCGCTCAGCGAAGCCGAAGCGGCCCGCGCCATGACTCAAATTATGGAAGGCGAAGCGACGCCCGCCCAGATCGCCGCCCTCGCGGTCGCCCTGCGCATGAAGGGCGAAACCGTGGACGAGATCACGGGCTTCGCGCGGGTCATGCGCGAATACGCCGTCCAAGTCCCGGTTGTCACCGATAAAATTGTCGTGGATACGTGCGGGACCGGCGGCGATGCCCTCAAAACATTCAACATCTCCACCGCCGCCGCCCTCGTGGTCGCCGGGGAGGGACGGCTCGCGGTCGCAAAGCACGGCAACCGCGCCGCCACCTCCAAATGCGGCAGCGCGGATGTTTTAGAGGCACTAGGCATCAAACTGGACTTGCCGCCCGCCCGCGTCGGCGCAAGCGTGGAGCAGGTCGGCATCGGCTTCCTGTTCGCCCCCGCCATGCATCCCTCATTCCGCTATGCCGCCGCGCCGCGCCGCGAAATCGGCATTCGCACCCTCTTCAATCTGCTTGGCCCGCTGACCAATCCCGCCCATGCAAGCGTGCAGCTCATCGGCGTGTACGACCCCCAAATCTGCGATACGCTCGCCCATGTCCTGCACCGTTTGGGCAGCCGGCGCGCCCTGCTTGTGCATGGCCTGGACGGCTTAGACGAACTGTCCACATTGGGCCAGACCCATATCAGCGAGCTGATCAACGGCGAAGTTCATTCCTATCTTCTAGACGCCGAGCGGGACTTGGGGATGAAACGCGCCACCATCGCCGACCTCGCCGGCGGCGACACGCCGGACGACAACGCCCGCATTCTGCTCGGCGTCCTGCGCGGCGACGACCGTGGCCCCCGCCGCGACATTGTGCTGCTGAACGCCGCCGGTGTCTTCCTCGCGGGCGGCGTCTCGGACACCCTCCAAGAAGGTTTGTTAATCGCCGCCGAGACCATTGACACCGGCGCAGCTTTAAACACTCTCATTCGCCTTCAAGAGTTCTCCCATGCCTGACCCAGAGTTTTCCCATGCCTGACCCCACCATTTTAGACACCATTTTAGAGCACAAACACGGCGAAGTGGCCGTGCGCCGCGTCCGCATCCCCGCTGCCGAGATGGAGCGACGGGCGCAGGACGTGCCCCCGCCCCGCAATTTTCTCGCCGCCCTGCGCCGCCCGCGCCGGGGCAAGGTCGCGCTGATCGCCGAAATCAAGAAAGCCTCGCCGTCGGCAGGCATCATCCGCGCCGACTTTTATCCCGCCGAGATCGCCCGCGCCTACGCGGACGGCGGCGCGGACTGCCTGTCCGTGCTGACCGACGAGCGCTTTTTCCAGGGCAGCGACACGTACCTCGCGCAGGCGCGAAATAGCGTCAATTTGCCCGTCCTGCGCAAAGACTTTGTGGTGAACGACTATCAAATCACCGAAGCGCGCGTCCTGGGCGCAGACGCCATTCTTCTGATTGTGTCCGCCCTTTCCCCCGCGCAGATCGCCGACTATGCCGACCGCGCCTCTTCTCTGGGCATGGCCGCTTTGATTGAAGTCCACACCGAACCCGAAATGCACACGGCCCTGGCCGCGAACGCGGACTTGATTGGCATCAACAATCGCAGCTTGAGCACGTTCACCACCGATTTGGGCACGACAGCGCGACTGGCCGTGTTGGTTCCCCCGCACATCACTTTGGTCGCGGAAAGCGGCATCAAAACACGCGCCGATGTCGGCACGGTGCAGCAGGCGGGCGCACACGCGATCCTGGTCGGCGAAACCCTGATGCGCGCCCCGAACATTGGGGAGGCCGTCGGCGACCTGCTGGGGCCGTGGGGAAACGAAGCGCTGGCGTAGGGCTTGCAGAGGCGCTGCTAAGGCTGATTCAGCGTGTAGTCAGCGCGTACCGACGAGGGAACGTTTTCTTCCGTCGTCGGTATGCGCTTACAACGCCTATAATCAGCCTTAGGGAAGCCGTTAAGAGGCCCCCTGCCTAAGTTCTAGCCGTTCCGAACCCTGGCACTGCGCGCCTGTCCCTCTCCGCCCCTCCGGGTCTGCCAGTGCAGCCCGCCGGGCCTGCCCTCCGGGTAGCCAGTGCTGACCAGTGCAGTGCGTGAGCGGGCGAGGGTTAGGAGTAGGAGTCAATGGCCCGCCCACCCCTCCATAAGTATATCTTTCCTGCTCCCCCTCGCCTGCTTGCGGGAGAGGAGCTGGGGGGTGAGGGCCGTTTCCATGTGCGGCGGCTGGGGGGCGAGGGCGGTTCCTCAACATGGGGACTAAACAGTAGCCGCTTCGCCTACTCGGCAGGATAGGCAGGAGGCTCGGCGGCAGACGGGACGGGATGCTCCGCAAGGGCCAAATATTGGTGGATAAAGGCAATCGCCATGCTGCCCTCGCCCACGCCGCTGGCGACGCGCTTGATGGAGCCGTGACGCACATCGCCCGCCGCGAAGACGCCCGGCACGCTGGTCTCCAGCAGGTAGGGGTCGCGCGCCAACGTCCATTTGCCGGACTGACGCGCATCGAGGCCGGTGAGCAGGTAACCCCGGTCGTCCGAGGCAATGGTATCGGGGAGCCAGTGGGTCTCGGCATCGGCCCCGATAAAGACAAACACCGAGTCGGTGTCTAAGCGCTCTTCCGAACCCGTGCGAGAGTCGCACACGGTAATGGCTTCCAGGTGGGCAGTCCCATGCACGGCGGTGATGCTGCAATTGAGGCACACAAAAACATTGGCTTTGGTGCGGATTTGGTCAATCAAATACTGCGACATGCCCGCTTCAATCGTCGCTGCGCGGATCAGCAGGGTGACGCGCTGGGCATAGTCGGCGAAGAACATGGCCGCCTGGCCTGCCGAGTTGCCGCCGCCAATCAAAAATACATCTTTGCCGCGCACGCCCAGGGCTTCAGTGCGGGCCGCGCCGTAGTAGATGCCTTTGCCGACTAAATCCGCCGCGCCCGGCACGCCGAGCGTGCGCCAGGCAACGCCGGTCGCGAGGACAATGGAGCGGGTGTCAACAGTCTGGCCGCCGTCCAAGACCACCTGGGCCTGGGCGCACTCGCCTTGAATGGAAACGGCGGAGCGGGTGACGACAATCTCGGTGCCGAAGCGCTCCGCCTGCTGCAAGGCGCGCTCGCCCAAATCCGCCCCCGACAGGCCTGCGGGAAAGCCCAGGTAGTTTTCAATGCGCGAGGAGGTGGCGGCCTGACCGCCCGGCGCTTCTCGCTCCACCAGAAGAGTGCAGAGGCCTTCGGAGGCCCCGTACACGGCGGCAGCGAGGCCGGCGGGGCCGCCGACGACGATCACCACGTCATACACTGATTTTTCCGGCGTGATCTGCAGCCCGAGATGGCGGGCCAGGTCGCGCTTTGTGGGATTGCGCAGAATGTCGCCGCCGGGCAAAACAACGGCGGGATACGGCCCCTGCCGCAGGTCTTCGGGGATCAGGGGGGCGGTCAATGGGTCGGCAGGGTCCAGCCACTGGAAATCCCGGCGGTTGCCGGACAGGAACTGGCGCAGGTCGTAGCATTCCAGGTCGGCGGGGTGGCCGACGATCAAGGTGCGCGGGATGGGGGTTTCCACGGACACGCGCTGCAAGTCGGTGACGCGGCGGGTCATGGTTTGCAGGATGCGCGCGGCGAGCGCGTCGGATTTGATCAGAAGGGTGTGGAAGTCGGCGGCCTCCAAACGCAGCACATGCGCTTCTGTGGTCGCGCGCAGGCTGGCGACGGCGGGCGAGCCGAGCAGCAGAGGCACCTCGCCGAAAAAATCTCCGGCATGGTGATGGGTGAGAACTTGCTCGGCTCCGGCCACGCGTTTGGTGACTTCCAGATCGCCCGACAGCAGAATGTAAAAGGCGGCGGTTTCGCCTTCCCGCACCAGCCATTCATCGGGAACCAGGTGCATGTCGGCGGCAGCGGCGGCGACTTCCGCCAGGGTCTCGTCGTCGAGCAGGGCAAGCAGTGGCACGGCGCGCAGGGTGTCCGGCGTTATCATGGCGTTATTATACGCAGTTTGGCGCGGATTGAAGCAAGTTGTTTCGGGAACCTCGAGGGGGGCATAGGGGGTTTTATGAGCAATGACACGGGTGAAGATTTGCGGGATCACAAGCTGGGCGGACGCGGCGGACGCGGTGGATGCCGGGGCGGACATGCTGGGGTTTGTGTGCGACGAAAACAGCCCGCGCGTGATTGACCCCGACGACTTCTGCGCGATTGCCTCGCGCCTGCCGGAGCAGATCGGGCGGGTCGGCGTGTTTGACCGCACCACCGACTTCCGCTGGCGCACGTATGAGCGCAGCTTGTTTTCGTTGTTTCACCAGGTGCAGTACTATCAAGACACCCTGTGGACGGATATTATCCGCGAAAACTGGGAGATGGGGCGCAAGATCAAAGCGTTCCATGTCGGCGGCGAACATGGCCTGCGGCAGATCGCCCACTTCAACGGCACGGTGCAGGCGTATTTGGTCAACATCAACATGGCGCATGCGCGCGGCTACGCGGACGCCGACACGTATGGCTGGGAGCTGGCGCGGGAAGTGCATCAATACGGCAAAAAGCTGCACCTCGCGGGCGGCCTGACCCCGGAGAATGTCGGGCGGGCGGTTGCGCGCGTGCGCCCATATGCGGTGGACGCGACTGTGGGCGTGGAAAGCGCGCCGGGCGTCAAAGACGCGGCCAAGATGCGCGCCTTTGTGCAGGCCGTGCGGCGCAGCGAGGAGTAGACACGTGAGACGCATTAAAATCTGCGGTACAGTTTCCGACCGAATGCCGTAAGCCTTTTCCGCCGCCCCGAAGGGGGTTTGATCTGCTTAGCCGTGCCCTTGAGGGCGGGGTTTTCCTTTGTTGAGAGAGTCGTATGGCAAAGATCAAGACCGTCATACTCAAGCAATGCCGAGTGCCGCCCTAGACAAAGCGTGGCGGCACGGCAAGTCGCAGGGCTTTCGTCAGCGTTGCCGGGCATAGAGACGCGATGGGCTGAAGCCCTCTGGGAAACAAGGCCGCAGGGCGATCCTGCAAACAAAAAGCTACCTTGAGGCTGAGAAGCGTGCCGTCCAGCGTCAGCCTGCCTGCAAAGATAACAAATGCGCCCCGCTTTCCTTTGGAAGAGGCGGGGCGCTTTCTGTTATCCTTGACGTTTCGGCTTTCAATCTCGGCTATAAAAACCGGCAACTGCCAAGCAATAATTCGGTAGTTCCTTTTGTCCCAGAACTGCGCCCATCCAGAGTTCTCTCCAACAGGCGCCGGTGAACGGAAACAAAGCATTGGCGGTTCGCTTCAGCAGACCCGCCCTTGTTTGGCCGCCATGCCGTGCCCAATAGGGTTTTCGCCGATCCACCGCTCGTCCGCCGGCTCCGAAGCACGCTGGTAGCGCGAATCGGAGGACAGCCGGATACGGTCGGAGAGGTTGTCAAGGCTGGCGTGAACCGTGCCCAGGGTGAAAGTCAGCACGTCGCCCATGCGGAAGTTTGTGCTCAGCCACCGCCCGCCCAAGCGATCCTGGAGGGCGCGAACGTCGTGATCCAGAATGCCGTCCCAGTTCGGCGCCATGCCGGGCGCTTCGGGGACATTGGTGCAGAAGGCGTCGACATCGCGGCGCAGGTAGTCTTGCAGCGCATCGCGCTTGTTGTGAGAGCCTTCAAGCACGGTCAGAGCGCCCTGATCAATGGCGATGTCGCCCAGCGGCGTCCAGGTGGTCAGCACGTCAAATGTTCCCCGGCCCATGTAAACAACGTCGCAGTGCGGGGACGAGTTCTTGCCGGGCGCAGCGGCCCGCAGCCAGGTAAAGTCGTAATGCCGAACCGCCTCGCCGAAGAAATGCTCATGCAGCTGCATCATGGCGCCGGAGTAAAGCAATTGTTGCAAAGGAGCATTGTTGAGTGCAAGGTCCGGCTGGAACATGATGTCGGCTCCAGGCCGCGCGACTGCATCGCCGATGGGGGCGCGGGGGTTCAGAAAGCCCTGCGCCGCGAGCCGCTCCGTGATGACAGCACGCGCTGCCAGGACTTCCTGCCGGTTCAGATAGCCGGGCAGGTACAGGTATCCGTCCTGTTTCATTCGCTCCCGCAAGGCCTCCGCGTCGTCCGCAACATCTATGGACGACCGCAGCCACCCGAACTTCTCCGGCGAAGTTTCTAAAGAAAGGCCGCGTGCGGTCAGCCTTGGCAAATCTAAAGTGGTCCGGCGTGTATAAATGCCCGGATGACCCGTACACGTCGACGGCGGTGGGGGACTACACAGTTTCCTATGCGTATAATTTCGTGATTACGCGCACTGACTACGCTTCAGCAAACATCGGCGTGGGCGGCAATTCCACCCGGCTGGCGGCCCCGGCGCAGACTGTCCTTGCCTGCGAGGTGTCCGGCTGCCCGGCGCGCATCACGGATAGCCGGGAAACGGGCGGCGCGCAGTCCACCGGCAAAACAGGCTACTACTCGCCCGTGACGGAAGGCTACGCAATCCTCTATAACCCGCAAGACCAGGGCGGGAAGGGCGGCGACTTTGCAACCGGCTACCTGGGGCGGCGAGGAGTGGGAGGCTTCTACGGCGGCACGGATGCCGTTTACACGAAGACCTCGCCGACGGGCCGCCACAGCGACGGCTCCAACTTTCTGCTGGCCGACGGCCACGTCAAATGGCTGCGTGGGGACGCGGTTTCCAGCTACAACGCCGCTGCAAACCCAACCGATGGCGAAATGGGCGGGCTGGCGGCGGGAACGCAGAACTCCTCCGACAAGCCCAACTGGGCGGCGACATTCAGCCCTATCTGACGGCGGATGCAGACTGGATTTATCCACGCGCAGGATGGTTCTATGGAAGGTATTCGTTTCAACGTATTGTGCCTGATTGGGGCGCTCATTGCCATACCTGTCGCCGTATTGCGGCGGCTCTCACCCTGCGGCAGATCATGCGGACGCTGAATGTGGCCCTGCCGGACGCAGGCCCCTGGTCGGCGTCGTATCCCATGTACCGCTTCATCGGCCAGCGGTCACCGGAGGAGAAGGCTGCCGCTCAGTCGAACAGGGGGCTGCCCCTGGGGTCCCCGCTGCCATCGTAGCCTGGGTTCTCGCTTTGCCGGTACAGGATGGTCACTATGTCTCGCTTTCATGTTCGTCTGGGCATCGCGCTCTTGGTTGGCCTCACGGCAGCAGGCGCATCGCTTTGTTTGCGCCCCCGTGCGGGAAAGGCAGCGGTGCAAACAAACACCATCGCCCAAATCCTGCCTGCCCAGGTTTTTCATGTTGACTTTTCCCGTTGGGCCGGGCCGCCGTTTGTCAAGACCAAGTTCGGCGTTTACGAGACGCCGTTCTTAAGCAAGACAAATCTGCGCCACGCCGCCGATTTGATGCCCGAAGCGGGTGTACAGGATGTGCGTTACGAGATGGGCTGGGGCAAACCCGACACCTACGCTTATGACCAGATCGGCGGCACCCCCGCCCGCCCGAAGATTGACTTCGCGGCCCTCGACCCATTCGTGGACCGCCTCAAGCACTCTGGCATTGCGCCCTTGTTTGCCATGAGCTATGACCCGGTTCCGTTCAAGACCGGAACCGCATGGCAGCGGTGGAAAGACATGCCGAGCGACCTTGCGGGCTGGCAGGACGTTCAGCGGCAATACGCCGCTCACTACCGCCGCGCCCTGCACCTGCGCGATGCGCGCTACGAGATATGGAACGAGCCGGACATCGGCGGTGACGGCGGCAAAATGTTCTTCAATGGCAGCCCGGCCCAGTACGCAGATCTCTATCGCGCGGGCGCGGCGGGCATCCATGCCGGGGATGCTGATGCCCGCGCGGGCGGCCCAGCCATCGCCTATGACCGCGCTTTCGCGGCACCAATATTGGCACAGCCAGTTGACTTTGTCTCTATCCATGCCTATGACAACTACGCTGGACAGCTTGATGGCATGCGCGGCCTGGTCGCAGGCCGCCCGGAGCTGCCTATTCTGCTCACTGAATATGCGTCATTTACCGCCTATGGCCCGGATGCCCCGGTCAGTCGCCATCCGGCTGCCGAGCGCTTCTTTCGTGATGTCAACGGCCTGTTGGCCTATACAGACGTTCCCAAAGTCTATTGGGCGCAGTGGGTAGACGACAGCATCGGGCTGATTACGCGGGACTGGCACCGCAAGGCGCTCTTCAATGCCTACAAGGTCTACCAGACGCTGCTGCCGGTTGATCGCAGCCCGGTCAGCCCGGCCAATGGGAATGGGCTGGGCGTGAATGGGCTGGGCGTGATGGCGGCATCCGACGACCACACCGCAGGCGCCGTTGTCTGGAATGAGAGTGCTGCCGAGCGCACCTGCACCCTGGACATGGACCGGCTGCCGTTCGCGCGCGGCGCGATGACCCTGCGCCGGATTGACGTTTCTCACGCCAGCTACGTGGACAATCACTCGTCCGAAGGCCTGAGCACCGACAGCGCGGGGAAGATCATGGCCTTTCACGGCAGTTGGACTGGGACAATCCCTGCCGAAAGCGTCGTTTACTTGCAGGCCTCCGACGGCAGCGGCCAATCCCTGCTGCGGCCTAGGCGCATCGGCAGCATGGTCGGCAGCCATGTCTGGTACCCCCATCGCGCGTCGGGCGCTTACGCCGACTTTGACCCGCACACCGCCATTATTCGGGTTGGCTTAGAAACTGTATAGAAAGTTTGGCTTTCTTCCGAAAATATGGGCATGGAACAGTCACCCTGCCCCCGAAAAGCCTACTCAACCGACCTGACCGACGCCCAATGGCA
>JAABUL010003460.1_pt1 | contig 23387 bp, 5 predicted proteins | sample 5559151 | NCBI WGS metagenome assembly JAABUL01 (sample SAMN10711876, study PRJNA513368) | rock metagenome | isolation source: Antarctica rocks | place: Antarctica: Victoria Land, Pudding Butte sud | reverse complement strand
AGTCTCTGCGTTTCGAGGTACGGGCAGCGGCGGCATATACGTTCCGGCTTGATTATCTATTGAACGCCGCTTGTGCAGTGGCTGTGTTTGGTCGGGATTTTGGGATGCGCGCTCTTCTGTTTGTTATAGTCTCAGAAGAGGAGAAGAGGTTTCATGGGTTTGTGGAAGGCAGGGAAGATGGCTTCGGAGATGATTTGACTACTATTCTGTAACCGAGATCCGAATCACGCTTAGCCGAGTTGTCCGGTAGCATCGATTACCACCCTTCGCTAAGAGGATATGATATTGGGGAAAAACAGTTCCCTTCGAGCAGGGAGATCTAATTCTGGCAGCTCTACAGTCCGAAAGATCTCAATAAAATCCTTACTGTGGCCACTGACCTTCCGTTCTTCCAACACGTCCGCTCCTCTTGCGAAGGAAGGGTATATTTGCTATCTTTGACAGCCATATTTACGATTAGTTCCGTGTTCAACGAACGGCTTCGACTTTATCTACGCAAAAGAAGCCACCATCCAGTGTACTCTTCTACACGATTTACAGGGGATGTGCTTGTCCAACTCTACGGCGCCAACTGGGGACGTAGTCTTGAAACTGAAAGATACAAAGTATTGGACGAGCCGTCTCACGCGAGGAGTTACTGAAAGAGAGGCTGCAAGCTAGACTAAACGCAGTCCCAAAAAGTACCGTCATTACAGCTCATCCCAGGGTCGTCCGAAAGTCTGTCTCTTCTCCAAATCTCATGAATTGGCTAATTTAACATAGCAATCTTTCTCCAGATGTCTTCGGATTCTGAACCTTCTCGGTACGCATCCTACGCTAAAATTTGCTGTACCTCTCTTTAAAGCAGCGCGCTTCCACCGTCTTCGCTCTTTTGCTGAAACATCCTTCCTCGAAGCGTGATGCAAGCGCTCGGTATGCATGTATGGCTTCCTTGCTATTGTTCCCGTCGGCGAATTACTCTGCATCTTAGTTCGAACGTGTGGGTTCAGGGGGGTACAGGATTATTACTTTACCTTCTTATGTGTGGTGGGGCTCGGTCGGACTGTGCGGGGATTCTGGAGGTGTTCGCCTTTCCCCGGCTAGATATCTAGGATGGAGACGAAGGGACGTCAGAATTTGTGGGCGGAGCGTTTCGTGAGCTGGAAGGTAAGGCAGACGGACATTTCGTACGCTGGATTTATTAGGTCCATACATTTAACGAGCAGGCCAGGATTTGTAAGTTTAGTGTACGAACCAACCCAATTAGCGATAACGTGTTGTCGTCTTACGATAAAGTGTTGAAGTCGAAGTCGCGGACGTTAATGATCGATGAGGCTGATCCATATACGGGCATGTTGTTTTAAGTAGCCAGGGATCACTGGGTTTATTCCCAGACTTCGAAGGCGCAAACGGGGATTCCTCATTTTTCTTGTTTGGGTCGGTGATAATACGAATCACTCTTCGCCGACCTTCCTTACGTACTCGAACGAGGATTGGAGTCAGGTTGTCGAAATCTATGTTTTGGTCGATGATGTTGGGAGACATCTTCTCAAGACTAAAACTTGCCTGGAGCGATCGAAGGGGATAGTCTAATCCAGTGGCAGCGGTAGCAAAGTCGCTCAAATGCCCGGAAAATGAAATTGACGAAGAAGCTCGATTCTCGCGCCGCCCATTAAACGTGGAATTCCCTATGTCAGAATCACCTCTCGCCCGTGTCAGTCAAAAAAATACTCAAGACAACAAAACCGATGCAGAATCAAGCCAGTCCTTCTCCACCTTCTCAGATCCATACCCAACCTCGTTGGCAGCCATCGCGGCGCAATCACCGGGTGTGCTGACATGAACCCGAGGTATCAAACTCCTTCCCTTCGATGACCTTCAATCCCGCCTCCAAGGCCACATTCGGCTTCTCCCCCATTTCTTCCCTCTTCATCACCCTACTCGTGCTACTCGACTGCTGAGGAACAGGACTACTGTTCGGCAAGCGACTCTTGCACTGGCCGCCGGGGACCAATAAATTTCCTGCGTTTGCCTGTGCTGTCTGGATGGTCGCGTACTGATGAAAGATTTTCTCATAGTTCGTCTCCACCGAGCCATAACCCCCCGGGACATTAAGATTAAACGCTGTGACGACAGAGCTCTGCGCCACATCCTCAAGCATGCTGCTTTGGGCGTAGCCGTCTGGGATATTGGGGTCTTGGGCGTAATTGTCGAGCCAAGCTTGAGAGGAGGACAATGCGTTGGTGGACTGTTCGTAGGCGCCAAGGAGGTCGAGGGAGTGGGCGGTTTCATGGATGAAGACTGTCAGGTCGCCGTCAATGCGGTTGAACATAGCGATATTGCCGTTCAGATTGTAGGCGTGACCATTACCGGCTGCGAGTGGGGTCAACGGTCAATTGGTGGACATTAGGTATGAAGGAGGTAAACTCAGACGTACGATCGGGTAGTGCGATCATGTGGCGGACCCATGATCTGGCGGAGACGGGGACGCGGCCGAAGAGGTCAACCATGTTAGAGAAGGGATCAGGAGAGTCCTTGTGGCGGCACAGGATCCATGGGGATCCGCACTGCAGTGGGTGTTAGACTCGAAGAGTCAAAAGTTTGTATTATTGTCAGACATACATCCTGATAAGTGACCTCGAAGGTCTCAACGTCTTGAGCGGAGAGGCCGGCATTCTCGGTCAAAAATTTGCAGTCCGCTGGTATCCAGCCCGCAGACCATTGAGTCTGCGTGCTGGGCACGGAGGGCATGTTGGCCATCAGACCGGCTTGGAGGTAATCAAGACTGCCAACAAGAGTGACCTTGTCAAGACCCTGCGAGTGTGCAACTGCGGCCATGAGAGCGGCGGTGAAGGGGATTTTGGTATACATCATGTGAAAGGTTACAAGGGAAGGTAGATAAGTGGGCAAAAAAGCGATGTTTGCAAGGAATTTTGTTGGGAATTTGCAAGTAAATCACTTAGGAAAAGACTAGCTTGGGACGAATGAGGATGGAAAGGAGACGTCTGCGATAATGGGTCATTGTAGCGGAAAGCAGCTCTGTATCGTCTTATATACTTGACGACAACTTGCTCTCACACGTGTCCGGCCGCACTCGGAATTGGTAGAAAAACATTTCATTTCCTCACGTTCAGCCTTCAATGTGTTGTTGGTCGAGCAATGCCCAGTACATGCGATTGGTTCGCTCGTAGCGCAGCTGCTCTAGAACCAAAAGGCGACCGTGCGGTATAGTCACAGCTGAGAGATTGTTGAAATTATCAGCTTTAGCACTTGCTCAGGTGATTGGATGCCAGCGAATGATGTATTTGTGGCACCGGCGGATTCCCTGGGCGCAGTCTTCAGCTTGGCGACCGCTGGGCTGTTCCCCATAATAGCCTCGTATAGGGGGCCTAATATCACCTAAACTCAGTGAAGTTCCGGGCATCTGAAAGCTTAAAATTATTTTACGAACCCTCCAATCACGACGCTCCCAGTAAGCTGTGCGTAATGGAACGTTCTCATGAACTCTGCGCGCACTGTTGCTGGGATTCATTCGCCATAGAAGCTGTCACCAATTGGATCGTTCATAGTACATGTAGGGCACCCTACCAGGATCGTATTGGCCCTTGATAAGATTGGGCGTGAAGTAGTCTTGGACTAAATCGAGTAGTCAAGGCACAGTTTCTGCACGGGCAGCCTGTTGCGCCAAAGTATATGGTTGTAACCCGGAACATGGCAAAGTATATGTTTCTGGTGCATCAATCATTGTACACGCTTCTTTATGGTGCATTACCACCAAAAATCCTGCTTTTGGCACATCGCGCAGGTCCAAGTTATCCAGCTCTTTGATTTCGCTGTTGCTGTGTATAAAGCTTACCCGGTGTTGTTTGTTTTCATTCCAATTTCTGTTGCTAATTTGGAGACATACAATATGCCATAATCAGGGTTTTTGGGGGTGATGCATTAAACCAGCGTGTACTATAAATGATGCATCAGAAAAATATCCTCAATATAGCACGTCGACGCTGCGGACTCAAGCCCAAAAGTTGCGTTTGCACTCCGTTCTTGACTTGGAGCGCCGGAGACTTGCCCAGACTACATTATTAGCAAGCTATTGGCAAAATTGGGCCAACCGCCTTCCTTGGTTGTATCGACAATTCCGTTGGTTCGGGGGATCCCAAGGCCTTTGTGCTCGAGGGCGATAGTTCTGCACCAACAAAGCTTGGTGCCTGATGGAAGTGCAGAGGACCTTCAGCAGGTGGACCTGTTGCAGCAAAGTTTCCTGCGCCTCGGGGGCTGGAACAAAGACCGCATTGTTTATGTCGACATCATCAAGGAGCTCAAGGAAATACCAGAGTTCAAAGACGAGAAGCCATGGAAGCAGCTTCACTTGCCAAGCGAATGGGACAGCAAGGAGACGCCATCCGCCACCGTGGGCAAATTCATCATGTATGAGAAGTGGGAATTCGTACGATCTGAGGAGATCTCCGACAGCGGCGCTATCAAGGAAACCCTTTCTAAACCTGGCATGGGCACCAAGAGAGCAACCGGCAACTGGGGCCTTGGGCTCTCGCACCGTTTCGTGCACGGAGATTTAACTCATGGAAGGACGAATGGGGACACTAATGGCAGCGGAAGAATTGCTGGGAAGAAAGCTATTGCGACCGACGACAAGGAGGGCTACGAAAGTGCAGAAGAGGAGGTAATCCATGTCCATGACAAGTCGGAAACTGTATACTAGATCTCACACTGTGCGGAGTTGGCTGGAGAGGAGTTCTATTTGTATATAGTGTGTGGTGTCGAAACTGGTCGATAAATTGGAGCTATAGTACAAGAACTCTCTGAGAGGTCTGCATTGAAGATGATTTATGTAACTGGCAACAACACGTTCTAACACGGTCCCCATGACCGTTCATCTCGATCTGATCTTATCAGATAAGATGCAGATTTGCACCAGTGGTTAGTGCGAGGCCTGAATCACCGATTCTACAGCAGGTTTTATCGGGGCAGTCTAGTTTCCTATTTGCGATAGTCTAGTTAGTTATATAGCTATATTAAATCCTCGCATTGCGCAATCTATCTTGTAAACACTATTTCTAATTAGAAATATCTTGTTGTTATTGTTATTAATTGTTTATAGTCTTATTAACAATATTTTCGATAAAGTTTTCAATTCAATATATAGTTAATATCTTTGTTAACTTAATATATTAATAATATTTTATTCTTTATCTTCTCTTTTTATATTTATATCTTTATCTATTATTAATATTGTTATTATTATCTTTACTAGTCTATATATATTATCAATATATAGTTTAGTATAACTTATATTATTGTCGATTTCGAAAACAACAATTATAGTATTGTTAGAATAATTGTTATAAACTTCAAATATTGTAATACTTAATTAATCGAATTAGATTATCGAAATTATTTTATTTATTTGTTAACTTTTATATCTATTATCTTTTTATCTTTTATATTTATATTTTTAGCTTTGTTAGTATTAGTTAGTTTTATTAGTTTTGTAATAATATTAAACAATTAATCTATTATAATATTTTTAATATAATTTAGTATCTTTAGCAAGAAGATTTAATAATAAATTAAATATAGCAAAATACAAAAACAAAGAAATTAAAAACTATTAATTATATTAGTAACTAAAATAGTCTTTTAAAGTTATTTATTAATTACAATATATCTTTTGTTTTTTTTGCTTTTTATTTTGTTTTTTATTTTAATATTATTGTTGTTTGTTTTGTTTTTGTTCTCTTCTTTGCAAATATAACTCTTTATTTTTGCAATTTTATTTTTAATTGCTTTTTAAACTTCTTTTGTATATATTTAATAAATTTTGTTATAGAATAAAATATTTAACTAAGATATTATTGATTATCTAGCTTTGTATTACGAGATTCTTCTAGAGATATATAGTCTAGATTTTGTATAAGATTAGAGTCTTAACAGACGCATATAGATATTCTGCTTCGAGATATATAGTTTGCTTTCTAATTTAACTATTATTACTATTATTACTATTTATTGTATATATTCTTACAATTTAATAGTTTTAACTATCGATTAGTTCTTTGTATCTAATTTAGTATCTACAATATATTAAGCAAGTCTCTAAACTACTTGCTTTATAGATATTTCTTTATTAAAGTTTCAAATATTTAAACAAAGTCTTTGCAATTCTTTTAATAGATTTGCTCTATTTATATATATCTATTAGCGTTGTTTGCAAACTATCTAATAAAGTGCAATCTTTATATCTATGTTAATCGATATAGTTATTGTATTTATCTTTGTCTTTACAAAGATATAGATAGAAGAGATTACAAAGATTATACGCAAAGTCTTTATTAACTTCTATAACAATATATTATTTGTATTGTCTACTTTGTTTGCTTTGTCTACTTTGTCTACTTCGTCTACTCTATTTATATTGTCTATATTGTCTATATTATCTATATTATCTATATTGTATATATTGTCTATATTGTTTGCACTATCTATATTGTCTACTTTATCTACTTTGTTGCTTGTTAAAAAGAAGAAATACAAGATTAAAGTATTTATTAAAGTATTTGCAAAAGTAAACAATATACAAGTTATACTAGTAATAATAGACAAATATATTAAAACTAGATATATTAAACAAGCAATTAGAATACTCTAGAAAACAATTATTCTATTATTTAAATCTAGTGTTTTTTTATATACTTCTCTTGTTCGATTTATATATAATATTAATATCTTATTAAATATAAATTAACTCTAGTTTGCAATCTTTAGAGAGATTTATTTTAAGACAATAAAAGTTAATTAATTGTCTAAGATTTTGCAAAGATAAAACGCGTCTTTATATTAAAAAGAACGCGTTTTCTTCTATTTCTTGCAACTATAAAAGTATAATTTATTTTCTTAAAATAGTAACAAATTGTTACGAGATTCTCTTAGAGATATATAGTCTAGAATCTATATAGAATTAGAGTCTTAATAGACATATATAGATATTCTACTTCGAAATATATAGTTTGCTTTCTAATTTAACTATTATTACTATTACTACTACTTACTATATATATTCTTATACTTTGTTAATATTATAGTATTTCTACTAGTATAATCTTTTCTTACTAGTATAGCATTTCTATCTAATTGGTAGTTCTAAAGCAAAAAGACGCGTCTTGGCGCAAGATTTCTATATAATAGATAGACTTTCTTCTTAGCTAACAATCAATTCTTTTTATATATAATAATTAGTAACTTTAATATATAAACTTGCAATACAACTTAGTCTACTTATTTACTAAAATTTTGTTGTTTATTAATTAATTATTTAATATATTATTAATCTTAGTATTATTACAATAGTCTATATTAACTTTACTATTATTTGATAACTTACTTCGATATTATTAGAATAATTAAGATTATTAAGATTCTTGTTATTTTATTGTCCTTTTATCTTATAATTCTTCTTCGAAGTTCTACAAAAATATGGAAATATCTATTATAGTATTTTTGTCGAAGCAATTATTGTATTTTTGCAATAGCTATTTTATTTATTTTATCGATATTTTTCTTTTATTTGTTTACTTAAATTTTTTAAATTTACAACTATTTGCAAGCAACAAAATTATTCTATTCGAATATTAAATTAGAGACTATTGTTATTAGTTTTGTTAACAAGCGTTTTTGCTCTACTATTGTTTGCTAGTCTACTAGTTAAACTATATAGCGTACTTAATTATTAAAATTACAATTTTATCTTACAAAGTAAACTATTGATTGTAATTAGTTTATTGCGAATATTAAAATTTTTGTTAAGAAATATTATATTTAGAAGATACAAATTAACAATTAAAAATTTGGTACAATAATATTATCTAAACAAAGAAAGTCTTATTCGATTAATATTATCTTAACAAATATATCTTTTGCTTTATAAGAAGAACGTTATTATTTTATTATAAATCTAGAATTAGTTAATTGTCTACTAATACTATCTATTGAAAAATCTTATTTATTGACAATCGAGATTTTTAACAACAATTCTATTATTAAAACAATTAACTTCTAGAAATCTATATTTATTTTATTGTTTATTATAATATTAGATTAATAAGAAACTAGTTTCTCGAAGTAGCAATAAAATACTCTACAAACTCTTATAAGAGCAATACAAAATATTATTTTTAGTTCTGCTAATTTTCTTAACTCTATTAATTCTTAAGATTTTATTAGAAACAATAATAAATCTTAGCAATAAATTTTTTTAAAGATCGATTTCTTTAATTCTATATATAACAATAAATTTATTATTATTAACAATTCTATAGAGTATATTAATAAAGATATCTATTTTTGGAATATCTATTTTTTATTAAATATATTAAAGATATAACAACAATTAAAAGTATAGATTTTTTTCGCAATAATTTCTATATTTGTCTACGCAATATTGTTTTTGTCTAATATATCGAAATATTAACAAATAAGCAAAAGAGACTAATAAAGCTAGAAAATAGTATTAAGAAATAATTTTTTGCTCTATTAAAAAGATTTAAGAAATCTTTATTAATTGCTATAATAACAATAACAAAAGAGCGCTATATTATAAAAGACGTTTATTAAAAACAAGAATCTTTTAAATTTGCTCAAATTATTATTAAAGCAATAAAGTTCGCAAATATAATTATATTTAGTTAAATTTATCTTATATATAATAATTTAAAACTAGAATTTTGTTGCAATCTTATCAAGTTATTGAAACAAACTACTATAGATATTTTTTTACAAGAATTAAAAAATAATAAAAAGATTTAATAGAATCTAGATACAAGATATTACAATAAAGAATATTTTGTTTCAACAAGAAATCGATAGAATTTTAACTATTTTAGCGATAATTTCTTTTAATCGCAAAATTAAGATTAAGATTAATATATAAAATACTATAATAATAACAAAATACAATTTAGCAATATTAATTTTCTACAAGTTTAGTTTTCTATCTCTTATTAATATCGAAACTTCTTTTAATATTAAACTTTGTATTAGTTTCAAGATTGTGCTTATTAATCTATGCAATCGATTTCGCAAAATTAGTTATTAAATTAATTATTGCAATCTAGTAAATATTTTAACTATTAAAACAAACAAAATTCTATTTTAATATTAATACAAAAACAAGTTAATTGCAATTAATTATTAAAAAATACAAAATAATCTATGCAAGCAAATTCTTTAAATATATTAAGTTCTTAACAACAACAATATTTATCTTTTTATTTATTTAATAATTACAATAATTAGATACAATTATAATATTAACAACAAAATTAACAACAACGTATCTACTATAATAAAATTAATAAAAACAAGAACTTTAATACTAATTATAATAAGTACAAGAATACATTTAACAAGATTTTAAAATAAAAAGATTTTAACTCGAAAAACTTTATCAAAAATATTAATTATAAACATTACAATCAAAATAAATCTAATATAGAAAAGTATTTTCTACAAATTCTAGAATCTTGTACTAGAAATATATATTACTAGCAATATAGCAAGAAATTTGTTTTTTGCAATAAATTATATAAATATTTGTATTTCTATAAAATCAAGTTTGTTATTTCGATTAAAAGAAAAAACAATACTATTGTTATTAAGCTATATTTTAATAATACGAAGATAATATATTTTATTATATTATTTAAGAAATCTTAAGATTTACACTTTCGCTTCTAGTATTATATTATTATCAAAAATATTATTAGATTAATTTAGAATAATATTACAATTAATATTACGACAATAGATAGTTCTACTAAGTTAAAAGACAATAATAATTTTATTTATAACTCGAAATATATTATATCAATAATAGATTGTATTTTTCTTGCTAATAAGACTTTGCATTATATTATTAATTATATTGCGCAATTAATTTGCGTTTATAATATCAAAAACGTTATAATATCTTTATTAAAATACATTTTTTTAGAAATTTTCTTAGTAGAAAAGTAAAGTAGAAAAATTGTAATTAAAAAACTCTATTGTTATATCTATATTATTAATAGTCTTAAGACAAATTTGTTTATTAAATTAGATATTCTAGAATCTAAAAAAAAAAAAAAAAACTATAAGCGAGAATTACTTTATATTAGCAATTGTCAAGAAATACAAATTCTTATAAAAGTTACTTTTGTTAAAAATAAAATAAAGAGAACAATAAAATTGTTAAACAAAACTATTATATTTGCAGAATTAAGTACTATAATTTTGATTTAGCTTTGTAAAAAGAAGCTTTTTAAGAATTGTAATTTGCTATTTATCTTTGCTAAAGATTTTAAAAGATTCAAAACTAATAATAGAATTCTATTATATATTATTAATATCGATTTTTGTGCAATTTAAGTTAATAATATATCTTCTAAAGCAATTATTATATCTAAAAATTGTTATCTAGATTTTATTTATAAGTATAAAGAAGAGAATTATTATATTGCTTTGTTAAAGTACAATTATCTTGCAACTAGATTTTTTTCAAAATTCGATTTATAGTATAAGAAAGTCTTGAAATTTAATGTTGCAATATTCGCAATCTATATTATGTTCTCTAATACTATATTAATATTATTGTTGTTAATTGTAAAAATATTGTTTGCAATTATAGTAATACTATTAGTAATTTTAAGAAACAAATTTATTATTTTAATAAAATATATAATCTATAGAATTACTAAAGCAATAAGAGAGCAAATTGTTGCAATTGTCAACAATTATTTTTTGCTATAGTAGAATATTGATAAAACAATATATATTCTTAAGAAATACTAGATATTTATTACTCTTAAATCTAATATTATAAAAGTCAATATTATAAAGATCTATTTATTCGAGTCTACAAATTGCATATTTGTAAATAAGAAGTTTAATATACTTTATAATTAGAAATAAATATAATATACTATTTAGTCGACATAATTTAATTAATCGATCTTCGTAATATAACAAACAATCGAATATTTTAAAAAAATATTAATAAAAAAAGAACAAATAGTAATAGATATAAGAGATCTAAACAAAATTACTATTATTAATATATATTTCTTGTTATTATAATCTAATATTACTACTTTAATCTTCAATTGTTTCTATATTATTGTAGTAGATATTGCGAGATTTTTCTATTAATAGTTAGTGCAAATTTATAATTGTAATAAATTTATTATTGTTTTATATTATAATTAAAAATAGTTTAATATAATAATTATACAATTTAAAAATTTCTCTTCTTATATATAGCGACAAATTAATAATATATTGCGAGTCTATTATTAATTTGCGCGAGTATATATAGATAATATTGTTATTTTTAGCAAGATATTTAAAAAATATATCGAGTATCTTTATACAATATTTAATTTACTTAATAGTAAAGAAGTTACTTTGTTAATAAAAAACTCTATCTAAAATATTTTACAATAATACTTCTAGAATAGAAGATTAATGTCTTCGATTTTATTGCTATTGTAAACAAGATTGTTGTAATTATAATTTTTAACTTTCTATACAAATTAACAAATTTGAAGCTTTATCTAAAACTAACTAGATAACTTCAAGAATATATTGTCTACTATATTTAAAAAACAAAGGTTTTACAATATTGTAAAATAATATTATTTTGTTTATTATTATTAAATAGGAGTAGAATTTGCAAAATTTATAATTAAAAGACAATATTAAAATTCTCTACTAACAACAAATTTGATTTTTATTATTAAATGCAAAAAAAAAATTGTGTGCAAAATTTCTAGTTTATTTTGTCAAAAATCGCGTCTTATATATCGATATTAATATATTAAAATAGCAAGAATTCGATACAATAATTTATTATCTAAAAACAAACTTTAATCTCGCAAAATTATATTATATTAATATCGAATCTATTCTTTTTCTTATTTAATTGCTTAATTTAGTAGAATTTAAGTATTAATCTACTAAATTAAAGATAATTAATCTAGTATAAATAATAAAGAAAGTCTACTATATAGTCGAGATATTCTTAGAAAACATTGTAATATTTATTAATTATATTGCAAATTCTTCTATTATATATTAAATTATACTAAGTTTTACTAGTATTAATAAACTTAATCTTTGTTTAATTAAAATATTTATTTATCTTTTACAATTTTGTCTAGATATAAAATATTGTCTCGACAAATTATATATTATTTCTAATATCTTGTTATATTTACTTGCGACAAAATTTTCTACAACAATAAATTTTAACAATTTTGAAATACTTAATTTAGATACTTACTATAGTAGATATATAGATTTAGAATTATCAAATCAAATATATACTTTTTAAGAAATCTTAATTGTTATAATTTCAAAGTTTAAGAACAAGATTCTTAACAAGTATATTAAGAAGAAATTATAATATAGTCTTTTTACTATACTTTATAATCTAGAAAATCGCTTCTTAAAAGAACAAAATTGTCTTTTACAAGAACAAAAAAATTAATAATGTTAATTCTAGAAATAAGATAGTATTGCAAAAAAAAAAAATTAATATTAACTTTTAGATTTGCGATAATCTTATCTACTATATTGCAAGCGATTAATTTTGTCTATATATTTTTAAAATCTTAAAGAAAGAAATCTTTTAAACTATTTATAATCAAAATTATTATATTAATATTTATTGATATTTTATTAAAGTATTTAAGATTCTATTTATTTCTTATTGTTATAATATTAGGTTAGCAATCCGCCAACTACGTTTGTCGATTAAACAATTTTTTGTTTCAATCTCGCTTAATCTTTTGAGCTTAATTTTGATTAAATTTGAATTAAACTAAATCAAATTTAGATTAACTTTTGCTAGATATAAAGTTTGCAATCTTATATAATTAATTTTTTTTTCTTTTTTTTTTTTTTTTTTTCTATATATTAAATCTAATATAGATCTAAGTTTTATTTAGTTATTAATTCAAATATCTCTTTAATAGAGATTTCGAATTTAGTCTCTAATATTACAAAAGATTTACACTTTTTGCAACACTTTTACGCGTTGAAATCTAGTCTTCTTAAGTATATTAATACTTATTTAATTATTAACTTAATAAAGTATCTTAAATTTTTACTAAAGATCAAGCTTATTGTTGAGAAGTTTGTTCGACAAGTTATTTAAAATTCAATCGAAACTCTATATTAATTTCGAAAACTTCAAAATTAAATACAATTTAATATTAATATTATTTTTATCTTATTTGCTTTAAGTTTTTCTTTTGTAAAATTAAACTTAATATTTATAATTGTAATTGCGCAAATTGTTACTTAAGTTATAAACAATTAATTTATTTTTATTATACAACTTTTATTGCTTTTTACAAATATTACTACTTTTATTATCTCTAAATTTGAGAAACTTCTTAATATATTACAATACAAAAAAGACAAAAATTAATTAAATATATAGAAACAAAATCTTATACAATATATAAATTATAATTATAATTAATATTTTATTAATTAAATCAAAATTGTTTATACGAAGTTATAACTTATTATAAATAAAAAGATTTATAATTTTATAAATTAATATCAAATTAATAATCTTTGTATTATTGTTTTCTTCGACAAATAATATCGAAATTTGCGTTACTACTATAACAACTTCTTTAAATTAAAAGATATATATTTGTATTTTTGCAAAATTCTAAAGCAAGACTTTATTAATTTTGTTAAATATTATAATTTCTTCTATTAAAAGAAAGAACGTTCTTAAATAAAAAATACTTTATTAATTAATTGTATAAAATGCAATGTTAATTATTTTATTTAAATTGCTATTATATTTTAACAAACTCTTAATAGCAAACAATTATTTATCTTTTAATAATAAGTTTAAGCTTTTACTAAGATCGACAAGAAGCTTTAATAGTTTAAATATTGTTAATTTTATATTGTTACAATTGTTGTTGCTTTTGTTAAGTTAAAAGACAATTTTGTTTTAATTAGCAATTTATTAAGATTTTGTATTACTTTCTTTATTTTTATTATTCTACTTATATTAACAATTCTTGTAATATCTAGCAAGTTAATAAATTTGAGCTTTGTTATTATTATTGTTTAAAACAAATTCTTAGCTATTTTAGAAATTAAAGAAATCTATAATAAGTAAAAACTATACTACTATTGCAAGTTACAATATTTAAACAAAATCGCAAAAAAACATTTTAATAAAAAATCTTTTTCTTTTTGTTTTGTCGATTTAAATAATATTTCTAGTATTGACAAAAATGTTTTGTTATTAACAAAAAAAATCTAGTTTTTAAGCAAAGTTATATTCGAAAATTAATCTATATATTTTTTTGTTTTCTAGCTTTTTTGTTTTTATTTTTTCTTTAATTTTATAAAAAATTTTCGATTAAAATAATTTTAAAACTCTTTGAGTCTAATTCTATAATTAAAAATAATTATATAATAGTTTTCTTTGTTTTATATTAAACTTAATCTCGAATTTCTATTATAACTTTAATTAATAGTAAAGTTTTAACTTATATCTTTATTAATAAATCTTTTGCGCAACAATATAATTTTTCTTTTTATTAATTAATTTACTTTTGTAGACTTTAAGATTTTAATAATTAAGCAATTTTAACAAGCGATATTATTTATATTGTCAAAATTACTATAACTCTTAACAATTATATTGAGAGACTATTTCTTTATATTATTAAACTTAATTAATATTTTATTGTTATAAGTCTATTGTAACTTTGTTATTATTCTATCGACGCAAACTTTAATTATAATATTTTTATTATATTTTCTCTTTTCTATCTTAAATATTGTTGTTAATTGTTCGTCAAAATCTATAGTATTATTTAAGAAAAAAAAAAATTCTATTTTCTAAAAAGTTTCAAAACATATAAAAGCTTTAAAATCAAAATATTCTTGTTATTACTTTTAATAATTAAATCTTTTCGTCTAGTTTAAGTTTATTTTGTTAAAAAACATCTAGTATTTTAGTCTTTTACAAAAAGCAACTCGCTTATAAAAAGCAATTTAACTTTATTTTTTAAAAACAATTTAGTCTTGCTCTTAAAAAGCAATTCGTTTATAAAAAGTAACTTAATTTTATTTTTTAAAAGCAATTTAATCTTGTTTACAAGAAACAATTTATTTATTTTAATTCTAAGTTTTGTTTTGTTTTGTTTAATTTAAAGCAAGAAGTTTCTAGTTGTATTCTTTAAACTATCTAGAAAAAATACTTTTTAAAACTTAAATATCGAAGTCTTTTGTTTTTTAAAATCTTTATTAAACAATATATAAAACAAGTTAAGCAATCTTTTATATAACTTAACGTAGTTAAGTTAAGAGCTTGTAAATTTAATTATATTGTTTGCGCAAAAAATATTGAAATTTTTAATATTATTTTTCGAAAAATAAATATTTTTCTAAATTTAATTAAAAATTTGTTTAAATTTAAATTAAATTTTGTTTAAATCTTTAATTTATTGAATCTTTTAAAATTATTGTTGTTTTATAAGAATATTAAGATTAATACTTATAATTAAAATTATTGTTTAGTACTTTATCAAATAAAAAAGAAACTTTATTTAACAACTTCTACTACTTAAGAAAATCTAGAATATTATTAATAAAACAAGAATATCAATTTAATTACAATTTTGTTTTCTAAATATTTCGAGTTTCTTAATATCTTTTTTAAAAAAGAGACAAATATTTTGTTCTTTTATTGTTTTTACAATTACATTATTTATTTTAAAGAAGATACTTAATTTCTAATTTCTATTTTATACAATATAAATTGTAAAAAAATTCTAGAATTTTGTTACTATCTAAATAAGAATCTTAACAAAGAATTTATTCAAATTAATTGCTTTTAAGCAACAACTTCTATTTTTTTGTTAAGAAACTCAAAAATAAATTTAGATTTTGCGTAAACTATAGAGATCTAAACATTATTACAATTAAAAACAAATATTCTTTGTCTTTAATTTTTAAGATATTAAATTGTTTTAATTAAATCAAAATTTTTAATAAGCTAGATATTATTTCAATATTTAATTAATTATATATTTAGAAAAAAGATAAAGCTCTTATTATTTTTTGTATTTGTTTTAAACTTTTTAAATATTTTATTATATTTTTTAATCTATATAATAAGCTTGTTTTGTTTCAAAAATATATTAACAAAACTCTTCGAGAATTTTTAAATAAATTTTATATTGCTTATTTAGATAATATTCTAATCTATAATAATAATAAACTAGAATACAAAGTTTATATTAAACTTATTTTTTAAAAGTTGCGCAAAGCAAGTTTATAAGCAAATATAATTAAATACAAGTTTTATATTACTTAAGTTTTGTATCTAGAATTAATAATTATTATTAAAGAAATTAAGATAAATCTAGCGAAAATAGATATTATTGTCAATTGATTTATTCTAATTAACGTCAAAAATATTTAAAGCTTTCTAAAATTTGCAAACTTCTATAAAAAAAATATCTACAATTATAGTAAAATAGTTGTTTTGTTAATTTATTTAACTAAAAAGAATTAACTCTTTGTTTAGTTTAAAAAATATTAATTGATATTTATTATTTTGAAAAAAGCTTTTATCTTTAATATAGTGCTTTGTTACTATAATTTAGATTACAAAATTGTAATAAAAATCGATGCTTTAAACTATATATTTGAAGATATTTTTTTTAGTACAATAAAGAGAGAGTTTTTTATTTAATTGTTTACTTTTTTAAGAAGTACAATTCAATTAAATATAACTATAAAATCTACAATAAAAAACTTATAACTATTGTTTGCGTATTCAAAAAATAGTATTTCGAGCTTAAAAGTTTAATCTATTTAGTCAAAATAATTATAAATTATAAAAACTTTAAATATTTTATATTAATTAAATAACTAAGTTGTTGTTAAGTTTAATAAAGTAAGTTTTTGTTTTAATTCGACTATTAAATTACGTATCGCTTTAGCAAAATCAACAAAAAATTAAACGCTTTTATATATTGTTTAAAAGATCTTTCTAAGAAGAAGAATACTTTTGATTCTTAATATTTGTATTAATATTAAACATTTTTAAATTTTTAAATTTTTAAATTTAAAATTGTTGAAAATCTTCAGTATTAAACTATTACTCTAGATTCTATTTAATTATATCTTTTTTTAATTTTTTTAACTTTTTTTGTTATATTAGTTTCGATAAAGTTAGACGTAAAAAAACTCGATATTAATAACGTCGAACTTTAGTTAAATTAAGAAATTTCAAATTTTGACAAAAATTTAAAAGATACTCTTTTTTAAATTCTATAAAATTAAATTAAAGTTAACAATTAATTTGTATTTTAAGTACTTGAAGCACTTTGCAATAAAATATATTATTACAATAAAATTTTTCTAATCGAATATAAAAAATGTTTTAATTTTTTATATTTTTGAAAAAGAAAGTATATTTTTAATTTAAATTGTTTTTGTTTTTGCGTAATTTAGTTTGCTTATAATAGTATTGTCAATAATTATTTAAAAAAAACAAAATACTATAAATTAGTTAATTAAGCTTATTAATAATCTAATATTTATAAATATATTTAGCGCTTTATACAAAACTATTATATATATATTTGTTTCAAGTCTTTTAGATAAAAGACGCAAAAATAATTGTATTCTTTTCTTATTTTTGAATATTATTAATATAATATCTTTATAAACTACGTAGATTCTTTATTATCTAGTATCTTTATAAATATTATATATAGATACGTTCTTGTTTTTATTAATTGTTTTATTAAGATAAAATATCTAGTTTTAATTACTTCTATAAAAGTAGAGAAAGCAATTAATTGCTTTTATATTTATATCTAGAAATATTACAAGTTACTCGAGTTCTTTGTGTCTAATTAAGATACACAATTTATCTCTAATATTTAAAAATATCTTTATTAAATACTAAAGATTGACGTTAAGTTATTTATTGCGTATTATTTTAAAATTAACAATTAAATTAAACAAGTTAATACTATTATAAAATATTATCTTTGTATCTTTGTTAACTATATATAAGACAACTAGCTTAAATGACTTTTAAATATTAAATTTGTTGTTAATAATGTCTCTTTGTTTACAACTCTTATTTTGTTCTTTTTAATTAATTTAAATTAAAACTTGTATTTAGACTTTAAGTTTTTAAAATCTTTGTTGTTTAATTTTACAATTTAGATTCGAACTTAATTGATTAATATCGAAAGTTTTATTTAAAAAATAAAGAAACTTACTTAGTATCTACGCGATAAAATATTTGTTATTTAAACTATTTATAAATTTAATATTAATTGTTTTTGTTGTTTTTGTTTTAAATACTTTGCAAGTAACAAAGTCTAGCTTAATATTAAAAATCTTAATATTGTTTGTTTTGCAATCAAATTAAATAATTGTTATATTAATTTCTTTAAAATAAAGTATATCTTTAAAAGAAATTTTTTAATTGTCGAGTTCGAGTTACTTATATTTATAAAAGTTTATTTTGTCTTTTATACTATTTTTGTTAACTATATTGTTATCGATTTCTTGTTTAAACAATATTAAAAATCCTGTAAATCTATTGTTGTCAAAAATAACAAAAGATTTTAATATATTAATAGTATTTTAAACTTCAAATATAATAGATATTTTAGTTTTATCTTGCTTAAATACTATATTAACTAGAAAATTATTTTTTTATCTAAAAAATTTTCAATTTTCTAAATAATTGTTAACAAGTTTTTAATAAATATTATTTAGTTAATCTTATTGTCGAGAGATTATATATAATATTTTGCGTTATTTCTAACTATTAATATTAAGAAAAATAGAAAATATTTTTAATTTTGTTTAAATCTTGTTTTAATCTTATCCAAATAACAAAGATCTTTCTATTTTATTTCGATAGTACTTTGTTACTTTAAATGCGTTAAACTCTAGCTAAGTTAATTAAATCTTGTTTAAATCTTGTCTAGATCTTGCATAAATAGCAAAGATTTTTTTCTTTTGTTTCGATAGTATCTTGTTATTTTAAACGTGCTTAATTTTGACTAAAATAGTCTAATCTTGTTTAAATCTTGCTCAAATACTATAACAAACAGTTACGTGCTATAGTTATAACAAAGATTTTTTCGCTTTATTTTACTTGATTTAATAAATTTAGATATTAAGTCTTGCTCAAATCTTGTCTAAATAACAAAGATTTTTTTGTCTCGTTTTAATAGTGTCTTGTTACTTCAAACGCGTCTAATTTTAACTTAATTAGTTTAATTTTGCTTAATCTTGCTCAAATCTTGCTCAAATAATAGAGATCTTCTCTTTTTATCTTGTCTAATTTATTGAATCTAGATATTTTGTTTTGTTTTTGTTGTTTCTTGTTTTAACTTAATTTAATAAATTCGAATATTTTGTTTTTCTCTTGTTTTGTCTTGTCTTTATCGAGTTTAATAAATCTAGTTATTTTGTTTTGTTTTATTTTGCTTCTTGAAATTTTCTTAACTTTCGATTTTTCAATTCTTCGACAATTTGTTATATTGTTTTAATTGTCTTGCAAGAGCTTTATCTTATAGAGAGAAGCTATTGTTATAATGTTAGATTAATAGTTTGCTAACTATATTTGTCGATTAAACAATTTTTCGTTTTAATCTTACTTAATTTTTTAAGTTTAATTTTGATTAGATTTCAGTTAAACTAGATTAAATCTAAATTAACTCTTGCTAAATATAAAGTTTGCAATCTTATATAGTTAATGTTGTTTTATTTCTCTCTTTTTTCTTTTGTCTTTTGTCTTGTATATTAAATCTAGTATAGACTTGAGTTTTATCTAGTTATTAATTTAGATATCTCTTTAATAAAGATTCCGAGTCTAGTTTCTAATACTTATCTATTTTAAAAGATTTGTATTTATATAAAATATTGTCTAACTTATTAAATTAATCAAATTAAATATTATTATTTTTACAAAGAGTTAATACTAATCTTTATAATATTATATCTATTTTATATAATTATTATAGATTTTGTAATCGAACTTTTAGAAAAGTATAATTATTTACTTACTATTATTAATAGATTTAGTTGTTGTCTTTAATTGCTTTCTAAATTTATTACAAATTTTATTTTTGTTTAGATACAAAGAGTTCTAGAATATTTATAGATTGCAAACTAAAATATATTTTAAGCAATTATATTAAACTAGAATTCGAAATTTATCTTTAAATTCTAAAAAAAAAATTGTTAATTTGAAACTTTCTTACTTACTAGTATTGTTTATTACTTTTAAACAAACAAGTTCTCGAAGAAAATTAATTAAACAATAGAAATTGCTATTAGATATTTAATTACAAAATATTTAAATATTAATTAATAGCAAATCTTGTCTATATTGCAAATATAGTTAAATAATAGTTTTAATATTGTTACAAAGATAGCGTCAAATAAGATAATCTACAACTTTAAAATTAAGAAAATACTTTTACTACTTTATAATAGCAATCTAGTACAAAATAATATTATTAATAAATGTCTAAAATATTATATTAAAGTAGCAAAGATTACAATATTTACTAATACTAAGATAAAAATCTATTACAATATTAAATATATATTGTTAATACTTAAATTAAGTAATTGCGCTTATTTATATCTTAATTATAATTATTATCTTTTTGATAAATCTAGCAAGAAAATCTTGCTTTAACAATATAATTCTTTTTTAATTTAGAAAAGAATTAATTGTTTTATTTATCTTTTAAAGTTGTTTTTATATTAAAGAATTAATTTGATTATTTTTGTTACTTAATTAGAGTCTTATCTATTGTTATTCGATTTTTACAATTGTTCTTGTTTAGACTATTCTAATATTATCGAGACTAAAGACAATACTTTTTAATAAAAATTCTACAAGATAGAATAAATTCTTAATAAATATATACATATCTATAAGAGCAAAAAAGTTGTTTAGTATTTACTTCGATAGAAAGAATATAAATCGAAATAAAATAAATAACAAAGCATTATTAAGCTAGATAATTGTATTAATCTAGTAAAGAATTATAAGAGCAAAAATATTTCTATTAAAACAAATTATTATTGTTGCCGTTGCAAATTTAAGATTGTGTTACTACTATTAATTGCGTTCGCAAATTAATTTATTACAATAATAGAATTGACAATTCTTAAAAATTCTATAGTAGTTATATTGTCTTTTATAGAACAAAATTCTAAAACAATTTTTAAAAATTCTATAATAATTATTTTTGCATCTTTCTTGTTGTTTACGAAGTTACTTTTTTCTTCTTGTTGCAATAAACAACTACAATTTATCTAATAGTAGAACTTTAATAGACAATAATATACTAGCAAGAGCGTAGATCTTTTCTCTTTTGCTAGCATGTTATTATAATATTTCTATTATTATAGTCTTTTCTTACTAGTATAGTATTTCTATCTAGTTGACAATTTCAAAGTCGAAAGACGCGTCTTAACGCAAGATTTCTATATAATAGATAGACTTTCTTCTTAGCTAATAATCAATTCTTTCTGCACATAATAGTTAACGTTATTAATACTAAAAAAACAAAGATTGCTTAGATTTTTTAGTTTATAATTACTTTTAGAATTAATAGTCTATTATTTAATTAATTAGAATTAATATTCTTTGTATTAATAGAAATTTTAGAAATCTTAGAATTCGATAAGTTTACAATTAAAAATTAATTTATAAATTTGATAAATTTAAACAAAAAATTTAATAGAAAGAAATCTATTCTTATTCTATTTTTATTTATAAAGATAAATTAAATACGTTTTCTAATACTTGTTTTTAACATAAATAGATTATTATTAAAAAAAATATAAAATTAGTTCTATTTTTTTTCTTCGAAAAAGAAATTATTAATTTAATTAAAACTTAATTTATAATTTGTTTTTTAAATTTCTTTTGCAATAGTTTGCTCTTTAAATATTATTATTATTGTTAATTGCTTTATAAATTAATTTAATAATTAATAAAATACTTTAATATTTATAGTTATTAATTGCTTTATTCTTTTTTTGTTAATTGTCTTTTTATAGTTTTGTTTTGTTTTGTTTTGCTAGTTTTGCTATATAAGTAATTAATTTAATTAATAAATATATATTTAGATACAAAAATTTTGTCGATTTATATAAACTTTTTGTTATTTGCAAAATTTGCAATTTAAGATTAATATATATTCGCGTAAAATACTTAATAAAAATAGATTTTTGTTATTTATAATAATTAATAAAATAGTTTTTATTTATAATAATTAATAAAATAGTTTTTATTTATATTAAACAATTTATTCAAGATAGTTAATTATATATTTGTTAGATTATTTTAATTATAGATTTTTATTTAATTTTATAGTAGATTCTAAAGCTCTCTTTGTAGTTTTGTCGAATATTGTCTTGCGCAAATAAGTTTTTTTCTTATAGTTTTTATTGTATATTATGCGCATAATTAAAGTTATATATTAGTGTTAAAGATATTAATCTAAAATATAGTTATTTGGTTTTTTATATTAGTTTTTGCACAATTGATTTATTGCGTTCTATATATAGCAAAAAATAGTTTTAAAACAAAATTGCTAATAACTACGCAAAAATTAATACAATTATAGAATATTAACTTCTTTAATATATTAAATATAAATATAAAGATCTTCTTTAATTTAAAGATTATAAAACAATAAATTGTTAAAAAGTTTCTATTAATATTAGAGATTTTAACTATTATTGCAAGAGACAAATTTAGATAATTAATATTAAAAATTCTATTTATCTATAAACTAAATTTATTAACAAAGTATTTAGTTATTTAAATCTATTAAATATTGTAAAAAAGAAAATATTCTATTACTATTTGTTGTTAATTATCTCTTTTAACAATATATTTTTAAAAATAGCAAATATAAAATCTTTTAAATTCTAGATTGCGCAATATATATTTTAATTAATTTTTTAACAATATTTTGTTGTTGCTACACATAAAATTACTATACTTGTTTGTATTTTAATCAAATTTTATATAAATTATTGTTGTTTAAATTTATCGAAATATAGTATAAATATATTTTAGATTAATAACAATCTTTATTGTTTATTATTAATTAGAATCTTAATTCTTATAAACTAAAAATACAAAAAAAAATTGCTTATTTTATAATTATACTATAGATAAATAATAATTAGCTATTATTAATTTTGTTACTTCGAAAAAATAATAGTAATATTGTATTTATAGTTAACAACAAATATTATTGTTATTTACTTTCTTTTTTTTTGTATATTAAGCTTTTATT
>JAABUL010003459.1_pt1 | contig 23388 bp, 27 predicted proteins | sample 5559151 | NCBI WGS metagenome assembly JAABUL01 (sample SAMN10711876, study PRJNA513368) | rock metagenome | isolation source: Antarctica rocks | place: Antarctica: Victoria Land, Pudding Butte sud | reverse complement strand
GACCTCGGCGCGCTTGTCCGTCCCCAGCCGCTCCGCCATGCCGAAACTGTCTCCGAGCAGCCTTCCCACGGTTCTTACAGCCATCTAGGGACGCCGAGGGCGGGCCGTCAATGGATCATGCGCCGGATGGACGAAGCTCGGGCGGGCTTGCGACATCCCGAGGCTTCGACATCAAGGCCGAAACACGCCGATCCGCTTCCGCCGCGTCGTTCCGCCCGGCCTCCCTCGGCAACCATGTTTGCCGCGCCCGAGTTTCGGCCATGAGCGCAACGCGGCGCCGCTCGGGCGCCGAGTGGTTTTGGAGGAGAGACATCATGGAAAGACGCATCGTTCTTGCGGGACTCGCGGCCGGAGCCGCCGGAGCCCTCGCGGGCCGCGCCGCCCTTGCGCAGTCGAGCCCCGCTCCGGCGACCGACGCCCCCGCCGCCGCGGGATCCTCCGCTCCGGTCGTGCCGCTCGCGCCCGCACCGGCCATGAAGATGGACATGCCGGCCACGGGCATGTCGGACGCCGTCAGGGCCCATATCAAGGACACCATGACGGTCGGATCCCTGTCGCTGATAACGAGCCGCATCGCGCAGAGCAAGCTCAAGCACCCGATGGGCAAGCAATTCGCAGACTTCGAAGTGGCCGAGCAGAACACCATTGCGGACATTCTGAAGAGCCGCATGATGCAGGCCGCGAAGCCTATGGGCGACGTCAAGGCGCCGACCGACGCCGAAGTCGAAGGCAACCTCGATGCCAAGGGCAAGGACATGGTCGAGAAGCTTCGCGCCATGAAGGAAGGCCCGGAGTTCGAGAAGGCCTACATCAAGGCGCAGATCGACGGCCACAAGCAGTTGCTGGACATCCAGGACACCTATCTCAAGATGGCCGACGATGCCGACGAGACCAATGTCGCCAAGCTGGCCAAGGGCATGATCAAAGAGCACCTGGTGCTGCTCGGGGATATCGAGAAACACTTGGGATGACGGCCGGCTGCCCTATCGCTTGAGCAGGAACACGGCCTGCTCGCCGAACAGGTTCCAGCGCGCCGGGATGCCGTCCCGCATCACCCGGCCGCGGCGATCGAGCACGATGCCGCGCTCGATCGTGGCGCCCATGCCCGCCGCCAGGTCGAGGAAGTCGCGAATCGAGCAGAAATGAATGTTGGGCGTCTCGTGCCAGGAGATCGGCAAAGTCGCGGTCACGGGCATGCGGCCCCGCAGCCCCAGCTCCCAGCGGATCCGCCAATGGGCGAAGTTGGGGAAGGACACGATGGCGCGCCGGCCGATCCGCAGCATGTTCTCCACGACGTCCTTCGGCCGGCGCACCGCCTGGAGCGTCTGGGACAGGATGACGTAGTCGAAGGCATCGTCCGGGTAGGTGGCGAGATCGGTGTCGGCGTCGCCCTGGATCACCGAAAGGCCGCGCGCCACGCAGAGGTTCACGCCCACCTGCGACAGCTCCAACCCTCGTGCGTCGACGCCCCGGGTGTCGGCGAGAAGGCTCAACAGCGCGCCGTCGCCGCAACCGAGGTCGAGCACGCGGCTGCCGCGTTCCACCATGCCGGCGACGAGTTGAAGGTCGTTGCGTTCGTCCCCCGGACGGCGTGGCGCCGGACGGCGTTCCACCCTTGGGTCGATGCCCGAGACCCGGGGAGGGCTCACGGGGCCGCGAGCCCGCGAGCCCGCGCAGCGGATTCGATGAAGCCCCGCGATGTCGTCATCAGGTCCGGTACATCGAGCAGGAACGCGTCATGGCCCTTGTCGGTCTCGATCTCGACGAAGGACACGGAGGCTCCGCCGGCATTCAGCGCATGGACGATGGCGCGGGATTCCGCCGTCGGGAACAGCCAGTCCGACGTGAAGGAGGCGACGCAGAACCGGGTCTTCGTGCCGCGGAAGGCCCGCGCCAGCAAGCCCCCGTAGTCGGCCGCGAGGTCGAAATAGTCCATCGCGCGCGTCATGTAGAGATAGGAATTGGCGTCGAACCGCTCCACGAAGGAGCGGCCCTGGTAGCGTAGATAGCTCTCGATCTGGAAGTCGGCATCGAACGAGAAGGTGGGGGCCGCGCGATCCTGCAGCTTGCGGCCGAATTTCGCGTGCAGCGCCTGATCCGACAGATAAGTGACGTGGGCCGCCATGCGGGCCACGGACAGCCCCTTCTCGGGCCGGGTGCCTTCGTCGAGATAGCGCCCCTGACGCCAGTCGGGATCCGCCATCACGGCCTGACGGCCGACCTCATGGAACGCGATGTTCTGCGACGAATGACGCGCCCCCGTGGCGATCGGCATGGCCGAGAACACCCGCTCGGGGAAGAGTGCCGCCCACTGCAACACCTGCATGCCGCCCATCGAGCCGCCCGCCACACAGAACAGCGTCTCGATGCCGAGATGATCGACCAGCATGGCCTGGGCCCGTACCATGTCGCGGATCGTGATGACGGGCAGGTCGAGTCCGTAGGCCCTGCCGGTGGCGGGATTGAGCGACGCCGGCCCGGTGGTGCCGAGGCATCCGCCCACCACATTGGCGCAGATGACGAAGAACCGGTCCGTATCGATCGGCCTGCCAGGCCCGACCATGGCGGTCCACCATCCAGGCTTGCCCGTAACCGGATGGACGTTGGCGACATGTTGGTCGCCCGTCAAAGCGTGGCACACCAGCACGGCATTGGCGCGGGCGGCATCGAGAGAGCCATAGGTCTGATACGCCACCGTGAGCGGGGCCAGCAGTCCGCCGGAATCGAGGGGCAGCGGCCGATCGGCCGGGAATGTCACCACGGAACTCGTCGGCTGATCGGCTTCCAGCCGATGGGCACGGTTGGCTACGGCGACGCCCAAGCTACACCTCTGAGGCGTTCTCTCTTCCGAACGCAATGTTCGCTATATAGGATCGAGCCACGGGACCCGTCAATCATGTCGGACCCGCGCGGCTCCCGGGCCTGCTTGCGTCCGCGCGGCCGGCCCTGCACATGGGATGCGTTCCGCCGGGCCGAACGATCGCGACAGGGGAGCAGGATGGGCAAGGGCGACGATGACCGGGAGGAGGTCAAGGGCGGCCCGCCCCGGTCTTTCGCGGCGTTGCGGGACCTGCTGCTCGAGCGGCGCGCCACCTTGCCGAAGCGCCTGGCCCAGGTCGCGGGTTTCGCGCTCGATCATCCGGAGGACATGGCGTTCGGCACGGTGGCGGCCGTGGCCGATCTCGCGGGCGTGCAACCCTCGACCCTGGTGCGCTTCGCCCAGGCGCTCGGCTACGACGGCTTCTCCGACCTGCAGACGGTGTTCCACTCGCTGCTGCGCAATCGCTGGCCCGATCATGCGGACAGGTTGAAATCCCTGTCCCCCGAGAGCGATGTCGGCGCCGACGCGCTCCTGGCGAGGTTCTGCGAGAGCGCCGCGCTGTCGCTGTCGCGCATCCGCGAGCGCATCAGCCGAGATGCGCTGGAGCGCGCCGTCGACATTCTGGCGGCCGCCGGTTCGATCTACATCCTGGGCCAGAGACGTGCCTTTCCGGTGGCATCCTACCTGGCCTATGCCTTTGCCAAACTGAAGATCCGCTGCGTGCTGGTCGACAATGTCGGGTCGCTCGGGCCCGACCAGGTGGCGTTCGCGGACGGCGGCGACGCTCTCCTGGCGATCAGCTTCTCGCCCTACACGCCGAGCACCATCGAGATCGCAGACCGTCTGGCGCAGCGTCTGCCCGTGGTGGCGATCACGGATTCGGCCTTTTCGCCTCTCGCGGTCAGCGCCCGCGTCTGGCTGGAGGTCGCGGAAGCCGATTTTGGCGCATTCCGGGCCGTGTCCGGCACCTTCGCACTCGCAATGACGCTGGCGGTCGCAGTGGGGCAACAGCGGGCGCGGCGGGCGTGAGGCATCCTCGGCGCCGTGGGGCGGCGAGACCGGATGCGGCCTTGACGACGGCCGGGCTCGGCGCTTCAACGGCCTGTGCGCGTCCTCCCAGCGGTCCGGTGCCATGCGGGTGCTCCTCATCGAAGACGACCCCATGATCGGCAAGAGCCTGAAACAGGCCCTGCAGAACGAGAGCATGACGGTGGACTGGACGCGCAGCGGGGTCGAGGGAGAGGAAGCTCTCTCGACGGACGACTACGCGGCGGTGCTGCTCGACCTCAATCTGCCTGACCGGAACCATCGCCCGCCGCCACGGCTTGTCGCTCACGCTGCGCAACCGTGCCGGAGGCGGATCCTCGCGACGGTGTCGGGGCCGGCCGTGACGAGCGGCACGATGGCTCCGTGCAGTTCGGAACGCCCCGCGCCATCTTCCGGCCCGACATCGCGCCGAGCTGCCGAGGCCTTGAACACGCATCTGCCCGGTCCCGCCTGAACCCCGGGCCGGGCAGATGAAGGATGCACGGGCCGGACCGGACGTGGACGGACTCGCGACAGAGACGATGGGACGGGATGACACAGCTTACGATCACGGCCGGGCCTTTCACCTTCGACTCCAAGCTCGAGGAGGCTCTGGCGCCCAAAACCTGTGCGGCCTTTCTGGCCCGGTTGCCCTTCCGGAGCCAAGTGGTGCACGTGCGCTGGAGCGGCGAGGCCGTCTGGATGCCTCTCGGCGACATGGACTTTGCGGTCGGATACGAGAACCATACCAGCTATCCGGCGCCGGGGCAGATCATCCTCTATCCGGGCGGCATCAGCGAGACCGAGATCCTGCTGGCCTATGGCGGGGTTCATTTCGCCTGCAAGATGGGCCAGCTCGCCGGCAACCACTTCATCACGATCACGTCGGGCCAGGATCATCTGGCGGCGCTGGGCAAGATGATCTTGTGGCAAGGCGCACAGGACATCCTCTTCGCACTGGCCTGACGCCAATGGCGGCCGACAAGCCCGCGTCAGGTGAACCGGCACGCGGGAGAGCGAGGATCTCCTGCGAGGTGCGGCGCACCTTCGGCGTCCCACTCACGCCTGCGCGATGAACTTCATCTTGTGGGCCTTGTAGAGGTCGATGATGGCGGCAGCCGTCTCCTCGATCGAACGCCGCGTCACGTCGATGCTGGGCCAGCCGTGCTGGGCGAAGAGCCGCCGCGATGTCGCGATCTCCTCGGCCACCGACATGCGATCGACATAGGGCGTTTCGCGATCGGCGACGTTGAGCGACAAAAGCCGGTTCTGGCGGATCTGCACGATCCGCTCGGGCGAGGCCAGCAGTCCCACCACCAAGGGGTGCCTGAGTCTCTCGATGCCGGGCGGCAGCGGCACACCCGGCACCAGCGGAATATTGGCGGTCCTGACCCCGCGGTTCGCCAGGTAGATGCTGGTGGGCGTCTTCGAGGTGCGGCTCACGCCGAGCAGCAGCACGTCGGCTTCCTCGTAGCCCTCGACCGACTGCCCGTCATCGTGCAGCATCGTATAATTGAGGGCGTCGATCCGCTTGAAATATTCGGCGTTCAGCATGTGCTGGGCACCCGGCCGCGGCGTCGAGGTCGTGCCGAGATAGGACCCGAAGAGCGAGACGATGGGCTGCAGCACCGACAGGCAAGGGGACCCGGAGTCGCGGCACGCCTCCTCGAGCCGGACGCTGAGATCCTGGTCGACGAGCGTGAACAGGACGATGCCGGGCGACGCCTCGATATCCGTGATGGCGCGGTCGAGCTGCGCCCGGGACCGGACCAGCGGGTAGACGTGCTCGATCGACGACACGTCCTGGTACTGGGCCGCCACGGCGCGGCTTGCGGCGATCAACGTTTCGCCGGTCGAGTCCGAGACGAGATGGAGATGGAAATAATGTCGTCCCATATTGGCTTTCGTTCCGTGGCGTTCCCCCGATCCGCTTTAACACAGCAGACGACCAACCCGTGGAGCCGCATGACGATTCCTGCATCGGGCGGAGGTTGTCCCGGGGGACGCCGCCTGTTTGTGGACGGTCCGTCGAAACGGCGAGCCCGGCGCGGCGCCCTGTGGACATCGCCCCAATCCGTCAACATTCTGCGCCGAACGCGCCCGCAAACCGCGACACCTGTTGTCAGCAGGGACAGCGGGGACAAGTTCCGGGACGCCACGCGGCCGAGACTCGGCATCTCATTCGCGTGGTTAACGAATTGGGCACCGGCCAGGCAGGATCACGGCACCGCGACGATCGGGACAATGGTCCGCGGCCTCGGGACATGTTGTGCGTGACGGGGGATGACGCTAATCAACCCCCCTAAGAGACTCAGCAGATTCAAAGATTCTAAAGGATTCCTTTTTGGAAGAAGCGTCGTGTCAGCCGGTCCGGGCCGAAGCCGGGCTGTTTCTCCGTGTTCTCGATGGCGAGGTGGCGGCGAAGCCGCCCCTATGGCTGATGCGTCAGGCGGGACGATACCTGCCCGAGTACCGGGAGCTCCGGGCCACGGCGCCCAGCTTCCTCGACCTCTGCTACGATCCGAAACGTGCCACCGAGGTGACCCTGCAGCCGATCCGGCGGTTCGGCTTCGATGCTGCAATCCTATTCAGCGATATCCTGGTGATCCCTGACGCGCTCGGGTTGCCGGTCGCCTTCGAGGGCGGCCACGGCCCGAGGCTGCGCCCCGTCACGACGGCTGCGGATCTGGCCGAACTGCGCGACGAGGTCGACATGGGCCGGCTGGCGCCGGTACTGGAGACGGTCGAGCGCGTCAGGAGCGCCCTCGATGCCGGAACCGCGCTGATCGGCTTCTGCGGGGCGCCTTTCACCGTGGCGAGCTACATGGTGGCGGGCCAGGGCACACCCGATCAGGGACCGGCCCGGGAGCTCGCCTACCGTGAACCCGACCTCTTCGCGGCGCTGATCGAGCGGATCACAGCGGCTTCCGTCGCCTCTCTGTCGGCGCAGCTCGACGCTGGAGCCGACGCCGTGATGGTCTTCGATAGCTGGGCCGGGGTGCTGCCGAGGCTCGAATACGAACGCTGGTCGCAAGGACCGATCGAGCGGCTGGTGACGGAGGTCAAGGTACGCCATCCCGCGGCACGAATCGTCGGTTTTCCCCGAGTGTCGGGCGGGCAGCTGATCCGGGCGGCGGGGAGCGGCGTCACGGCGCTGGGGATCGATACCATCGTCGATCCCGGCTGGGCCCATGCGGTGCTGCCGCCCGGCTTGCCGGTGCAGGGCAACCTCGATCCCAAGGCGCTGGTGACCGGCGGCCGGGCCCTCGACGAGGCCGTGGACGACATCCGCGGGGCCTTCCGCGATCGTCCGCACGTCTTCAACCTCGGCCACGGCATCACGCCCGAGACGCCGATCGCGCATGTCGAGCGGCTCGTCGCCCGCCTGCGCGCCTGAGCAGCCTCTTTGCAAGTCCGCTTACTGCTCGGCACGCTCGGCGGATCTGGACTTCGCACCCCCACGAGGACCACGCATGGACTACCTGCCCTGGCTCAAGGCCGCGCATATCCTGTCGATCGTGGCCTGGATGGTCGGCATGCTCTACCTGCCGCGCCTCATGGTCTATCACGCGACGGTCGGCCCCGGCACGCCGCAGGCCGAGACCTTCAAGGTGATGGAACGCCGCCTGTTGCGCGCCATCGTCACCCCGGCTCTGGTGGCCGTCTGGATCACCGGTCCCTGGCTCGCCTACGAGGAGGGTGCGTTCAGGGAACATTGGCTCCACGGCAAACTGCTGCTCGTCGTGCTGCTGACGGGCGTGCACGGCATCCTGGCCGGCAACGTGCGGCGCTTCGCCGAGGATGCCAACGGCAAATCGCCCACCTATTTCCGTGTGCTGAACGAGGTTCCGACCGTGCTGCTCATCGGCATCGTGATCCTGGTGGTGGTGAAACCTTTCTGACGCGCTCCGCCCGCTCAGTCGTGCCTCATAGAGGGTGGGCAAGGTCTGCCGAGGCGGCAGTACGCGAAATCGAGCGACCGGTCGCTCGATTTCGGATAGAGGTGGCGGCCGCGGGCTCGCTTCGGCCCGAGCGGCCGTGGGGAGCCTGCTCGGATCCGGTTCGGGCAAAGGGACAGTCTTGAAGCGCCACCTCAACTATCTCTGGCCGGTGATCGGGATCGGGGCCGTCGTCCTGTCGCTGTGGCTGCTGTTCCGGGAGCTGCGCGGCCTTTCGCTCGGCGATGTCGAGAGCGCTTTCACGGCGATCCCGGCCGATCGGTGGATCATGGCGGTCCTGTCGACGCTGGTCGCCTATCTGGCGCTCGCCTGGTATGACCGGATCGCGCTCCACCATCTCGGCTTCGCGCTGCCCTGGCGATTCATATCGGCCGTCTCGTTCACGACCTACGCACTGAGCCACAATATCGGCATGTCGATGTTCTCGGGCGCCATGGTGCGCTACCGTGCCTATTCGACCAAGGGCTTGACGATCGCCGACGTTGGCATCCTGGTCGCGTTCTGCTCCTTCACCTTCGCGCTCGGCACGACGCTGCTCGGCGGCTTCGTCCTGCTCTACGAGCCCGAGATCATGCACGGACTGTTCCAGGTGGAGCCGGTCGTGGCGCGTCTCGCCGGCGGCTTCATGCTGCTGGTGGTGGCCAGTTACGTGGGAGGCTCGGCCCTGCATTTGCGGCCACTCTCGGTGGGCACGTTCAAGCTCGTGTATCCCCGTCTGCCGATCGCCATGCGCCAGTTGCTGGCCGGTCCTCTCGAGCTCGTGGGTGCCGCGGGCATCATCTGGTGCGCAATACCGACCGAGTACAATCCCGGCTTCCTGATCGTGCTCGGCGTCTTCCTGGCCTCCTTCTCGGCCGCCCTGTTGAGCCACGCACCGGGGGGGCTCGGCGTGCTCGAACTCGTTTTCGTGACCGCCCTGCCGGATACGCCAAAGGCCGACGTCATCGCGGCCCTGCTGGTCTTCCGGCTTCTCTACCTCGTGATCCCGCTGCTGCTCGGCATCGTCGCCGTGGTGGTGTTCGAGCGGAGCCGACTCCTGCACAGGCCGGCCCTCGACTGACCGTCCGTGGTGCGGGTTTGCCCAAGCGGCCCCGTTGGGATATCCAAACCGGTATATTCGCATATTCGAGGAGGGATATCGCGTGCCGCTCTACATCCGCGACGACGAGGTGGCGGCCCTGGCCCGGGACCTGCAACGAGCATCAGGTGCCCGCTCCGTGACGGAAGCGGTACGGACGGCGCTGGAGCGCGACCTGGCGCGATTGCGCGACAGCGTGCCACCGAGTGCTCGGCTCGACAAGGCCTTGGCCATCGCGGATCGGATCGGCGGAACCGGAGCGGCGCGGCCGTGCTGATCGACGGCTCCGCCATCGTGGCCATCCTGGCGCGCCGTCCGGGATCGGATGAGCTCCTGGCGCGGCTCGACGCCGCCGGAGGGCCGTTCCTCGCGACGCCGCTCGCCACCGTCGCGGCGGTCCGCGATCTGGCGGAGGTCAAGGCCGGGGACACCGGCCTGCCGCTCGCGGGCCTGCTGGCCCAGGCCCGCGATGCCGTGGCGGAATTCGGCGCGGCGCTCGGGTTGCGCGAGGTGCCGATCACGGCCGACCTCGGTCGGAGGGCCATCGAACGCATGGTGGCCGGCGGCGACGAGCCCGGGCCCTGCCTCTCGGCCGTCTGCGCGGCTGCCTATCGCGTCCCGGTGCTGGCCGCCTGATCGGCGCGAACCGGGCTGTCGCGACGCAACGTGAAGCGGCGCATCGACGTGGGTTGCGGCGCACCGTCACGCCGCATAGAAGGGCCGCATCAGCCATCCGGATAGGAAGCCCAAGGACATGCGCGTCTATTACGATCGGGATGCCGATCTCAATCTGATCAAGGGCAAGAAGGTCGTAGTGGTGGGCTACGGCAGCCAGGGGCATGCCCATGTGCTCAATCTCCGCGACAGCGGCGTCAAGGATGTCGTGGTGGCACTGCGCCAGGGCTCGGCCTCGGCCAGGAAGGCCGAAGGTGAGGGACTGAAGGTCCTCTCCGTCAGCGAAGCGGCGAAGTCGGCCGACGTTGTCATGATGCTGACGCCCGACGAACTCCAGGCCGACATCTACGCGGCCGACCTCGCCCCCAACATGAAGGACGGCGCGGCGCTGCTCTTCGCCCATGGCCTCAACGTCCACTTCAACCTGATCCAGCCCCGCCCCGACATCGACGTGCTGATGGTGGCACCGAAAGGACCCGGCCACACGGTGCGCTCCGAGTATCAGAAGGGCGCCGGCGTGCCCTGCCTGATCGCCATCGCGCAGGACGCCTCGGGCAACGCCCACGACCTCGGCCTCTCCTACGCCAGCGCCATCGGGGGCGGGCGCGCCGGCATCATCGAGACGACCTTCAAGGAGGAGTGCGAGACCGACCTCTTCGGCGAGCAGGCGGTGCTCTGCGGCGGCCTGGTCGAGCTGATCCGCGCCGGCTTCGAGACGCTGGTCGAGGCCGGCTACGCGCCCGAGATGGCCTATTTCGAGTGCCTGCACGAGGTGAAGCTGATCGTCGACCTCATCTACGAGGGCGGCATCGCCAACATGAACTACTCGATCTCCAACACCGCCGAATACGGCGAATACGTCACCGGTCCGCGCATCATCACGCCCGAGACCAAGGCCGAGATGAAGCGGGTGCTCGGGGACATCCAGTCGGGCAAGTTCACCCGCGACTGGATGCTCGAGAACAAGGTCGCCCAGACCTCGTTCAAGGCCACCCGCGCCAAGAACAACGCCCATCAGATCGAGGAGGTCGGCGAGAAGCTGCGCGCCATGATGCCCTGGATCTCCAAGGGCAAGCTGGTCGACAAGGCCCGGAACTGAAGGGCGACGCTCGGCTTCGGCGTGGCAGGGCTCATCCCGGTTATGCACGGGGAGCGGTGCATCCAATCTCGGACGAGGCACCGGACGTCAGCGATCCGCAACGCATCGTCTTGACCACCGCTGACGGTGTCAAAGAACTCCATCGACGTCCGTCTGCCCGAAATCCCGTCCGATGTAGAGCAAGGGGCAGCCGAGGGTCTTCGCGAGGTCATAAGCGAAGCAGTCCCCGAAATTCAGGGCAGCGCCGTGCCGTCCCTTGCCCCATGTCTGATACGCGAGCGCGATCCGCCGCGCCGATGCGGACGTCACGGCCACGATCTCGAACGGCATGCCGTCGATCAGACGCGCCATTTCCGCGCCGAAATTTCGCCGGGCCGCAACGATGAGCGCCTCAGCCATGGTGCCGGCCGACAGGAGCGGATCCTCGGCGCTTTCCAAGACCGCCGCACAGGCCCCGGCGTCCGGTTCGTCGAGCAAGATCGCCATCAGCGCCGAAGTGTCCACCACGATCATCCCGGGAGGCCGTCCTCGTCATAGAGCGCATCCTGGCTGCGCCCGGCGCCCGGCCCCGGGGATGCTTTGGCGGCGGCCGAGGCCCGCACCGCTTCGAGGAGCGCGCGGCGGGACCGACGGTCCGGCACGGCGCGGAAGGGGACCAGGCGCACGGCAGCCTGGCCATGGCGCGTCAAGATGATCTCGTCGCCCGCCTCCGCACGGCGGACGAGGTCCGTCAGCTGACCTTTGGCGTCGGTCACGGAGACCCGCATGGTTTCTCCCCTCTGGACACCGGGTAGGACTTGCTCCAATCTAGTCCACTTGATGGTCCAGATCAACGCGGTCCGCGAGCCGATCCGAGCCCGATGAACGTCGCGCCATGAACATCCTGTCCATCCAGTCGCACGTCGCCTATGGCCACGTCGGCAATGCGGCCGCCACCTTCCCCATGCAGCGGATGGGTCACGAGGTCTGGCCCATTCACACCGTGCAGTTCTCGAACCACACGGGTTACGGCGCCTGGCGCGGCCAGGTGTTCGACGCCGGGCTGATCGGCGATTGCGTCGAGGGCATCGCCGAGCGCGGGGCGCTCCAGCGCTGCGATGGCGTGCTGTCGGGCTACATGGGTTCGGCCGACACAGGGGCCGCGATCCTCGACGCCGTGGCGCGCGTCCGCTCCGCCAATCCCCGGGCCCTCTATTGTTGCGATCCCGTGATCGGCGACGTCGGCCGCGGCATCTTCGTCCGCCCCGGCATCGCCGAATTCATGCGCGATCACGCCGTGCCGGCCGCCGACGTCGTCACGCCGAACCAGTTCGAGCTCGACCTCATCTGCGGCTTCGACACCGTCACCGACGACGGCCTGCGCCAGGGTTTGGCGATCGTTCACGCCAAGGGTCCGCGGGCCGTACTGGTGACGTCCTATGTGGGCGAGGGCGCGCCCGGCGACACGATCGACCTCGTGGCCTCCGACGGGGAGGCGGTGTGGCGCGTCAGGACTCCGAAGCTGGCGCTATCGGTCAATGGCGCCGGCGACGCGATCGCGGCACTGTTCCTGGTGACGCTGCTCGAGCGGAGATCGGTGCCCGAGGCCCTGTCGCATGCGGCTTCCGCCATCCACGGGCTGCTGCGGGCGACGCTCGACGCGGGATCGCGGGAGCTGGCGCTGGTGGCGGCGCAGGACGAGTTCGTGCGCCCGAGCCGGGCCTTCATTCCCGAGCCCCTTTAGCCTCTGACCCAGGTCTATCCACAGGCCGAGGGGAAGCGAGCCGCGGGCTTTTGTCCGCCGCACGGGGAACACCTTGCCGTCGGGGCGATTGACCCGGCGCTTTTAACCGACGTCAAAGGAGGCACACATGGCCAAGCAGGTGCCCGACACCGACCCCGCATCGCTCGACACCCCGAACGACCTCGGCGACAACGGTCGCCAGGAAGTGGCCGATGCCGTGAACAAGCTCGTGGCCGACGCTTTCGTGCTCTATACGAAGACCAAGAACTTCCACTGGCACATGACCGGTCCCCATTTCCGCGATTACCATCTTATGCTCGACCAGCAGTCGGACGACATCTTCGCCACCACCGACCCGCTGGCGGAGCGCGTCCGCAAGCTCGGCAAGCGCACGGTTCATTCCATGAGCGAGATGATCAAGATCTCCCATTTGAAGGAGAACGACGCAGACTACATCCCGCCGCTCCAGATGCTGCGCGAACTCATGCGGGACAACAAGAGCATGGCGGCAGCCATGCGCCAGACCCACGAGATCGCCGACAAGCACGACGACTTCGCAACCGCCAGCCTGCTCGAGGACTACATCGACAAGACCGAGCGCCGCACATGGTTCTTGTTCGAGGCCACGCAGGGCGCCGACCAGACCGGACACTGAGGGTCGGGCGGCCGCCCTCGGCTGACAGGCCGGCTCCGGAGCTGACGCATGTCGGCAACGTGCGCCGGTGGCGCGACCGTGCTAGAGCGCGTCCATGCGCCGCCGTTTCCACACCCTCGACGTCTTCACCGATCAGGCTCTGGCGGGCAATCCGCTTGCCGTGGTGCAGGATGCCGACGACCTCGACACCGCGCGCATGCAGGCGATCGCGCGCGAGTTCAACCTCAGCGAAACGGTGTTCGTGCTGGCGCCGCGCGATCCCGTCAATTCGGCGCGCATCCGCATATTCACGCCCGGCCGGGAACTGCCTTTTGCCGGGCACCCGACAGTCGGCACGGCCGTCCTACTGGCGGAGCTGCGTGCGCCCGAGATCGTGGCCCGCCAGGACCTCTCGGTCGTGCTCGAGGAGGACGTCGGCCTCGTGCATTGCACGGCACGGCGCGTGAAGGGCCGGTCACGCGCGAGCTTCACTCTGCCGCGCCTGCCCGAGGAGGCCGGTCAGCCGTTGCCCGACGCGGCGCTCGCGGCTGCGCTGTCGATCGACGAGGTCGAGATCGGTTTCGACCGGCATCGCCCCACGCTGATATCGGCCGGCGTGCCCTACACGCTGGTGCCGCTCGCCTCGGTGGCGGCGGTCGACCGTGCCTGGCCCGACCTCGGTCGCTGGCCCGACGATCTCGAAACCTATGTCTACGCGCGCGATCGCGACGGCTTTCACGCCCGCATGTTCGCGCCGACCTTCGGCATCCCGGAGGACCCCGCGACCGGGTCCGCGGCCGCTGCCTTCGCGGGCGCCGTGATGCGCTTCGAGGCGCCGGAAGACGGCGACCACACCGTGCTGATCCGCCAGGGGGTCGCCATGGGGCGGCCGAGCCTCATCGTGCTGGGTCTCGAGGTTGCGGGCGGCGCACTCGCGTCCGCCTCGATCGGCGGCGGCGCCGTGATCGTGTCCGAGGGCACGGTCGATCTATGACGAGTGGCGAACAGGTGGTCGAAGTCGACGCCGTCGATTGCATCCTGGAGCAGAAGCCCTGGGACTTCGCGGTCGAGCGGCATGACGCGATCGCGGCCCATTGGACCGAGGCGCTGCGGCGGAAGCCGAAGATGTTCGACGGCCGCATCTTGCTGCAGCATCGTGGCGGCGTCGAGCAGGATCCCGGTGGCCGCCGTGTGTTCCGCGGCGCCTATCTCGAGACCGATTTCAGCGCCTTCCTGGCCTGGCGCGACTTCGGCTTCCCGGAGGCCGGCGTGCGCAACGGGTTCGGCATGGCGGCCCTGTCGTCGGTCGACGGCGCCTTCGTGCTCGGCGAGATGGCGGCCCACACGGCCAATGCGGGCCGCATCTATTTCGCATCCGGCACGCCCGACCCGGGCGACATCCGTGACGGCCGGGTCGATATCGAGGGCAGCGTGCGGCGCGAACTCGCCGAGGAGACGGGACTTCTGCCCGACGCCGTGAGCTTCGATCCCGGCTTCACGCTGGTCATGGATCGTGTGCGGGTCGGCTTCATGAAGCGGGTGCGCTCGCCCGAGAGCGCCGAAGCGCTGGTGGCGCGCATCCATGCCTTCCTGGCCGCCGAACGCGAGCCCGAGCTGGCCCGCATGCACGTCGTCCGGTGGCCGGGCGAGATCGGCCCCGCCGTGCAGTCCTCGGTGGCGACCTATCTCGCGGCGAAGCTCGGCACCTGAAGAGCGGGACCGCTCTCAAGGCGGGTAGCCGTGCCGACGCCGCGACTCCACCACCAGCTTGCGGGCCTGCGCGTCCTGGCCGGCCTCGCAGAGCGCCGCGGCGCGGTCGATCTCGTTCTGGATCCGGTTGTAGACCCTGAGGCTGACGTTGCCGCCCGCGTAATCGTTGCCCTGCACGGCCTGCCAGCGGGCGATTTCACCCGCGCATCCGTTGCCGTCCGGCAGCTTGAAACCCGGTGGCGTGAAGGGTTGCACGGCATAGCCCCGCGGGGTCGTGTCCTGCCCCCGGGCCGGGATGACGCCCACGTACCCGAGCAGCGCCAGGACGGCGGCCAGGATCGGGCCGCGATTGCGGGAAGGCGCCGTCATGGGCCATGCTCCAGATGGTAGCGTCGGTCCATCATAGAGACGTCTCGGCGCCGTCAAAAGATCACCGTCCAGCCAACGGTCAATTTCGCGTCCGGTCCGGGCGTTGGTTTGACGTGACGGCCTGCGACGCCCATCATGAATGTTGCCGTCCGGGTCGGTAGGAGGTGCTGCGATACGATCGACCGGGTCCGTGCCGAGAGCCGGTCGGATCGGCGATAGCGCGGCGGCCTGCGGCACGCACCATGCACGGGACCCCATCCCGCAGCCGGAGGCCCAGGCCATGTCGAACGACCCGCTGCTGCAGCCGTTCCGGCTGAAGCAGCTCGACCTCCGCAACCGCTTCCTGTCGACCGCGCACGAGCCGGCCTATACCGAGGACGGTCTGCCGAAGGAGCGTTACCGCCTCTATCATGCCGAAAAGGCGCGGGGCGGCATCGCCCTGACGATGATCGGCGGCTCGGCCGTGGTGGCGCCCGACAGTCCGCAGGCTTTCGGCAACATCCTGCTCTACAAGGACGAGTCGGTGCGCTGGCTCCGCGAACTCGCCGACGACGTCCATGGGCACGGCGCCGCCGTGATGATCCAGATCACCCATCTCGGGCGGCGCACCGGCTGGAGCAAGGCCGATTGGCTGCCCGTGCTGGCGCCGTCGAACGTCCGCGAGCCGGCCCATCGCGCCTTCCCCAAAGCCATGGAGGACTGGGACATCGCCCGGGTCGTGGCGGCCTACGCGGACGCGGCCGAGCGCGTGAGGGCGGCCGGGCTCGATGGGCTCGAACTCGAATGCTACGGCCACCTCGTCGACCAGTTCTGGTCCCCGGCCGCCAACCGGCGCGATGACGCCTACGGCGGCAGCCTCGCCAATCGCATGCGCTTCGGCATGGAGGTGCTGCGCGCCATCCGCGACCGGGTCGGGCCGGACTTCATCGTCGGGGTCCGCATGGTGTGCGACGAGGACTGGAGCCGGGGGCTCTCGCGCGACGAGGGGCTGTCGATCGCGGAGACGCTGACGGCCTCCGGCCTGATCGACTTCGTCAACGTCATCCGGGGCCACATCGATACGGACGAGGGGCTGAGCCACGTCATCCCCAACATGGGCTCCCGTTCGGCGCCCCACCTCGATTTCGCGGGCGAGGTCCGCGCGGCGACCCGCCTGCCGACGTTCCACGCGGCGCGCATCCAGGACGTCGCCACCGCGCGCCACGCGATCGTCAGCGGCAAGCTCGACATGGTGGGGATGACGCGCGCTCACCTCGCCGACCCGCATATCGCCAGCAAGGTGGCGGCGGGCCGCGAGCACCGGATCCGCCCCTGCGTGGGCATGGGCTACTGCATCGATTCCATCTATTCCGGCCAGGCGGTCTGTATCCACAATGCCGCAACGGGCCGCGAGGCTACCATTCCGCACATGGTCCCCCGGAGCGAAGGTCCGCGCCGCAGGATCGTCGTGGTCGGGGCCGGGCCGGCCGGGCTCGAAGCCGCGCGCGTGGCGGGCGAGCGGGGCCACGCGGTCGTGGTGTTCGAGGCAGCCGGCCAGGCCGGAGGCCAGGTGCGCTTGACCGCCGCCCTGAAACGCCGCCGCGAGATCATAGGGCTGGTCGATTGGCGGTTGAGCGAATGCGAGCGCCACGGCGTCGTTTTCCGCTACGACCATTATGCCGAGCCGGACGACGTGTCGGCCGAGGCGCCCGATATCGTGGTGGTGGCGACCGGGGGCCTGCCCGATACGGACTTTCTCGACGCCGGCCGGGAACTCGCCACCACGAGCTGGGACATCCTGGCCGGGACGGTACGACCGGCCGCCAGCGTCATCCTCTACGACGACAACGGCGCCCATCCGGGCATGACGGCGGCGGAGTTCATCGCGCAGGCCGGCTCGGCGCTCGACGTGGTGACGCCCGAGCGGACGCTCGCGCCCGATGTCGGCGGCACCAGCTTCCCGGCCTATTTCAAGGCGTTGAACCACGCCGGCGCTGCCGTCACGATCAACCTGCGCCTGGAGCGTCTGGCGCGGCGCGGCAACAGGATCGTCGCGACCTTCTTCGACGAATACGGCCGCCGGCACGTCGAGAAAGAGGCCGACCAGGTCGTGGTCGAGCACGGCACGGTGCCGCTCGACGACCTCTACTTCGCGCTGAAGCCCGGCTCGGTCAACCTCGGGGAGGTCGACCATGCGGCGCTCCTGTCGGGGCGCCCGCAGACGGTCGTGCGCAACCCCGACGGCCGCTACCGTCTGTTCCGCATCGGCGACGCCGTCTCGAGCCGCAACATCCACGCCGCCGTCTTCGACGCGATCCGGCTGATGAAGGACGTATGACCGGTGACCCGCCGGCGATCGAGAGACCCTCGTTCACTGTCGCAGGGCCTCGATTTCGGCCGAGACCGCGAATTCCAGTTTGCGGGCCAGCGGTTCGGCATAATGGGTGGAGTCGAGCCACAGGGCCGGGTTACGTGCGTCGGGTCCGTCGACGCGGAAATCCACCAGCGCCGAAGCCGCGTGACGCGACAGCAGCGCGCGCGTCGCGAGCCGGCATAAGGCCTCGGCGCGCGCGAGAGTCGAACCGGCGGGGCCGAGCGTCGAAGCGTGGACCGGAGGCCGCACCAGCACGACCGCCACCTCGGCCGGAAGGGCGGCCAGCCGCTCCGCCAGGAGGTCGAGGGCCGGGAAGCGCCGGGCATCGTCGATGACGGTCTCGGCCGGCGTGTCGGCAGGTGCCGGCACGGCGGCGCTGTACGCCGGTTGGCGGCCGACGGCGTAGTTCCAGTACCCGTCCCGCCGCGCCGGCCTGGCGAGCCCGATCGTGAGCCCGATTCGCCGCACCGCCTGCTCCAGCGCGGCATAACGCGCAAGGCCCCGCAGATAGGCGATCGGGCTCGGATCGTAGAGCCAGAACGGGAAGGGGTTCGTGATCGGCAGGGCCGGATCCTCGACGCACCAGGTGGGGTCGATCCCGAACACCAGAGCGCGGGGCCTGCCGCCGTGGTGGCGCAGGAAGGCGTCGAGCATCGCCAATTGCTCGCGGGGGCCGGTGCCCGGCACGGTCAGCGACGCGAAGGCGAGGCCGTTGCCGCGCGACAAGGCAGCCGGATCGACGAGCTGGATATGGGAATTGCCGAACACGGCCGCGTCGAAGGCCGGATCGCGGACCCGGCTGGCGTCGGCAGTGCGCGGCGCCTGATCGGCGACGCCGCGGTGAGGTTCGCCGAAGACCCCGGCGTCGAACGGGTCGAGCAGCGCCACCGCGCCCAGCAGGCAGGCGAGGAGGGCTAGGCCCGCGCCCAGGAATGCCACGACGAAGCCGCGCCACCGCCTCGCTCCGGCGTCGGCCGCCTCAGAATTGGAAATACACGAACTCATAGGATTCGCCGTCGCCGAGCTTGAACAGGAGCAGGACCGCGAGTGCCCCCAACGCCACGGCGGTCCACGGCCGTGGCCGCATGCGCGCCGTGAAATCCCAGGCCGTAGGCCCGATGGTCGCGACCCCGGCCGCGATCGCCAAGGTGACGGGTTTGACGGTGCCGGTCCAGGGCGCGAAACCCGCGAGGCTGCCGTAGAGAGAGAGGGCGGCCGCGAAGGTGGGCACGCGGAACGGCACCCAGAGCAGCGTCACGAAGCCGAAGGTCAGCGCGCCGGCGAGAGTGGCCGGCATCGCCAGGCCCGCCCGACGCCACAGGGCTCCCGCCCCCAGTCCCAACCCATGTCCCGCGCCCCAGGCCAGGAACGTGAGGTTGGCGCCGTGCCACAGGCCCCCGAGCGTCATAGTGGCCAGGATGGCGCCGAGTTGCTGGGGCAAGCCGTGACGGTTGCCGCCGAGCGGGATGTAGAGATAGTCGCGCAGGAACCGCGACAGGGTCATGTGCCAGCGCCGCCAGAAGTCCTGCAGCGACGCCGCCCGGTAGGGTCTGTCGAAATTCTGCGGCAGCACGATCCCGAACAGCAGGCCGAGGCCGAGCGCCATGTCGGTGTAGCCGGAGAAGTCGAAGTAGATCTGGAACGCGAAGCCCAGCATGGCCTGCCAGGCTTCGGGCGCCGTCGCCTGGCCTCCCGCCGCGACCTTGCCGAAGATCGGGCCGATGCCTGACGCCAGCGCATCGCCGAGCAGAACCTTCTTGGCGAGGCCGATGGTGATCAGGGCGAGGCCGCGGCCGCAGTGCCGGGCCGCATCGGGACGGGCGTAGGGCCGCTCGTCGAGCTGGTGCATCATCTCGCGCCAGCGCACCAGCGGTCCAGCCAGCACCTGCGGGAAGAATGCGATATAGACGGCGTAGCGACCGAGGCTTAATCGCGGGGCCTGCCCGGCCCGGAGATCGGACAGGTACATGATGTGATGGAACGTGAAGAACGAGATGCCGAGCGGAAGAGCGAGGCCGACCCTGGCACCCGCGGAGCCGATCACGAGGCTCAGGGCGAAATCGAGGTACTTGAACAGACCCAGCGCGAGGAGGTCGGCCCCGATGGCCAGCGCCACGACCGTCCTCCGGCCCGTCCGCACGAACCACTCCGCCGCGAGCCAGTTCAGCAGGATCGAGCCCGCCAGAAGCGGCACGAAACGCACGTCCCACATGCCGTAGAACACGAAGGACATGAGCGCGAGCGTCGCGCGGCGCCAGTCCGGCCTGAACCGCTCCACGACGGCATGGACCGTGAGCGCGGCCGGCAGGAAGACGAGCAGGAAGGATTCCGAATTGAACAGCATGATCCCGATCTTCACCAAGCGAAGCTGATTCGTAAGGTGTTTTCGCAAGCTGCGCGGCGTTTCGCGAGGTCCGGGCCGGCCACGACGCGGGCTGAGCGCGCGGATGCCGGCTTTTGCGCAACAGCCCCGGACCCGCTAAGAACCGGAGGGTGCCGGGGCGCCTCCGTCCGGCAACCTCGTCGTCGGCCTTGGACGCGCTCGCCTCGACCGCGTCGAGCGCGTGCCGTCGGCTCTGGCCGGTGCATCGGACGGCGTCGAAGCGACCGCCTCACAGGAAGTCCGCCATGAAGGACGACCCGCGCAGCCACGGGCTCTGGGAGCGCTCGGCGCCGCCGCCGCCCGCCACGGCGGCGCTCGCGGCCGATATCGCAGCCGATGTCGCGGTGATCGGGGCCGGCTTCACGGGGCTGTCGGCGGCGCTGCACCTGGCCGAGGCCGGTGCCGACGTCGCGGTGCTCGAAGGGGTCGAGATCGGCTTCGGGGGCTCCGGCCGCAACGCGGGGCTCGTCAACGCCGGCCTATGGGTCATGCCGGACGAGCTGCCGGCGGCCCTCGGCGAGGTCTACGGCAACCGCCTGCTGGCCCTGCTGGGCGAGGCGCCCGCGGCCGTGTTCGACCTCGTGGCGCGGCATTCCATCCCGTGCGAGGCCGAACGCGCCGGCACGCTGCATTGCGCCGCCGGGACGAAAGGCCTGGCCGAGGTGACCGAACGCGGGCGGCAGTGGCGCGCCCGTGGCGCGGCGGTCGAACTCATCGATGCCGCCGAGACGGCCCGCATGGTCGGCGCGCCGGCCTATGCGGGCGCGCTGCTCGACCGGCGGGCCGGCACTATCCAGCCGCTCGCCTATGCTCGCGGGCTTGCCCGGGCGGCAAACGCGGCGGGTGCCCGCATCTTCACGGCGAGCCCGGTGACGGGCGCCGAGGACCTCGGCACCGCTTGGCGGCTCCGCACCTCGGGCGGCAGCCTGCGGGCGTCGTCCGTCATCGTGGCCACCAACGCCTATACGGGCGGGCTGTGGCCGGAAATCCGCGCCGAACTCGTGCACCTGCCCTACTTCAACCTCGCCACGCCGCCGCTCGGCGACAATCTCTGCGGCTCGATCTTGCCGGGACGTCAGGGCGCCTGGGACACGCGCGAAATCCTGAGTTCGTTCCGCTTCGATGCCGCGGGGCGGCTTGTCTTCGGCAGCGTCGGCGCCCTGCGTGGCCCGGGCCGCCCCATCCACCGGGCCTGGGGCCGGCGCGCCCTCGCGCGGCTCTTCCCCCAGCTCGCCGGGATCGATTTCGAGCACGAATGGTACGGCATGATCGGCATGACGGCCGACAGCCTGCCGAAGTTCCACCGGCTCGGCCGCGAGGTGGTGGCGTTCAGCGGCTACAACGGCCGCGGCATCGCGCCCGGCACGGTGTTCGGCCGCTGCCTCGCCGACCTCGCTCTCGGCCGCATCGCCGAGGCCGACCTGCCGCTGCCCGTGACCGACCCGGAGGCGGTGCCCTATCGCGCGGTCCGCGAAGCCTATTATGAAGTGGGCGCACAGGTGGCCCACCTGGCGGCCGCGCGGGTCTGACCCGGCGGGCGCCCGAGAACCGAGAGAGCTCCATGTCCCGTCCCGACGCGACCATCGCAGCCGAAGCCCAGCGCATCCTCGGGCGGCTCGGCGTCGCCCGCGACCGCTTCGAGGCCGGCACGCTCGCGGTCTGGTCGCCCATCACGGGCGAGCCGATCGGCCGCGTCGTCGAGACGGCGGCGGTGGCCGTGCCCGAGGCGATCGCACGGGCCCACGCGGCCTTCCTGCGCTGGCGGCTCGTGCCGGCGCCGCGGCGCGGCGAGCTGGTGCGCCTCCTCGGCGAGGAGCTGCGCGCCGAGAAGCAGGCGCTCGGCCGCCTCGTGACCCTGGAGGTCGGCAAGGTCGTCTCGGAAGGGCTCGGCGAGGTCCAGGAGATGATCGACATCTGCGACTTCGCGGTGGGGCTGTCGCGCCAGCTGCATGGCCTCGTGCTGCCCTCCGAACGGCCCGATCACAAGCTCACCGAGCAGTGGCACCCGGCTGGCGTCGTCGGCATCATCTCGGCCTTCAACTTCCCGGTCGCGGTCTGGTCCTGGAACGCCGCGCTGGCGCTGGTCTGCGGCGACCCGCTCGTATGGAAACCGTCCGAGAAGGCGCCGCTGACGGCGCTCGCGGTCGACGCCCTGATGCGACGGGCCGCGGCCCGCTTCGGCGACGACGCCCCCGACGGCCTCGCGACCGTGCTGATCGGTGGCCAGGAGGTCGGCGAGGCGCTGGTCGACGATCCCCGCGTCCCGGTGGTCTCGGCCACGGGCTCGACCCGCATGGGGCGGGCAGTGGGAGAACGGCTGGCACGGCGCTTCGCCAAGCCGATCCTGGAACTCGGCGGCAACAATGCCTCCATCGTGACGCCCTCGGCCGACCTCGACCTGACGCTGCGGGCCGTCGCCTTCGCGGCCATGGGCACGGCCGGCCAGCGCTGCACGACCCTGCGCCGCCTCATGGTGCACGACGACGTCTACGAGACGCTGGTGGGGCGCCTCGTGGCCGTGTACCGCACGATCTCGGTCGGCAGTCCGGTGGCGGGCGACGCGCTCGTGGGTCCGCTGATCGACGGCACCGCCTTCGCGGCCATGGGGAAGGCCCTCGACGCGGCCCGCGCGGCAGGCGGCACGGTGCACGGCGGCGAGCGCGTGGATGTCAACGGCGCGGCCTCGTTCTACGTGAGGCCCGCGCTGGTCGAGATGCCCGGCCAGGTCGGGCCCGTGGCGGAGGAGACCTTCGCGCCGATCCTCTACGTCCTGCGCTACCGCGACCTCGAACAGGCGATCGCGCTGCAGAACGGCGTGCCGCAAGGCCTGTCGTCGTCGATCTTCGGCAACGACCTGCGCGAGGTCGAGCGATATCTGTCGGCGGCGGGTTCCGATTGCGGCATCGCCAACGTCAACATGGGGCCGTCCGGCGCCGAGATCGGCGGCGCGTTCGGGGGCGAGAAGGAGACCGGCGGCGGTCGCGAATCGGGCTCGGACGCCTGGCGCGGCTACATGCGCCGCCAGACCAACGCCATCAATTACGGCCGCACCCTACCGCTCGCGCAAGGCGTCACGTTCGAGGTCTAGGGGGCCTCACTCCGCGGCGGCCGAGAACGGGTCGAAGCCGTTGGACCCACAGTGCGACGTGGTCACGATCCCGAGCCCGGTGGTGCTGCAATCGACGACGCGGCTCTGCCGGGCGGCCTGCCTCTGCCCCTTCGGCGCAGCCGTCGCGTTCCCCTGGGGCACGCCGTTGGCGCAACCCCCGAGCAGCGCCACCGTCACCAGCGCGGTCAGTGCTTTGGCCTTGGGCATGCGAGTCTCCGGTCGATGCCCGACATCAGCACGGGCCGCCGCAGGTGTCCAGGCGCGGATCGCGGGAAGTTGGGATGGGCGCGCCGAGGAGTTCAAACCGATCCGGAAAGGGCGACCTAGAGTGTGTCAGCGAGCATCGGAATCGCTTGGGTGGCGTGGGGTGTGATTGTGTGATTCGGTATGAGGGCGAGTTGGAGACCGATAGGCATGCCGAAAGCCCTTTCTGTTGATCTTCGCAGTCG
>JAABUL010003458.1_pt1 | contig 23396 bp, 19 predicted proteins | sample 5559151 | NCBI WGS metagenome assembly JAABUL01 (sample SAMN10711876, study PRJNA513368) | rock metagenome | isolation source: Antarctica rocks | place: Antarctica: Victoria Land, Pudding Butte sud | reverse complement strand
TGAGCTGTCGACCGTGAATGCGGAGGTGGGGCGGGAGCGCGGCGTGCAGCCCCGATCGAAGGTCTCGATCACAAGCATGCGGCCGCCACAGCACGGGCATGGACGAAGCTCCCGCGGCCCGTCCCCGATCTCGTCCTGCGCTCCACCGCCGCCGCGGTCCGGCTGAGGATTGCGGCGAGGAGTTCACGGGCGCGGGCGACATTGGCCTTGCGGCTGCCGCTGGCCAGCAGGCCGTAGTGCCGAATGCGGTCCACTCTCCATGAAGCCGGCCAGGAAACTTCCCACTTGAACTCGGGAGCGAACTCCCGCCTCGTTTTCGTCATCCAAACATCTTTCCCGCTCAATCGAGCGTACCAAAAGGTATCCACCAAATCGAGGCACCATCACGGTCGAGTGCCATACCATTGAAGGATGGCCGCCGTCCGGCTAAGCCGGCTGCCGAGTTCCCGTCGGCGAGCGAGGCGCGGGGAGAGTATCGGACCATGCTGGCCAACCGCATCTCCACCTACGGTTACGAGGGGATGGCCCTCGCGGCATTGATCGACGGCGCTATCTGGAAGGATGGTCGATCAGCGTGGAATTCTGCATCGCGAGGGTGTCGGGTGGATCTTCTGCCCTGCACCATCAAGCGCGTGCAGAACGGAAGGACGCCGACTTGACGGCGGATGGATCGCGGCCGAACTTCGGTTCCCTGCCGCGCAGCCTCTACGCCGAGACAGCGCGCGAACGCGCGACGGCGCCGCCGCTCTCGGGTGACGCCCATGCCGAGACGATCGTGATCGGGGCGGGCTACACGGGACTGTCGGCGGCACTCCATTTGGCGCAGCGCGGCGTCGCCGTCACGGTGCTCGAAGCCGGCGAGCCCGGCTGGGGCGCGTCGGGCCGCAACGGCGGGCAGGTCAACCCCGGTCTCAAGAGCGAACCCGACGCTATCGAGAAGGACTTCGGCACGGCCCTCGGGAGCCGCATGACGGCCCTCTCGGGGGCTGCGCCGCAGAAGGTTTTCGACCTCATCCGCGAGCACCAGATCCAGTGCGAGGCCGCGCAGTCAGGCACGATCCGGGCCGCCTATTCCAATCGTTCAGTCCTGTTCCTGAGGCGGGCCGCCGAGGGCCTGCGGGGCCGCGGCGCGCCGGTGGAATTCCTCGACCGGGATCGTCTGGCCGTCATGACGGGCAGCACCCGCTATCGTGGCGGCATGCTCGACCGCCGTGGCGGCTCCGTCAATCCACTCGGCTTTGCACGCGGGCTCGCCGATGCGGCGATCCGGGCCGGCGCCGCGGTCCACGGCGAGACCCGCGCGATCCGCCTCGCCCCGCAGGGCACGGGCTGGCGGGTCGAGACTCCTCGTGGCTCCGTCTCGGCCGAGTGGGTGGTGATCGCGACAAACGGCTACACCGACGATCTCTGGCCGGGCTTGCGGCGCAGCCTCGTGCCGGTGTTCAGCGGCATCGTGGCGAGCTGTCCGCTTCCGGACGCCGTCGCGGGGCGGATCCTGCCCGGACGACAAGTGCTTTACGAACATGAGTCGATCACGGTCTACTACCGCATCGACCGGTCCAACCGCCTGCTGATGGGGGGTCGGAGCCGGCTTCGGCCGCTTGAGGGACCTGCTGCCTTCGCCGATCTCGCCGACTATGCCAAGCGCCTGTGGCCATTCCTCGGCGATCCCGGATGGTCGCACGGGTGGAACGGCCAGCTCGCCATTACGGCCGACCACTACCCGCACCTCCACGAACCGGCGCCGGGCGTCATCGCCTGCCTGGGCTATAACGGCCGCGGCATCGCAATGGCGACCGCCATGGGGGGCGAGATCGCGCGCCGGATCACCGGCACGCCCGCCGCCGACCTCGACATGCCGGTCTCACCGATCCGGCCGATCCCGTTCCACGGCTTCTGGCGCCTCGGCGCGGCGGCCCGCATCGCCTATGGGCGAGCCCGCAACGCGCTTCGCGTCTGAAGTCGGCCCGTGCGGTGCCGCGCCCAGCCAGCGCGGAACTGGTGACCCCAATAGACCATCTGGGCCGGTACCTTGCCGAGCTTGCCGCCCGCATAGGGCAGGCCGAAGTCCTCGAAGAGCCGCCACGTGTCGTCGCCCTCCACGATGCCGCGGGCGATCAGGTGCCCGGCCGCGGACGTCAGGGTGACGCCGAGGCCGCCGAAGCCGGTCGCGTACCAGACATCCGGCTCGACCTGCCCGATAACCGGCAGCTTGTGCCGGGTGAAGGGCATCATGCCGCCCCAGGCGACGTCGACCCGCGCGTCGCGCAGCGCGGGATAGAACGACACCATGTCGCGCTTGAGGAGTGCCGCGATGCGGGCGGGCGGCGGCTGCCAGGTCAGCACGCGTCCGCCCCAGAGGAGGCGCGTGTCGTGGAGGGGGCGGTAGTAGTTGGTGGCGACCTGGTTGTCGTAGATCGCGTAAGGGACGCGGATGGCCTCCCGCAGGCGGGCGCCCAGGGGTTCGGTGGCCATCACGAAACTGGCGATCGGCACGGTGCCGCCCGACACACGCGCTTCGAGACGATCGATATAGCCACCGCACGTGAGGACCACGCGGTCGGCCGTGATCCGCCCGCGCGACGTCGCCACCGCCTTGCGGCCCTTGGCGGCCGCGAGACCCTTGGCGGGCGTGTTCTCGAACACCTGCACGCCGGCCTCGGCGCAGGCCCTGGCCAAGCCGCAGTTGAGGTTCAGCGGGTGGAGCGCCAGCGTGGTGGGCGTGAACAGCGCGTCGGCATAGCGGTCGGTCGACAGGGCCTCGCGCACCAGCTCGGCCGGCCAATGGTCGAAATGCACGTCGAAGTTCAGGGACGCGAACTCCCGCACGGCCGCGAGATCGTCGCGGCTCCCCGCGATGTTGCAGCGGAGCGCACCCGGCTGCACCGGGCCGCAATCGATGGCATAGGTTTCGATGCGCTGCCGCACCAGCGCGAGGCCGAGCCGCGCGATGCGCTGGATCTGCCGTGCGTTGTCGAGGCCGACGCGCCCCGCGAGCGCTTGCCAGCCGATCGGGAACGCCTGCGACGCGAAGCCCCCGTTGCGCCCAGACGCGCCCCAGCCGATCGACCGGCTTTCGATCAGCGCGACCTCGACCCCGCGCTCGGCGAGATCCAGCGCCGTGGCACAACCGGCTAGCCCCCCGCCGATCACCACCACGTCGACGTCGAGGTCGTGGTCGAGCCGGGGAAAGTCGTGCGTCTCGGTGCGGGTCCGGGCGTAATAGGAATCGACCTCGCCGCCGATCACGCCGTCACCCTCCTCGGCCGGCTACGGCGTTCTCGCTTCGTCACGGCCCATCTCCTGCTAAGCGCCTCAAAAACGCTTCTGCATGAAGAAGCGTTTTTCGCCCGGCGGGTGGTCATCGACTTGGCCGAAGACCGAGAAGCCGAGCTTCTCGTAGAAGCCGCGCGCCTGAAAGCTGTAGGTATCGAGCCAGACGCCGATGCAGCCGCGGGTCCGCGAGATGTCCTCGGCCTGCCCCATGATGCGGGTGCCGACACCGGCGCCGCGGAAGCGCTCCGGCACGAAGAGGGACTCGACGATCAGCCAGCGGAACATTGAGATGCCGTAGAGGCCGCCGACTGTCGCCCCGGCCTCGTCCTTGATCAGGATGGCGAGCGGCTCCATGTGGAGCGGTCCGGCCTTCTCGGCCTCGAAACCGGCGAGGAGCTTCAGCAGCGCTTTGCGGTCGGCCCGCTCAGGCTTGTCCGGGATCACGATCAGCGGGGCGCCCACCGGCGGCTTATTCACGCTCGACGATCGCGACGGCGGCCTCGAAGGCGTCGACCATGGTGTCGGCGTGCTGCCGCTCGAGGATCAGCGGCGGCGAGACGATGAACGTGTCGGCGAGGTTGCGGATCAGCACGCCGCGCGCGCGGCAGAGGTCGGCGATGCGGGCGCCGAAGCCGCGCTTGAGATCGAAGACCTCCTTGGTCTCGGGGTCCCTGACGAGTTCGATGCCGATCATCAGGCCGAGCCCGCGCACGTCGCCGATGTGGGGGTGGCGGGTCTGCACGTCCTTCAGCCGCGCCAGGAGATAGGCCCCGACCTCGGCGGCGTTGCGGTCGAGTGCCTCGTCCTCGACGATCCGCAGGTTGGCGAGCGCGGCCGCGCAGGCCAGCGGGTGGCCCGCGTAGGTGTTGCCGTGCCAGAAGGCCGCCATGGTGAACTCGGCCTCGTCGGGCGTCAGGAAGGCGTCGGCGACCCGCGCGTTCATCAGCGTGGCACCGAGCGGCACGTAGCCGCTGTTGATGCCCTTGGCGAAAACCATGATGTCGGGTTTTACGCCCCAGTGCCGGCAGCCGAACATGGAGCCGAGCCGGCCGAAGCCCGTCACCACCTCGTCCGAGATCAGGAGCACGCCGTGCCGGTCGCAGATCTCGCGCACCAGCGGCCAGTAGTTGGCGGGCGGCACGATCACGCCGCCGGCGCCCTGCACGGGCTCGGCGATGAAGGCCGCCACCGACTTCGGCCCCTGGTAGAGGATCTCGCGCTCCAGGAGTTCGGCGCAGAGCCGGCCGAGGGCCTCGGGGTCGGTGGTGAAGGGGTTGCGGTAGGCGTGCGGCGTCTCGACCTGGATGAAGCCTGCGAGCAGCGGCTCGAAATGCTCGCGATAGGCCTGGGTGCCGTTGGCCGACAGCGCGCCGAGCGTGACGCCGTGGTAGGCGCGCTTCAGCGAGATGACCTTGTGGCGCTGCGGCTCGCCGGCATGGCGCCAATATTGCCGCGCGAGCTTGAACGCCGCCTCGTTGGCCTCCGATCCGCCCGACGAGAAGAAGGCCCGCACCATGCCTTCGGGCCCCGCCATGCGGCACAGCATGGCGGCGAGCTCGACCGGCGGCGCCGTGGTGGTGCCGCCGAACAGGGAATAGTAGCTGAGGCGGTCGAGCTGGTCGCGGATCGCCTGCTTGATCTCCTCGCGCCCGTGCCCGACGTTGACGTTCCACAGCGCCGCCTGCCCGTCGATGTAGCGCTTGCCGCTCGCGTCCGTGACGTAGACGCCCTGGCCGCCCTCGATCAGCATCGGCGGGCTCTTGGCCTGAAAGCTCGCGTTCCCGAACGGGTAGAGCATGTGCCGGGTCAGCGTGTCGTTGGGGCGGGGCTGCATCTCGGACATGGCGGAGTTCCAGGCGGGGCGCGCCTTGGGCGTCGCCGACCGCGGGGAGACTATGGCGGGTGGGGGCCGGGGTCAAAGGCAAGAAGATCAGCGCCGTCCCTTCTGCAGGCCGGGGAGGTGTCGCCCTTCGCAAGTCCATGGACGACCATGGCTGGAGCGTCCCGCCGTGGCGCTCGACCCCGGGCAGGCGTGTGACCTGCGAACGAGCCAGACGTCCCGGTCGGACCATCTCCGGATTGCACAATGCGGAGGCGGGACTGCCACGCGATCGAGCGACCGCGGCCGCTGCCTGCGTCCCATCGGTCTGAGAACCGGCCTGAAAATTGGCCTTTGCAGATCCGCGCGAAGCGACCACACTACCGCATTCGACCTGAGGCGATGGCGTGCGGAGGGCACCGGGAGCATGCAGGCTCTGAGGTTCGGTCGGCGGCTCGTGCCGCAGCTGCGCGGCGCGTTCGAGGATCGGTCGCGCGATGCCGCCCAGGCCGAGCGCGCAATCCCGTGCATCGCCCCTGCGGCCAAGCTGGTCCAGGTCGAGAACGTCACCAAGATCTTCGGCGCCGGCGCCACCGCGGTGCGTGCCCTCGACGACGTTTCGCTCACGATCCTGTCGAACGAGTTCTTCACGCTGCTCGGCCCTTCGGGCTGCGGCAAGACCACGCTGCTGCGGCTCCTGGCCGGCTTCGAACATCCGGATGCGGGCGCCATCCTGCTCGACGGCAGGCACGTGGTCGACGATCCGCCGAACCGGCGGCCCGTCAATACGGTGTTCCAGTCCTACGCGCTGTTCCCGCACCTGACGGTCGAGCGGAACGTCGCCTTCGGCCTCGAGCGCAAGGGCCTCGGTGGAGCGGCCGTGGCGCTGCGCGTCGCCGCCATGCTGCGGCTCGTCCGCCTGGAGCCGCTGGCGAAGCGCCGGCCCGACCAGCTCTCGGGCGGCCAGCAGCAGCGCGTCGCCCTGGCGCGGGCGCTGGCGCCGGCCCCGCGGCTGCTGCTGCTCGACGAGCCGCTCTCGGCGCTCGACCTCAAGCTGCGCCGCGGCATGCAGGCCGAGCTGAAACGCATCCAGCGCGAGACCGGCATCACCTTCGTGCTCGTCACCCACGACCAGGAGGAAGCGCTGTCGATGTCGGACCGCGTCGCCGTGATGGAGGCCGGGCGCGTGCTGCAGCTGGGACCGCCCGACGCCATCTACGAGCGGCCGAATTGCCGCTTCGTGGCGGATTTCATCGGCGAGGCCAACGTGCTGCCCGGCTCCCTGGTCGGCCTCGCGTCGCCCTTCGCGACCATCCGGCCCGAGCGCGTAGGGCTATTGGCGGGCGATGAGATCCGGGCGCTCGGCGGTTTCGACCTTCGCCCCGCGCGGGGCGAAGGTCCGCAAAGCCCGGATGAGGGGAGAAGCCTCGACGATGGCGAATCCCCCCCTCATCCGGCGACTTTCGCGGCCTTGCCGCGACGCGCCACTTTCTCCCCTGGAGGGGAGAAGGGCAGGTCCGTCACGACGGGCCTGCCCGGCCGCGTGGTCGACGTCACCTACCTCGGCGCCACCACCTCCTGCGCGGTGGCGCTCGACGGCGGCCCAGTGGTCAAGGTCGAGCGCGGGGATCTGCCCAAAACCCTCGTGCCCGGGCAGGTGGTGGTTTGCCTGTTCCCGCCCGATGCCCTGCTGGCGCTGGAGCACTGATGGCGGCGCGCGCAGGCCATCGGGACGGTGCCATGCTGCTGGCCGGGCCCGCGCTCCTCGTCATCGTGCTGTTCATGCTGCTGCCTATGGGGATCGCGGCCGTCTATTCGTTCATGAGCCCGAACCCTTATGGCGGCGTCGAGCATCCGTTCACGGCCAATTCCTACCTGCGCTTCGTCTACGACCGCGACCTCGACGACAGCCTCGTCTTCGATACGACCTACCTGCGGATCTTCACGCGCTCCCTGGTGCAGGCCGTGCTCACCACCGTGCTGTGCCTCGTGATCGGCCTGCCGCTCGCCTGGTACATGGCGACGCGGCCGCCGCGGACGCGCGAGGTCCTGGTGCTGCTCGTCACCATCCCGTTCTGGACCAACCTCCTAATCCGCACCTATTGCTGGGTGCTGCTGCTGCGCGACCAGGGCCTCGTCAACCAGGTCCTCGAGCGAGTTGGGCTCATCGGGGAGCCGATCACCTTCCTCTACTCGGACGGCGCGGTGCTGCTGGGCCTCGTCTACTCGAGCCTGCCCTTCATGGTGCTGCCCATCTACGGCGCGCTCGAGAAGGTCGATCCGCGGATCGTGGAGGCCGCCTACGACCTTTATGCCGACCGGCCCGCCATTCTGCGCCGGCTCGTGTGGCCGCTGGCCCGGCCCGGCGTGGCGGCCGGCATCCTGCTCGTCTTCGTCCCGTCGCTCGGCGCCTTCCTGTCGCCCGACATCCTGGGCGGCGGCAAGAAGCTGATGATCGGCAGCCTGATCCAGCAGCAGTTCACGACCGGGCGGGACTGGTCGTTCGGGGCGGCGCTGTCGATGATCCTGATGGTCTTCGTGCTGGGCGCACTGGTCTGGAGCGCGCGGCGCCGCACCAGGGCGGAGATCGCGCCATGAGCGCGGCGCAAGGCAGCGCGGCGCGGAGAAGCGCGGGCCGCGGCTTCGATTGGCGTCGCATGCCCGAGGTCCAGGCCTGGAGCGCCCTCGCGCTCCTGTTCCTCTACGCGCCGCTCGTGGTGCTCGTGGTCTATGCGTTTAACGCCAACCGGGTCGCGCTGATCTGGTCCGGCTTCTCGACGCAGTGGTTCGTCAAGGCCTTGGCCAACGAGGACCTGCGCCGCGCCGCCTGGAACAGCGTGGTGGTGGCGGCGGTCGCGACGCCCGTGTCGACGCTGCTGGCGATCCCGGCGGCGCTCGGCTTCGAGCGCGGCCGCTTCTTCCCCGGGCGGGCCACCGGCGAGGCGCTCGTGGCGTTGCCGCTCGTGGCCCCCGAAATCGTCACCGCCATCGCGACGCTGATCTTCTTCGAGGCCATCGGGCTCCGGGCCGGGCTCGGCAACGTCATCCTGGCCCATGTGGTGTTCTGCATTCCCTTCGCGCTGCTGCCGATCCGGGCGCGCCTGCGCGAGATGCCGTCCGACATCGAGGATGCGGCGCGCGACCTCTATGCCGGGCGCTGGCAGGTGTTCCGGCGGGTGACGCTGCCACTCATCATGCCGGCCGTGGTGGCCGGGGCTACGCTCGCCTTCGTGGTGTCGCTCGACGACTTCCTGATTACCCTGATGGTGGCCCAGGCCGGCGCCACCACCCTGCCGGTCTACCTCTACGGCATGCTCCGGGTGGGCGTGACGCCCGAGGCCAATGCGGCCGCCACGATCCTGCTCGTGGTGTCGGTCGCGGCCGTCATCCTGTCGTTCCTCATCGCCAACCGGCAGCGCCGGCGCGCCTGACGTCACCGCCACTGAAAGGTTCCCTTGCCATGTCGTATCGCGCTCTGAAATTCGCCCTCACCGCCGCCGCATCGAGCGCGCTGGCGCTGGGATCCTCTGGTGCCGCCCGCGCTGGGGGCGACCTTTTCATCTACAATTGGACCGACTATACGGCGCCCGACGTCATCAAGAAGTTCGAGAAGGAGACCGGCGTCAAGGTCACGCTCGACACCTACGATTCGAACGAGACGCTTCTGGCCAAGCTGAAGTCCGGCTCGGCCGGCTACGACATCGTGGTGGTGTCGTCGGATTTCGTGCCGATCTTCGCCAAGGAAGGCCTGATCCAGAAGATCGATGGCACGAAGCTCCCCGGCTACGACAAGATCGAGGCGCGCTGGCAGAACCCGACCTGGGATCCGGGCCGCGCCTACTCGATCCCGTACGACTGGGGCGTCACGGCCTATTCGGTCAACACGAAGTTCGTGAAGGAGCCGGCGGACTCGCTGAAGCTGCTGTTCGACCCGCCGCCCGGGGCCAAGGGCAAGGTCGGCATGTTCGGCTCGCCCAGCGAGGTCATCGGGCTCGCCGAGGTCTATCTCGGCTTGCCGCCGTGCCAGACCGACCCGGCCAACATGAAGAAGGTGTCGGACCTCCTCGAGGCCCAGGCGCCGGCCGTCAAGGTCTATAATTCCGACGGCATCATCGACCGCCAGGGATCGGGCGAGACCTGGATCCATCAGGCCTGGAACGGCGACGCCGCCCGCACCCGCGCCGTCAACCCGGACGTGAAGTTCGTCTTTCCGAAGGAAGGCGTGGTCGGCTGGATGGACAACATCGCGATCCCGACCGGCGCCAAGGACCCCGACAACGCCAAGCTCTTCGTCGAGTTCATGATGAAGCCCGAGAACAGCGCCATGTCGTCGAACTTCACGCATTACGCGAGCGCGATCTCAGGTGCCGCAGCCGATTACGACCCTGCCATGAAAGACGCGCCGGAGCTTCAGGTTCCGCCGGACCTGAAGATGGCCTTCACGCCGGCCTGTCCCGAGGCCGCCACCAAGCTGATGGACCGTGTCTGGACCAAGCTCAAGAAGTGAGCGGACAGCACACCAGCATGGGGTCGACGAGCATCGCACCCGCGGCGTGGCGCGATGCCGCCCAAGGCGACGTCGCGGCGATCTCCGCCATCGAGCGTGCGGTCCACACGATTGGAGCGGAACGGCCCGCGGTGTACCGCGAGAAGATCGCGTTGTTCGGCGCCGGTTGCCGCGTGCTGGAGACGGAGCGGTCCATCATCGGCTACGGCATCGCCTATCCCTGGCGGCTCGACGACGTGCCGCAGCTGGATCGGTTCTTGGGCGAAATCCCGCCCGACGCGGGCTGCCTGTTCGTGCATGACGTGGCGATGCTGCCGGCCGCACGGCGCAACGGAGCGGGACGGGGCTTCGTCGAGCACGCGACGCGTCTCGCGCGTCTCTTGGGCCTGCACTACCTCGCCCTGGTTTCGGTCTACGGAACGCAGGATCTCTGGGGCCGCTGCGGTTTCGCGCCGTCCCCCTCGGCCGCGGCCGCGGCCCAACTGGCGACCTACGGCGACACCGCCCGCTACATGGTAGCGAAACTGACGTGAGCCACGGCCCACAAAGGGCCATGAACCGCCGTGCCCGCGGCACCCTGCGGGTCCTGGCCGCGGTGGTACGCCACTGCGTCTGGAAGGCGACGCAGGCCGGACCCTGCGCGACGGAGGATCGAGGAAGGCGATTTGAACGGAACGGAAGTCTCTGTCAGTATCGCAGGAAACGAGGACACCATGTTCGACTTGAGCAGAATCAAGGCTGTGCTCGACGCCCGCAGGCCGGGGCATTCGCTGCCGCAGGCGCTCTACAACAGCCCGGACGTTTTCGAATTCGATCTCGAGGCCATCTATGGCCAATCGTGGATCCTGGCCGGGTTCGCGTGCGAGATCCCACGGCCGCGCGGCTATCTCGCGCTTACGGTCGGCCGCTCGCCGGTGGTGATCACCCGTGACCGCGAGGGATCCTTTCGGGCCTTTCACAACTCGTGCCGACACCGCGGCGCCCAGATCTGCGCCGACGGTGCCGGCAGCCGGCCGCGCCTCACCTGTCCCTACCACCAGTGGGTCTACGACCTCGACGGCACGCTCGTCAGCGCCAAGCACATGCAGGAGAGCTTCGACCCCGCCGAGCACGGCCTCAGGCCCGTCCACGTCGAGGAGGTGGCGGGAGCGCTCTACGTCTGCCTCGCCGAGACCCCACCGGGCTTTGCCCGTTTCCGGGAGCTTCTGGAACCTCTCCTTGCTCCCCACCGGCTGCACGAGGCCAAGCTCGCGCACCAGAACACGCTCCTTGAGAAGGGTAACTGGAAGCTCGTGATGGAAAACGCCCGCGAGTGCTACCACTGCGCGGTCGGCCATCCCGAACTCGCCCGCACGTTCCCGATCGGCGAGGCCGGGGGCCAGTCCTTTCAAAGCGAGGACGACCCGCGGCACCAAGCGTTCGGCGCGCGCCTGGAGGCGCTCGGCCTGGGCAAGGGCCCGTTCATCGGCCCGTGGTGGCAGGCGGAGCGATTTCCGTTGAAGGAGGGTCAGATCTCGCTAACGATGGACGGGAAGCCTGCGGTCAAGAAGCTCATGATTGCCGGCGATGAGGCCGATGTCGGCTCGCTGCGCTGGGCGATCGAGCCGCACAGCTTCTGCCATTCCACCGCGGACACGACCGTCTACTTCAGCGCCATGCCGACTGCGGCCAACGAGACCGTGGTGACCTGCAAATGGCTCGTCCACAAGGATGCAGTCGAAGGGCTGGACTACGACGTCGCGCGGCTGACCGAGCTGTGGAACGTGACCAATCTCCAGGACCGCGACTTCGTCGAGAACAATCAGCGCGGGGTCAATTCGCTCGGCTACGTGCCCGGCCCGTATTGCGAGGAGGACGAGAGCTACGTGCGCCGCTTCGTCGATTGGTATTGCGAGAAGGCGCGCGCGTTCATCGGTGCGCGGACCGGCGCCGACTCCCGCCCTATCGCCCTGCCCGAAGCGCCGGCCGAAGCCACCGCTCACCGCGAGCCGATCCTGTCGGAGCGCGCCGCGGCTGAACGGAGGTCCGGCCGGCCGTGAGCGAACGTTCGGATCCGGGCTCACTGCACCCCGATACGCTGGCGGTTGGTTTCGGCTACGATCCAGCCAAGGCCTTCGGGGCGGTCAAGCCGCCCATCGTTCTCTCCTCCACCTTCGCCTACCCCTCGGCCATGGCGGCCAAGGACGCACACCGCGCCTATTTCGACGGCGCGACGCCGGAGCGCGACGCGCCCTATATCTACGCTCGGCTCGATCATCCCAGTCTCGCGCTTCTCGAAACGCGACTTGCCGCGCTTGACGGCGCCGAGGACGCCGCCGCCTTCGCGTCCGGCATGGCAGCGATCGCGGCGGCGCTGCTCGCCCATCTCAAACCCGGCGAAAGCCTGCTGCACACCCGTCCGCTCTATGGCGGCACCCACGGCCTGGTCTACGGACCGTTGGCCGGCCTTGGCATCGCGGGATTCGCGATCGAGGACGGCCTCGACAAGGCCAGCGTCGCGAAGGCGGCCGACGCGGCGCTCAGTCACGGGCCGGTCGGAGTGATCCACATCGAATCACCTGCCAATCCGACGGCCGGCATCGCCGACATCGGGATGATCGTCCGCTTCGCGGACGCGCTGGGCAGGCGCGTCGGCCGGCGACCGGTGGTGGCGGTCGACAACACGTTTCTGGGCTCGCTCCTCCAGCAACCACTCCGGCACGGCGCGGACCTCTGTCTTACCTCGCTCACCAAATATGCCGGCGGCCACAGCGATCTCCTTGGGGGCTGCCTCACGGGCTCGCTGGCGCGGGTCGGCCCCGTACGGATGCTGCGGACCCTGCTCGGCACGCACATGGATCCGTTCACGAGTTGGCTCCTGCTGCGCTCGCTGGAGACCTTCCCCTTGCGCAACCGGAGAGCCAACGACAATGCCGGCGTCGTCGCGGCTTTCCTGCGCCATCATCCCAAGGTGGAAAGCGTCACCTATCTCGGTCTGCTCGAGGCCGGCACGCCGGCCCGCACCGTCTTCGACCGGCAGTGTTCCGGCGCCGGCTCGACCTTCTCCTTCAGGATCCGGGGCGGCGAGCGCGAAGCCTTCGCCATGCTCGACCGTCTTCGCGTGTTCCGCATGGCCGTGAGCCTCGGCGGCACGGAGAGCCTCATCTGCCATCCCGCCACGACGACACATTACTCCGTGCCACCCGCCGTGCGAAAGGAGGTCGGCGTCGACGACGCCTCGCTCCGCATCTCCGTCGGGATCGAGCATCCAGACGATCTCGTCGCCGACCTTGCGCAAGCCCTGGACCCGTTCCGATGACCTCGATCACCTTGCCGGCTCCCGACCGGTTCTCGATTGCGGGAAAGGACGTGCCGCCGGCCGAACGCGCCGAGCTCGTCGTCATCGGCGCCGGGCCGGCGGGCTGCGCGGCGGCCGTCGCGGCCGCCAAGGCAGGCGTGCAGGTGATGCTGGTCGACGAAAACCCGATCGCGCCGGCGCTGATCGGCATGGACGTGCCATTTCACTTCGGCGGGCGGGCGACCGCAGCCGTGCAGAACCCTGAACGTCTGGTGGAGAGGGTCCTGGAATCAAATCCGGCGCTCGGGGAAGCCTGGGAAATCGGCGTCGATGTGCGCCTGTCCACCAGTGCTTGGGGCGCCTGGGTGAACGGGCCAGGCTTCCGGTCCCTCGCGACCGGCGTCGTCGGTCTTGCGGACGAGGAGCGGAGCTGGCTTGTCGGCTTCGACCGCCTGATCGTCGCGACGGGCACGCGAGACCTGAATCTCTCCTTCGCCGGCTCCGACCAGCCTGGGGTCATGGGTGCCCAGGGGCTCCATGCCCTGCTCGCCCGGTATGATGCCTTTGCAGGCCGCCGCATCGTCGTCCTGGGCACCGGCGCGCTGGCAACCGAGACGGCTCTGCTGGCGCTGGATCGCGGGCTGGACGTCGCCGCGATGGTCGAGGTGCGCGACCAGCCGCAAGGATCGCAGGAAGCGCTCGACGCGCTGCGCGAGAGAGGCGTCGAGATCGTGACGGGCCACGTCCCGCTGGCGGCATACGGCGACGCCGACGGCGTGTCGGCGCTGGTTCTTGCAAGATCCGACGATGCCGAACAGCGCCGGGAGTTCGCGTGCGACACCGTCTGCCTCGCGGTCGGCGTCGTTCCCGTCATCGAGCTTCTCGACGTCCTTGGCGCCGCGCGCGCGATGGCGCCCGAGCGGGGCGGCCACGTGCCCGTGACATCGGCCGGCGGGGCCACCTCTCTGGCCGATGTGTTCGCCGCTGGCGATTGCACTGGACTGGGCACCGATGCGGCGGAAAGCGGCCGGGCGACAGCGCAGGCCGTGCTGCGTTCGCTCGGGCGAGTGGCCGACGACCCTTCGCCGCCGCTCGGGGCACAGCCGAGCGTCGTTGACCTGCCGTACCAGCTCGACTGGGCCCGTGCGATGCTCGCAACCGGCGGTGCGGACGTGCTCGCCTGCATCTGCGAGGACGTGACCCGCGGCGAACTCATGACCGTCCAGCCACCGCGCTACCTCGGCTGGCGCTCCAACGCCATCGCGCGCCGGGACCTCGGCACGCTGGCGGCGGACGGTCCCCTCGACCAGGATCAGATCAAACGCCTCACCCGCGCCTGCATGGGCGTTTGTCAGGCGCGACGCTGCCGCGAGCAGGTGGCGCTCCTCATGGCGCTCGGCGCGGCGGTGCCGCCGGAGCGAATTCCGCTCGCTGGCTACCGCGCACCCGTCCGGCCGTTGTCGCTCGCCACCCTTGCCGACGGGCAGGAGCGGGCGGACATGACCGAGGAGTGGAACGTCTGGTTCGGCATCTCCACCCAGTGGATTTCCTACGACGACATCGGCACCGAGCGCGAGGCCGAACAGCTTCGCGCCGGCATGCCGTACTGAGAGGCCGACGATGACCAAGGCAGGCGCTTCGGTGGTGGTTGTCGGCGGTGGCGTTACCGGCCTCAGCGCCGCCTGGTGGCTGGCGCGCTCCGGCGTCGACGTCACCGTCGTGGAAAAAGGCATTGTCGGCTTCGAGGCGTCGGGCCGCAACGGTGGGGGCTGCACCCACTATCAGAGCCCGCTGTTCCACGAGGAGCAGCGCCTTTGGCCGCAGATGGATGATTTGCTCGGCTATCCCACAGAGTACCGCCGCGGCCGGATCATCTTCCAAGTGGAGGAGCGCAAAGCCAAGTTCCACGAGGAGCTCGCGATGCGTCTGCCCCCCGGCTATGCCTTCGACGTGCTCGATGGTCGCGAGGTGCGCGCGATGGTGCCGCTCGCGGGCGACAACGCCATCAGTGGCGTCCGTCTGCACTTCGGCGGCCACGCCAATCCGCAACGCACCGTGCAGGCCTACGCCTGGGCGGCGCAGGACCACGGCGCCCGCGTGGTCCAGCACGTGGCTGTGCGAGGTTTCGAGACCGCGGGCGGCCGCGTCACGGCCCTCGAGACGTCGGTCGGGCGCATCGGCTGTGACGCGCTGGTGATCGCCGCCGGCCCCCAGACGGGCGCGCTCGTGGCCATGCTCGGGCTCGACCTGCCGATGGCTCCGGCGCGGGCCGAGATGATCGTCACCGAGCCGCTGCCGCTGATGCCCACCGGCGGGGTCGACGGCAATGGGCTCTATGGGCGCCAGACGCTGCGCGGCAATCTGGCTTACGGCGGCGGCCCCCACGAGTGGCTCGCCGACGTGGACCTGGAGACCGCACCGCCGCGGCCCTCGGGAAGCGTCTTGCGCGGCCTCGCCAAGCGCGTCGCCGAGCTTCTGCCGCGAGCGGCCCATGCGCGCGTCATCCGAAGCTGGGCGGGCGTTGTCGAGAACACGCCCGACGGCCGGCCGGTGCTGGAGCGTCTCACGGCGCCCGACAACGTGACGGTCGCAACCATGTCGAGCGTCGGCTTCGGCCTGTCGCCGGCGAGCGGTCACGCCATCCGCGACCTTGTCATCGAGGGCGTCTGCAGCTTCGCCGATCTCGAAAAGCTCCGGCTCGGCAGGTTCGACGGGCTCCCGAAAGACTGGCGCCGGGAACTGAACTGGCTGCCGCCGTCGCCCGGGAGCATCGGAGCCGCTTCACCCGGAACGCCGGTTCCCATGCGGGCCGTGTAGGACGCGTGGGTCATTCGGCGGCGTGGCCTCGTAGCACCAGGTCGATCGTCCGGCTCAGGAGGGCGGGCGACACCAGCGTTCGTGTCCCGCGCCCTCGGACGAAGGCGACGACGCTGTCGCATCCTTCGCGGTGATCCGGGTTCTCGCGGAAATACGGGAATTCCGGCAGAAGCGAGCAAAGGAGCGGCGCGAACGCGGCTTCGCCCGAACTTCCGGTTACGCCGGCAAGGATACGAGACTCAGCGTCGGCTGTTCGGTCTGCGTGTAACAGTCCGGTGGTGGGGCATCCGCCGGGGCGCGGACCTCGAGGGTGGAAGACTCGCGTGCTTTGCCGGCGTCTGGGGGCAATACTGGATCGGCACTGCTCGGCATCAAGTACGTCTCCCGCTTGGCCTTTCGCCCAAGGGCGGGCCGGTCCGCTACGACTCGCCTATGAGCGCAGTTGCTGGCTCTCGGCTCCGTCCTAGTTGGCTACGGGGCAGATGGCACCGGATGGCGTGCCCTTCCTCGTCGCCGAGGAGGGGCGGCTCTTGGGTCTCGCAGATCAGGCCGATCTTCCGTAAGCACCTGGTATTGAAGACGCAGCCTGCCGGCGGGTTCAAGGCACTCGGCGTCGCGCCGTTCAGGCGAATGCGACGTCCCCGCTCGCCCATGATGGTCGGCGCCGCGGACAGAAGCGCTTCGGTGTAGGGGTGGTGAGGTCCCTCCAGCACTTGGGATGCCGGACCGATCTCCAGAATGCGGCCGAGATAGAGCACGGCGATCCGGTCCGACAGGTAACGGATGACGCCGAGATCGTGCGAGATCAGGAGATAGGTCACCTGCCGCTCGCTCTGAAGCTCTGCGAGCAGATTGAGGATCGCCGCCTGCACCGAAACGTCGAGCGCCGATGTCGGCTCGTCGCAGACGACGAGCCGCGGGTTGCCGGCGAAGGCGCGTGCGATCGCTACGCGCTGCTTCATACCGCCGGAAAGCTGGCGCGGACTGGCTGGTAGCTGGCGCGGAGTGAGCCGCACGGCCTCCAGGAGCTTCAACACATAGCGCTGCGCGGCTTCGCCCCGCAGTCCGCCCAGCCGTTTGACCGCACGGCCAATCAGATGTCGCACGGTGTGCGACCGGTTGAGCGCCGAATCCGGATTCTGGAAGACGATCTGCAGCGCCTTGATCTGGTCCGGCGAACGCCGACGCAGGTCGCCGGGCAGCGTCGCGCCGTCGAGTTCGATGCGTCCGCCCTCGTCGTGGTCGACCAGGCCGAGGAGGACGTGCGCCAGGGTGCTCTTGCCGCTGCCGGACTCGCCGACGAGCCCGAACGTCTCGCCCGGCATGAGCGTCATCGAGATGTCGCGCAGCGCATGAACCGAGGAGGGGCCGTACCGATACGTCTTGGACATTGCGGCAAGCGACAGGACGGGCGTCGGCGTCGCTCCCGCAACCGGCGGCGCCGGCAAGAGGGCCGGCGTGGCACGCGGCAGGTCTGCAACCCGATCGTGGTGATGACACCGGCTCCTGCGGACGTCGCCGGTCGGGTAAAAGGGCGGATCCACGGCGCGGCAAAGCGGCTCAACCAGCCCGCAGCGCGGGGCAAAGACGCAGCCCTCCGCGATCGAGCCGGGCACCGGGGGGAAACCCGGGATGGAGTCGAGCGCCGCCACGCCCTTGCGCGCACGCGGCAGGCATCGGAGGAGCCCTGCGGTATAGGGGTGGCGCGGCTCTCGGAACAGATCAGCCGCCCGACCCTCCTCGACGAGGCGCCCGGCGTACAGAACGCCGACGCGGTCGCAGAGGCCCGCTATCGCTCCGAGATTGTGGCTGATGAAGAGGATGGACGCGCCGAACTCATGGCGCAGCGCATCGACGAGGTCGAGGACCTCGGCTTCGATTGTCGCATCGAGGCCGGTTGTCGGCTCGTCGAGGATCAGCAGCGAGGGGTCCTTAGCGAGCGCCATCGCGATCACGGCGCGCTGCTGCATTCCGCCGGACAACTGGTGCGGGTAGCTTCCCATGACCCGGCTGGGCGCCGAGATGCGGACGCGCGCGAGCATGGCTTCGGAGCGCTCCCCGGCCTCGCGGCGGCTGAAGCCGAGAAGGGCAAAGACCTCGGTCATCTGGCGCCCGATCGTCAGTGACGGGTTCAGCGCCTTGCCGGGATCCTGAAAAACCATGGCGACATCGCGTGCGCGCAGGCTGCGCAGTTCTGCCTTGTCGAGAGTGGCGATGTCGCGACCATTGAGAAGCGTGCGCCCCGCCGAGATGCAGCCGTTAGGTGGAAGCACGCGCTGCACGGCGAGGGCAACCGTCGACTTGCCCGAACCGGATTCGCCGACGAGGCCGTAAGCCTCGCCTTTCGCGATCGCCAAGTTCACGCCGGTGAGAACCGGCACACCGCGTCCTCGGACGCGGTAGGTGACGCCGAGATCGTCGAGTTGGAGAACAGGGTGGGGGGCCGGAGCCGGCGCCGTCACTCGGCGAGCGCCCGCTGCAGCGCTTCAGCCACGAGATTGACGCCGATGACCAGCGAGGCGGTCGCGACGGTGTCGAACACCACCGTCCACCAGAAGCCTCCGACGAGGACGCCGTAGTTCTCCGCGATCGTGAGCCCCCAGTCCGGCGACGGCGGCTGCACGCCAAACCCAAGAAAGCTGAGCGAGGCGATCGTGAAGATCGCGTAACCGAGCCGCACCGTGCCTTCGACGATGATCGGGGGAAGGATGTTCGGCAGGATTTCGACGGCCATGATGTGCATTGCGCCTTCCCCCCGAACTGCGGCCGAGGCGACATAATCGAGATTGCGCTCGGCCAGCACCGCCGCCCGCACCGTGCGCGCGACAAGCGGAGCGAAGACGAGCCCGACCACGACCACGACAGTCGGGGTCGACGGCCCGAGCGCCACCAGCACCAGGAGCGCCACGATGATCAGTGGTAGCGAGAGCATGACCTCGAGGAGCCGGCTGACCATAGCGTCGACCGTGCCGCCGAAATAGCCGGTGACCAGGCCGATGGCGGTGCCCGCCGCCGTGCCGAGAATCGTTGCCAGAGGCGCGATCGTCAGGATGTCTCGCGCGCCGACAAGGACTCGCGAGAACACGTCGCGCCCGATCTGGTCGGTGCCGAACCAGTGCTCCGACGACGGCGGGCTGAGCGTGTTCAGAAGATCGTCCGCATAGGGATCGTAGGGGACGACGGATGCCCCGAAGGCCGCGCAGAAGCCCCAGAAAAGGATGATGCCTGCACCCACCAGGAAAAGCGGCCTGTGGACGAGTTCCGCTATCCGGCCGGGGCTCGGTGGCGCGACGGCGAGAGCCGGCGAAACGGCGGGCTGCAGCGTGTCGGTCATCGCCGCCCCCCTGTCCGGAGCCGCGGATCGAGCAGGGAAGTCAGGGTATCGGCGATCAGGGTCGTGACGACGAAGAAGGCGCCTATCGTCAGGACACCCGCTTGAAGCATGGCGAAATCCTTGGCCCGCGCCGCGCCGAGGACCAGCCCTCCAATCCCTTGATAGCGGAACAGCGACTCCACAACGACGAGGCCGCCGAGGGCATAGCCCATCTGCGCCGCGATGACGGTGATGGTGGGCAGGAGAGCGTTGCGCAGAACATGCCGGCCAAGAACGGTGCGCCAGGGCAGACCCTTCAGCACGGCGGTGCGGGTGTAGTCGGCCGACAACGCTTCGATGGTTCCGGCGCGTGTCATGCGCGCGATATAGCCGAACAGCACGATCACCAAGGGCATAGCCGGCAGGATGAGGTGCTGGATCTGGACGAGCGACCCGCTCCCCGCGGGCCAGGAGGCGGAAAGCGGCAACCAGCGCAGGATCACCGCGAACAGCAGGATCAGGGCTATCGACGAGACGAACTCCGGGATCACCGTCAGCGACAGGCTCGCGATACTGATGATGCGGTCGACCGCGTGGCCCGCGTTGAGCGCGGCCAGGACGCCGGCCGCCAGGGCGAACGGGACCACGATGGCGAAGACGGTGGCCGCGAGCTTCAGCGAGTTGACGAGCGCCGTTCCCACGAAGGGAGCAACGGGCGAACGGTAAGCGTAGGACTGGCCGAGGTCCCCGGTCAGGATGCCCCCGATCCAGGACAAATAGATCTTCACTGGCGGACGATCGGCACCGAGGCGCTCGTTCAGCGAGGCCACGGCGCGTGGATCGGCCAATGGGCCGAGGATTGCCCGTGCGGGGTCGCCCGGCAGAACCTGGCAGCCGAGAAACACGACGATGCTCAGGAGCCATAGCGTCAGAAGGCTCAAACCGATCCTTCTGACGAGGAAGCGAACGAGGGCGCCGTACTGCACCGTCCGGGTCAGGCCAACGTGGCCTTCTGGAGGAACATCTGGCCCATGGCTGTACCCTCCACGCCTGAGAGGTTCTTCGCCGTGGCGGTCAGGTAGTCATAGAAGTACGGGAAGATGATCGGTGTCTCGTCGAGCAGCAGTTTCTGTATGGCGCCGGCCTGGGCGCGTTGCGCTGCAGGGTCGAGCGCGGCGATGTAGCCCGCGACCAGCTTGTCGTACTCCGGGTTCTTGAAAGCCGCGGAGTTCCAGGTTCCGGTGCTGAGCAGCGGTGCGGCGAGGAAAACGTTCGGCGTGCCGCGATGACCGTAATCGGTCATGCCGAACGCCGAGTCGAGCCAGTCGGATTTGCCCGGGACCGCATCGCCGTAATAGGCCCCGACATCTTCGATCTTCAGGTTGACCCTGATGCCGATTTCCGCCCCCGCATTGCGGATGAGAGCCGCCAGGGTGGGCAGTTCCTGGAGCTGCATCGTCGTGAAGGTGACGTCGAATCCACCGGCCATGCCGGCGGCCGCCATGAGCTCCTTGGCCTTGGGGATGTCCTTGACGCGCTGAGGCACCGTTGTGTCGGTCGAAGGGAAGATCGGCCCGAAAGGGCTGTCGTTGCCGACATCGGCCAAGCCGCGAAACAGACCCTTCACGATCGCCGGCCGGTCGAGGGCCATCGCCATGGCCTGACGCACCCGCTTGTCGGCGAACGGACCGGCGTTCTTCATGTGGATCTGCCGGTGGGCGCTCGACTTCAAGCGCAGTATGGTCACGGCCGGGTTGTCGATCAGGCTCTGCGAACCCGCCGCGACGATCTGCTGGATGAGGTCGACCTGTCCGCCCAGCAAGGCGAGAACCTGGGGCTGTTGTTCGCTGTAGAAGCTGAGCTCGACCCGATCGACCATCGCCTGACCGCCCCAATAGTCGGGATTGCGAACGAAGCTCGCGCCGACTTTCGGGGTGTATTTCTCGATCTTGAAGGGACCGGTCCCGTTGAAGGTCTTCTCGAAGTCTCCCTTGTAGTCGGCCGGGACGATGATGGCATTGTAGTTGTCGGATGAGACGTAATACGGGAAGTTGCCGTTCGGCGCGTCCAGGGTGAACCGGACGGTGTGGTCGTCGACCTTCGTCGTGCCGCCCTTGGACAGGACGCCCTTGAAGGCCGACAAGGCGTTCGATCCGTTGGCTGGGTTCGCGAGACGGTCGATCGAGGCCACGACGTCGTCGGCCGTCATGGTCCGACCATCGTGGAACTTGACACCTTCACGCAGGGTGAAGGTCCAGATGCTTCCGTTCTCGTTCGGCTTCCAAGACGTGGCGAGCATCGGCCGCAGCTTCAGGTCCGGTCCGTCCATCACCAGGAAGTCGCCGGCCTGCTGAAGGACCATGAGCCCGCCCTGATCGGCGATCGAGACAGGTTCGATCGCGCCGGACGGGGTGATCTGCGCTATGCGGATGGTTCCGCCGGTCTTGCCGGCCTGGGCCTGCGCCCTGCCGACCGGTTCCAAGCCCATGGCACGGAGCGCGCCGGCCATCACCGCCATGGAGAGGCCGACGCGGCTGCCGTGCCTCAGGAATGACCGGCGATCGAGCTTTCCGCTGAGCAGTTCGTCAAGAACATGATGCTCGAGGGCGGTGCGACCCGAGCGCCAGTGGCCGTTGCTGAAGCGAGACATACCGACGACTCCCCGAACTTTGCGCGACCACGCCAGTCTAGTCTAACTTCGGTGATGACGGTCAAGTTTTGTGCCATAGGTGATGACCCTAAGCCGGCGGAGCGGTACCCCACTGAATGCCCGCCGGCCTCGACGGTGGACATGAACGATGCCAGATCCGGATTTCGACGTCGCCGTCATCGGCCTCGGCGCTATGGGCAGCGCGGCGCTATCGCACCTCGCGGCTCGCGGCTCGAAGGCGATCGGTCTCGAGGCCTTCACTCCGGCGCATGGTCTGAGTTCCTCGCATGGCGACACGCGCATCATCCGCCTCGGCTATTTCGAGGACCCGAGCTACGTGCCGCTACTGCGCCGCGCCTACCGGAACTGGCGGGTTCTGGAGGGGGAAACGGGTGCCGATCTCCTGAGCATCACGGGCGTCCTCCAGATCGGGCGCCCGGACAGCGCCATCGTTTCAGGCACGCTGGCGTCGTGCCACGCCTACGATCTGGACCACCGTGTCTTCGATCGAGCCGAGATGCGGCGGCTTTATCCAGCCTTCGCGCTGGACCGCGACGAGATCGCGGTGCTTGAGGCCGAAGGCGGGTTTCTGCGCCCGGAAGCGGCGATCGCGGCGCATCTCGAGCTGGCGCGGCACAATGGTGCCGAGGTGAACTTCGGCGCGCGCGTCACATCGATCGAGCCGGACGACGGCGGCGTGACCCTTCTTCTCGGCCCCAATCGCCTCCGTGTCCGGCGCGTCGTCGTCGCCACCGGTCCCTGGATTGCGGAACTCGTTCCCAAACTCGCGTCGCTCGCCTCGCCGATCCGCCAGGTCGTCGCCTGGTACGAGCCGAAGGATGCCGCGGCGACGGCGCTCGGCGTCATGCCCGTTTTCCTGCGCGACGAGGGCGCCGCTGGCTCCTTCTTCGGCTTTCCGGCCCTGAACGGAGACGGTGTGAAGATTGGCAAGCACACCCATTTCCGCGAGCCAATCGAGCCGGACCTGCCGAATCCGCCGGTGAACGACACCGACACGGAGCTTCTCGACGAGTATATCGCGCTGCGCCTGCCGCTCGGTGCCGGCCGGCGACGAGCTGCCGCCACGTGCCGCTACACGATGCTGCCCGGGGAGGATTTTCTCATCGACCTTCTGCCGGGCGCTTCGAATGTCGTCGTCGCCTCCCCGTGCTCGGGTCACGGCTACAAGTTCGCGAGCGTCGTCGGCGAGATCCTTGCCGATCTCGCCACGCTGGGCGAGACGTCGCTGCCGATCGGCGCGTTCAGCTTTGCCGAGCTGAGCCGAAAGGCCGCGCCGCCTGAGCTTGGATCGCCGGGAAGCTAAGTCGCGCCAGACCGTCCGCCCCATCCTGGCCGGCACCCGCGACGACGTGTTCCGGTCGCGTGAAACCCCACTCGACCGCTGGGCGGAGCGGTTGAACGCCGACTGTGACGGAGGCGCTTCAGCCGGTTCGTCCGTCGGAAGCGGTGGCTTGCAAAGCTGCGATCCGGCCCGAGACCTCCGCCGAGCGCCGCGTCTGTTGATCGACGAGCGACTGCAACGGCGCCGCGAGGCGTTGCGGCCCAGGGAGCTCGTGGCTCTCCGATTTTCCGGAGCAAGTCCACTCACTTAATAATGCTAAAAGACCACCACCGACCTGATCGACTTGCCCTCGTGCATGAGGTCGAAGGCGTCGTTGATCCTGTCGAGCGGCATGGTGTGGGTGATCAGGGGATCGATCGCGATCTTGCCATCCA
>JAABUL010003457.1_pt1 | contig 23397 bp, 26 predicted proteins | sample 5559151 | NCBI WGS metagenome assembly JAABUL01 (sample SAMN10711876, study PRJNA513368) | rock metagenome | isolation source: Antarctica rocks | place: Antarctica: Victoria Land, Pudding Butte sud | reverse complement strand
TCAAGCGACTCACCCGCAAAACGATTTGCTTCTCCAAAAAGCAGTTCTTTCATGATGGACTAATCACCTTGTTTATATTTCATTTCTTCTTTTAACTATCTGCGCTGTTGATACACGACCCCTTTTCCGAACTTTTTTCAGCGGGATTGAATATCGGTTTGGAAATCTATTAACTGGTTGTTTCCAGAGCGTGACTGGCCCGCTCACGGAGTATCCGGACGCGTAATTGCCGCTTCCGCTAGCCCCTGCGAAACAGCTCAATGTGAAGCCGGGGCCGGAATACGCTGGAGGACATCCAAATAGGGCATTAAATCCAGGAAAGCGGTGGCGTGCGTAATGCGGCCGCTTTTCAGCGTCATGACCCAACAGTACGTGTTGCGGTAGGGCTGCCCGTCTTTGGCGGTGGCCGTGCCTTCCCAAATGGCCACCACCACGTCGCCGTCGGCGTAGAGGTGGCGCACCTTGGGCACGAGGGGGGTGGCCAGCCGGATAGTTAACGGGGTAGCGGCCTGGTCGAGGAATTGCTGTTTGTTGGGGTAGGTTTTGGAGTAAGCCGAGCTGCCCATGATGGTCCACTGTACGTCGTCGGCCAGCAAGTCGAAGAAGTTGCCGGTGCCGGCGGCCCAGTGGTCAAAAGCCGCTTGAATCAGCTGTTTGTTGCGGGCTTCGCGGCTCGCGGGTGATTGGGCGCTGGCCGGGGCCAGCAGTCCCAGGCTGACGATGCCAAGCAAGGCGGCCACGGTTAGCAAGCGGCGGCGGGTGGCGGTAATGCGCATGGCGATTGAGTTTATTGACATGTGAGCCAAAGGCGAAGGGCTTGCCCTAACAGGGCCTCACCTCCGAAACGGTCAACTCGTTTTACTATCTCGGGTCAATTTGGCTGAAAAGACTTCCAAAGACCGTAAGAGTCCTCTATGAATTTATAAGAAGAAATTTTTCCGTCGCGGACCGTGCAAATCACCGCAAAATCGCTGGCAAACTCCTTTTTGGTGTTGACGTTCTGGTATTTAAGCTGGCCGGTCACGACGCATTCGTCGTCTTGGTCGAAGTAGCGCTCTATTTCGAACGTTAACGGCTTGAAATTAGCCGGGAAGAGCGCGAGCCATTTACGGACCTCCGCTTTGCCGTGCTGTACCCCAACGGTGGGGACATCGGCCGCGCCCTGCACTTGCCAGATGATGTCATCGGTCACGAAATCCAGCGTTTTTTCGACATCCTTGCTGAAGAACGTGTCGAAGTAAGCCTTGAGTACCTCGGAAGGCTTTGAAAGAGTTAGTTTAGCCATTTTTGCTTGGTTTGAGGGTTAAAAAATGAGTTATCGGTGGCCGCCCGAAAGAATAATGGCCTCGCCGGTCATCCACGAAGATTCTGAGGAAGCCAGGTAAACGGCTGCCGGGGCTACGTCCTCGGGAGTGCCCAGGCGCTTGAGCGGCGTGGCGGCGGTTATCTCATCGCCAAATTCGCCTTCCAAAAAACCGCCGGCCGTCAAGCCTTCCGTTACTACCACCCCGGGTTTGATGACATTAACCCGAATTTTACGCGGGGCCAGCTCGTTTGAAAGCGCCCGGGTTAGTCCATCGATAGCGCCTTTGGTAGCGGTGTAAATGGATGCATTAACCGGCCCATAAATGGTCACCGTTGAGCCCATGTTGATGATGCTGCCCCCTTCGTCGCCGAAATATTTTAGCGACTCCCGGATTGCCAAAAGATAGCCGAATACATTAAGCTCGAAGTGTTTGCGAAAGCTTTCCAGCGAAAGCGCTTCTATCGGCTGGAAATCATACACCCCCGCGTTATTGACCAGGATATCCAGCCGGCCAAAACGCTTGTGGGTCGCGGCGAAAATTGCTTCGACATCTTTCGGATTACCCATGTCCGCCTTCAGGGCAACGGCGGTGCCCCCGTTGCTTTTGATTTCGGCCACCACCTTATCGGCGGCGTCCTTACTTGCGGAATAGTTGACCACTACGGAGGCACCTTCCAGGGCAAATTGTGTTGCAATACCTGCGCCCAACCCTTTGGAAGACCCCGTCACGATAGCGACTTTGCCTTTCAGTCTGTTTGCATGTGTCGTTGCCATCTTTTTAAAGGGTATGCGTGAGAAGTAACAGGCAGAATGCAAGCCTCTACCCGGACGGGGCCGTGCGCAGCAGCGGCTATTTTCGGGCGTCCGCCGTGCGGCCACTGGCCTGAAACTCTACCATCCACTCGGGGTAGAGCACAGGCCGCTTGCTCACGGCGTCAATGGCGTGCAGGTCGTCGCGGGTCAGCGTCAGCGCCACCGAGGCCAGGTTGGTTTGCAGCTGCGCCACGTTGCGGGCCCCGATGATGGTGCTCGTCACGCCGGGTTGCAGGCGCACCCAGGCCAGCGCCACCTCGGCCACCGACACGTGCTGCCGCCCGGCAATGCCCCGCATCACGTCCACGATGTTGTAGGCTTTTTCCTTGTCAATAATGGGGAAGTCGAACGTGGCGCGGCGCGAGTCGCCGGCCTTGTCCTTGGCCGCGTCGCGGGTGTACTTGCCGCTCAAAAAGCCCCCGGCCAGCGGGCTCCAGGGCATCAACGGCAGGTGCAGCTCGCGGGCCACGGCCATGATGTCGCCCTCAATGTCGCGGCAGGCGGCCGAATAGAAGTATTGCAGGGCGCTGAACTTGGCCCCGCCGTGGCGCTCGGCTACGGCCTGCGCCTGCATCAGCCGGAAGGCCGGCCAGTTGCACACGCCCACGTAGCGCACCTTGCCCGAGCGCACCACCGCGTCGAGGGTCGCCATCAGCTCCTCCACCGGCGTGTAGGCATCCTCGCCGTGCACGTAGTACACGTCAAGGTGGTCTACTTGCAGGCGTTGCAGGCTCTGGTCCAGCGCGTTGAAGACGTGGTAGCGCGAGAGGCCCGATTGGTTGGGTCCCTCGCCCATCTGGCCGCGGACTTTGGTGGCCAGCACTACCTCGTCGCGCCCGATGCCGGTGCTTTTCAGCGCCTGCCCCAGCATTTGCTCCGACTCGCCCAGTGAGTACGCGTTGGCCGTGTCGATGAAGTTGATGCCCCCGTCGAAGGCAGCTTTCACCAGCTTGGTGGCCTCGTCCTGCGGCACCTTGCCCATTTTGGCAAAGGCCCCGCCGTGGTTGCCGCCGAAATTCATGGTGCCCAGGCACAGTTCCGAAACGAGCAGGCCGGTATTGCCCAACAGGTTGTATTTCATGGCGTTTACGAAATAGTTTGCTGAAAGAAAATGGGCTGCCTACCCTGGATTGGTTGCCCAGATGGTGGCGTCGGTCATGAATCCAACTTCGTTCATGGCCAACATCGCCTGGATAACGTGCGCTACCTCGGCGGGCTTGAGCTTGCGCTCGGGATTGGTGATTTCAAAGTTGGCTTTGGTGCTAAAGTCGGTAATGACTTCGCTCGGATTAATTTGCATGACCCGCACGTTGTGGGCCCGTAGCTCGGCTCGCCAGCACTCGGTGAGCCCGGATACGGCGAACTTGCTGGCTACGTAAGCCGAACCGTTCGCGTAGCCCCGCGAGGAAGCGGTGGAGCCGATGTTGATAATGCTGCCGGTATTCTGGCTGATAAAGTGCCGGGCCGCCTGTTTTCCGGCTAAAAAGAGTCCCTTGACATTTACTTCCCAAATTCGCTGAAACTCGCTCACGGGCGTTTCCACGAGCGGCTTGAATTGGCCGATGCCCGCATTGTTTATCAGCACGTTAAGACCCGCCATGTGGCGGATGGCAAACTCGAAAAGCTGGCTCACGCTTTCTTCGTCGCTTACGTCGGCCCGAAACCCCGTTACATCCAGCTCCTTGGCTGCCCGGCTAAGCAGCGCTTCGTTGGTGCCGCAGATGACAACTTGCGCGCCGGCGGATTTTAATAATTTGGCCGCTTCGTACCCAATCCCGCTGCTACCGCCGGTAATTAAAACTTTTGCCTTTTTAATGTCCATGGCCGGGGTCGTTACTGCTGATTTAGTGAAGGTCAAGGTGTTGGTTGGGCGGGCCGCGGGAGCTTTGAGGGCAGAAATCGAACCCGCCGAATGCGGGTCGCCCCCATTGCGGGCTGGTGCGGGCCGGTCGTCAGGCCGGTTGGCGCTGCTGCGCGACCCGTTCCAGCTCTTCCAGGCACATCTGGAAGATGTCGTGGCGCACCCACTCCACCACCGGCGCGGGGTCGCCGACCACGTCGAAGCGGGCGGTCCAGTCGGCGTAGGCGCGGCCGTCGACCATTACCTCGTGGATGGTCAGCGTCGATTGGTAGTCGAGCGTCAGCACGTCGCCCTTGGTCACGGCGTACACGATGCGGCGGTCCCGGTCGGAGAGTTCGAGCAGGGTTTCCTCAATGAAGGCCCCGTCTTGCGTGGTGTTCACGCGCACGGCCCCCACCTGCCCGGCGGCGGCGGGGTCTTTCAGCTCGGAGTGGGGGATGAAGGGAAACCAGGCGGCCAGGCCCCCGAAGTCGCGCACCAGGGCCCACACCTGACTGGCCGGGGCTTCCAGCACTTTGCTAAATTGAACGGTTGGCATGAGCGTAGTTGGTTAGGAAAGAGTGAATTACAAAGCATCGCATTCGCCCAGGCGGTCGAAAACGGAGACGTGAAAAATCAGGGCCCCTCAGGGCCCGACCGTTTCGCGCAGAGCCGCCGCCAGCTCCGCCGGGGGAATAATGACCGAGGAATTATGCTCCTGAATAATTTTCCAGCCCGTCGCCCCGCGCCGCCACACCAGCGACGAGAGTGTGCGAATGCCGGTGACGCTCCCGTCCTTCTTTTCGAGGCGGGCCACAAACTGGAGCGTGGACGTTGCCAACTCGCCGGAGTACGTCACGAAGGGGCCGAGGGCCACCCCGTGATGCGCCGAGCGCAGAGCGACGAAATTCGGCTCCCACACCGCCCCGTAGGCCGCCGCGCTGCGCACGATGCGGTGTTGGGGGTCGAAGTCGTCGTATAGCACCACGTCGGACAACGAGAAGTCGTAGTACGCGCCAAGCTTCTGGCGGAAGTTGAAAAGACCGTCGCTGGCCTGGTACTCCCAACCGGTCAGAATCCAGTTGCGGTGCAGCGCGGCCACCGTCGCAACCGGGTCTTCGGCGTGGCGGGCCGCCCGCGCCCACAACGCCAGCGACAACGCGGCGGTGAGCGCCAGCCCCATGCTAGCCAAGTTTACAGTCTTCATTGGGAACGGTTTTAGGGGAATAATAGAGCAGTTTCCGGGTCAGGGTACAGTTAAAAGTTAAAAGTTGAGAGTTAAAACTTGCTTCCTGCTTTTAACTCTCAACCTTTAACTCCTTTTTAAAAGACTGTACACGGACTCCGAAACCGCTCTAAGACGGCTTTTAAGAGAGCCATTCCGGGCGCTTAAGCTGGCTCCGAGACGAACCCGGTAGCCGTGGCGGCTTGCTGCCACTGCTTCATATCGTGCCGCACGGCGGCAATCTGACTTTCGGCCGCCGCGTAGGCATCTTCCCCCAGAAATAGGTGCAGGGGCGGGTTTTCGGCTTCGCTGACTTCGATGAGCAGGGCCACGGCTTTGGCCGGGTCGCCGGGCTGGTTGCCGTTAATGTCGTTGGCGTGGGCCTGCTGGGAGTCGCGCACCAACTGGTAGGCATCAAGGGCGTGGGCGGGCGTGCCCAGCGAGCCGGCCGAGAGAAATTCGGTGCGGAAGTAGCCCGGCATCACCACCGTGGCCCCAATGCCGAAGGACTGCACCTCGGCCGCATAGGCTTCGGTGAGACCAGTGACGGCAAACTTGGTGGCGCAGTAGATGCCCCAGCCCGGAAAATTGCCGTTGAAGCCGCCAATCGACGAAATATTGAACACGCGCCCGTGGCCCTGCTGCCGCAGGTAGGGCGTGGCGTGGCGCAGCACGTTGAGCGTGCCAAACACGTTCACGTCGAAGTTCTGCCGCGCTTCCTGGTCGGTCAGCTCCTCCAGCGCGCCCACCTGGCCGTAACCAGCGTTATTCACCACCACGTCGAGCCCGCCGAGCGTGCGCACCGTGGTTTCGAGGGCCTGGCGCACGCTGGCTTCGTCGCCCAAATTTACTTGCAGGGGCAGAAAACGGTCGGCCGCGGTGGGCTGCACGGCCTGGGTTAGTTCTTCGGCGTGGCGGGAAGTAGCGGCCACCGCGTGGCCCTGGGCCAGCAGCTGGCGCACCAATACTAAGCCCAGGCCCTTCGAGGCCCCGGTCACAAACCAGATTTTTTGCTTATTCGTTTGCATTTTAGTTGTCTTTGAATTAGTGGGAGAGTAGTGGAAGGGTCCGTGACTGGGTTCGTTTTCCGCTGTTTGCGTTTCCACAACCCGCTGGTGAAATCGGGGAGGACCTGAAGGCGGCCAGATGGGTAGCGCCTCGCCTGGTGGCAAGGAAGACATTAGCCAAATCTCCGTCGCTGCCCAGGCGGAAACCTTGACGAGAATCAGAAAATTGACTGATTCTCGTCAGGTCACAAAGGTCCCGCCGCGGCCGGTCTCCCGGCGACCCTCAATCAAACCAATGCTATCAAAAATCAAACAAGCCGCACGGCCGACGGCGTGGTGCCCAGCTGCTGCCGGAAAAAGGCGCTGAAGTGGGCCGGCTGCTCGAAGCCCAGCGCGTAGCTGATTTCGGCCACCTGCCAGCTCGTGTGCTTGAGTAGGGCGTGGGCCTCGCGCACCAAGCGCTCGGCGATGAGCTGCGTGGTGGTCTTGCCGGTCACTTCCTTCAGGGCCCGGTTGAGGTGGTTGACGTGCACGGCCAGTTGCCCGGCAAAGGCCTGGGCCGTGCGCAGGCGCACCGGCTGGTGCGGGTTCTCGACCGGAAACTGCCGCTCCAGCAGCTCCGTGAACAGGGCGGCGATGCGCGCGGCGGCCGTACCTTCGCGGTAGAGCACGGAGGCGGGCTGCAGCTTCAGGGCCGTGTGCGCCAGCTCGAACACGTGGCTGCGCAGCAGGTCGTACTTGTAGGCGTAGCTGGAATCCAGCTCCGCGAACAGCTTCTCAAACAACTGCTTGGCACCGGCAAACTGCGCGTCGGTGAGCGTGTAGAGCGGCTGCCCGCCGGGCTGGAACATCGGCAGTTCGGCCAGCCCGGCCAGCAGCGGGTGCCGCAAAAACGCCTCGGTGAAGATGCAGAAGTAGCCCGTCAGCTCGCCGTCGAGCGCCTCCCACTCGTAGGGCACCAGGGGGGTAGCAAAAAACAGCGCGTTGCCGGCCACCTGCACCGTTTTGTCGGCGTAGTGGTAGTTGCTGCGCCCCGTTACGAGCGAGATTTTATAGAAGTCCTTGCGGCTGTAGGGCAGGCGCGTGGCGGTGGGTCCCACGAACTCGTCGATGCGGAAAACGTTGAAATGCCCCAGGTCCTGTTGCAGATTGTCGGGCAGCCAATGAATTTTCTGCTGGTAGAAGGCCTCCAGGCTGACGGGTTTTTGCATGACACGAAGTTACGCAATTCACACCATCGGGCCGGCCAACCGGACCCGGCTGGTTAGCTGTAAGTTCGGTGAGCACAACTTGCTAAAAACCCGGATTGCGCTATTTCGGATTGGTTGCCCACACCGTGGCATCGGTCATAAATCCTACCTCGTTCATGGCGAGCATTGCCTGAATGACGTGGGCTACCTCCGCAGGCTTGAGCTTGCGCTCGGGCGTAACGACTTCAAACCCAGCCTTCGTGATGAAATCGGTAATGACCTCACTCGGATTGACTTGCATGACCCGGATGTTGTGGGGCCTCAGCTCTGCCCGCCAGCACTCCGTCAGACCGTTGACGGCAAACTTACTGGCGACGTAGGCCGAGCCATTCGCATAGCCGCGCTGAGCCGCGGTAGAGCCAATATTGATAATGTTGCCGGTCTGCTGGCCAATAAAATGTTTGGCGGCTTGCTTGCCGGCCAAAAACATTCCTTTGACATTTACCTCCCATATCCGCTGAAACTCCTCCACAGGCGTTTCTACCAGCGACTTGAATTGCCCGATACCCGCATTGTTTATCAAAACGTTCAGGCCATCCAGTTGGCGAAGGGCAAAGTCGAAAAGCTGGCTTACGGCTTTTTCGTCGCTTACGTCGGCCTGAAAGCCGGCCACGCCCAACTCCTGCGCGGCGCTGGTAGTCAAATCAGCATTGGTGCCGCAGATAACCACTTGTGCCCCCTGTTCCTTCAGTAATTTGGCGGTTGCGTAGCCAATTCCGCTATTGCCACCGGTGATTAACACTTTGGCCTCTTTAATGTCCATGTGAATGTGAAGGGCTGAATAAGCTCGGGAAGAATATATGTTTGCCTGGAGCGGTTCTTGGGTTTCGGGTGAGCAGGCCAACCAGGTAGCCGCTGAACCAATGTTTTAACCCACGTCCTGGCTACAGCTTTTCCACGTTTCCGGGCACGATGCTGCGGACGGTTCCAAGGAGCCGGTCGGTCCCGTTTTCCAGCAGAACCAGGCTATTGCTGCGGCGAACCAGCTTGGAGCAGCTATCCGTATTTGGGTCGTAGCTCCACTTGATGCAGGATAAGTTTCCCTTCACTTGCCAGGTTCCGGTCAGTCTGCTAGCCGAATTCAAGCGGGCCCGCGCTGCTCCGCCAGCGCCGTACCACAGCACAATCTCGCCGCTACCGCCTGGATTGGTAAGGTAAATCGTGTTACCCGTCATCAGGGCATCGAGTTGCTCGCCGCTCATCTGTTTGTCTGTGTTATCAGGGGAAATGCTCATTAGTAAGGTTGCGGTTAGGGTGAGGGCGATGCTTTTCATATTCCGGTTACGACTACAATTTTTCCGAAAGTGCCGGGGATTCTCATCGCCTGAAATGCAGCGAAATCACGTGCGTTCAGCGATGCTTTTTTAACTTTTATCAGCACCTCGTCGGGGCCAATCAGGGGTAGCGAAACTTCTTCGTAAACAAGGGCTTCGACGGAGCATATGCCGGTCTTGGCTACCCACCGTTTCATCGTCTTGCGCGTCGCGCGACGCTCGGATTATTTCGGGGAATAAGTAAGCAAGGGAGAGCTAGGAGTTAAAGTTGTTGGTCGTGTGCCAGCGACGTGGAACGAAGTAGCACTCCGTTTTGCCAGGCCAGCGGCAAAGCAGCGGTTGAAGCAGCCTGCCACCTGCCCGGTTGGCGCTCCGCGCCAGAACGGGGTGCCACTCCGTTCTGCATCGCTGGTACACGGCCTGATGCAGGCCGTCGCAACTCGGTTGTGGTCTGCGCCCTGATTAAGAATTCTGAAAAGCCGGCCCTTCGTGCGGATAGTCCATGCGCGTAGCCTGGTGCAGCGCCCGCACGACGGCGCGCCGGGCCAGCTCAATCTTGAACGTATTATGTCCGTAGCCTTTCGCCCCGGCTACTACGTTGTCGGCCACCCGGCGGAAGGTCTCTTCCGTAGCCGGCTGGCCTTGCAGCATGGCTTCCGCTTCGGGTTCGCGCCAGGGCTTGTGGGCCACGCCGCCCAGCGCCAGGCGGGCTTGCCGGATGGTGTCGCCCTCCAGCGTAAGCCCCACTGCCACCGATACCAGGGCGAACGCATAGCTGGCGCGGTCGCGCAGCTTGAGGTAGGTGTAGTGCTGCGGAAAGCCGTTGGCGGGCAAGTCAAGCGCCGTAATCAGCTCGTCCGGCCCCAGGTGGTTGTCCCGCTCGGGCGTGTCGCCCGGCAGGCGGTGAAAATCCGCCAACGGGATGGTACGCTCGCCGTCCGGCCCTTGCACCCGCACCACGGCTTCGAGCGCGGCCAGGGCCACGCACATGTCGGAGGGGTGGGTCGCGATGCACTGCTCGCTGGTGCCCAGGATGCCGCAGACCCGGTTGAAGCCCCCGATGGCCGAGCAGCCGGAGCCCGGCGCGCGCTTGTTGCAGGGCGTGGTCACGTCGTAGAAATAGTAGCAGCGGGTGCGCTGCAAAAGGTTACCGCCGTTGGTGGCCGCGTTGCGCAACTGCGGCGATGCTCCCGCTAGAATCGCCTGGCTCAGCAGCGGGTAGCGGGCCTGCACGGCGGGGTGGTAGGCCGTGTCGGCGTTGGTGGCCAGGGCCCCCAGGCGCAGGCCCCCGTCGGCCGCATCGGCGATGGCGGCGAGCGGCAGCTGGTGGAGGCCGATGAGGTGGGCGGGGCGGGCCACGTCCTGCTTCATTAAATCGACGAGGTTGGTGCCGCCGCCCAGGAAGCAGGCCCCGGCCTGGCTACTTTTTTCCTGAATGGCCGCCGCCACGGTGGGCGCTTGGGCAAAAGTGAAGCTGTTCATCTTTGAATTAAAAGTTATGAGTTAAAAGTTAAAAACGCTGGTTTGAAAGCAAGTCGGCCCCTATTGCTAAGGCGCTCATTTTTAACTTTTAACTTTTAACTCTTGCCCAAGCACCTCCATGACCGCCGCCAGAATGCCCTTGTAGGCTCCGCAGCGGCAGAGATTGCCGCTCATCAGCTCCCGCACGTCGGCCGCGGTGGTGGCGCGGCCTTCGTTGAGCAGCCCCTGGGCCGCGCACAGCTGGCCGGGGGTGCAGTAGCCGCACTGGAAGGCATCGTGGTCGATAAAGGCCTGTTGCAGGGGCGAGAGCGCCGCTGCTGTGCCCAGGCCCTCGACGGTCTGGATGTGGTGGTCGGGGTGCAGCACGGCCAGCGAAAGGCAGGAATTAATGCGCTTACCGTCCACCAGGACCGTGCAGGCCCCGCACTGGCCGTGGTCGCAGCCCTTCTTGGTGCCGGTCAGGCCCAGGTGCTCGCGCAGGGCGTCGAGCAGCGTGGTCCAGGGCACGAGGGTTAGGGGGTAATCTTGCCCGTTGACGTGCAAGGTGAGGGGTTGGGCGGGAGCCAGCGTTGCGGGTGCGCTCGAAGATTCGGAAAACGGAGACTGGTTCATAGGAGTAGCATGGTTGCGTTAGGGTAACTGGCGTTGCGCGGGCGCATTCGGTGGCGCTGGCCCTAAGCCTGCCCCTCGGGGTAAGCCGCACCCACGGTGCTGCCCACCGGCAGGATGGCATCCAGCTCGGCCAGCTCGGCGGGGCTCAGCGAAATGGCCGCCGCCGCCGCGTTGGTTTCGAGGTTCTTGCGCCGCTTGGTGCCCGGAATGGCCACCACGCCCTGGGCCAGCACCCAGGCCAGGGCCAACTGCGCCGAGGTCACGCCTTTGGCCTGCGCCAGCGCCGTGAGCTTGTCCACTAATTCCAAGTTTTTGGTGAAATTCTCGCCCTGGTAGCGCGGGAAAAAACGGCGAAAATCGCTGGCCTCAAAGTCGTCCGGTGATTTGATGTCCCCTGATAAGAAGCCCCGGCCTAATGGCGCGTAGCCCACGAACCCAATGCCCAGCTCCCGCGTCGTGGCCAGAATAGCCTCTTCCTCCACCCGGCGGTCGAAGAGCGAATACTCAGTTTCGAGGGCCGTAATCGGGTGCACGGCGTGCGCCCGACGGATGATGTCGGCCGGCACTTCGCTCAGGCCCAGGTAGCGCACCTTGCCTTCTTCGACCAGGCGGCTCATGGCCCCCACGGTGTCCTCAATGGGCGTGTTGGGGTCCATGCGATGCAGGTAGTAGAGGTCCACGTGGTCGGTACCCAAGTTCTTCAGCGAGCGCTCGATGGATTTGCGCACGTACTCGGGCCGGCCGTTCAGCGCATTGGTCAGCGTTTCCGCGTCGTCAATCTCGTAGCCAAATTTGGTGGCAATGGTGTACTGGTCGTGCCGGCCGGCCACGGCCTTGCCCACCAGGCGCTCATTGAGCAGCGGACCGTACACGTCGGCCGTGTCGAGCAGGGTCACGCCCAGCTCCAGGGCCCGGTGAATGGTGGCGATACTCTCGGCTTCGTCGGCGGTGCCGTACACGACCGAGCCGGCCAGCGTCGTCATCCCCATGCAGCCCAAACCTTCGGCCGATACTTCCAGCCCCTGGCTGCCCAGGGCTATTTTTTTGATGGTACTCATAAAGCGAAGAGGGATTAAAAGGGAATCGGTTTAGTGCAACTGGCAGGTTAAAACTTAAGGTCTGCCCTCGCCAAAGAGTTAAGCCGCCGCGGGGCCGCTAGCGCCAGCCCTGCACGGCGTGGCCGCCAAAGATGCTGCGGTTCACCTGGGGCGTGAAAATCATGTAGGGGTGCACCAGCTCCAGGGCGCTCACCTGGTCCAGCGTCTGCAATTGCTTGGCCGTCAGCTGCACCGTGAGGGCCGCCAGGTTGTCGTGGAGCTGCGCCACCTTGCTGGCCCCCAGCAGCAGCGAGCTGATGCCCGGCTGCGCCAGGGCCCAGGCCAGCGCCACCTGCGCCAGCGGCCGGTCGAGCGGCCCGGCCACCGCGCGCAGCGCGTCGAGCACGCGCCAGTTCTGGTCGGTAAACTTGGTGTCGCCCAAGGGGTTGGGGCCGCTGAGCCGGCCCTCGCCGCTGGCCTGGGTGCCGGAGTTGCCCCGCTCGTACTTGCCGGCCAGGAAGCCCCCCGCCAGCGGGCTCCACGGCACCACGCCCAGCCCCAGGGCGCGGGCGGCGGGCACGTGCTCGCGCTCGATGCTGCGTTCGGTGAGCGAGTATTCGGGCTGGAGCGCAATGGGCCCCGGCACCCCGTGAAATTGCGCCAGCAGGGCCAGCTGCGTCATATACCAGGCGGGCACGCCGGAGAGGCCGAAGTAGCGAATCTTGCCGGCCCGCACCAGGTCGCCCAGCGTTTGCAGCACCTCCTCGGCGGGGGTCACCATGTCCCAGGCGTGCATCCAGTACAAGTCCACGTAGTCGGTTTGGAGCCGCTTTAGGCTGCCTTCCAGCGCCCGGTAGATGTTTTTGCGCCCGCTGCCGCCGGCGTTGGGGTTTTGCGTGGCGTTCCAGGTGTACTTGGTGGCCAGCACCACTTGGTCGCGCAAGTGGCGGTCGGCCACGAAGCGGCCCAGCAGCTCCTCGCAGTGGCCGCCCGAGTAGATGTCGGCCGCATCAATGAAGTTGCCGCCCGCGTCCACGTAGGCATTGAAAATGGCCCGCGACACCTCATCGGAAGTGCCCCAGCGCGGGGCCCCGAAGGTCATGGTGCCCAAGGCGAGTGGACTAACTACTAGGCCGGAGCGGCCCAGGGTACGGAAATCGGTGAGAAGCATGGGTTACAGGTAAGAGTTAAAAGTGAAGGGTTAAAAAGTAATTTGGAAGGATTTTAACTCTTCACTTTTAACTCTTAAATTATTTAAGCCGCCGTAGCGGCCGCTTCAATGGGGCCGCCGAAGGCTTTGATGACGGGCAGCGGATTCCAATACTCGCGGAAGAGCGTGATGCGGCCGGCCTGGGTTTTTACCACCGCCACGTAGCGCTGAAGGTAGGCCGCGTTGGTGTGCTCGTTGCGGGCCGTGCCTTCGTATTCCAGCACCGTGACGGCCGGGTCGGTGCCGTGGTAGGCGGCCCGCAGGCTCATGCCGTCCGAGCCGAGCGTACCCTTGATTTTGCGGAGGTAAGCGGCAATGTTGGCCTGGCCCGTCGTCTGCACCATGCCGCCGGCGGGGGCGAACGGGCACTCCAGCACGCCATCCTCGGCGAAGAAGTCGGGGAACGTATCGGCCCCCGGGGCGAGCCGGTCGCCGAGCTGTTCTTTCAGAATATCGGCAAGGGAAGTAGCAGGCATATAAGTTTGATTAACAAAAAGTTAAAGAATTTTCTGGAAGCAGTTCCGTAGCTCGTTCACGAACAGCTCGGGCTGCTCGAAGGCCGCGAAATGCCCGCCCTTGCTCACCTCGTTCCAGTAGAAGAGGCGGCTAAAATCGCGGGCGGCCCAGGCGTGCGGCACCACGTGGGTGTCGTTGAGAAACATGCTGACGCCGACCGGCAAATCAACTTTCAGGTCCAGGTCCTCGAAGCTTTCCCAGTACAGCCGGGCGGCGGAAGTCGCCGCGTTGGGCAGCCAGTAGAGCATGATGTCGTCCAGCATTTCGTCGTAGGACAACACCTGCTCCACCGCGCCCGGGTGGTCGACCCAGGCCTGAAACTTCTCGTAGAGCCAGGCGGCCAGCCCGGCCGGCGAATCGGCCAGGCCGTAGCCCACGGTTTGGGGGCGGGTGCTTTGCTCCTGGCTGTAGCCCGTGCCCTGGTCGGCCATGCGCTGCTCTTTTTTGAGCGCCCGCTGCGCCTCGGGTGCGGGGTCCGCCTTGTCGGCCGGCTCGGGCTTGGCAAACAGGGTGTTGAGGTGAATGGCCCGGCAGCCCGGCGGGCGCAGCATCCCGAGCTTGCCCGTGACGGCCGCCCCCCAGTCGCCGCCCTGCGCCACGTAGCGCCCGCCGTAGCCCAGGCGCTCCATGAGCGCGGCCCAGGCGCGGGCCGTACGCTCGATGCCCCAGCCCGGCTCCGTGGGCTGGTCCGAAAAGCCGTAGCCCGGCAGCGAAGGCAGCACCAAATGAAAGGCATCGCGGGCCGCGCCGCCGTGCGCCACCGGGTCGGTGAGCGGCCCAATCACCTTGTGAAACTCCAGGACCGAGCCGGGCCAGCCGTGGGTCATGAGCAGGGGCAGGGCCTCGGCGTGGGGCGAGCGGACGTGCAGAAAATGAATGCCCAGCCCGTCGATGGTCGTGCGAAACTGGCCCCAGGCGTTGAGTTGGGCCTCGCAGCGCCGCCAGTCGTAGTGGTCGCGCCAGTAAGTGCACAGGGCCTGCACGCTCGCCAGCCGGGCCCCCTGGCTCCAGTCGGCCACGGTTTCGGGGCTCGGCCAGCGGGTGAGGGTCAGCCGCTGGCGCAGGTCGTCGAGGGCGGCCGGCGGCACGGCCAGCACGAACGGGGTGATGCTTTCGGCAAGGGCAGTGGGCTCGCTCATGGGGCCAGGCCTTCGGGTTGTTTGCCGGCGGTTTCCAGCACCGCCAGCGGGTTGAAATACTCCCGAATCAGGGTCAGGCGGCCGGCCGTCACCTGGTAAATGCCGACGTAGTGCTGGCGGTAGGGCCGGCCCGAGGCGCGGTCGTGCCCCTGGCTCTCGTATTCGAGCACCGTCGTGTGGCCATCGTTCATCGGGTAAGCGGCCGTCAGCACGAAGGCATCCAGCACCGTGCTATCCACGCCGTCCGCCAGGTAAGCGGCCATCGCCGTTTTGCCCGCCTGGTGCACGGCCCCGCCGGGCGCGAAGGGAAACTCAAACACTGCGTCGTCGTGAAACATGTCCAGGTAGCCGACCACGCCCGGCGCGAGCGCGTCGCCCAGGGCCCGCCGGACCATTTGCGTCGATTTATCCAGGAACAGAAAGTCGTCCACCTTGCTCGGTAAGTAGTTGCGGTCAGGCATTAAAACAGTGGTTGGAGCAGCCGCGCCGTGAAAGCCAACCCCCAGACGTTGCTGTCGGCTGTGCGGCGCACGGCTTGGTGGATGTAGAAGGCCTCCGCGGCGAAGCGGCGACCCAGCGGGTAAGTCGCGCCCAGGGCCGTCTGGTTGAGGGTCCAGCCGGCCGCCCGCCAGTCGTAAAAAATCTCTTCGTAGGCGTACATCGTGAAGCGCCGGCGGCCCAGGCGCACGGAGTCTTCGGCACGCAGCATATTGCGGTAGCGGGTCGAAGGGCCGGTTTCCTGAAACCGGCGCTCGACCAGGTTGCGGTCGCTGAGCACCAGGTGACCCAGGGGCAGCGTGCCGGTGGCTGCCAGCCGCACCCGGCTGTCGTAGGGGTGCGGGCCATTTTGCGGGCGCGGCTCGAGAATACCGAAGTAGCCGTTGGTCAGGCTAACGTAGCGGTTGAGCTTAACAGCCACGTTCAGCAAACCCAACTGCCCCGGTTGGTCGCCTACTAGCTGGAAGTAATAAGCCTGCACCTGCACCCGCTTCGACACCGGCACCCACAGGCCCACCTGCGGCAGCACGAAGATGGTGTTCGTCTTGGATGAAGGCCGGGGCGCGACGTCAAAGCCCTGCGCCCGTGCGCCGCCCGCCGCTGCGCTGACCCCGCCCACCAGCGCCAGCCACGCCAGGGCGGGACTGGCAGCAGGGACTAGGCGTTGGCGGATGAGCATGGTAAAGCGGCGTTGGTAAATAGCGTTATTCTAAGCAGCCACTATGGCCGCCCATACCAGTCGGCTCTACAGCAGCTTGTCTACCGTAATGGGCAGCTCGCGCACCCGGATGCCGGTGGCGTGGTACACGGCGTTGGCCACGGCGGCGGCCGCGCCCACGATGCCGATTTCGCCCGCGCTCTTAAGCCCCAGCGGCGCGTGCGGGTCGGGTAGGTCGAGAAAATGCACGTCGAGTTCGGGAATGTCGGCTTGTACGGGCACGTGGTATTCGCCCAGGTCGGGGTTCATGAGCCGGCCAGTGCGCTCGTCGTACACTGCTTCTTCCAGTAAGGCCATGCCGATGCCCATGATGACGCCGCCCCGGATTTGGGAAGTCGCGGTCTTGGGGTTTATAATCCGCCCGCAGTCCATGACCGTGACAAAGCGCCGCACCTGCACTTGGCGCGTGGAGTGGTGCACCGCCACCTCGCAAAAATGCACCCCGTAGGAGGCCATCGAGTACTTGGCCCCCTCGGTGGGCGGGGGCGACGAGCCTTCCGCTTCCAGGAAGGGCTTGGTTAGCCCGGCCAGCAGCGCCCCGTAGGATTCGCCCACGGTGGGCTGGTCGACCAGGTAGAGCCCCCCGGCGTGCAGCCTGACGTTGGCGCGGTCGGCTTGGTGCAGCGGCGAAGCCTTGTTTTCGTGGGCCAGCTTGACCAGCTCGTCCGTCAGCTTATCAGCGGCCGCCTTGATGGCCAGGCCCACCGAGGCCGTGGCGGCCGAGCCCCCCATGGCCCGCCACACGGGCAGGTCGGTGTCGCCCTGCACGTAGTGGGCCTGCGCGAAGGGCACCGCAAAGCGCTCGGCAATGTGCTGGGTTTGGACGGTGGCCGCCCCTACCCCCATCTCCACCGACGACGTGAACACCGTGACCGCGCCCTCCGGGGTCAGGCGGGCCCGCACCGTGGCCGGCAGCGGCTGGGTCGGGTAGTTGGCCGTCGCGACGCCCGTGCCCACGAGCCACTCGCCCTGCCGGGTGGTGCCGGGGGCCGGGCGGGCGGCATTCCACCCGAATTTCTCGGCCCCCAGCGCGTAGCATTCCAGCAGGGCGCGGCTCGAAAAGGGGGTGTCTTCGGTGGGGTCGCGCAGGGGCTCGTTGCGCCGGCGCAGCTCCACGGGGTCAAGGCCTAACTTATAAGCCAGCTCGTCCATCGCCGATTCCAGGGCGAAGGAGCCGGGGGTATCGCCGGGGGCGCGCATGAAGGAGTTTTGCACGCGGTCCAGCTCCACCACTTTCTGCCAGACGTGGATATTCGGGGCGGCGTACTGGTGGCGGGCCATCGTGGAGAACTGCTCGGCATATATATCCTTGGTGCACATGGTGTAGCCCGAGTGCACCAGGGCCGTCAGCTCGCCTTCAGCCGTGGCCCCGAGGGCCACGCGCTGCTCGGTGGTGGTGCGCCCGCCCACCGTGCGGTTGACCGAGGCCCGGGCCAGGTTGAGCTTTACCGGGCGGCCCACCAGCCGGGCGGCGGCGGCGGCCAGCGGCACGTTCTGCCACATGGCCACCTTGCCGCCGAACGCACCCCCCACGAATTCGGTGACGACCCGCACGCCATCCGCCTTCAGCCCGAACATCTCCACCAGCGCTTCCTTCACGCCCGTCGGGTACTGGGTCGAGTCGTACACCGTCAGGTGGTCGTCGTCGCGCCAAATCGCCGTGGTGGCGTGCGGCTCCAGGGCGTTGTGATTCAGGTAGGGCGTGGTGTAGGTTTCGTCCACGCGCACCGGGGCCAGGGCCAGGTTGCCTTCGGCGTCGCCCTTCGTGATTTCGGCCGGCAGCAGCACTACGTGGTCGGGTTTAAAGGCCTCGGCCTTGTGCTCGGTCAGCGACAAGCGGAAGGGCTGGGCCGCGTATTCCACCCGCACCAGGCGGGCGGCGTAGGTCGCTACCTCCAGGGTTTCGGCCACGACCACGGCTACCACTTGCCCGTTCCAAGTAATGTCGGCCGATTGCATCACCGGCAGCGTCGTGGTGGAGCCCGCCAGGGGGTTCGCCATGTCCACCACGTAGGCAGAGGACGGGGCTTTCATCCGCGGGGCGTTGCGGTAGGTCATCACCGTCAGCACGCCGGGCACGGCTTCGGCCGCCGCCGTGTCCAGGTCCGTGACGTTGCCTCTGGCCACGGTGCTGTGCACCAGCGCCGCGTACGTCATCCCGTCGAGCGGGTACTCGGCGCTGTACTTCGCGCCGCCGGTCACTTTCAGGCGGCCATCTACGCGGGCGTAGGGCTGGCCCACGAACTGATTGGCGGTGAGCAGCGGGTCGGTGGGCAGGTCGGGCGTGAGCTTCATGGCCTTGCTCGCCAGGCTGCTTACTTCGTTCAGGATGGTGCCTTTGAGAGTGGCCATGCGTAGGGGCGGGGGTGAAACGGTTGAAAGAGCGCCGGCCCGGGCGGCGAAGCGAGCAATTTGCTGACGAGCAGCCCGGGCCAAACTACAAAATAAAATCCTGCGCCAGCAATTCACCAACACTATTCAAATAACTTCTTGACTAATTCAAGCAATTTTACCAGTTTGGCGCAATAGCTCGTCTGAAGCGCCTGCCGCACTATCGTTTGCCGGCTAATCTCGCCGAAGCACTTGCGGCGGGGACGGTAACTCTCCACCGGCTCCGGCGTAATGGCAGGCAGTGACTAGCCCCAACCCAACCCCCAGCCAACCGGGCCCCGACCCGTTTACCGTTTATGCTTTCGACACCGCTACCCTGACGGCCAACCAACTGGCCATGCCCTACCAGCGGCGCAGCGCGTATAAAATCAGCTTGTACACGGGCGGCACGGCGCAGGTGCAGTACGCGGGGCAGACGCTGGCCATTGGCTGCGCGAACCTGGTGTTTTTCAACCCCTTCCTGCCCTACTCCTGCCAGCAGCAAACCAACTTGACGGGCTTCTGCTGCGAGTTCACGAACGAGTTTCTGCACGGCGTCGACCGCACGGCGTCGCTGCAAGAATCGCCCCTGTTTCGCTTGGGGGCCAATCCGCTGTTTGACCTGGACCCCGAACAGGCCGTGCTGCTGCGCGAGACTTTTCAGCACCTGTTGGCCGATTCGGAGTCGGGCTACCGCCACAAGTACGAGTTGCTGCGCACGCACGTGCAGCTGCTGGTGCACCTGGCCCTACAGCTGCGGCCCGCCCCGGCCCCGCCCCAGCAACTACGCCCAGCTACCTGGCTGGCGGCGCAGTTTCTTCAGTTGCTGGAGCGGCAATTTCCGGTAGTCTCGCCCGCGCAGCCCGTGGCGCTGCACACGGCCCAGGCGTTTGCTGCGCAATTGGGGGTGCACGTCAACCACCTGAACCGGGCCGTGCGCGCCACCACCGGCCGCACCACCAGCGTCCAACTGGCCGAGCGCCTCGCCCACGAGGCGCAGGCGCTGCTGCGGCACACCGACTGGTCCATCGCCGATATTGCCCAGGGCCTGGGCTTTGCCGAAGCCACGTACTTCAACCGCTTCTTCCGCAAGCAGACCGGGGTATCACCCAACGCGTTTCGGCAACAATCCCAGTAAGGGGCCTTATCAGGGGTCTCCCAGAAAACGGAAATCCAGCACATTAAAGACTATAAACTAAAGACTACATTAGTAGACTTTTGCGTGGCAGCAGGGCCTTGACCCTGCGCTAAGCCAGCTCAAGGCGGGTCCAAAGAGCTACGGCTTTTTGGACCCGCTTCAAAACCGCTAATTGGAGTTGGGTTGGTAGTTGGACCAAGCATTACGGTAAGGTCTTGTTGACTCGCTTAGCAGTAGGTGGCCTTCTTACTAGCAGCGAAGGGCTGGCATTACGCTGAGCACTTGCAGATTGCGTGGAGTCACTAGCCCCCTTGGCCGAACATAATGTAGGAAGTTCGCCAGCGTAACCAGACCATCCCAATCGGCTATCTTTCTCCATGCAGCACCAAGAAATTGAACCGCCCGAAGAACTCCGCGATACCATCCAGAGCTTTTGGTACACGAGCAAAGACTTTGGCGAATTGCCCGCGCGTTTTGAGGTCGTCCCGGATGGTTACGCGGAAATTATTTTTCATTTCGGCCGCGCCGGTAGCCGGTTGACCACGGGCAGCGGACAGTCCTTGCCCTCCCCGTTTCTGGTGGGGCTGCTCAATAAGCCGGTTTGTTTTTCCGCGCAAAACCAGGTAGAACTTATTGGCATCCGGTGCTTTCCCTGGACCGTGTTCGAGTTGCTTGGCCTGCCCCCTGGCAAAGATGGCGTGCGCCTCATCGAGCATCCCATCGCCGAGTTGCAAGCCCCGTTAACCGAGTGGCTGCAAGCGGGTAACGTAGCGGAGGCGCTGGCGCAGGTAGCCCAGTATTTCGGGCAGGCCCGGTCGCGGAAGGCCAGTGACCGGCTGCTCGGCCAAGCGGGCGGGGCGATGCGGGCCGCCAACGGCACCCTGCCGGTGAGCCAGGTAGCGGCAGCGGCCCATGCCACGGTGCGGACCCTGGAACGGAAATTCAAGCAAGCGGCGGGCCACACGGTGAAGGACGTGTCGGGCCTGCTGCGCTTTGAGCAGGTCCGCCACCGCCTCTGGCAGCACCCAGCAGCCAGCCTGGCCGGCTTGGCGCACGAGCTGGGCTATACCGACCAATCCCATATGGGACGGGAATTTAAACGCTACGGCGGGACGCCGCCGGCGGCCTTCGCCCGCAAAGCCGCGCACTGGCAACGGGCGGGCAGCATCGATTTTGTCGCGTTTATTCTAGCCTAAGGCCGCCGCCTGCCGGAATTTTGTGGGGCAATCGTGCGAAAGCCAGCAAATAAAATCGGTAGAAAATGGAATCGGTAAACGAAAAAAAAGTACTTGTCTCGGGTGCCAGCATCGCTGGGCTCGCCACGGCCTATTGGCTGAATAAACTAGGGTACCACGTCACGGTGGTGGAGCTGGCTAACGGGCCTCGTCTGGGCGGGGCGGCCATTAATATTCAGGGCGAGGCCTTGGCCAGCGCCAGACGGATGGGCATTTTTGCGCAGTTGAAAGCCAACCGCTTGCAGTTGGAGCGGTTGGAATTTAAAAACGCCGACGACGTAACGGAAGGCGCGACGATGCTCCTGGACAAGGAGGCACCGCTGGCGGACGACGACCTCGAAGAAATCGAAATTGAGCGCGATAAGCTCATAACGATTTTGGGTAATGCCCTAAAAAACGAGGTTGACTTTCTGTTCAACAACCGCATCACCGCGCTGAGCGAAACCGCGGACGCGGTCCAGGTGACGTTTGCAACCGGTCCGCCCCGCGCCTTTGACTTGGTGTTTGGCTGCGATGGGGTTCATTCGGGGGTGCGTCAACTGTGGTTTGGGCACGAGGTCGAATACGCCCATTTTCTGAACCATTATGCGTCGCTCACCATCGTCAATGTCTTGCTGATAGAGCCAAACACGGCCCAACTGTATAACGTGCCGGGTAAGGGCATCATGTTAAATGCGTACAATGGGAAGACCGACATCATTTTTTGGTTCTTTGCCGAGAATGAAATTCCGTACGATTACCGGGATGCCGCGCAGCAACGGCAACTGGTGGTGGACCAGTTTGCTGGCCAGGGCTGGCGCACTACCGAATTGCTGGAAGAAGTAAAAAAGGCGGAAATTTCTTACTTCGATAAATTCTGTCAAATCAAGATGCCGTCGTGGACCAAAGGCCGCGTGGCGCTGGTGGGCGACGCCGGCTATTGCGCGTCGCCCGCGGCGGGCATCGGGGCCTCGCTGGCCATGCGTGGGGCCGCCGCCGTGGCGGCGGCGTTGTCAACACATGATGGCCATTTTGAGGCCGCGTTTCAAGCGTACAACCAGCATCTGCGGCCGTTTGTGGAGGAAACGCAAGCTGCTGCCCTCACCTCATTAAGCGACTTCCTAATTCCCAGCACCGAAGAAGCTATTCGCACTAGAAACGCGCAGGGAATACCCTTTTAGCAGGTAGGCAGGTGGGCACCTCGTCAGCGGCGCGTTGCAAGTGACAGGTGCTGGCTTGGTCACGCGCTCAGCAAGCAGGTTCCCGCCCGCAAGGAATTGTAGGAGGCCGACCAGCAGTCCACCTGCCAATTATAGGGACTACTTCCAGATGGGTTGCCGCCGCACCCGCTACAAAATCCTGTGCTTCGCTAGCTGTCAGATTACCAAAAAGGCGAATCTGCCTACTGCTAAGCCAGTCAACAAGGCCTCACCGTAATTCTTGGTCCAATTACTAACGCAACCCTGATTAGCGTGCTTAAAAAGGCGAAGCACGGCTTGTTAGCCAACCATATGCCATAAAATCAGGGCCAGCTTAGGGGCCGCAGCTCCAGAAGCCAGCGGCTCCTGCTCACCGGAGCAGGGGCCGCCGGCCGCTAGTCGGCGCTGCTCAACCGCCCCTTTAGGTTCGGCGAGCTGATGGCAGCCCACCGCTACCTGGAGGCCAATGAAGCCATCGGCAAGGTCGTCGTGGTGCTGCCGTGAGGCCCGCCCACTCTGGCGGGGAGGGAGAAGAGCAGTGCCGTTATCGTCGGCGAGGGGCCAGCCGGAGGACCTTTGCGTATTCTTTTGCCCCCCTTATTCGCGGTCGCCCTCATGAAATCCTTGTTGAAAATCGAAGAACTGGCGGAAATGCTGGTCGCCCTGCTCGTATTTGCGCACCTGCCTTACCCGTGGTGGATGCTGCCGGCTACTTTTCTGCTCCCGACTTGAGCATGCTGGGCTATTTGGCCGGTTCGCGCGTGGGGGCCGTTAGCTACAACTTGCTGCACCACAAGGCCCTGGCGCTAGCCCTCGGCGCAGCGGGGTGGCTGCTGAGCCAGCCGCTCCTGCTGCTGGCGGGCACGGTGCTGCTGTTTCACAGCGCGCTGGACCGGCTGCTCGGCTACGGCCCCAAGTATGCCACCGGCTTCCAGGACACGCACCTCGGCCGGGTGGGCAAGGACCAAGCGGCCGGAGCGGCTACCTAAAGCGTTGCCCGGGCCCGGGCCGCTATTTCTCGGGACTATTCATCTAGCAGCCCGCTTTTGCTGGCTTTCCCTCGGCTAGCCGGCAAAGCTCTTTCCTGCCCAATTTCGCACTTTGTGCCACCCAAACCGGAATTTGGATGATTCACGCGCAGCGCGGGGTGCTGCACTACCACCAAAGCCGCGACGGTCAGGAATGGACCTACTACTCCGGCCGGGAGCGGGAATTCGTGGGCTCTGGCAGTGGGCGTTTGAGTGCGGTAGCGTAGCAACGAAATGGCCGCCTTCGCTGGCTGGCCGTCCGAGGAGAAGGTAGATTCACTCATGGGGCAGTGGGTGCTGGCTACGGGCTGCTGCCTGTTCAAGCATTGTTCGCGCGTTGAAACCAGTACATGGCTGGGTAGCCGAGCGCTTTGCGGAGGATGCTCATTTGCCCGATGTGAAAGGGCTCGTGCAGCACGATTGAGGTTGTGTGTTGCTTCTGTAGAGTTGCGTAGCTTTGGGCATGGTGTTAGAACCCGTTATCTGCCCGGCCTGTCAGCAGCCGGAGGCTGTTTACCGCC
>JAABUL010003456.1_pt1 | contig 23401 bp, 21 predicted proteins | sample 5559151 | NCBI WGS metagenome assembly JAABUL01 (sample SAMN10711876, study PRJNA513368) | rock metagenome | isolation source: Antarctica rocks | place: Antarctica: Victoria Land, Pudding Butte sud | reverse complement strand
TCTCCCCTCTTCCGACCTCTCCTTAAATAAACAACCAAAGCCACCACCACCACAATCACAGTCCACACATCCAAACTCGTGACCGCAGCAATCCATCAACGATATCCGACACAGCTTCACCAAGCTACTTCCGTCCGAGTAGGTGTGTCCTGCTGACTTTGCCTCGCGCAGCGAAGTGAAGCGAATGGTGTGCTCAACGTCCCTGTGTGAATGGGACCGCGAGAAAAGAGATAAAGCGTTGTATAAGCCAGGGAAGTGGAGAAGGTGGAGAGAAGAATGGCATGTTATGGATTACACGTCCTGATATGAATTCATTCGAGTCATTTCGACTTTGTCTCCCCCCCAGGCGTTCTGATGCCATTTCATAGTGATACAACTCACGACCACCAAGACGTGAACACTTTCATTAAGAGTTTTAGAATTTCAAGCGAATTCCACGGGGAGGTGTGGTTATGCCCCACCATCACATAATTAATACAATCTGTGTCAAATGGACGATTTGCTCTTGGAGCTCTATACATGTGCTTTTGTGACAAGGCAACAAAGGCAGAGGTTGGGTATACATGCTCGCTAATCTGACAGAAAATTCACTGTTCCTGGAACGCCCAACTGTATGCAGCCGCCCAGAAAGTTGCGATTAGTCAAGACAGGTTCGTAGAAGGGAAGAAGAATTTCGCTCAAATAGAATCACAAGGGTACGCTCAAGGCGATAAGCCAGAAGAGCGCAGGGGTTCAGGCCTCGATAGCTTTACGAAGGTCGTTCCACTTTTGCTTCAGGCCATCGTATTCGGAATTCATCTGGGCGGTTGTCAGTAAACGCCAATATTGGTGGGACCGTGATTGTAAATACCTCCGCAAATTGCATCTTTGTTTGCACCAACACCTTCTCCATATCTGCCATCTGCTCTTCCAAACTCCTGTTCTCGTTCTGTACTTCCACATTCCGCTTCATGATCCTCTCCATCTCCTCCTTTAGCCTATTCTCGACTTCCTCGGGCTGTCGTTCGACCAGACTCCGTAATTCCTCGGTCTGACCTTTCAAGCTTTCGATGCCATCATGGAGCTCCTGGTTCTCGACTTTGGTTCGTACGAGCTCCGAAGCCATCTGAACATGTTCCGTGTCGGACTTCTCTGTTCGTTCTTCTAATGATCGGACCTTGAGAGCCAGAGAAGCGTTAGCTGAACGGAGGGTCTCAAGCTCGGCTTCTTTTTCTTTCTCTGCGCGCTGTTTTTCTTCCCACTCGGATGTATAAGTCTTGAGCACCTCCGGCGTTATCTTTACTAGGCAAGCGTCTTGGACAAGGATGTCTGCACGATACGTTTCCTTATCTATCCCTCCTGAGCTACCGAAGAAGCCCGACTCCAGAAGAGAGTTCCCAGATGGTGCTTGATCAATGTAAACATCGAAGAGCCGATCTTTCAGAAAATTCGTAAGGCCTGCCATATCGCTCATAGCAAGTAGAGTGTCGGCGTTCTTTTGCATCAGTGCTATGCCAAATTTCAGGATGGCACCTTCAAGACCTTCACTGAGAATGAGATCGTACACTCGAAGGACAAGTTGGAGAGGAAAGCGGTAGGCAAACAAAGTGAGAAACCATTGAGTAGCGTATAATTGTGGAGCAACGCCTCTACGATAGAGGTGACAATACAAGGCCGGCTCAAGGTCTTCCAAGAGTCTTTCGAACTGATACAGGTGTAAGTGTAGACCAGGCATGTCCTGGATAAACAAGTCCCGGAGATGATACTGATTCATCAGTCGAACCAGGAGACAGAAAGCCTCTTCTTCCGGCATCTAGAATGACATAAGATTAGCCTAACGTTGCTGAATGAATGACTTACGTTAAACAATAGCGGCATGACCAAGAAGTTCATGCCCTGGGCATAGCCGACGCCTTCATCAAACAAGGCATAGGCTTTGCACACTCCAAATAAGCCTTCTTGTAGTCCAGCAGCCGCGGCATACTTTGAGTAACTAGTCCTTGCTCCGAGGTCCTTTCGTATGACCTTCTCCAACTTTTGTAAGGCAGCGGCATCCTCCTTTGCTTTTTTCTTTCGTTCGCCTATCATCGCTGCTTGTAGCTTCATCAAGTTCTCATGGTCGTCCTTCTGGGAGGCCGCCGGCGATGCCATGCCATTAGCTGCTGAAGTGGCGGGCGTTGACTGACCTGAATGTGCAGACGATGCTGAGGAGGCTATCGATTGCTTTTCTTTAGCGTGGCCATTCATTAGATTGGTGCCTGTCTGTTGGCCTGTGACTGCGGCCACATGCTCTCGATCTTTGTCGGTACCACGGACTAGCAGCTCTCGATATACACTCTCCAGCTCTTCATTTTTGCTCTGTGCCAGCACTTGCCAAACGACGCCTCGGATAGCACTTGGGATGCCGCTTGCTATCGCTACACTGAGTTCTTCGGCACTCGTTCTTGCAACAGCTGCCGGCCCTTCATATACCACGGATTGCCACAGATCCCAATCTACGGGAGCTCCCGGATCAGTCATAGCTGAAGGCCCAGCAGATATACCAGACGCTGTTCCTGGAGCGAGGCTTGTATTGATCGTTGGGGGAGCAGCAGAGACTGGTGAATGAAGGGGGCTGGCCCCGGCAAGACCGCCCTCTTTCTCATCAGCAACGCTTGTGGGGCTTCCAATTCCAAGACCGATGCTTGCACTGCGTCCTATCATAGCAGCCAAAGCACCTCCACCAGTCCCCCCGCCAGTAGTCGGTGACCCAAGTTCCTGCCCCTCGAGGGACTGTATTCCGGCTTCTTCTCTCATCCGAAGCATTTTGAACCTATCTCGTAGACTGTTCCTTTGGTGCTTTGCCCCGGCTGAGCTATCTGATGGGGACTCTTGGCCCTCATCCAGCTTGCTCAACATGAGTTCGGGATTGGAGCTGATTGAGGCCATCGAGGTAACAGTGTTCCGGCGATCATGGGAAGCCGGTGCAGGAGGAGCTGGAGCAGAGTCTTTGTTCGCGGATGTACTCCTCGAAAGCCACGAGAAGCTCATGCCCAATTTTCTAGGAGGGGGAGTAGGATTCGGAGGGGTTGCTGTTGGTTTTGCAGCAGGTGGTGGACCCCAAGGTATAGACGGCAGATTGCCCGATAGACCCTGTGACCGGAAGGGTAATTTTGGAGGGGATGCGGCCATGTCTTGATCGGATGTGATGGCAGCCGTCGAGCTGGACGACCTACTGTCATTGGCGCCGTCGAGCTGCACATCGTCCATCGAAGAGGCTGATATTCGATGAGCGGTCAACAATGGCGACTTTGCTGGCACATCCACAACGGTAGTATATTGGCTCAATGCCTCTTGCTCGGGTTCATGGACTGAAGCTCCATCGATGGGTGATGTCAACTTCGGACCTTTCGGTGTATCTGGTGTTGAGGCAGCAGAGGACGGACGGTGTTCATCAAGGGAGGATTTTGAGGTCGAATGGCTTGACTGTGGTCTTGATGTAGAATCAGGTGCATCTTCGAATGTGTCCTGCCCGAGTCAGCCCCTTCAATGTTCGTTCTCTATTGCGAGTCACTCACGCCTTCTCGGTCAGAACTATCAGCACTCGAACCCTTGATAGGATCGTCGGCCATGGGGGAAGAAAGAACTCTATTGTATCAGAGAATAGGTAGAGGTCCAATCGAAAGGTATCAGAATGCCGAAGAAGGTCGTGCCTGCACGATGAGATAATATAGTAGGAAGTGAACCCCGTGTCTAACGAGTCTTTCACGGATGGAAATCGTGCCAACGACAAACAAGAGGGACAGCTAGATGTCTCACTGTCATGTCTATGGGGCAACGGTCCTCATTAGATAAGTGAGCATTGAGTACTTTTCATGGGAAAAGGGCGTTCGAGGGTCGGTTCGCCGCGTCCCAAACCGGAAAAATGGTTCAGAACGCTTGCAGGGGTCCGGACAATGACAGCCATCTATTAATACATTACAATAGCATCAACTTCACTGCATTCGTCTCTACCCTCGAGTCCTCTTCAAGTACATCAATAAGGTGCATTTGAATGCGGTATAGGGCCTCTATCCAGTGACTGTACTATACTTTCCTAGCGCAATCACTATGCCCCATGCTATGTCCGATCCAAGTTTCCTCGTTTGGCCTGCTCTCTCTCAACCGCCTCGAATAGAGCCTTGAAGTTACCTACGCCAAAGCCATTGAAGTTGTGACGCTGGATGATTTCTAGGAATACCGTGGGGCGGTCAGTCAGTGGCTTAGTGAACAACTGGAGCAGATATCCCCCTTCGTCAAAGTCGACCAGAATGTTCAGCTTCTCAATTGTAGCGATGTCTTCTTCCAACTCCATCATGCTACTAGAGAGTCGCTCCCGCATTGCCTCGTAATACGTCTCGGGCACCTCGATGAATTGAACGCCGCGCCGCTTCAGATTGATCACGCAGTCAATGATGTCTTTTGTTCGGAAAGCAATATGCTGGACCCCAGGCCCATGGTTGAATTTCACATATTCCTCGACCTGGGAAATCTTTATCCCTCGAGCTGGCTCGTTGATAGGCATCTTGATGAGCATGTTTTCCGAGGCCATGACCACAGATTTCAGGGCAGAAAACTCGCTGCATGATGCACCATCGTCAACGGAGAAGAAGCGATGGAAGCCCAGGCACTTTTCGTAGCTTTTTTGCGTTAGCATTTTCAGTATTCTAGGAGATCGTTATCGATGACTTACAATTCACAGGTCTGTTGCAGCTGGTCCCAATCCTGATTGCCCACACAGTGATCGATGTTTTCGATCTCGATCGCTGGTAAGAAGCCATTCACAGGATCCTGTGTATGCACTGTCCGGTATCCTGGTAAGAAAGCGCCTTGATAGTTCCAGCGTTCAACAAGAGTGTGCGTGGTGTCACCAAATGTTTCGATCACAGCTATTACAACCACGCCGTCCTTGTCATACACATCGGACGGGGCCTGCACACTGGTGGCCCCGTTAGAAACAGCAGTGTTGTAGGCAAGCCTCGCATCGTCGACTTCGAAAGCTACATCTTTGACTGCATCACCATGTCTGTCGATATGTGCGTGGATCTCTTTGAGCAGCTGCTTGTCGCGCTCGGTCATATTGGCCTCCACCCAATCTGATGGTTGGTTTGGAGATATGAAGACGAATGTGGCAGCCTTGTTCGCCACCACCTATGAACTTTGGAGTCAGCGCTTTCTGTACACGACAGAAATTTGAATCTGAGACTTCTTTCCGTAGTGGCGCGTGCACAGCTACTCCCAAGATGTATGCACGGTTTAGAATGACAAAATTAACAGGGAGGAGAGTACCGAATGTTACTCACATGGGAGGTAACAGCCCGGGAGCCGGTTTCCAGGCCTTGGTAAGCCTTGGGTTCAAAGCCCAGCCGTGTGACGAAATAAGATGCTGCTTGCAATGCGTTTCCGACATACCAGGTTACATGATCGTAACCACGATAATTCGCTGCACGATTTGGCGTTCGAGGAGGAATCATGCCTGCTTCAGAATATTAGATTTATTCCAACGCATTTTGGAAGGCGCCTACCCTCAGTATGACCAGCTCTCTTCGCGGTTGACGAGGAGCTGTTTGAAGGCGCCATTGGCGTGTTGAATGGTAAAGTCCGTCGTTGTTGGTCTAACACAGCATATAGAGTCGATTGTAATCGAGGTCCGATCGCAAGTTTTCAATACTGACCAGCCAGCCAATTGACAGCGATAGCTTCAATGGGTCAAGTCATTGCAGAGATGCGTGGATCCACGACTGGAAGAGAGCAGTTTTGGTAATCGACTGTCAACATAAGCGATCCAGGATAATTGGCTCTTATTTGTATGTCCTTAGTGCGTCCCGGTAATTGTTATCGGCTGGACTAGCATCTGTAGATGCTCGTGGCATCCTAAATGCCTTGGGGCGAAGAAATCTTCTCCAGACAAGGCCCTTATAATGCAGAGAATCAATCGAAGGTGCGCCATATCGCTTCAAAGCCTCCGGGTTTCATCAACAATGTGGAATCAGGCTAGGAGTTAGTCGAAGCTATGGTAGCAGTTGTCACGAGAGCCATCGCGACAGCAAGCAAAGCTGTTCCATGAATGGAGATGAATTTGCTGCTAATTCACCTATGTAGACCACATCATGCACGCTTCATAAATCAGTGCTGCCTTTTTCATTCAGTAACGATGCCTATCCAACACATTACGGAGTCACAGATGAGGGCGTCCTTCTTGCCAATTCTCGATGGATAGCAGGATTGCTGGCGTCTCGCACGCAGTCAGGCGGATATCAATAACAATACCGGCGGACGCATTAGAAATCGTCCTCAGATCCCTCTATCCTTCTATCATTGCAAGTCGATCCCCCTCGTAGCATACACTCCACCTCTTAATCTCTCAATCAGATCTCATCCCCGATGTCACAATCAATCGCAGACAACAGGTCGTGACCGATCAATCCTTCCATCGTACTCATTTCGTCAGCTGTGGTCTTCTCACGCTGAGCGTTGAAAGTCTCTGCACTCGGCAGCTTCCAGACTTCATCGAACGGTAGCTGGACTAGGGCTTTCTTTTGCTTCCAATTAACTGTGGGATTGCCAGGAACCCTTGGAAGAGCCGGGAAACGACGAAAGCCAGACGTCATCCGCTCATTGCCTTCCTCCCTCATCTCTTCTTCAGTCGGCCACATGGCTTCCGGTCGCTCTTCCTCAGATCGTTCTTCTCTTGGCCGCTCATCGCTAGACCATGGCCAGCTCTGCTGTTCCCTACGAGGCGTCCAGCTAGTCCAGACGGTAGGCATGCACAGAACAGCACTGGAGCCATCCCTGAATTTCTTCCCGCCGAAAGGAAGCACAGTCATGGGTGCTGTTGGTCCTGCAGGTGGCAGATCTGGATGACGTGGTGTCAGGTACTGATGTTCCATTCGAGCAAGCTTGGCCCTAGCATCCTTCGTGCGATCATTCGCGTACTCCAAACGGTGATCAGTCCACTCATTGAACGTGTTAGGGACGCAGAACGAACCACCAACGGGCGGAGGAGCGCCTGAGCTTCCGGAACGGTACTCCTTTATCAGGCTCATTTCCTTGAGGTTCTTGTACACTTCGGCCCATCTCTCCTGCAACCTCGTCTTTGGGTTGACCCATGTCCTTGAATTGGTGTGGCTCACATCGCCCCGAGGTTGGTTCGGTATTACCAGACGCGAAGGCCCTCCTGTGCGTGGATTCGTGTGGTGGAGCCTTCCGCCCATCACTCTTGGGCCGCTTGGGTACTGCCCCTGAATTACACGCGTCGATTTGTCTGTGTGACTTGCTTGAGCTGCCTCTCTAAGATTGTTGGCGACCACTCCTTGGCCTGACTTGCTGGGGATTTGTATGTGATGTGCGTGCGGTTGCCTTCCAGCCAGACTTTGATGGGCTGGATGGGCGGCGGGACTTGCCAGAGTGAACTGTCTGGATGGACTTGAGTAGTCTGCTCGCGGTGAGTCACCACCTCCACTTATGCCCTCCGTACGATATGGTATTCTGGGACCAATGATGAAGCCGTCCACCTCCTCGGGAATTGGAATCCCACCGTGCAGAAACTCCGTTGCGTTCGCGTTAAAAACATGGGGCCTCCTCATCGTTGGACTTTGTATTTCTGTATGAGTTGTTTGGCTCTCAGAAATCGCTGGACTGATCGGTGGACTGGTAAAGGACTCTTGTACTGCTTGCTGCGGTGCGACCGCATCTGTTGCCAGTCCTGTCACACCGTGCGCTTGATTCTGCGCAACGTCTGTTGGCAATGTCTTGATTGTATCGTTACCTGCCGATTGGTTCGGAATCGTCAAGTGCAGTCGCGGCCGGACTTCTCCGTGAATAGGTGTCGCTACGCACATTAGATCGGACCTCTGAGAGCTGTAGGGCATGGAGGACTTACACGGACTGTTAGACATGTTAGGTCTCTTCCAAGGCGGCACGTACACCTGGTTCGGGCTATTGGTGTCGTTTTGGCCCCAAGGTGATGCAGGATAGTCGCTTGGAGAGTTGAACTCCGTCTTATTCCAAGGTGAAGACCAAGAATGCTTTGGAGAAGTCGAACTTGATGAAGCAGCAGCGTTATCTAGCTGTCTCCAAGACGCCGATTGGGGGCCACGTGTTGCAATAGGGGCCTTGTCAATCAACGCGTCTGTCCTACGCCAGGGAGATTTCAAGTGTTGGGATGAGGCGGTGAGTGCTGCATTCGTCAGTCACTGTTTTCGCCGTTGACATTCACATCACGGTACCTGAGTAAGAGGTTTTCTTCCCCTCGCCCGTGCCCTCCATTGTTGGTAGTATCACAATGAAGATTGTGTTTGATTGTTGAAAATCTCCTCGCGTCTGATATCGTCGCGTGCTAGCACAGATAGTGTTGGACAAAGGGGTTATTCTCTCGTCGGCTGTTCTGTGGAGCACAAAGCAAGTGGCGTACATAAGTAAACAGTCGAGATCGGGCGATGGATGAAGACAATGGGAAGACAATGCATTCACTAAGGGGCATTGAGTCACACTTTGGGCGGTGAGTGCTGTGTCAAGGCCATAAATGATAGTGCGGGATAAAGGTTCATTCACGTTCAGGCTTCACATATTAAGGGACTAGCTCCAAAGACCTCGGCCTGCTTTCTCTGGTCGTTGAATGAGGTATTCGAATCGAAGATTCATATGGCATTGTCAGGAGTCAAACAGGACTTCAGGATAGACATCCACAATTACAAATGCTGTCATACCCGGCGTGGATTATGATCATGGCCTAAGGAACAGAGGCCCAGACCAACTGCACTTGCACCTGCGGTTCACCAGTGCGAAACACCCTTAAGGCTTCACGATACTCACCGCTCTCGCAATGCAAGTCGTTTGCATGAGCGGGCATAGCGCGATAGGTCACCACCTATGGACATGTTGCCTAGAGGTTGCAACACTATTTACTAAGAAGTGCTAATACATCTAAGTTGCGACATCTATATGTCTTCTTCGCCTTCTTGTATGGTGATAATAAGAGATAGTCGAGCTGAAGGCTGCTCCAGTACTCTAGTCTTCTGTGCGTAGTATTCTCGATAGTGTAAACGAACCAAAGGGCTTCCATCTTCCTCATTCAACGCGATGCCTGCTCAAACGTCAACCGTAGCAGCGGGTACTATTACGGAATAGATCTCTCCGGTAGTCGGAAGGGTGTTCAATGCCTAGCGACGAAATTGAGGTTTTCTCAACCTCAGGCTTACATCATTCTTCTCCGAACAAATCCTTTCCTTCTCATCACCATTACATAGTGTCCCACTACGACTATGCCCACCATCCCCATCCATCTCCCTTCTCCAGAAAGCATAAAAGCCCTCATCTCAAACCCTCTTCCCCAACTCCTCCACACGCCCACCGGTCTCGCAATCCTCGAGATCCAAGGCACCATCAACCTACCTCCTCCCACCCCGAAATCACCCAGCACACCCATCGGCCGTCTCGTCTTCCCCGACTACTCATCTGACACGCCGGCAAACGACAAAGCATGGATGAAGCGCGTACATCTGTATGTGGGGCTGCACCAGCGACTAACAGGGGAGGTGAAGAGATTGCCGCAGGCTGTGGCGGTGATTCGAAAGCGTGATGAGGGTGCGGATGAGCTGGAGATTGAGGAGATTGTGTATTGGAAAGTTGTCTTCTCAAGTCGGCCTGAGCCGGTGGGTACTTGATGCATGCCTACCTTACCTACCTTCCTACCAGATCGATCGTCGTCGCCACCATTACCCAGCAGCACATTTAGCTTTCTCTGTGGGGCAGCGGTCCTATCTCAAGCCTGCCAACCAGGTCGCTGAGTGAGGCAGACCGGTACGTGAGCTTTATATACGACGACCCCAGATTTATACAGAACTATTCACCTATCTCATCTCCTACTGATCGGTTTGTTTCATTCCTCTACATCCTCAATCTGACAATCGATTTTCATAATGCATCATGAGAGACATCGTGGCCCTCGATGTGGGGACTATCATGGCCTCACTTCGTTCGCTTGCTCACTGGACAACCTTTGTGGTAAGTCACTCCCATATCTTAACATCGTACCATCTAACCCTCCGCAGTCGTTCCTCGCAGTCTTCCCTCGCAGTCTTCCCTCGCAGTCTTCCCTCGCAGTCTTTGTCAGATCTATGATTCTCGGTGAATACGATCTCTACTTCCATCCTCTCCGCAACTTTCGCGGCCACAAGCTCGCAGCAGCAACACCACCACCCTTTGTCTAGCTACTACTTAACGGTCACTTCCCAAGCTGGATAGAAGGCTGTATGCAACACATGGTTCGGTGGTCAATGTCCATCCAGACCAGCCTTCCATTATCGGCTAGTCCCCGTAGCAAGACATCTACCTGGCACGGCCCCATCTCCCGAAGCCAACATTCGAGGTTTCGAGTCACCAAATGGTCATCAGTCCACTGGAAAATCTTGGACCCTGAGACTCATGGTAAGCAGAGGAATATGAAAGCCATACGTTCTCAGACCTCGCGCTACGTGAGCAAGAGTACGTCTTATAAGAATACAGCGACCCTCTGATACAACGCTTGAGATCAATCCGATGGGAGCAAAGAAAAAATTTAAGGAAGCCTACTTGGGCGGGATATGATGGAAGACGGTGAGTATTCGTGGACACTGCTGGCACCCAAGGGTGGTTATCGTACTTAGGTGGGAAATGATGGAAGACTGTGAGTGTCTGTGTGAACTTATCTCCTTCTAAGACGGGTGCCACCCAAGGATAGCCATCGCCTCTCTCACGAGAATGCAAGGATTCAACAAGACAGAGATCACCCAGCGTTCATACCGGTCACGGATGTCGGCACCCTTAATATTGTGTATGCCTCTTCAGGTGAGGGAGATGGCAATGCGAAATCATACCTGGACTTGGGAAACAGTAGACCAACGCATCTAACCAAAGTCCGACCGGCCTGAATTCAAGAAATACCTACTAGAAAACAATTGCTCTGGAGGTATGGCAAGGCCAGATGTTGATTGGACAGCTACACTGCTTCTAGCTGTCAGCGCGACGTCCGCTACAACATACGCAGGAGCTACCTACTTCTGCGTGCGCAATCGACCAATGATTCAGAAGTTGCAAGAAGGGATCAGAGGCACTTTTAGTCGAGATCCGAACGACATCGCTGTCTCGGCGGTCTCGAATTCGCCGCATCCACATGCGGTGTCTCTGGAGATACTTCGTACGCATCCCATGGGTCCGATCTCTGCTCCTCGACAGGAGGATAGACCTGGAGTAGGATCTTGTTACATACCTGTTCCGCAAGGCGTACGTTTAGCTAAAGAACTTGCGAGCTAGCTGGAAATCTATTTCTCACGATTCCAATATCAAGCCGGCATCCCCAAAAGACGGCATTCCACTCTCCGATCCAACTCATCGAGCCGGAACTTTCATCCCCGAGCGCTGGCTCGACGATGCAGATCCTAAATTCGCTCATGACAATAGGGCCATATATGAGCCTTTGACGGTCGGGCCAAGGAATGCACTGGGAGGACGTGCGTGAACCCCCTTTATTATTCGTTAGACATATCAATACGCTGACAGCGAGGTTCCATAGTCTCGCGTGGGCAGAGCTGAAGCCCATCCTTGTCAAGGGGATCTAGCATTGCGATCTGGAATAGCGTGAGAGCAATGTAGGAGAGTGGAATGGCCTGAAGGTATACCCGATCAACGAGAAGATTTTGTGATAATCACATCGAGGGCTTAGTCAGGAGAGAAGTCTATGAAGTAGGCCGAAGCTTGGGCAAGAGTGTTCCATGCATTACTTTGGGCTGACACGTACTTCAGATCTTTTCCAATATACAACAGTGGCTCATGCTTGCAGTCTGAACAGCTTCAACTGGGTGTCTGACCATCACCCATTACACCCAACAACGGAGCGGCTTACCCGATATGGGACAGACTTACAATGATTTCCTGTAGATCTTCAGGGAAAGCATCTCCGTCCTGGTCACAGTGCACCTTAACAGAATCAACCACTACTAGATCAACATAACACCCAACAATGCAGCTTAAACATCGTTTTCCTCCACCACAACAATTCAGTGTTACACCCACAACTATCCTCTCCAAATGTGAACACAACTACTCGAAAAAGTTTCCATCGTTCTGGAAATGGCGTTCTACATGGTACCAACCCAATGACCGCCTAACCCACCTCATCCACTCCCCCCTACATCCTCCCTTTACTCCTTTCAAATCATCTCATCCCGCACCACCTCTAACCCCCTCATCCACCTCCATCAACAACTCGATCTATATCCTAGCCTCCCCCCTCTTCTCAATCACCACAACACCAAAAAAACCTAATCAACGCAACCCCCCTCTAATATCACTTTTAAACACCCCTCCCCTGCCAAAACACTTACGACCCAGCAGTTTCCACCCGCCAACCTCAAACTATCTGTTCATCACCCACGCCTCCATCCACATTCACCTCTACCGAATATACCTTACCCACTCCAACAAGACTCACCTACTCAGAGCCATGCATCACACTATCCATCCATCCCCATCCCCCAATCACATGCCCTGGCAACTATGGCACTCGTCTCGACTAGGCCTTGGCAAAAACTCCTGAAACGAGTGTCTTACCAGGACATGGGATACATACGATTATTGCATTAATAAAGTCACTTTTCGGTACTTCAAACTTCAATCCTGACGTGCGAAGGTTCTGTGCTGGGGTTGGGTTGGGGTTTGGAGATGGGATTGGAGGTGGGAGTTGGAGATGTTTGGAGGTGGGATTGGGGATGGGATTAAACTTGGATTGCTGAGCGCGTTTACGAAAGTTCAGGTCTGTGAATGGGATCTGTACGTATGATGAGTGGAGGAATTTTGATGGAGGGTTTAGGGGGAAGGTTTTAGTGGAGGATTGGGCTGAGGATTGGGTGTTGGCGAGTTTGGTATAGCTTCAATACATACCCACACCCTATAAAGCGCCTTTCGCGTAAACTGTTCTTTGTTCATGATGCTGGGTTCGTGGGTGTGGGAGACTGTGGGATGGGGATTTGTTTTGGATCGGATAGTGTGGAATTCTGGGACTGCGCGAAGGTGGATTGAGTCTGTTGGCTGGTTTCACGTTCTAGGAGGGTGGGAAGGTGGTTGGTAGGGTTGTTTGTTTGGATAGTGTGTAAAGCGAGCGTTGTTGAGTATCTAGTATGTTGCAGTTAGGGCAAGTTCCGATGATTGCGGGAGATATTTCCCTAAATGCCTCTACTGCCGAAAACAATCCGGCTGCGGACGATTGAGATGATGACTACATTCTGCTTCTGACGAATAAAGTAATCGGATGAGCAGTCATTTCGTGCCCTCTATTCGACCTCTTAGCCAATCTTCCTCTCTGCCGATTGGCTTGGCTCCTCGCCTCGGACAATGCAGCGGTGCTGCTCCCATAGCTCAGTGAGCGCGTTGGCGCCATTGTCCCTTTTTGATGAGTCCATGGACTTGGGTAGGGATCTGGAGACAGCGAGACCCGTGGTGCGTGGATGCCCTGTAGGTTCGAGTTGTCAGATGATCGCGCCAATCGTGCCATTCTTGGAAAGTGCTTAGGATCGTAATTCTGCGTAGCATAATCAAGGCCCCTTCTTTGCAAAACGTGCGAGCGCCGGTCCAAGATCCTCCTCATGCTTCTTCAAATGCGGCCGAGCTTTCTTATTCTGCTCCATTCTCAGCGCGTCAATCCTAAGCCGTTGTTCATCAATGACATTCCTCTTCCCCTTCTTCCTCAAATGTTTCCGCAAGCTACTGTTTTTTCCTCTACCTCTATTCTTCAACGCGAGCACAGGATCGTCAGGTTTCTTATCCAGATCTGCTTCCTTCTTCCTGTCAGCCGCAGAGGCCAGGTCAAGGTTTCCGACAAAGTCTGGGTTCAGAGAAATCATCTCTGGCTGCAGCTTGTTGAGGAGTGCCTTGACCTCTGCTTCCTGTCTTTGTTTGGAATTCTCGAACGGATTGACTTCGAGCGAGTCGAAGTTTGGCTCGCCAGCACCTGGTACGATGATGCTGGAAAAGCCACGGTCGTGTGATATGCCAAGAACGCTGTTCGTGGTCTCCACGTCAGCATTCTCGTCTGTGGATGAAACTTAAGTCGTAAAACAGCAGAAGAATTAGAAAACGGAGTGGGGTGGAAGCTTCCGAAGCAAGGTCTTGACACTCGAAAAGCTGTCTGCATTGGGGATAATGAATTAACATACTCTTCAAAGGGACACCATTTCACGCGTTCAATACCTCTCCCTTCCCCACCCCAGCCCATGTACGGTGCCTGCACCTTCTCCTGGTCATTGCGATGTTTATTGAAAAGCCCCTTGTTGTGTAGTATAAGCTCACTGTCCCAGCCAAAATAGTGGGTGAGGGAAAAGATCACCATACCTTCCAGATCGAAGTCTGACTTCCCCACCCTACACCAACGAGGTCACGATCGCTGATTGATATTGATGACCCTGGCTGACGAAGAAAGTAGCTGTTGACCTCCCTCATCATTCGAAGATCCCACACGCCGAGATTTTTGTCCTGGCCGGCTGAAACCATGTACCTACCCTCTCTATCAACAGCGATAGAACGAACAGGTCCGCGATGGCTCATCAGCTTGACGAGTGGTTTTGTCGAACTGGGTGACCAGAGCGTGACTGTACCAGCCTGGGACCCAAGGTGAATGATCGCGTTGTGTGGGTTTTGGGCAAGAGCTGTGGGGGTTCCCATTTTGGTTGGCATTTCGCAGACGATCGAGCCAGTACTAGTATCTTGGTATTTTAAATAACCACTATAAGAAAAGAAACGCATCAACCTAATAGTCCACGTCACAGTTATCAAAATAGGAGTCATTTACCTGTTGCCCACGGTGGCGAGAAGGAAATGATACGGCAAGAACTCCATATGCTTTACTTCAATGTGATTTTTCAGTTGATGAAGCTCTACGCCCGAGTGATCGTATATAAACACATATTTCTTCTGTGCCACAGCAAAATACTGGTCGTTATGCAGCCACTATACGGAGCGGAGTCAGTATCAGTCGTTCGACTTGGACTTATATACTAACCTTTGCATCTCTCACAGTCTCTTTCAGCTGAAGTTCGCATCCTAATTTCCCTGCACTCCAATCCATCGTACTGACATGGCCTTTCCTTCCTGCGAGCAGCAATCCTCTTCCATTTCTGGTATAATCCATAAAATACGGCCCCAGCCCCTCCAGTTTCAAATCAAATCCCTTTTTAGCAGTGTCAATCGCAATCTCTTGCTTGATCACATCTTGTCGGACTTTATACGTCTTTTCTAAATCTCCTTCCGCCTGTATAAACCCCTCTTCATTCTCGAGCAGAATTTCGGCATCCTGAGCTCGTAGGACAGAATCCTTGTATTTATTCTCCAGACTCCTCAAATTTCCACGTAGCTTTTTGTCTTTTATACTCTGCTTCCGAATGGGGGCCCCGCGACCATATTTCCTATGCGCCTCGAGGGATCGTTGCTTGAGCGCTACTGCGTCGGCGTCGTGGGGAAGCTCATGATCTCTTCTGGCAATTTTTCGAGATGCGTCGGTGATGACTTCGACTTCAGATTCCATAGTGACTGGTTCTGCCTTAATTTATTACCTTTACTGCTTTCTCGATGCATCAATCTTTCAATGATTTCTGCGCCAAGGTTCCCTCGGGAAAAACTGCCCCGCAAATATCTTCGCCTCCACTTGCCTACATCGACTTTGATCTACAACATATCCGTGATATCGTAGTCGTCGACATCCAGATCTTTGTAGCATGCTACCAACTTAGACTGCGGTCAGAATGATCAACGCCGTCTTAGTCTTCAATAACTCAGGCCAGCCACGATTGACGAAGTTCTACACACAGCTGGTACGATATCAATCTAGGAAGCCTAGAGGTCCCCCTGGACATCATTTTGACGCTACATCCAGGATACGAGTGTACAGCAGCGTCTAATCTCAGAGATCTTCACCCTAGTAGCTCAACGCCCTGCTTCGGCTTGCAACTTCCTGCCGTACGTCTCCTCTCGCTCTTGCCGACCGCCCAAAAGTCATACTGACAACCATTCTCCAGTCTCCCACCACTACTCGCCTCCTCGACCCCAGCCCCCAGCCCCAACCAACCCCACAATGACACGCCTTCCCTGGTGACCTACGGTCATTACGCAACCCTCTATTTCATCCTGATCTCTACTTCCACAGAATCCCCCCTTGCCCTCATTGACCTGATCCGAGTCTTTGTCGAAGCCCTCGACCAGCTCTTCGAGAATGTGTGTGAGTTGGATTTGATTTTCAACTTTGAGACACTACATGCATGTCTTGGGGAAATGATTGTTGGAGGTGTTGTAGTTGAGACGGGATTGAACAAGGTTGTCAGTGGTGTGAGAGAGCAGGGGAAGGTGGCTAAGAGAGGTAGGGATGTTGGCGGAGCTGGGGTCGGGTCGATTGCGGTTGGGGTGGAGGGGTTGGCGGGTATGGGGAGAGGATGGCGATGACAGGAAGATGTATGGCTTTTCAAGATTGGAATGGCAGTGAACGCGACAAAATGTAATGAATTCCTTGCAAACTTAGGTGGGGAGAACCAAAAGACTGCGTATTGTCCAATCCAGCTGTCAGCCGGCCCAAATGTACAAAACTTTCTCAAATCTTCTTCCATTCTTCTTCGCCACCCGAGACCTTGCCCAAGCACTCCATAGAACTGCCATGCACGACTGGCGCCGTAGCCCTGGTTCTCTGCAGCATGATGTTCTCGATGTAGTAGGACCTGCGACAGCCATCTCGCTATGTTCGCGACGTTCATCCACATCATCGGCGGTTGGATGTAAGATCCCCTCTGCTTAAACGCCAACTGTCGTGTGATATGGCTACTTCAAGCGGTCACTTCTACCGGCGCTGCTGATATTGGCGCATCTCCCCCATCTCCTTTTGGCAGATCCTCCTACGGCAGAGAATTAGCGCCTGTAGATGTCGGGACCAAGCCCACACCATGTGACTTACTGCTTCAAATATGACCTTGATCATGAGACTGCAACTCGGACAAACTGCGACCTCTTCGCCATCACGAAGGTCTGCAAGTGAGATTTCGAACTGGTCACCGCAGGGACACGGATAGGTATAGAGAGTCGTGGCCTCATGATAGGTCATGTCCTCGATTTCAATCTCATCATAGAAAGACATGGTGACGGTCAACGAACAGAGTCGGTAGAAGGATGGTGAAGAGGAGAGATATTAGTGAGTCGTCTGTACTTTAGTAAAGAATAGCGGGGGCGGAGCGGTGCCGCACATTCGGCACTCGCTACGGATTTCTTCGAGGCTGCTTCTCTTCGTGGTCATCGTCGACAAAGCATTTGTGCCAAGCTGGCTTCCATACCTTTCAGGTTCAAGGCTGCTAGCAGTATGGCGCCAATGGTAGACCACCACCACCGGAACGACACCAAAGGTTCTCACAAGCCTTTCAAATCGCGGCACGCCTCTAAGAACTCGATCAGAGAACTAGCCAAAGGCAAGATAGAAGGCACTGAAAAGAAGAATCCCAGTCGAAAAACGCCTCATCAGCAAGACATGTCCAAATTTGATCGCAAGAACCAGGCGAAGCAGATGCGGAACATCAAACATCAGCAAAACCAGAAGTTTGCAAGCGTGTTTGCTGGGCATAACGGAGCGCCGAGGGTTATTGCTGTCGTGCCGCTATGTAAGGACACGGATGCAGTAGTTGCCATACAAAATCTGAATCAGGCGGTGGATGGGGAGTCTATATGGCCGCTCGAAGGGCATATGAAAGTGAGGGTGGACAGGTTCAAGCAAAGCTTGGTCTATGTACCTGTGGAGAGAAACCTTGTAGCAGCATTGAACGCATGCCGATGTGCAGATTTTGTTATTTTATTATTGTCGCCAGCGGAAGAGCCAGACGAGGAAGGAGAGCTATTGCTGAAGACGATTGAGGGCCAAGGAGTGTCAAACGTACTTACGATGGTGCAAAATCTCAGCAGCGTAGAGTCTGCAAAATCCAGATCACAAATCACAGCTTCTTTGAAATCGTACATCACGCATTTTTTTCCTACGCAAGAAAAGATCTTCTCTCTTGATTCCGAGAGCGAGTGTGCGAATGTCATCCGTTCTCTGTGCACGACAACGCCCAAAGGCGTCAAGTGGCGCGAGGACAGAAGCTGGATGCTATCTGAGAATGTGCAGTGGCCGAGTCCTAGTGAGCCAGCTCTTACATATGGCGATGTGGTCATCACAGGTGTTGTGCGTGGAAGAGGTTTGCAAGCAAATCGGCTCGTACAAATTGGTGATTGGGGTCACTTTCAGATTGAAAAGATTACAGATGCAAATTTGCCAGTCTCCAAGAAAAGAAAGGCTGACGAAATGGTCATTGATGTTTCACAAGAAGGGCAGGTCCTTGAAGCGCCAGATGCAGAGCAAGAGGATCTTAATGAACTCGCCCCGTACGAAGCTGCTATGGAAGATGTTGACGCAACATCAATTCCAGATGTGTCCACAGAAAAGCGAGGGGTTCTCCTCGATGACCACCATTATTTCTCGGATGATGAATCACATTTGCCAGAAGCACCTAAGCGTTTACCTAGAGGTACTTCGTCTTATCAATCGGCTTGGTTCCTAGGAGACATGTCAGACTCCGGCTCAGATTTCGAAGATGCAGTAGGGGAAGAGATCCAGGATGTGGACATGGATACTCCCGCGTTGCCCCAAGATGGCGTTGAAGGCCTTGATCAAGCCACCCAAGGGGAGCCTACTGAAGCGGCACCATCAGAGTATCCGCAATCCGAGATGTTCCTGGATCCCGCGCCCGACGAAGAAGCTGCTCAGCTGGCCGAGTACCGAGCTTCCCGTAGAAACGAAGCTGAAGAGGACCTGGAATTTCCTGATGAGATCGAGCTGCATCCCAATGTTCTCGCCCAAGAGCGGCTAGCCAGTTATCGAGGGCTGAAGAGCTTGAAGACCAGTCACTGGGAGACCAGCGAAGATAGGGCACACGAGCCCGATGAGTGGGGTCGACTGCTACAAGTTCCCGACTACAAGCGAGCAAAGAAACAAGCAGATAATGATGCTCTGATTGGCGGTGTTCAGCCAGGCAAGCGAGTTCATGTTCACCTACGAAACGTACCCCTTTCGCTCCAGCAGGCCCATAGTCCTACGAAGCCCCTAGCACTCTACTCGCTTCTCCGCCATGAACAAAAGCGAACGGTCGTCAATTTCAGCATGACTTTGAGCTCTGACTACCCAACCCCAATTCGATCAAAAGAAGAAATAATACTCCACTGCGGACCACGTCGCTTCGTCATCAATCCCCTATTTTCGCAAATGGGCAATACACCCAACAACGTCCATAAATTCCAACGCTACCTCCATCCCGGTCAAACAGCCGTCGCGTCATTTATCGCTCCATTGACCTGGGGTTCCGTTCCCGCTCTCTTTTTCCAACGTTCCGCCACTGAAGGCACGACTGCACTCAATCTCATCGCAACGGGCACCTCGCTCCCGCCCTCCACTAGCCGTGTGATAGCCAAACGCGTCATACTAACCGGACACCCCTATAAGATTCACAAGAAGCTCGTCACTGTACGCTATATGTTCTTCAACAAAGAAGACGTCAATTGGTTCAAGGCATTGCAGTTGTGGACGAAGAGGGGAAGGAGCGGGTTCATCAAAGAAAGTCTTGGAACTCATGGGTATTTCAAGGCAACCTTCGATGGAAAGATCAACCCCCAAGACGCTGTTGGTGTATCGCTTTATAAGCGAGTGTGGCCTCGTGGGGCGAGAGCTTGGACCGAAGGGGACCTCCAACCTGATGTAGCAGGTGAGGAGATGTAGACGGTAGGTTGGTGATAATTTTGCTAGATACCCTGGGGTATAACAGGCCCTATGACTGACGAGACCGCTGCTTATCAAAAGCCTCCAATCTCAGTTCCCCAACGCTTATGATGCGCCTTTCCATTGCTGTTGCAACACGAAAATGGGTCCAAGAGCAATCCCGGCCCAATTCTCCCTTCCCAAAATGAAGCGACCTTGATTGAAATTAGCATGGTCCACTAATTTCATCGTCTTCTACTACCAATTGTGGACAAGGATGCGTTCATCCTTCAGATAAAGCACATCATCGTCTGCCCCTACTAAAGGCGTTGCTTTTATTCATCAAGTAAATAGCTAGTTCAGCTACAAGCTTCCCTCGAGAATTTACCAAACTTGACCTCTTCCGACCCCCATTGTTAATATTGCAACTCAGGAGTGCGAAATTACTGCGATCCTGCTTGTATCGCCAGTATTATCTTGATCCGTTCATATGGGGGGGTTCTATCTGACAGACTTTCAAAGATCTCGCCTCTAGTACCTTAGGAAGGGGAGACAGGTCAAGACGCTGCTCCATAGATAGCAGTTTTCGTTGCTGAACATACTTGGGGCCATACTGCCAACCATCATACAGAACCTGGGTGACGCCCCGGAGAGCTATTAGACACGGGAACACGTCTGTCTACTACAAGTGTTGGAATTTTGCAACACTAAGCATTTTAAGAACACAAGCAAAATGTAATTCAACACTCTCTGCTTCTCCCCCCATATCATTTTGAGGCCTAACAGAATATCTTGCAGCTACAGCAATCCAACCTCGAACGAAATGTTCACGGCTCACCAGATTTCATGCTATGAACCATCAATATTCGCATCTTTATGCCCGAAGGTAGTGTCCGAGCGCTCTTTGCTGATACTCCTGAATATACGTCAGCTCAATCTTGTTTACCGCCTTCGTTCCCCTGACCTTTGGAAGCTTTATGTCAAAGACTCGCACTCTAATCTCGCAGTCTCCTTAAACGTAGGTATCTCGTCATTTGCCAGACGGAGGAGTAATTCCTCGATAGGTAAACGGATTGATCGCTTATAATCATTTTTGATACGCCGGAAAGCTTGCAGGAGTGATCTCCATCCGCTCATCTCAACCTCTGTATTGAGATTCGGCATATTACGAAAGGCTGATGAAATACACGACCCAGCCTTCGAGACTGTGGGTCTGATCTGTCATCATTCCACGTTATTGTTCCGATGAAAGCGTGAGCGAATCATGCTACGAGCATTTCTATGGCATGAGGGGTATGCTCGTTATAATTTGGAGTCTAGTCTTTATCTCTTTCTGATGGTCTCCGTACGTTAACGTCCATTGAAATTATGTAAATTGACTCCATATTTTCCGGAGCTTTTCGGAGGCAAGCGTTTTTCACATGGGATCGAAGCCGCTGATCGTCTGTGGAAGATTGTCTAGCATGACCAGGGTTTCAGCAATGTTACTGATATACCTAACGGGATCCAGGAATACAACGCATCTGTTCGGAGGATGGATCCTATGTCATCTTCAGACCCCTACAAAGTCGAGTTGCTGGCAGACGTCATCGTCGGCTCTGTTGTCTCGATACATACCAGGACCGAGACAAGACACGCTGCTAGTCCATGAGTAGACCCGCTGGACGCTCCTTCGGGAGACACTCCCTGATAAAAGAACGCACAATATTAGAACACTCCTATCTTGCCTGCAATTTCCCACCCCTGTTCACTTTTCATGGCCGCAACTAAGCCGACTTAGTCAAGCCCTCAACCACCGACCAAGCTGACGTTCCTCTAATAACATCTGAGCCGTTACCTACATCACAACGATGCAGCTTACCGGTAGATATGAGCGCTATATTGATGTCTGTGCTTTCGGAAAGCTCTGCCTCCCTAGTAATGATAGTACCCGACTTCACCATCCACAAACATCCTCAACACCATCAGACCAGACCCAAGCGGCTATCATGCCGTCTAAAAGCATCAACAATGGTCTTCCCACTGTCACCAAACCTTTCAATGCATATGAGCAGGCACATATCCCCATCTCAAGCTCCAGAGACTTAGCAACAATGTCCTCCACGACGATCGAGACGCCATACAATCGCTCACGCAAACGACCCCTCAAGCACTCATAATCCAGTAGCTATACCATCGATAAAATTCCAAGTCTCTGAGGCATGGAGTTAAAAGAGTCCGAGATAGATGTCTGCAATATTGGGCCTTATTGCAACAGACAATACAGCGCATCAGCAGTATCCCTAAAAAGGACGCACCTGAATCTTACAAAGCGTACATCGCTCACCCAAATACCAACCAACCAGTCAGCGCCATCGCAACTTATACGACCACCTTCCTTTTCCTGACCGCCACAGCCAGTAATAATCACCCACCCAAACCCAAAATAATCTCTCGGCTATCATCTACCCACACGCTCAAGGATCGACTCAAGCCCACAATGCCACCCTCACAGCATCAGAAGTATGGTACAACCCCTACCAAAACAACAATGATAACGGCGACTTTATTGCGTATCATGCCAATCAGCTGACCCAGCGCAACGACCACAAAAGCTTTCCTTATACCCATCACACGAATAGCATCACGTCGGCGATTCTCCACGCCTTCTGCGAATTCTGGGTTGAGATGTTTACTAGCTAAGCTCTTGAACTAGAAGGGGTGTGCTCCAGATGGACTTTTACATTCTGGTAAGGAAAGTATGGGAATGTTAGGCTAGGAAACACATTTGAATGTCGTGGTCGCAAATCGGGATCGTTGACGACTCTGAATCTTGCAATTCGGGGTAGGTCAGTGCTGTATTGATACTTTGATGCGGAGATAAGAGCGACATTTACTTTCAATATAAGTGTCGCTGTGCTGCACGATGTGTGATGTAAATTTGTGAATATGTGTGTACTACAATACGTGCAAGAAAGAATACATGTCTGCACATAAAAGCCATGACATGCAATTCAACTTGCTCCAGCCTACATAGTTTTACCACCATCCAAAATGGACCGCATTTGCACCGGGGGAGTCGCTACAGGAGCGGGCTCGAAATTTTCAGATGTCGTCGATGGCCTTCTAAGGGCAATTTCGCCTGGAGGATCCGTCCTTCTATCCTTTTTGGGTGGCTCCTTGTCGCAGGCTGGATGGTGGTCCCGCCGCTGTCTTTGTAAATCTTGTGACACTTTTGGCACGGGAAAGAACCACGTATGTACAGGTCGCCGACGGCCTTCTTTCGGTACGGTCCCCGCTAGCTGCGTTCAGTGCTCTGCAGGAAGGAAGGATGATCAGGCACGCACTGTGTAATCTTTCGTGTGTTTTGGCTTCCCATCAACTTTCTCTGGCGACTCGAATATACCGTGCTATTCTTGATCAGCAGCTAGATGGGTCGAGATGCAATACTGCGGCGTACAATTTTCTTGGCTGGTGGTGGGCCTGGAAAGCGGGCTGGCGGCGGATCATCATGATGCTGAGCAAACATGCTCTCGCCTGTCAGCAAGTCGACAGCCTCATCGTCTAGAGGGTCGGGACCTGTAGGAGGGGCACTTGTCCTTGGAGACGGAGGTGCGAGTGTAGAAGCAGCATTTGTATTAG
>JAABUL010003455.1_pt1 | contig 23410 bp, 19 predicted proteins | sample 5559151 | NCBI WGS metagenome assembly JAABUL01 (sample SAMN10711876, study PRJNA513368) | rock metagenome | isolation source: Antarctica rocks | place: Antarctica: Victoria Land, Pudding Butte sud | reverse complement strand
CATATCATAATCTCTCCTGCATGTGTGCTGCATGCTCCTACCAAGGTCGTGCTTAGGTAGTGAGGGATTGAACCAAACCACTTAGCGCCCTTTATTCTAAAGTAAGCATCAGCTTGATTGAGCTCCATAAGCTCACAGAGCTAGATAAACCTCTTTTATAATTCAGTAAAGACCAAGAGCTTTCCATATTATGCCTACAGGAAGTCGACAGCACCGTACTTCTTCCGATTCTGGAAGTCTGAGCACGAACACTCGCGAATGCAGCGAAGATGATTCAAGCACAGAAAGTGATGATGGTTCTCACAGCGACACTCTTGATCAGAGAAACAAAAATAGCGGACAAAGCCTATTATCTTCTACGAAGGCATTGATCCAAACATTCGAGTCCCACTTGCCATATCATTGGAACTCCGTGACAGCAGAAGAGTTAACCTTCTATCTTGCCAATCTAGAGAAGATTGCCATTGTTATAATTGAAGGACTGCAGTTGGAATCACAAAGCCCACTCTTGGGTGCCGTTAGATTTTCAGCTATACAATCAGGTGTTGCTGCCGTTGAGCACATTCTTTTTGAAACATTGGTCGGAACTGAGAAAGAGAGTCATGCCAAAATCTGGGGTGCAATATTCAAGGATCTTGCATGGCTCAACAAGATCACAAGCCAGAATGGAGACCCTGCCATCTTAGGCGCAAGTATACAAGGTGTCTATCATGGTAGCGCTTGGTCACCGCGACTTTCGACTGCCTTCTGGGTTCTTCTGATAGGCTGTTTTGACGAATGTAGCTTCGAGAAAGATCTCTTTATGAGATGTCTACAACCTCACATCTATGACGAGAAGCTTTACGAGGTACACTTTGCCAATGGACTGGTTCTGAATGTCGCAAATGTAATGAACGAAATGAGCGAAGAAATTATTCTGACCCCTAGAAGAATCTTTCGCAATAGAGGCTCAGAAGAGAAAATTCAGTTGATCTCTTACTACTTGTATTGGCATGGAGATCTACAACTACACACTCTGGAGTCGAAGAATATTCAAGGTCTCGGAGGTATCGTAACAAAGATTAGTCAAATCTATCATGTATGTCAAATATCTCTCGACGGAAACAAGAAAGAATATTCTTTCATATTCAAGACGAAGTGCAAGTCTACATTGCAAGCTAAGAAGATGATAGAAGAGTCTGATTTACTCGACAAGATGTATTACAACGAAAGTGTTGCTACGGGATTGTATTTCAAGTATCCATGAAAAATGCAATGCAGATCGGGTGGTTTTACTGCCTCCAGTGCAGGGTCAAGAATTCTGACGATAGGATATCATCTTTGTCCCCAGGCGCGGAAATTTTGTTCCTGTCAAGCAGGTGCTTGATTCTTGTACGCTTGCACGAACTCCTCGCCCTCGGACTCTGGCGTTAGGTGTAATTACGGGCCGAATGACCTGTATGAAGATGCCGATGGTTTTAATATAAGCCGAATTAATTTTGCGAGCATTGGGTACCTCGACCAGTTTCGAATTGATTGTTCTTGCCTTATTACCTCTTCTGGTCCTCGAGGACAACCGGTAAGCGAGCCGCCAGCTGGAACAAGTCTTTAGTCATCGAGTATCCACCAACGGAGAGCACATCTCAGAATCTGCACAGCCTAAGGTGCGCAGGCATTTTTTCCCCTACCTCTGTCATTTCTACACTTGTATATTCGAGTGAAACCTCACAATCTGTCTCGGACTCGGTGGCCAGGAATTGTTGCTGTTCGATATATGGAACGTAAAAATCTGCTCCAGACAGCCTTTTCAGACCATTTGCGTTTCCAAGGAGATCCTAGCGTCGCTTGTAGAAATTTGGTTCTGTTGCTTTATTATTCCATTGGGAAGTCATTCCAAGTCATCATGCTTCAAGGATCGTTCCGGATGTTCGTAGCAAGAGCCGAGAGCTCCACAACCTTACGGGTCTGGACTTGCGAACCTGATGGGTCCGCAAAAGTCAAGGATTTTACTAACGATCCATTTCACATTGATACGCAGGGCGCCATCCAAACCATTTGTGTGTCGACGAGCGGCCACTCTTTACTCGACACCGACGAGCTAAACATCAGTGAATACATTTCCTTGCCTCAAGTGAATAGCTCAGCCACTAAGTGCGTGGATTGCGGTTTCTAGCCCCATAAAACCCGCATCCTCATCCTTGCAGAAGTCGTTATCAGGGGCGCTTCACGTTTGGAAAGATGTGATGTAGAATATGCAAAAGCGAAGTCAAAGATTGCTCTAACTATATATATGCTTTCCGTGATGAATGGAAGCCAAAGTAAGACTGCTGCCCATCTCTACCATGAATAAATGGCACGGCTGACGATACGTTATAGGAAACGAGGGCTCTAGGTCATCTGAGGCAAAAAGAGGCTAGGCTTCTGCTGCGAACTTCCATGACTACACCGGCAAATCTCGGACCCGCTTACGGGATCTTGGCTCTCCAGAGAAGGAGGTGTTGGGCGTTAGCGGATTGGTGGCGATAGGTGGGGGATTCCAAGAACCGTTCTAGTGTGTCAAGTGCTTCCCCAATCTTGATCTTTCGAGGCTCCTTGGCGTTGTCTGTTATGTTTTTGATAGTGTTGTTGCACCCTCGAATGCCGTCCGCCTCGAAAGTCGAGTATGACCGGAGGTAAGACATATAAAGATGTTTCTCCACGGGTTCGAGCCAATGGAGGTAGAGTATAGACACGGTGTCCCGCATCGGGTCCACTCCTGTGAGCCTGCGCCTCCGCTGTGGTCAGCACTCCACCAGCGGACCGCTCACTGGCCGTATGGGAGATTGAGACGGACGGCTCGGTGGCGGAAATGTACGATGACTGGCTAGACAGGAATCGGCGCGAGGGAAAGCAACTGCGTCGAGCCAGGCGCTCAATTGTGGGTCGGCCGTAAGCTGCCTGATAGTAGGCGGACAATGATCAAGAGGTCTGAGAAGCGACGACTTGAGCCGTTCTCGCCAGTCCGAAAAGTCGTTGAGGGTGCTGGACTGTTCGGGATGCCTGTCTCGTGACGAGTAGGGAGGAGTTAGTAATTGATCTGGCGACAGCCGGGTGCGCTTGCTCGCGGGCTCAGAACTGGATTCGAGATCGACAAGAGTGCGCTTGAGATCCCATACGGGCGTCGGATGGAGGACATCGTGAGGGTGCATGTGGAAGGATGAAGAAGGATAACCGTAGGCGGGGCCTACTAAAAATCAGCGAGTGCTAAGAGCGCTAGCCGATTTTAGGTAGGGGACCTACGGTTACAATAAGTTGCAGACGACCTCTGGGTTGGGAGGAGGGCAGAAAGCAACTGAGCGCGCGGCAAAGCGATGCTTGATCCCCACCTCTAGCGGGTTTGATGATTGGCCGTCACTGATTGCCGGCATGGCTCGGAGTAAGCCGAGTAAAGTATGGAGTTTGCCGACCGCAGTAGGAGTTGTTGCCGCAGGCTCTGTAGGTATCCAGGAGCCATCGCCCTTCTTCGAAGAGGAATTTAAGAACACTTGAAAGGGCTGTTAAACTTTCCTACAGGCGGTCACAGCGAGTGAGAGCTTTTTGCACGAATCCAACCGTACAAGCATCGTCGAAAGCCTATAGAGTACAGTTGACTGTACGGAGGACCGGAACCTATTTTCGTACATGTCTGTCAACGTAAAATCTAATCAGAATCCTTGGGGTGTACACCCCCTCTTCCATTGGCCCAGGTATGGGTAGCGAGAGCGTAAGCTATCGCAACCACGTGCTTCACCTAGCGGACAGTACATGTACCTTAGGTGATTGAAGTGAAAGGGGGAATTAGAACTCGTACATGGCAAACACACTTGACGACCGTTCAAAGATATTCTGGCCAAGCGGATCGGACATGCATTTTGAATCTCAACCTTCTCGGTCTTTACCCCCGTAAAATAACGGTTTCGTAACGGTAGTGGGACTGTTTTCTGAGATAACGGTTATGAAATAGGTAACCACTAGAGCCACACCACCTCCCTTTGCTGCCACACCACCTTTACTTTGCTCCTACACCACCCTACCTCATTAGACCTAATAGGGCAATCGGGCGACCCGTAAACAAACCACATCAACAATTCAGAAAAGCACCAGGAGAAGTACTTGATTTTGTATCTTCCAGCCACCAGAATCAATGTATTTTCTTATCGATCTTCGATGTAAATTTGAACCTGAAACATATCTTTGGCAAGCTCAAATTCAACCTCTATTTGCACCTCTAATTACATCCCAAAAACTGCCCGTGTAGAAGACCAGAACATCGTCGTTCCTCGTCCATCGCTCCGTCCCCCCCACCGGCGGCCTCCGAATTGGATAGACCACCTGACTGAAGAAAAGATGCGGGACTAGCTCAAAGGCAGACGATGTTCGCTGAGTGGAGTTTTCAAGACTACTTGACGTCGGCGTTCTTTGGTAGTAAGCGTCGGGCGGCGGCTTCAGCTTCATAGCCATAATTGATAGAGCTCTGAGAGGTGGTGGATAAGATAGAAGATGGTTAACGGCGGAGGCGATGGAGATAAAAGTAAGCAAAGTACGCGTTGGACTCTGAGAATTACCCTATTAGGCTTAGTGAGACAGGGTGGTGTGGGAGCAAAGTAAAGGTGGTGTGGCAGCAAAGGGAGGTGGTGTGGCTCTGGTGGTTACCATATAGATCGTTGCCAAGTCTTAGGCCCGCTGAACACCGCACCGTGTTCAGTCCAACACTCAACCACGAAAAAGAGTCAAAATAGTATTCCAAGTTGTCGCTTTGAGGCACGTAAATAGTGTAGCTGGCACACTTACAAGAATTCTGATAGTAGAATAATATAGATGCTACTGGGGTTTGAACAACTAGTGTATGCGATACTACGCCACACTTGATCTACAATGCAGCTTATCTGATTAGAATTCTTGTGATTTATCAGTAGATGAAGTAGTGGCAAACGATTCCTAGGATGGACTCTGTGGTAGTTCCGGTAGAGGTGTTAGCTCATCTTTGGGTAATGTTGGGGCGTGACGGAACGGAATAAGATAAGTATGCATCGTATGATCTTCGGTGCATTTGTGGACACGTGTAGCGGGTCTAGGGCCGGACCTGCGACCGCGTCTTGTTTCCAATTATCCTGCGAGCCCCGTAGAGCCGGGCCGGGTTGAAAATTTCACCCCAACCTCACCCAACGGTCACACTAAATATAATACATTGTTTATTCTTGGCATATGGACTCTGTTCGACTAATAAGCAATCGTAACGCTGATTTCGATAACCTTTATAAGTGGCTAACTACTCTAGAACACTCAAGAGCTGCAGTATGGACGCAGATGAGAATCTTCAAACTAAATCTAGATTAGGTTTACTAGTAGAACCTGGAGATCAGAAGACGGATATCTCATACGACTACTGCTCAGATCAGAAAAAGACAGAGAGCTCAAATTTCTGTTATTCGTCCGGTTCGGAGACGGAGACTCTAGACCATGATCAATTGTTGTTGAACAATCAATTGTTATCGAACAATCGATCGTCGTCGGAAATTCAATCGTCACGGTCAGCGGACAATCAATGGGACTATCAATCGTCGTGGTTCGATAGAGCTGGTTCATTGCAATCAGAATTATCATTATCATCATCAGCATTATCATCATCAGCATCATCATCATCAGCATCATCACTCTCAGCATCATCATCATCAGCATCATCACTCTCAGCATCATCAGAATTAGACCAAGAAGTTCCGAATATCCGTCGATCAAACCGGCTTCTTGTTCGGCGGCAAACAGGGAACAGCTCAAGAGTCTAGGCACGTCCTGCTAGTGTCTTTCAATACTAGAGTATACGGAGACTCGGGGGGAAGTGTCGTTTCCGCCGCAGTATTTCTTGCTCCAGATTTCGAGTTTCTTTTAGCGCTTCTATCTTTTTGTATTCTCTCTTGCACTTGCATTATATAAATGAAACTAAGTTTTGTCAAAGAGTACACTTGGCACTTGACGGGTGATTCTTGGCTTTTGTGCTGCAAAGCTGCCGTCTGGCCCCAAAGTCCATAAGTTTCCATTCGCTGGATTCTTGGTTAGAGCCATTGACTCTTTCTCTGGAATTGGAGGCTCGTATCTGTGCCGAGAGCCTATCATTGAGTTGATATTGCGATGCCTTTTCGTTGAGGTCCTGGAGCACAGAGGGTCCCCAGAAAGACTCCAAAAAGTCTTTGACTAGTAGACATAGGGAAGGATCACCATCCACATAACGTGGCTGAATCCTTCTTAGAGTTTCCTCATTGAAAACCCCGATCGAGGTGCCGCTCCTCCAGAAGCTGGCAGAACCAATAACTCTACGACACTTTGTTGTTCGCTCTCCTACGTCGTGATCCTGTGGAGCGTGGCTAGAGGCCTTACTATCGTTGACATGTTGCGCTGCGTTAAGGAAGTAGCGTAAGTAAGCGCGTTCGTCAAGGATACTCTTGTCGTCTCTTCGTATCTCGCTATGTTGCAGGCGAAACCCGTTGCCGTCAATCTTCAACCTTTCATTCACTCCCTTCGCAATACATAGGAAGAAAGTCGCTTCCGAAACCACAAGCCCCATTGTCGGCACTCGAAACTCTGAGTTTTCGATGTACTCCAATATCAGGTTTTTCTGCTTTTTGGGTATTTTGGGAAATATTGATTTCTTAAGTTTCCTTAACATCTTTTTGTCTGCACTGCAGCACGCTGGCCAAAGACCAGAGACTTTCTCAATACTCTTAGTGTCTTTATAGATTTCCGTTCTGGATTCTGTCAAGCAAGCAACATTATCCCAAAACTCAGCTAAGCGGCCCAGCACTCTCGTCAGCTCTTTCGGGACGAGACTCAAAAGTTCACTAAATGTTTGAAAGGTAGTCCAAGAAAGACTGTTGGCGTGGCCTCTAAATCTGCAGACATTCAAGAGGTGCTTATTTATTGTACTGTCCCTAAACAAGTGCTCAAGACATTCTTTCGTCCTTGGTAACGCACATGGTGGTTTCACATAGCTTGCGAATGCGAACAGATCGACCCTGAAAAGATTGTGTGCTTTAATATAGTCGCAAGGTTGTCGGACTTCGTTTATAGTTACATTCCCGAAACCGTCGATGCGTATCAAGTATTGTTTATCGATGCTGAGTGATTCAAGCGAAAGTTCAGTGGAGAAATTGTATGTTTGCTGTAGATTATGCATGTATTCTGACAGCAGACCGGGTCTACAGGCATGGAAACTAAATATGCTGGGTCCTTCGAACGTAAGCAGTGATTATGGGCTCAGTCCATCTCCATGAACTTTAGGTTATCAGGCCAATCAGACGTTGTGTGCGGTCCAGCCGACGCCGGCCCCAGTTACAGGGTTCGTCAGACAATTTGCCAGACGCGGTCAGTCGAGCCGCATCTGTCATGATGTCGAACACCGGGACCAAAAAATGTGGCTTTGTGGCACGATCAGAAGGGGTCACAAACGTAGCGAGGATTGAACGAGAGAATGGGTAGGATGGGTAGCAGAGCGCCCGCAGCAGTCACTGCCGCCTTGAGAGCGTGACGGTTGATATCTGCAGCCATCGCGTCAGTAAGGACATAATGCAATTGTGGAGGAACGCTTCAGCTTCCTCTCTACGCTCTGTAAGAGCGCGTTCCAAGCCCGTCATCTTCCTGTTCTGCACCTTCTGTTTGTATGACATTGTAATATCCGATCGCACCGACCCTAGACATCAGAGAAGAGTGGCCAATGGCCGTCGATCGACGACTCATGCCATACCAAGAGATGATACAACCGATTCACGAGCCGTATCACGAATTTGCGGCCGAACCAGATGCCAGAACCATACGACAGTATTGGATCATTCAATTTTGGTATCCCAGCGAATCCAATGGGGACCTTTGCTATGGGGCACCATAGTCGACAACTTTATTATCCAACTGATTCAGGCTGACAGTCAACTTGGGAGTAATGCGTCGACCTGGATACTCCATCTCATCAGTGCGCTCATCACAAACATTGGTGCAGTGCCCCAATGTCACCACCATCTTGATATCACCCTAAGATGTAAATGAACCTCAAGCCAAGGCTTGACATGATGCTGTTCTGTTCGGCCGCCCTGGATCGACTAGCGAATCCAGTACATGTGCATCTCGCTCTTTATTCAGGATTCTGAATCCTTGGGTGACATGGATGGATGCTCCTCAGGCGGTAATGATCGCCGTTCTCGCTCTTGTGACCAGCGCTTTTGCTTGAGGGATCTCCAGGGATAGCTTCTAGAAGGCCTGCGCGACCTACGTCGCTGGCGGTGGCCCAGCAGGGCGCAACATACTTCACCACGCGCCCGTGGTTTTGCTCACTGCAGGCCTCTATCACGTAGACGTATTAGCCGTTCGTATCTGGAGGAAACAATTAAGTTAACAGCAAATACTTGCTATAATCAGGGACTGTATGTGCATCAGCGCAAGTAGAGAGTACACCGGCGATAGGCAACCAGAAGATTAAGAGCGTGAAAGATATTTGAACACTCCCTAACAAGCCTTTTTGAACGGCGCCGAGCTCCGGAACAGAACGATAGAACAGCAAGAAGGACAGCTCGACTATCCAGAACACCTAATTCAAGACACAGTTGTTGACCGTGCTCGGTCGTTGATTGTTCGCTTAGATATCAGTGCTGCATCATCATTCTGCGGAACTAGAAGATGTTTCGAGACTGCATCGACCAATGCGGTAGTTTTTGACCCAGAATTGGATCACCGCTTGACCTTTTAAAACAACAGCTTTTGAACTCAGGTTCCTCCTACTACTTACTAAATCTCTGCTCCACCCTGTCCGTCATACCACTTGCGGTCATTGTCCTCGCTTCGCAAGACACACTATCATCTCTCTTCCGGCAACGATTCTTCACGACAGGTGTCTATTCATGTCTCTTCACCCATCAGCGATGACCGACCAAGTGGATGGATCAAGAGCGAACAAGAGAGCCACAGCTGAACAAGTATAAATCAATCAAATGCGCTGGCGGAGGATTGTGACTGGACTGATTGCTGGTATCGCCATGACGGAGATGTCAAAACATGGTGCGAGCCTGTACCCAGACCTATTTTCCCAGCCTACGGCTTCGGCATTCATTCGATCGAAATCTCTCTGACGTCACGTGAATACTCCTTATATGATGAGTCCTATGTTTATTATTGATTAAGTGAGGTTTGATAAGAAGCGTCGGCAGCAGCGCCTTGTCGTTGGGCTTTGAAATCATGCACCGAAGAAGGATCTCAAACATCTTCGCATGGTTCGCTTGACTCTTGACGCGTCTACCTTGTAGCTACATGCACTTGAGAACTTCACTCTGCTTTCACACTGCCCTACGGATATCCGCACAAGTAAACCAGAGTGTAGGGCCCCAAATTAGTAGGCATTGCGAATCTACAAATCGAAAGGAGGCATGACTCCAAAGCCGGAGTCAGCCATCAACAAGAACACGGAGATTGTAGTACGCATAAATGACAGCGAGCAGAAACAAATGCTCCGAAAGGACATCTTTCCAAGGATATCAACGCACGTATCATGCGACTTGAAGTGCAACCAAAGGCATCAGGGCAGCAAAGAAACTCCCAAGCGAAGACATAATAACTCATGCAGTCAATCAAGAGGAAGCTGTTAAACTAAGGAACAACAACACCTGGACTGAAGGACTGGGAGGAAAGCCAAAGTAGTAATCCTGACAAAACGCGATAATGATCAACCGCCTGGAGATAGACGAGTGGATTCTAGGGAGCGTAGAATCTTGAGCAGTAGCTATACAAAGAATACAGGAACAAAACAAGGATGGATGTGGAGGAGCTTCGAGGCATGAAAATGATAGTTTCGACATCGGAAATGGTTACATCTCCAGCTTAGATTTGCTCCCTATCTACCTTCACGAGGCGAAAGATCCTCGCCATCGCCAACCTCAGTGTTAGAAGTCAGGCCTAACACTGACCAAAAGGCCAACCCGGGCGCCAAAGCGACACCCAGTTCTCTGAACACCACTATATGGCATACTGCACGTAACACTCAGAGGCTGGTTGATGATCTAGTACGAGAGAAGAGGTATTTGTGTCAAGTATTGGTAGCCGGGCTTACTTACGGATGGAACGTGGTATCTTCACCGCCATCAGCTCCTACTCTACTACCCTCTTTCGCACTGAATCGAGATGAAAACAGGCAGACCTAAAGTTGCGTGTGCCGCTAGAGGGTGTCCGAAACCTATATTCACAGCACCGAACGCTGCAACATCGGTGCCCATTGCTACGCTGGATCCCAAAATGAGCTCAACGCTGAAGCCTTTCAATGGATTTCCTCATCTACAGGTCCCGCTTGACATCCTTGACCGGTCCAACGTATATATGCCTCGCCCATATAACATAATACACCAGCGACCAGATCATCATACCTCCGTACATGACCACCGCCCAATTCATCGTATCTGGCTGCACCGGGGTTGCCGCAGGCCAGAAGGCAAAGAAATAGATGGAGGCAAGGAAGATTAGCGACGTAATGTTGATCGCTAGACCGTATTTCCCAAGCGACCACCGCCGTTCCGGTAACCGTTCACCTCTCAAACGTCTCCAGACTAGGCAGGAGATGGCGATGTAATAGGAGCTCAGGAGCGACACAATAACGAGGGAGATGATGGCGTTCAATGCTGTAGCAGAACCTATATTGATCAGGGATACGGTAAAGGTGACGATCATGGAAACAACAAGGGCGCGAAGAGGAATCTTCATAGAGGGGGACACCTGTTTGTTTAGCAGAGAAACCGGTGATCGATCCATGAAGGACTCATGTATGTGAACCAATCCGCAAAGGGGATGCCTTTGTCGCGCGCAAAGGACCACAGCTGCCTCGAAGATGTCGCCACCCCGCTTAATGCACAGGCACAAAGAGTGATAATCATGATTGTTACCATGATATTGGTTGCGTCATAGCTCTTCGTGGCATTATAAAAGACCTGGATGAATGGGTACCCGGTCGTCGTATGGACAATCTCAGAAAGATCTCCAAGATAGAAACACATAGTCACGGTCATGACGAGGCCCATCGTCGCGTTGAGATAGACGGACCACATCATTGCTCTTGGGATATTTCGACCGGCATCCTCCTGGGTTTAACATTTCATTAGCAGTGTTGTCAGCAAACACAGATGCGGATTACTTACACATGTGAACGACACAATCGAACCCTAACAAGGAATTCATAGGTGTGAAAAGACCGATCATGGCGGATAGACCCATCGAAGGCCATCCACCTCTGTTCTTAAGCGTCGCTCGCTCTCAATCGCGGCGACAAGACCCATAGTGGGACAGCAATGGCAAAAAGCCCCATCAAGTGAATGATGAGGACTATACCCTCAATTGCTGGTAACTTCTTCGCCAGAAGAAAGTTGAAGACGACGCAGAACATCACAATCGCCCAGACGATCAAAGTCCCATGCCATCGTTCCGCGACATATGTGGGATGATTCAGGATAATCAGACCCTGTATGACGGTCCCAACGATAAAGGTACTACCCAGAAGGCCGGCCTGCCAGCCTGTCATACAGATCCATCCTGTTACAATATGTTAGAACCTGACCAAGCTGCGCGGGACGGCAATCCTTTACCAACTAGATAACTCAAGAACTTCTGATACTTTGGCGGCGCAAATTCCGACACCCAATGATACTGACCTCCTGCAGAAGGCGCCCTAAAACTGGTCAACGATGCCCGGACGCAAATAATTAACGAGCCTACATGGATGCCATCTCGGCCAGACTCGCATAAGTCATCCAGGCTCCGACCGTGACCACCAGATAACCCCAGAACAAATCCGCTGTGCCACCATCGATACTGACGAACAGGATACTTCTATTGACTGTCAGTCGTGCCAGAGGCGGACGAACATGATTGAGCGACATACGCCAGTGGAACTTCCCAAGGACAAAGGAGGGTACTTCCAAAACCAACCATGGATAAGAAGCCGAAATTGCGCTGTTCGGATTGTCAACACGTATCTATCGAGTTCGGGCGCGGTACGATCGTCGTCTTACCCGGAGCACCTGGGTTTTTCCCAGAGTCGCCATGTCCAATTTGTCCCGTGGTGTGCCTCTCCATTTGTACCCTGACCCGATTTGTCCAGTGGATTCATTGGATATTGCTCCGCGTGGTAATATTCGATGTCCATTTCAAATGGATATACAACGAACCGGGAAGAATGCAAGTAATCTGTGGCAAGTGCGCAACGGAGAGCGGGGGACATGGGCCATTTATGCTAGCAATGACTATGGCTCCCACATCGCGATCAGTTATGCATCAGAAAGCGAGCCGTGCCCTGTCAGTAGCGCTGTGCTGCGTTGCTTGATCGATGGCAGCTCGGGGGGAAAGTTCGGGACTGTTAGCGTTCACCTCGCTACTGTACTTCGCATTAGGGGGGTTAAAAGTTAGTGTGACAAGGGTTATTCTGCCCAGCTCTCACCAAAATAAACCCCTGTCGTACTAACAATTAACCCCGTGGATAGGAAGTACCTGGACGGCTGGCGTCCCATCACATTGGTGGAAGGTAGAAGTAGGAGGCTTGACTGTCTTGATACGCCGCTCAGCTTTGATCGGCAGATCCCCACGATAACTGGAAGTCGCCAAGGTCCGAGGGTCCGGCTCACTAGCCCGTTTTGTCTGCTAGACCAAGCTAGGCTAAGCCCGCGCTAAAGCCAGACGATAGAGGTACCGGATCGATCGGCCATGGCCATGGGAGTTGCTTTACGACTTGGCTTGAGTGATGTTCCAGGATTTGTAGCTGTCATCAGAGTATGAAGGTCTACACCTGGCAAACAACGGTGCGATCGTCATCTATCACTACGGAGTTGGGTCCCCTGTCGTACTAACAAGTAACCCCGTGGATAGAAAGTGAGGATATGTTTATGATGCATCAGTTATAGTACACGCTTGTTTATAATGCATCACCCCGGAAAGCCCTGCTTTTGGCACATCGCGCAGGTCCAGTTTATCCCATGTCGCTGCTGCCGTGAGCTTACCAGGCGACATGGCTTTCTATCGCAATCCTACTGCACCCCACATCTACAAAGATATTGTCAACGTGGTTAGATATTGATGTAGTGTCAAGAAATAGCTTCAATCCGATGGCACAATGCGGTTCGACAAATATTGCCAATAGCAAAAAGGTCGACGACGACGACAAGAACTTGCGACGATAAGAGTCAACAATGCTAGAAAGTTGGATAAACTGGACCTGCGCGATGTGTCAAAAGCAAGGCTTTCGGGGGTGATGCATTATAAACAAGCGTGTACTATAACTGATGCATCATAAACATATCCTCCGCCTCCGTGCACACTGGTAGGCGAGACAGGGCCCGGTCGCTCCACCAGCTGTCGTCCCCAAAGCACGATATGCACGCTTCAATCCCTTGGTGTTCAAATCTGCAATGGTGTCTTCTCCTTTTCTCGGGGCCCAGCAAATATCGACGCCCGAGCAGTGTGCGAAAGAACAATCTTAGGCCGGCCTCAACTGCAAGATTGTCTAGCACTGTACGACAAGCTTTCCTTCCCAGATATCGTACCTCAAGGAGGGCTCGTGGCACCCAGGCTGTTCCCGGTTATAAGATGGAAGAATGGAGGGTAATAGCGGTCAACCGGCGTTGACATCGTTGGTAGTACGTTTGGTTAGGCACGTCATACTTTGAGTCGCCGAAAGGACCGAATATGGATGCTGCTGAAAGCTCCATGCAACAAGCTGTCTAGGGAAGCTTCCGATGACGCAAAAACGGACCCTATTTAGTTAATCATTCGTCGACATACGAGCGGCATTGCGCATATATATGCGTCATCGGGAACTTGCAGCGCAAACGTTAGTAGATATCCTCCCGAAGACGCTTCGTCCTGACCAGCAAGCAGACAAAGAAAGGCCACGGGAGTATCTGAGAGATAGGAACCACTCCAAGGCGATCTTGCCGATCGAAGATCATTTTCCGAAGGGTACGAAACCCGACTCGAGGAGGCCTCAGCATAACAGCGACGACGTCAAACAAACGATTCATCGAACCGCATCAATTATACACATCTCCATTCCCAGGTCCTACTTAACAACACCTATAATTTATCGTTTCAAGTGATTCCCGCAGTTAAGATGTTTTTCCTCCAGTGCTTTTCCAGTGTTCCGGGACAACCAGAGCCGCCAGTCGTAGTAAAATCCCTGAGTAGTAGTAAGTATCTGTTATTGGACCATCGATGACATGAGATACTTACCTCCTAACCAGGCACGACGACATTTTCCGGTTTGACCGTCCAAACCCCGCTTGACCAACGTGTTCCAAAGGGGTAAGCACAACTTTTTACAGACCGTAAAGAACAAGTGAGATCATTTTTTCGTACACTCAGGGCGCCGAGGCCCCGCACTACAACCATTGTCGAAGATAGGTGGGTTGGTAATAGCGGGAGCCGGTGAACTGAAAGGAGCTTCAAACAGTATGTTTCCAATAATTTGGTCAAGAACGAATGATACTCACATTTTCAGTGTTAACTGGCTCCCGGCCTATACAGGTTACGGAGACGGAGAAAGATGATGTCAACCCGGGGATAGAGTTGGCTGTGTGTTCCGAAGAGCCTTTGAGTGGTGAGCCACGTTTCTCTCGTCGAAATATAGGCGGCTTACTGTTCCTCCAGCTTTGTCGCTGTCTCATTTCTTCGCCGACGCCAAAGTTCTTGTAGTATCATCCGACGAAGTCACTCGCTCAAAAGGCTTAGGGTGAAGGATCGGCAGGAGATGGCGGGCTCAAACTCCCCCATTAGATCTCTCAAGCTGCTTCAACTTAGGAGAAGCTTTATCTGTGAATTCACAAGATGTTGGCGGTCGCTGCATCACACGTAAAGTTATAGAATCCTGAGAAACCATCGTCGCCCAAAGAATATTCTGGACAAGCTCCGGTCAGTAGAGATGCAGAACCATTTCTTCGCACCGTATCATCTTGACCGGCTGTGTTGCCTTTGAGAATGGCACCTGTGTACTGAATGAGCTCCTCTATCGTCACTCTGGCGCCTCTGTCGTATTACAACATCTCCTCGACAATAGGTTATTCCAAAGGCTCCTAGCCATCTTCATAGTCCCAATCATCAGCTTCCAGAACAATAGCGTCGAACCAGGCATCAGAAATTCGTCCTTGTAATGGTACACCCTTTGGAAAGCAATACAAATGTTCCAGCAGCACAACCCCCAGCGACCATACGGCGACTTTCTTTGAGTATTACCTCAGCGAAAACCTCCGACTCGACAGAAGACCATATCAACGAGGACTCACCTCCGGCTGAATATTGACAGCAGTGCGATGTTTTGTTTTCACAATAGCTAGAGAATCTGTGCAAAGCGAGTCGTTTATACAGGCAAAAGGGCGCAAATTGATCCAGCGATTCGCCAGAACGAACTCAGTCGAACGCGCTGTTTACATCCAAACTCCCGTCAGATGCGTGATGCTGGACGTTACCTTCTCGCTTGACAGACAAATAAATAAAGCTTTTTCGGTTGCCTCGTCACGAAACTCAAGGTCGAGTACATCTCTGCCGGACTGAAGGAAATCAGGCCGTCCGTTACCATATTGCCGGATTTTGTTCTGGAATCGATTCGTCTCGCCTAGCGAACACCTTCAATTCATTTAGAACTGTCTCGTCACTAGGAAGAGCTTTGGCATTTGCCAATGACCGCAATACGATATACGGGAGTTTAATATGGTATGAATACCGGACCATTTCACGGAATGTGCTCAATGGTTCTTTCGGGAGTTGTCTAGATTTCAACTTTGCACATGGGGTCTGCTTCACTCTCTGCATCAAATCACCTCCTTCGGGACTCCTGGACCTAATCGAGGCTTCGGTGCACGGATGGTGGCTGTATGGGCCGCTTGTAGGCGTGCGTCGCGTGTCCAACTGGATACAGACTATCTTTCCATGATGGGACTTTGTCAGATGCGAGTCTAGCAGGTTGATGTCATCCGACTGCATTTTTGCGAAACGTAACGGCAGGTAAGCCAGTGACTGCACTGTTTGTCGATCTCGCTGTCCGTAGAACTATTTTGATCTCCTGTCCTCTTTGTTTCTTATAACCCTGAACCAGCCCTGGAAGTTCTCTCAACAGATAAGGTTTTTTTGGGATAGAAAGATCGAAGGCCTTGCTTCATGGGATCAGTCTTTCTACCGCGTATACTATTACATGCCAAGCATACTATGATTTAGCGTGCCAATATTTACTCCAACTAACCCAATATAGCTAGTAAGGCAGAGGTTCGTGAACTCATTAAAACAACGCTAAAACGTAATGTTCTTGGCGTTACGTGCTTGACACGTTACTTTATGTAAGAGCTCTCGTGAGCCGATGACCTGATCCCATGAAGCAAATCGAGGCCTTCCTTCTGAAGAACAGGATATCGTTAAACACTGACATTTTCAATTACGGGATGTATAGTAGACTGCAGATGTATCGACGTGTTTGATTGCTACTGCCAGAACAAGATAAGGTATGCAAGGAGATACCACGTGACAAAGTCACACGGCCATGTTAATCACATACCTTATGATATAGGCCGAACTCAGGAGACCCATGGTCTTCAACACCATCCCCTCCTCATCCTCCGTATGCTGCTTGAGAGGCGCGATAGCGTCTCCCGGTTCTTCTCGACAAGTGGAGCTCCAGAATGCTGCTCCGAAGGCGTTTTGCAATCCATGTATGCGAGGCAACAATCGTGTCACCGTGCAATGGACCCCCCAGAGTTGTGACCTTTGACGTGCTTCACACTGGAACATCTCGATCCGTTGCAAGTCCCTTCTAGATCCAGTCCAGATATGACCAAGATAGTCCTATCAACGATCAGATGGAGTTATGCCGATTCGACGCTACATGTTTGAGCCGCGAGTCCTTTGCTTGAATGGGGCGATGGTCAGGCTGGGTCAAGTGAGAGCAGATAGTGTCAGGTGGCGAACAGGCCAATTAGCAGTCAGTCTGTCAAGGAAATCGATGCTGCATGACTTGGGCTTTGAATGGATCAAGGTAGGGAGCAAACCTCATCAAGAGTAGAGCGCGGTTATGACCTTTGACTTTTGACTTTACAGACTAAATCAGCGCCCGCCTGAACACCTTCTCCGCACCCAGCTTCTGCGTCGACACCTAAGGACGACCTCACAGCTATTGAGCCGTGTGCATTGCTCGTACGCCAAGTTAAGCGTGAAAGCTCTGCCGATACTTGATACACGGTCGATACACATTGTGGCTCAGCAAAGTCGATCCAAACCCCTGCGGAGTGGGATAGGTACTTTATGCCCACTGTACCACTCCCACGCTATACCCTCGGCTTGCATGGCTGACCGGAGACAGGCATGTCCAATGCAGATTGCCGCCCAGCACGTATGTGATTGGAATACCAGGCAGGAACGAGGATCGCTACCACGGAGATCATCTCGGATTCCTTGGGCCACCATTAGGTGCGTGCCCGAACAACAGTGCCTGCAATAGAAAGCGCCAACGGCCCGCCTGAGCTTCCCACGCTCAAGTGTGTCGTTGTCAACATCTTTCATCGCTATGAAATCCCATCAGACCTCTGGGCTTGGGCAAGTGAAGACGAGCGAGCATGGGTTCGCCGCCGCACGAGTACAATGGGTTCGATTGTGTTTCGCCTTCGTACATCCCGTTCGACCCTCGATCGCAAGGAACGTCTTATTCGACACCTTCGACCCTGTATATACCACAATGGCCGAGCCAGTTAACGAGCCCTTCTCAGGGTCCTCCGCCCGACCCAATGCCAGAAGTGCGCCCGATCGCGCCGGCGACCAGCATACCTGCCGTGCAGGCAGTAAAGGCTCCGACAGTCAAACCAGCATCAATACCCGCACCTCGACCGACGTAGCCGAACGCTCAAAAGATTATCACAAAAAGTGATCGGCGGCAAATGTGCGAATACCATGTAGAAAACCCAACTGTAAAGCAAAGTGAAATTGGAGGTATGTTGCACGCGTGTTGCCACACTATCTGATCTGGAATAACAGGTGGTCCAGCAATGTCCGGCGTGGAGCGAAGGTACGAGGATTGCATAATCTTCGGTGAGCTTTTTCAGTGCTGAATTCTTGTAGTACCGTGTCAAAGGTTCTACGACAGAAAGATAAATTATATATACCAGCTTGCATCCAATGCTTAACGCACTCTAATGCCTCCACCGTGTCCGCCGGGCGACCTTCCTGATCTTCACACCCACAAGTGCTCGAAGGATGAGCGCCATAGCAGCTTTTTCCTCTAGTCTTTGACGTGTTCTACCCGCAGGCATCCCGGAATTCCGAGGCAAGCCAGGGACGACTGCAACGGTACTATTGACGGACGTTGACAACATGATCACGTAGCAGGGGCAAGTCTTGATTTGCAAAGGGGCGACCGTAATAGTTCTAGGGCTTTGGAACTGTGAATCGCGGCAATGGACTGGGCAGGTCCTTCTCAAGTACTTGTTGGGCCCAGCCACCGAGTGCCAGCAATCCAATCAGTCGGTCGAGACCCTTGTGCTGGCACATTCCGTTGCTACATCAAGCGCCAAGCACTTGCTACTCTCAATTTAAGCTCGAATGTACCCTCCATTGCAGTACTACTGTTTACTAGAAAAGACATAACCGCTGTGAATACTCTTATGCCGCGAATGATGCGAGCAATACCAAGAAGGAAGTCATCGATACACAAGCTGTCTCGCAGATCATCACACCAACTCCCTCATCCACGATACAGCTTTAACTTGAACAATAGACACTATCTTATCCCAGACTTTCTCAAGTCCTAAACTGGAAAAGGTTCGCCTGAAGTTCAGCTCCTCATCTAGCATTGCATACCAGAGAACCCACCAATCCTCGTCAGCATTGCCGATGGAACGGAGAACTTTTACCAATGTAGAGGCAGCTTCCTCATTCCCACATTGACATACGTATTCGGTCCAGAGTATCTTGCGACAGTGCTGCCTATCCTCACGGCCTTGAAAGGATAGCACGGAAATGGCAAGGCACAACGCAGTTTCATGCTTGTCAAGGATTCTGGCCGTTGCTTGAAAGAGAGCTTGGAGCTTGTGGGGAGGCGTATCATGGTAGTAAAGTAGCCAAAACCAGTTCGTGACGATTTCCCAGGGCAGTTTATGAGCTTCAATCATGACTCTCTTAACGACAGCAACCCCCAAGTTGATCCGTTCAGTATCTTGAAGGTGAGCAAGGTCAGTAAGAACAGCGATCGCGTCGCTTTGGAGATCTTCAAGAGTGCCTTGTTTGCTTATCAAAACCGTCTCCAACCAGAGAGCATTCCAGGCTGCTCGATCAATTCTGTCCGGAATCTATTCGCAAAGTGTTGTGTTATCCGGCAAGTGTGGTTGTAGTTTAGGTGTGCAGGGGTTTGAAAGTCGTTCGAACATGAGGTGGAACGTAATCGGGCAATCGTTCCGCCCAATACAGGAGCAGGATGTATCCAAGCTGCTCGGGTGTCATGGGCTCCGAATGAAATGCCAAAAGGTATTGAACGTCGCGAACGCGACTCATTCGTTCATGTATGTCAAGCTCTCTGATGGACTCAGAAAGGATGAGGCTGTCTGTGGGTTTGTTAGTGAACGAAGATTGATCCCATCATTGGGAGGTTCTGCTTACTAATAATCGATGTTTCTACTCGTCCGCGATTGTTGTTGAGCATGTTGCGAGCCTTCTGCAATGTTGTAGGATCGAGTTGAAATGTTATAGCTTCGCTTTCGGACTTCCTGATCAATGTGGAAAGCAGAAATGGGCGTTCCGGTAGCGCGGGAGGTTTCGCCTCCATCTCATGGCCTCCTGACTCTATTGTCGATAACAGCGATCGCTGCTCGGACCAAGGATTGGAGGTCTCGATTGTGGTTGCCGACGAGGTTGGGGATTTAGGTCGAACGGGTTGGGTAGGACTAAAGCGTAGGCCAGAAGACGGCTTGGGTTGATGACGATAAGATCGCGGTGTTGGTGTTGATACTGATATTGCTGATGATACCGATGAATTTGCTCGAGAAGCTTCAACCGGACTCTTATGGTTGCCTTCCGGACCGAAGTATACTTTGATAGATTCATTCGAGATTGCCGTTGACGCTGTTTGTCGACCAGACCTGGTTGAACTCAAGTGCGGATCAGTCACGGCAGACGCTGGTGTGTCCGCATTGACGACACTGAAAATTCCCGAATCGATATAAGAAGAACACGAGGAAGATTTTGTCCAATCCTCTGCCCTAGTAGTAGTGTCCTCGGCGTGAGAGCATGGAGAAACTGTGTCCTTTGTTTCGTTACCGAACTTTCCTTTTCTGGAGACATGTCCTGTGTCAGGCGAGCGATGTCCATGGCGGCGTCGACGACGCATCCGGGGATCCTTAGCCTGGGAGTCTTCTATCGTGGAATTAACGTTGAGCATGGGTTACTCGATTTTAATACTCACCGAGAGAGCGAATTCCTCGACAGCTCAAGGTTAGGTCGGCCGAGTCTCCTGCGTCTGATAACCTCGTCGCTTTAGTGCACTTAGTATGGGCATTTTTGCCCAGACCAAGACGTTTAAGAATGTCTATGTTGCATCGTCGCTGCCCCACAGCCGTTTGAGCGTGAAAGGCAGCCAGGCCGCCAGTTCAAATACATCCGAGTGAGGACGGCTGCAGTCGACTGCGAAAACGGGCGTTTGCGAGCATTTCCTTGTGATACCGCGTCGATTTCCATCACAATTGGCTTATGCATGCATCAACTGACCCAATCGCCTGGGTCCTAGCGTGTGCGCACTCGACAACTTGCTTGCGAGTGCGAACTGCTGTGAAAGTGCTGTTCCGGGGTCAGACGCCACCGAAGACAAGGAAGCGACGCTTGACTCGCGGTCATGCACTGTTCTCGGTGCATACGCATCCAATCCCATGCTCAAGAGTGTGTCATGCAGATGATGTGTCGATCGAGATGGGTCATTGCTCACGGAGGAGTGGGTGTCCTACGATGCGTGCTTAGACATTAGTCTGGGCGCGAAAGGACCTTTTGATCTATTCGCTGCCAGTTCCATGTCTAATCGGGTAAATTTTGACGAAGCGGGGTAGAACTCCGGCATTGATGCTTTAGTCCTGGCGTAAGCGCCCCCAACTACATTGCCAGCGATACGTTATGCAGAGTCACATGCTGTCACGCATGTATTATTGGCTGTCAGTACGGGCGACAAAAGGCCCTATCCGATATCTTCCATCTCATTTTCTTTCACTCTTTTCCTGCAGCCACACTATTATCGCGCGATCATTTTCTGGGCTCAACTCGCTCTCCTAAAGGAGTGGCAGCGCGTGCACATAGACACACACACTTGTAGCCCTAACCGCCGAGATGATGAAAAATGAGGATCTCAAGAACAAGAGTGATCCGGATACGGAGCACAAGATCAAAGGGCTGATGGAAGATGACTATAACCCGTTGGAGGAGCAACCAGTTAGCCAAAGAAAGGAAGAAGCGTACGTCCGCACTCTTGTGTCGACGGGATCGAGAATTAATGACCAACCAGCCAAGGCGAGCTCAGCATCCGCCAGGACTGCAGAACCTGGGCCGGAAGGGGAATAGGGGGTGTCCTGACCATGCATCTGTCCTGTCTCGGACGTGCTTTGTGTGAAGTCTGATATTAGATCGGATTCGCGGGCTGTGAGTGGAAGTGGTCGGCAAGTGCGTCGGTCTGACACGACGTGTCCAGCCATGTCTCTGTCCTCCGCCGCATTCATGGTTCATAATTTTGGTATCCCAAGGGTTTCAGACATGATTGGTAGGAGCGCTGAAACCCACATCGACGTAAACACCATGCAGGATAGCCAGCCCCCAGTAAATTTGCAAAACGGACTCGCTTCTTGTGATGTTGACTTTCCATAAGCGATGAATTGTCCTCCGATCCGCCCTATATCTCGCCGGGTGATCCCTCATCCTCAATCATTTTAATACAAACGATATACAATGCAGCCTTCTTCACAGCTACCCATTACTGTCACTCTCCCGCAGGAGGGAGCACTGCAACGCCAATCTATATGCCTGGAAAGTATGTGGGATTTCAGTGATGACAAAGATTGCCGGCCCAAGCTTCCGCCACGTCACAAACGCTTTCCAAGATGGCAGTATGAGTGTGTGCTGCATCGAGAAGGGGATGGTGACTTCAGTTCCAGGTCGTATGTTGACGGCCGAAAAAACTTGCTGTTCACTTTTCTAATCTGCTTAGGCACAATGGATGCGGATCCTGTGGTCAAGAGATTCCGGAGGGGGGTGGTCATATCCTTCCTTGTTGCGGTGGCGCTTGCCCTAACTTTGGGGATTCTCGGGGTGTCTTATGTTACTGGATGGTCTAGCCGTGGCACGATTTCTACTTAGGGGGCCTGCGGCGGTCATGGTTGTAGCGTATAATGAACAGCAGGGATGATTACCTAACTTCGAAGCAAATTGTCTCTGTGTTCGCTCTTCTTTTTCTGTAGTTGCACCCATATCGAACAGCTTGCTTTAATTAGATCTTAACGTGCTTCTTTTGACCGTGCTCGCGTGCAACTCCTTGCGAATAAGAACAAGTCTCAAAGAACTCACAAGACCCGGAACCCTATGCAACATTAGTCTCAATGTCCAATCTTTCTTACGCGATGTAGTACTGAGTTATGAGCGTGTGCTGGGTTTGGGTGATTTTGGGAGACGAGACAAGGGCACCCATTGCTGAGCGGAACATAATGCGGCTGAGTCTGCTTGGAATCAGGCACGTTTGCCAGAAGCCAGAAGGTTGAGCGATAGGTTAACAATAATGCCTCATGCAAACGTACGCAACCAACAGACAGCCCTAGGACCAATATTAACGCTTCAGCTGGTGGATATTGCCTGCTACCGTTGACAACCCGATGGACCGGACTCCTCTAGCATACGATAAGGGACTAAATCCGCTTCAACTGGTGGAAATGCGCTTCAGAACGCTGCAGCTGGTTGCCTTCTGTTGACGCTGACATGTGCTTCAGCACGGTATAACTGGTTGCCTTTCTTCGAAGTCCTTTTGTCGCGTGCGAACCTTGCAGAAACAGTAGGCTTTCGAGACTGCTTTGCGATCTTGCTTCTTTCGAACCTTACAGACTCTGACGATGTTAATCTATCTCGAGGCATAGGCTGACCGTGTCAAGTTGATTAATCGAGTTGAATGTGTGAGATGTTGATGGCTCAGAGCAAGATCCTCTGTGGGGATAGGATCGACTCTCCAGGTTTATCAGTCCCGTGCAAGAATCAACATTGGGATTACTACGAAGAAAGTCCTGTGCGATAATTATATTGCGAATGTTCAATGAGCTCGAGCTTAAGCACAATAACTATATACAGATTCGACTGCGTTTGCAATAATATCTAAGATATAAGATCGAGCGAACATTAAGAGTAAGAATTAAAAGAAAATTCT